>Ga0154020_10007764_pt1 | contig 12493 bp, 16 predicted proteins | sample Klosneuvirus_201_FD_109709 | JGI IMG/M metagenome (GOLD analysis project Ga0154020, IMG submission 109709) | Active sludge microbial communities from wastewater, Klosterneuburg, Austria - Klosneuvirus_20160825_MG | ecosystem: Engineered > WWTP > Aerobic digester > Activated sludge | place... | reverse complement strand
TTCTCCTCCTCCTTCTCCTCCTCCTGCTCCTCCTGCTCCTTCTTTTCCTCCTCTTCCTTCTCTTCCCTGATCTTCTTCCCCTCCTAGGGGCACCAACGCCCATGAAAAGCTTTCTTCACTTGTCGACGTATGATCAAGACAGAACCTATTTTTACCTGTCCATCTCTCCGCTCGGATCTGTCGTCTACCTCGACTTCGGTGGTACCATCTCACCCTTCCCTTCTTTTTCTCAATTCATCCCTTTTCATTCTTCCCCTTGCAGATTTGGCGTGCGATCCCGCAGGCCGCGTAGTGGCGTGGTCGTTTCGCGAGTACCTTGCTTGTCTTGCCGATGTTCTCGATTCAAATGAAACGCGTCACAACAAATGGCCCGAGCCAACATTCGGCTTCCAGGGGACCAACTATGTCCTTTTCCCTTCCTTCCCTCCTTCCTCTCCTCTTTGCATCATATCTTGTCGATTTTGTAGATCATGGCTCAGTTCCCTGTGAAGCGTCGTCTGCTGATTGCGCCATCCCATTTCTCCCTTTTCAATAAAGGAGCGACGGTTGAGAAGGACGAAGAGGGTAATGTGTTGATGGACCTCCAAGCAGCGATCAGAGAGGCTCACCAGCATCCCTCCCTCCACCAGATCCCGGACGACCTCGTACTTACCTCCTTCCTCCTTCCCTTCTTTTCTCCTTCCTTTCTCCTCCGCCTGATCAACGACGACTTCGAACTTGACTACTTCATCAAACCCTCATATTAGCCCTTCTTCCATCTGTTGTTCGGTTTTACGATCGCCGTCCTTTTCGGAATGCATTGGCCATGCATGGCGTCATGTAATCTCAGGAGGTTTATATTCTAATTATGTAGCCCGTGCCGAAAACAATCGACTCCATCGCTCTTCCTCCTCCCCCGCCCAATGCCACTCTGATCAACCTCGTGTGGGATCCCCTCCGTACCACCACCAAGTCCAAGGCACTTCCTCTTCCCTCAGACTGGGACACAATCTCAACTCGAATCAATTCATCAACAAATTTTTGTTAGATTGATGGTAAGAAGGTGAGGTTCGAGGGGTACAGCGATGCCGCTTACGATTCGACTGCTGCCCTCACGAAGGGCCGCCACTACTTTGAGATTAAGGTCTTTCCCTTTGCCAACAACAACGTGACTTTATCGTTGATATTTATATGGACATAGCTCGGAGATGGCAATTCGAATGTGCTGTCATTGGGTTTGGCCTCTGGTGTGTTCAACGATGAAGTGAAGCAATTCGGATACGGGAAGAAGTGCGGCGCGTGGACCGCCTATTGGGGCATCGGTTCGACTTCTCCTCCTCCTCTCCTTATATCATGCTCGTTCTTACCCATCTTTTCGTCTTCTCCTTGCCTCTCCTGCCGTTTATTATACACCTTCTTATATTTCTTTTCACCGACTCTGTCACCTCTTCTCCTATCATTTCCTCACTTCGATCATCTGACTGTTTCTCACCCAAGGAGGAGGGTTCTCAGTGGCTACATATTCGTCAAAGAGCAGCAGAGTCACCACCTTGGATGGTCCTGTGGCCCCGGGTGCCTCCCAGGGTGACCACATTGGCCTCTTGTTCGACCTCGACCAGAACAAGATGGAGTTCTTCCATAATCGCATCTCTATCGGCTCCAAAAGTTTCCCGAGATCGGGTACCTTTCCTCCCTTTCTTTTCTTTCCTTCTGTTTTCTTATTCTTGTTCACGTATATGTTATGCAGTGCCTTCGGCGGTTCCTGCGATCTTTGGCCACACTGCTGAGTTCGAGGCTGTCCACTTCTCGTAGTGCGCTGTTGTATTACAAGTTCAATAAAGTACAACTTTTCTCGAGAGAGACTTATGGACTAGGAGAGAGGCGGATCATCCAATTCCAGAGGCACTGCTTCTCTTTCGCAAGAGCTCGCACGGAATCGGTCTGGAGGGCCTCTGCGAACTCCTTCGCATGTCTCTCACAAATCAGTCGCACCATATTGAAGTTCCCATCAACTCCAGCCGACGCAACCCATCGGGCTACCTTGTGGACAGGAAACCGCTCGTTACGCTCGGCCTTGAAATCGAAGCAGATTCGCAATCCCTCGAGTGATTGGACCTTCACAAAGTTATCAGCGGCTTCTTCAATCGGAATATTTCGGTATTTGGGCTTTTTCATCATCCAAAGATAGCCAACATAGTTTCCATTTTGCGAGGCGTCACTAGGCGAGCAGCGCGACTTGTCGACCGTGAAGCCAAGATCGTCGCAGAGAAGGAGCACACGGTTATCGGAGAGCCCCTTTCGCAGCATATACTGGTACAAGACGTCCTCGTCCTCGCTCGATTCGAGTTTGATGTTATGCTTCAGAAACCATTTGAGGGCATTGTAAGGGCTGACACGAGAGTAAACAAACTGAGGTCCCATGACGGCCCACATGGCACAAGCGCTGTCCCACGGCTTTGCAAAAAGCTTGCGACTCGTGGCGTAATCTAACGCGGCCACACTTGCTGACTTGACAATAAGCGATTGGAAGAAGTCCAAGCGCTCGACCTTGCGCATATAGTCGGCGAGGTCGAAGAGGTTCTGGGTCATGGCTAACAAGGCGAGGGTTTCGGATATATGGAAAGGGATCGCACGAGTGTTCTCTTCGACCCATTGGAGGAAATCGGGGCGACCACTATCAACCCAAACTTCTCTCCCTTTGTTCTCATTACTATTTTTGATCATTCGGCAAGGACTGAGCGAACGGATATAGGTGTGGACCTCGTCAGAGAGGGGACCATTGAAGGCAGTAGAGTTCAACTGTGCCGATACGCCCTCACGGTTCGTCGAAACGAGCTGCTTCAAGAACTTGAGATTGTCTTTTTAAAGAAAGGAATGATGTCAGTACTCGGAAAGGAAAGGAGAGTATGATAGGAAGAAAAGAGCCTTTCGACGAAATATTCCGCAAGAAATGGATGAAATTTTTTGGAATATATTATATCACAATAAACTGATTTGATAATGAGACGCACTGTACTTGAGGGCGGAGAGGCAGCACGCTTTGAGGAGCTCGTTATCGAAGAAATCATAGTGGCTAAGTTGCTCCTTGCGCAGCGGATTCAAAGCCAGGAACCAATCGAAATGTCCTCCATTGAGCGCCCCCATGGCGATACTATTCAATGATTTCGATGCGTCAACAAATATGCGAGATTTCGCCGCCTCCAGGCGCTTGACAATGGTCGTGTCGCCAGATAGACCCGCATGGAACGCATGGGAGGCGAGTTCCGTCAGTTCGAGATCGATGGGCGCATCCTGATCCACCAGCCAATCTGCTGCCTCGACCGCATTGTGCGAAAGGAGCTCTTTCACAAAATATGAAATCTCAAAAAGATTCAGTGAGCGCTTCGAACGGAGCTCCTCGGCAAAGTAGTGGAAATGGGTGGCGGCGTAGCCGCTGTGGACGGTGGCGAGGAGGAGCTCGAGCTCGGGCCTATGAATCGGAAAGACGACGCACGGATTCGGACCGAGAACTTCATAGAATCTATCGACTCTCATATATTTGGAAAGCCATTTAGAGGTGAAACGGAGCATGAGCTGTGAGTAGAGGTCGAGGGATGGGACGAGCTCGGCGACGAGCACCTCGCTTGGCAAGCGCTCCATCCGATTCCAATTGCTCTATCCCGCTGCGTAAGTAATAGTCAAGAAGAAATAAATATGAATTTTATCATGTGATTTTAAATGAGATATTTGGTTTGACTCCTATAAAATGCAGCGAGAATGATTCGGCGAGGGTTTTTATTATAGTAGAGGGAAGCAAGGAAGGTCCGAGGACGAGAGGAGGTCGATTCACAAAATTACAACTTACGACGTAAGTTTGTAAAAATGAAATAATTCCGATTTCCTTTTATTATTATTAAGATATCTCAGACAATTAGTTCTAAGACGACTGGACAATACAGGCACCTGCGCTTGAAAAACGTGACGAACGGAAAGAATGAGGAGGAAACACTTTGACGGGGAGTGTCCGACTGTCTTACTCTCACGATCGACGGACCAAGAAGACTCCTTCTTATCGACACAAGGACGCGTCAGGGCGCCTGTGGGAGGGCCGGATGGTCCATGCCTCTAGGCCTTCCCCTCCTTTCTGATTTCAAAGTTACACTCAGCTCGTCGAGACACCAGTCGACTTGGCTGATGTCGGCGGTTTCTTCGACTTCACACTCGAAGGCTTGTCCAGGAGCTATTTTTCGTGTGTTTTCCCCCATCTGAAGTCAGTTCCGGGTTACCATCTCTGACAATATCTGATTAAACTGCCATCTACGTTAAAAAATACTCTTCTCATTCATTTATTGTATTTTCATTACATAGTGCGAGTGACAAGTCCACCAGTCTGCCAGCCCGGGGGTCAATTCAAGACGAAAACGGCTCCCATGGCAAAGGTCCAGAAAAGGATAGCTGCGAGTTTGATGGTGTGAGAGGACGCGATCCTCGGGGCAATAGAGATGCAATCAGACGACTTGGCAAGACTCAGATCAAAGAAGACCACGAGACTTGTCTCGAGGACCTTCTTCTGCTGCACGTTCTGCACTATCATTTGGCACGGCTTCTTGTCGTCCTTGAAGACAACGTTAACATTGGCAAAAGCGCCAATTTGACATGCCGCGTTCATGACGGCAATCGAGTTGTTCTGGCTCACCTCAGTTCGATCGGAGATGAAGATAGTCAGATTACCCGCTAATACCGCGCAGTCAGAGACGATGATCCTTGGAGAGGAAGACTCATCTATCTCAAGGGACGAACCAGCATCGAGGGCAAGATTTCCTAAATTGAGAAAAAGTCGTCAAAGGAGAAGATCAATATTGAACCATGAGATAACGAACCAAGAAGAAGGTCGGAGGAGCCAATCAGTCGGATGGTGGCGCCATTCACATCAAATGATCCGTTGACGAAAATATTGGAAGAGTCGATGACGACGGTGGAGGAGTTGATAGTCAACGTGCCGTTAATATCATAGGTGCCGTTGATGAGGGTGATTGTTGTCGAATTGATGGTGATCGGACCCCCTGTGACCCAAGTGCCGTTCACACAGACGTCTCGACCGTCGATCGAAATCGAACCCTGACAAGTTGAAGAAGTCGGGGTCGGTGTAGGAGTAGGGGTAGGAGTAGGAGTAGGGGTAAGAGTTGGGGTAGGAGTTGGACTAGAAAAAACAATCACCTTTCGCACTTCATATAATCTGAAAGAGGCATTACGTTGGAGTGGTAGAACTCGTCGCCGTAGGCGTGGGGGTTGGGGTCGGGGTAGGAGTTGGAGTAGGGGTCGGACTACAACACACTAGATCAATCGCTGATACTACCTGATCGATTGAAAGGATGCATTACGTTGGGGTAGGAGATGGTTTCGGCGTCGGAGTGGGGGTTGGGGTCGGAGTCGGGGTCGGGGTAGGTGTTGGAGTAGGAGTTGGACTATAGGAAAAAGAGATCAATCACTGGCGGAAAAATCTGAAAAGAGAAACTACGTTGGAGAAGGAGATGGCTTCGGCGTAGGTGTCGGGGTTGGATTTGGGGTAGGTGTAGGGGTAGGGGTAGGAGTCGGGGTAGGGGTAGGAGTTGGAGTGGGAGTAGGGGTAGGAGTAGGAGTCGGGGTAGGGGTTGGAGTTGGAGTTGGACTATATAAAAAAATAGAACAATCATTGACAACACTTAACAGATTCTGAAAGGAGTCACTACGTTGGAGTCGGAGTAGGGGAAGGGGTAGGATCCGGGAAAGCGCAGCTGCACAGTCGCTTTTGCGTAAAGTGGGAGGCATTGCAATTACTGACAGCATCTTGAACGTTCCTCCATCCAATGCACCTGGAGGAACGATAGCTAACCAGGTGAGACACTGGAGATCAAGGGCATTCACTCCATACCGAAGATAATAAGGATCTATACTGCCGGTGGCGTAAGAGGGCTGCTCTGGTGACCACCAAACGTCTGTCTCGGGAGCAGTCTGGCAGTTAACGCCCAATTCGATGAAGACCGCAAGGGTGTTATTGGTGATGACAAGACTGTTGCACACGCCGCTCACAAAATTGCAATGCTCGGAGCACGAGACGCTCTCCGTCGCGAGATAGTATCGATTGTACGACAGTGCAACCATGGGGAGGAGAAAGAGGACAATGAGGAAGAAGGCAATCTTCTTCATCGAATGAGATAGGGAGAGCTGATAGGACATATTTTATGGGGGCTTCTCGGGCTGTTGACTCGTCAAAAATAACCGCGAGGTATGTAACTGGTGCGTCCTGCGAAGAATTACGTCATGTTTCTCCAATGATTTGATCGAGGAAATAGGTAATTAATATATTAAATATTATAACAAATTCCAAATTCAATGCATATTCTCGCTATCAAGATTGGAATAGGAAAAGGCCGAGCGGAGATATTGGGAGGGGACAGGCGAACTCGGGAGTTGATGTCGATTAAGGGTCGAGTCTGAACCACATCGACCCCGCGGAACCAAACCAACAGATAAAAATACAAAAACATAAATATATGCAATTTAAATTTTCGGGATTCGACAGGAGAACCTATGAAGGGGAACGGGGCGCGGTCGATGAACCTGCCTCACTCGTGGGCCGAGGGCGAGCGGGAGTGTGCGGACGAAGCGAAAGGCCAATAATATATATTAATAAAAATAATATATTATGACGTATTTAGCTTCAGGAAAGGCAAAAAAATGCCGGAGGTCGTCCATACCCTGGGCTCCACGCCTCCAACACCAACTCCCACAATATTGTCAATGTGAATAATGATTGTGAGGGGACTCAAAGGGAGCGAAAGGGAATGAAGTGATGGAGGTCGTCCTCACTGAAAATCGATGCCGTTTGGTTGTATTTACTACTTCGATAAAATAGCGTTTTCCTCAGGCTGGTCGCGGTGCACCTGAGCTGGCGCAAATCAAATTATCCCGAGGCGCGAGGAGTTACAGTAGGTACGCTATGAAGGAATCCTAGGGTTACTTTCGTTCCGCTCAATCCAATGGGCCCAGCCGAAATTGAGCCCGAGGTCTCAAGGTTCGGTAGTAGGAAGGTCTGTGGTCCCGTTCAGCAGTCGATCTATGTCCCAAGGCTTCGCCTCATTTCACCAACCGCATCATCATTATCCCTCCTCATCCAGTCCATTTTGATTTCCAGCTCTTGAAGACCGTGGACTGCAAGATCGAGAACGAGGAGAGGGCCGAGAGTCATCAAGACGTATCTAACGACTATCCTACTAATAAAGCACAGAAATACTGTTGAACCATAGTTATCACTGGTTGTTCGTTCAGAAGCCTGCCCAGGAGAGGAGGAAATCGCGATCTTGCTGTGAAGCGACGCATGCATCCAGGAACTTCTGCAACGACTCCACTCTATCCCAATGAAATCTATCAGCAACAGAGGATGACCAGGGCTTGTAGATGCACCCAGTGAGAAAGGAAAGATGGAGGGCAAAGGAGATGGGAGTAGGAAGAAATGGACAAGACAGTGAAGAAAGCAATGGGGTCATACCTCGGCTTCATGGCCACATCATTGAGTTCGGCGAGTGGGTACGTGGCACTCCCTGGAGGGAACAAGCCGCGCGCATTGTCGCTCTTTAGCTTTCCATAAAGCTCTTTGAACCTCACCAGCTTCTTGTTCACTAAACTCTTCTTACCGTTCAGAAGAGACTCAATGGCGTAGGAGATCTCGCCGACGCCTTTGCCGTCGTCCTTCTCGGCGCTCCAAGAGACAATCTTCACCGTGAGACCGTCGACGGCAGGAGATGAGGAAGCAGCCTTGGCTGGCGTCTGGTGGGAGAGAAAACATGAGAAAGAGGGATAGTACAACAGAGGGGAGAGAAGAAGGAATGCGAGAAGGAGATAAAAAGTGGAAAAAAGATATGCGGTGCACCTCAGTCTTGGGAGCAGCCTTCGCGGGAGAGGAAGCAGAAGAAGAAGCGGGAGAGGAGGACTTAGGCTCAACAGCCAACGGTTTCTTCTCGGCCGCCTTGTGCGTCTCCGCTTTCTTCTCCTCCTTCTTCACAGGAGGGGTCTCCTTTTTCACAGGAGGGGTCTCCTTCTTCACAGGAGGGGTCTCTTTCTTCAAAGTAGGGGTCTCCTTCTTAATCGGGGTCTCCTTCTTAGCGGAGACGTCACTTTTCTTCGAATCAGCGGAGGCCTCAGATTTCTTCGAATCGGGCTTCGTGGCTTTCGGAGAGGAGGTGGCAGCTGCATTAGGGGTGACGGGTTTAGTTTGAGCGGCAATTGGCTCTCCGCAAGTCGGACAGAAGGCATCGTTGCTCTCCGCGCCACACGCCTTGCATACCGGGAGACCTATGCATTGCATACGATAAAGAGTTCAACATAGTATAGAAGAAGGAAAAGAGAAGGGGAAAATGAGGAGGACCAGAGGACTTGGAGGGGGCGGGCAGATCCACAGGGGACATATGTTCCGTCTCCAACCGCTTCAATGCCGCTCTGTCATAAGCATATAAGCAGGAGGTCAATGAAGAAAAGAGTAACCGACTGAAATCCTACGGGGAAAAAAGAGTTAAGAAAAGAAGAACATACCTCTTAGGCTCCGGGCTTGTCGCGGCGCCCGCAGGTTTAGCAGACGACGGCTGAGGAGTAACCGTTGAAGCAGCGGCTTTCGGAGGAACGTAAGTCACCTTAGTCGCTCCGGCAGCAGGGGCAGATGGAGGAGAAGCAGGAGGAGAGCTGGGAGCCGTCTTGGCAGACTAAGAGAGAGAGAGAGAGAGAGAGATCACTCGAAAAAACATCAAGAAGGAAGGGAGGGGAGATGAGGGAGAAAGGAGGAGTAAGGAGGAGGGAGGAAAGGAGAGGAGGAAGAAGAGGAGCAGGAAAGGGGAAGGAGACAAGAGAGAGAAGCCTTAGGAGGAAGGGAGAGGGCGGACCTGGGCCTTGATAGGAGGGGGTAGGTTCACAGGGGCAACGTGCTCCGTCTCCAACCGCTTCAGCTCAGCCCTAATGAAAGAAATCTAATCATGATATGATGCACAAAATCGATTGGTATTTAACGATATCGAAAGGGGGAGAACCGATTTGGAAAGTCACTAAATAGCGTCAAATACAGATGTAAAAAAATTAAATATAATATCTTATAATATAATATAATATCAATAAGACAAGATAAACATGTCGAGTGCCTCCTGGGCTCGGGCGAGGCGGCAGGGGCGGCGGGCTTAGGGGTGGGGCTAGGTAGGTCGACAGCAGGGACGTGCTCCGTCTCGAGTCTCTGCAGCTTGGCTCGCGGCGCATCGGGTCCATTGTTCACACTACCAACAATTCAGATGAGTGATGATGGACTGAGGGATATCTTTACCCGGTGGCGCTGTGACTCGTTTAATCACCATGCAGTGGAGCCTCGCCAACGTCGGACCCAAGATGGGTCGAGACCAAGGACGCCCAAAAGTCTGTTACCCTCAACACGCCCTCCAAACTTTCAAATACTATAATACATAATAATTACATATTATTAAGAGTGAAAGTACGGAGGAGCAGGGGCGGGGGCAGACGAGGCGGGGGCGGCTCTGCTCGTCCTCGCTTTGGACTGGACGCGGGCGAGGTACGCTTCCTCCTTGCGCATCTCCTCCGCGAACTCTTCCTTTTCTTTCTTCTTATTCGCTATTATTAAAAATCATCATCAGCGATTGAGGCAAGAGGTTGGCAAGGAGGGCAGGAGAGCGACGAAGGGTCGTCGAGCTCAACAAAGGAAGAGGGTCCGCACTCGCCATGTTGAAATAAATAGACAGTGAATATCTTTATGAAAGGGAATCTCTTTTCATTTGTTCTTATTAATATTGAATTTTGGTCTACCCGCGACCTCTTCCAACGCCCAGTTTCACGGTTACTTCCAATTCGAACAAGTTGGGTGCATTCTACCGGCTGTCGCCTTTGTTAGCATGTCCTATCTACCAGGACATCGCTGGTCAATAGCATCGAGATAAGATAAGACATAGCTGGTGGAGATGAAAAGACTACAGTCAGTTGTATCAAAGTCGAAGAGAAACGAGCAGCGAAAGTCATCCTCACTTGAGCTTGGCGTAGATGTCATCATAAGGGGTGGTGAGGAAAGTGGAAAATTCTTCGAGCTGCTGCTTACCGCGAATCTCGTGCTTGAGCATCGGCATCTTGAGCACATGGAAATCCTCGTAGAGATCGGCGATCTGAGTGAGATACTTTTTCTGCATCTTGACGCGTGCCAAGCAAAAATCACAGGAAGAGCCTAATATAACAAGTTACTCACAATAAGGAAAAGAAGAAGGAGAGGGTCGTGCTCTTGTCGGGGTAGAGGACCTGATTGACAATGATATTGTCAACATCAATGCGGAACTTGGTAAGCTCTTGCACCAAACGCTCCGTCTCGTACACGGACAGGAACTCGGGGATACACACGCACACAAATGTCGTCATGTCCTATAGGAGCACCATCAGACGAACGACAAGAAGACTGAGGATGAAAACTCAATCGCACAGGGTTCTTGAACTGCTTATCAACCTCTTCAATGACGGTCTTGGTTTGCTCAAACCGGTCCTGCATCTCATCAGCGTCCATTTGGCCACCGCCCATCATCGCTTGCACCTATCAAATGCAAGCATAAGCCAACATTTTCGTCCAAAAAAGCCAAGACAATCGCACCTGGGTAAACAAGCCAGAAAATTTATTCTTAAGCTTCAAAATATGGCCGAGGCCCTTCTCCATAATGGAGGGGAAGGAGAGCAAGCGCAGCGTGTGCCCCGTTGGCGCCGTATCGAACACGATCGTCTCAAACTGAAGACTTTGCACAAATCTAAAAAGGAGGATAAGAGAAGGACCACATCATGGTGCAGCAGACAATCAGCGCACTTCATCATCTCGGCAAAAGCCATGGCCTCGTCGATTCCAGGAAGGGAATTGGCGAGCTCCTTAACAAATCCAAATTGAGTATCGTCACCAAAGAGCTCCTTCTCGTCCGATTCCTTGGTGGGGTCGATTTCCTAATGAACGCGTGAGAACAAAGTCGGATAATGGAATCGCAAGTCAGAAGGTCTGAACCATGGCATAGAGATTCGGGAAACCGTCCACAAGCGTCGGATTCTTACCAAACTTCTGTCCAAAAGCATCCCTCGGAAACATAATATGAGGACGCAATTAACATGGTGAAGGAAATGGAGTGGATACGAAAGGTTGTGGGCGGGGTCGGTCGAGATGATGAGAACGCTCTTGCGGTGTTTCGAGAGCAGGCTCGCGAGACAGCAACTATTCGTCGTCTTTCCCACGCCACCCTTGCCTAGAGTGCACCAAGATGGTTCAGCAAAACCCAATTGCCCAGAGAAACGGAACACGAAGCGGGATGCCTCCTTGACAAAGACCGACGAGGCAGGAACTCAGTGCATCAGCGGCGACTCGCCCTTGACATCTCAAAAACAATCGCACAAATTTAAAAATAAATAATAGGAACTCATTGAATATCCAAGAAGAGCTGATGAAACCTCAGATGAAACTGGATGACGGCAAAGAAGCTCGAGGTCAATGCTTGCTTCCTTTCGACGGCCTTTCGCCGCTCTCAACGTCCTCAATGCCCTCAATCACCACAAAACTCTTATAAGAATAAACATTTCTACATTGACGCAAAAGAAAGACACCTCAGGCGAGGAGGTGGCGAAGGGCGAAAGACCCGACGAGACTTGGCATGACAAAGCGAACAAACAATGCGCCTGTGTGAATTCCCCACAGCTCAAACACGCCAAAGGAAGATTGAATATAAATATGACGGACCTCCGACAAAGATCCACTTCAAGGAGCGCTTGTCGATAAGCGCCTGGATCGTCGGGTCGGGCGCGTCGAGCTCGTCCAGCGCGCCATCGAGCATCGCGTCGTGGTCCATCGCACTGCCTCCTACTCCGTTCCCAGCAGTGAATACTAGCAAGGAGGGTCACAGGTCACTACTTCTTTCTTTTGGTCGAGAGCGGATCCTTGACTGGGCTGACTTGCGTCGCAGCCACGTCAGTCCGGCAGTTTTCTGAGCGCGATCCGGCGGCCACCTTATCTGGCCCCATTTTCTCTTTGAGACCCTTTAAATTCCACATTGGTTGTAAAATATTATATTTTGTGTTTGTTATTATTTAAATCGTCACTCTAGAAGGTGCGCATTCGATTCTCGCTGTGACTTTCAGTTGGGGCCGTTGACCCTGCCTCCTCGCCCTCTGCCATGCCCTCACCTTTTCATTCAAAATTTGCACTATAATATATTATAATATATTTTATATTGGTTAATATTTTGCATTCGAAGAGGTTCGAGGGAGCTCTCGAGGTTGATCTGAACCTTCTCATCGGATTTGTCGAGGTCGAGGGGAGACCCCACCTCCCCTCATTCTCCCTCTCCCTCTCCTTTCTTCTCTTTTTCTTCTTTTATTCAAGGCATTACATAGTGTGAAGGGGAGTAAGACTATACTTCTCCTTCCTCCTCCTCCTCTTTTTCCGCTTCTCGACCTCTTCATCTTCCTCACCCTCCTGGCCTACTACACCCACCCCCCC
>Ga0154020_10007763_pt1 | contig 12496 bp, 23 predicted proteins | sample Klosneuvirus_201_FD_109709 | JGI IMG/M metagenome (GOLD analysis project Ga0154020, IMG submission 109709) | Active sludge microbial communities from wastewater, Klosterneuburg, Austria - Klosneuvirus_20160825_MG | ecosystem: Engineered > WWTP > Aerobic digester > Activated sludge | place... | reverse complement strand
CTTCATTTTTGAAATCTTCAGCACTCCTATGTCAGGAGGGAGATGAGGACGAGACGAAGAGGGGGACGACAAAGGAGATCATACATGGTGATCCGAGACGCGCGCAAATTCACTCAACTAACGCCACCGCCACGAAGCGATCAATAAATACAATTAAGAAGAATATCCGAATTTCGAGTGATTTTCGACGGCAATCGACACGGAGAAGCGGCTCCTCAAGGCCATCAGTCCGCCGCCCTGGTTTAAAACCGATGACAGCTCGTAGCTCGCGCGAGCCAGGGTAGCGCAGGGATCTCCACCTATAAATAAAACATTCCCCAATTTCAATATTTTCAAGTAATAATAGCTGTATTATTCGCAGCTGTAGGCGACGGAAGGCGTTGTGGTCAATGATTGGCCATCGAAAGATCGCGCCGAACTCGGCTCCCTTGCCCGCGGCGAGCGTTCGTCCTCTCGCCTTAATTCGACGTTGTGTTCTTATAAATGATATATTTTACATTCTAGGTGGACCCCGATGTGCTCGTGGAGATAGCGTCCGCCTCCCACTTCATCATTCGTCTTCCCTTTTCCCGCCCTGTCGGCGCTGCTTTGTCGCCATTCTCTGCTCGCTTCCTGCGCGAAAATTTAGAGTTATTTGTCAGTTTTGTTGTTTAATAGGAAAATATCTTTAATCTAGGAATTTGCATCAAAGTTCGTTTGGCGCCATTGCCGAGCTCGTCGGTGCGCTTCTCAATCTTCTTCGAACGCTCGACGTTTGCCGCTCTCGCTGACTGCCTCGCACATAGACCTGGCTGTGGCCGATGCTCAAGCTAGCGCAGTGCACGTTGATGTGGTGTCACATATGGGACGCTGCATGCTTCGTGTGCTCGACGACGGACTTGGCATGAATGTCGACCAGCTCAGGAAGCTGTTGCACGCCGACGAGGCCGCCACCAAGCACTCATTCCGCCCTTCTGGTTTCTACCCTGGTTCGCTCTCGATGGTGTTTTATTTACGAGATTGATATTCGCGGCTCGACCAGCATTGCCTTTTGCGAAAGTGTGACCATGTTTCTAGCGGCGCTGCGGCTCGGCAAGGATGTAATGATCCTCTCGAAGGACTATGAGAGTAAGACCGTGGCGCTGGTGTCGCTGTCGATGCTGAAGGACATTGCCGGCAAGGACACTCTCATCCCCATTGTTTCCTGGTCACTCGTACTCTCTTCCCTCTCCATCCCCCTTGAATTGATTGAGAGGCAAAGCATTCCAACCTGACCTCTCCTGACCCCGGCCTTCATTGCAGGAGGACTCGTACCTGGACGCTCATCCGCAGGCGATCGAACGCGCCTTGAACTGTTTTGCACTGTATACGCCTTTCGAGCTGGAGAGCACCATCCTCGAGGAGTTCAAGCGCATCGAGACGACGGGCACTCTCATCTACATTCTCGATTTCTCTCCGTATGCTATATTTACCGCTTTCTCTCTTCTCGTCACGATCTCATTGTGTCATAGATCGATTAGCACAGAGGCGGATCCGCGACCAACAGAGTTGCGTCAAATCAAAGACGACGTGGTGGTGACGGCGCTCATGCCACTAGCCGAGTCGCTCCCTCTCCTCTCTTACTCTCTCAAGGTGCCCACCATCCCACTGTGCTTCCTTCTTTTTGTAAATTTATTAGCTCATCGCATGGTCACTAGGCGTTCTTGGCCTCTTTATATCTCAAACCGCGCGTGCAATTGGTTCTTCAGGGAGGGATTGTCCCGAGTACGGTAGTGACTCGCTCTTGGCGACATGCTCAACTCTACCAACCGGTTCGAAATGGTTACTAAACTCCTCGTCGCCTTCACGTTTCAATTTCCTCAACCCACCTAGGTGATTGAAGGACAACTCGCTTTGATATCATTTGGATGTGCAGCTCTTGCAGAGCGACGTGATAGCGCCACTGGTGCCTTCTTGTTCCATAATGGGCGTCTGATAGAGCACCACCTGATCACCGCGATGCACACTGAGCGTGGCAAGGGCATTCAATGTACCACTCTCTCAAGCCTATGTATGGATTTCGAACTTTCTGAATCTAATCATAGGTTGCGTGGACATGGTGACTATGACGCCTACGTTGGACAAACAGCGCTTTGTGGTGACGCCTATCTACGCTGCTGTGCGAACAGCACTGGACACTCTGCTGGACACGTATCTTAATGCCGTGACCCCTCTCGGCCCCGGCATCGACGCGCTGTGGCGCTCCATGAAATCGACAAAGCGCGTTGATGGTCCTGTGGTGCAATGTACTCTCTGTCGCAAATGGCGTGAGGTCTCCTCAGCGCCACGGACGGTGCCCAAACCACCTGCGGGATGGACTTGTGCCAATCGGGAGCTGCCAGCTGTCCGCGGTCAAAATGATTGCAATTACCCAGAGGACGCCGATATTGTTTTCTGGGAAGCGGCCGATCTCTCTAAGTCGCACACAACCGCCTCTGTCAATCTCGCAGTCGATAGCAGCGACGACGGGGCCCAACCGAAGCGTAGCCACAAGAAGCGAACTCGCGATGAGAAGGAAGCAATTCAGGACAGCAGTGACTCTGATGATCGGAAGAAGCGCTTCCGAAGTTATGGCGCGACTGATCTCGAGGCCGCAAAGAATCAAAAAGTGCATAGTCTTGTTATTCGCTCCCTGCATCAGAGGGCTGACCTTGCCGCGTTTAGATGGGCGCTGATGCCATCACTGGTGAATTCCTATTAGGAGCTCGCGTCAAGGTGTGGTGGCAGCCCGAGCCAGGCGAGACCTGGCCTGGCGGATGGTACAACGGCGAGGTGGCCGACTATGATGCAGAGAATGGCGATGTGCGAACGCGTCGAGATCTCAATTGCATATGTCGTTTCGTTCCCTCAGTCTGCTCACCGGCTGCATTGTAGTACAAGGTGACGTACGACTATGACGGCGGCTTCTCATGGTGCCTCTACCACCAACTCAACATTGTGCGCTACTCGCGCACAGTCGAAAAGATGAAGCGGCAGCAACAGCAATCTCAATCAACGCGGCCGCAGAAGCAGAAACCTTCAGACCATCACGAAGAGGAGTTCGATGCCATGCAGCTCGTTGAGAAACCGAAAGAAACTGGCGTGGCCATTGACGACGTGGAGGTCGTTGATGCCGACGGTCATGTGCTATGAGACTCTGAGCAGAGACCATACTCTCTATTTTTTATTGATCCCGTTTTTATTGTGAGCGGAAGGGAACATCACATGGAAGAAAAATGAGGGTCTGATGTTACCAGATGCCGAATCCGAGGCGACCGACACCCAGACCACCCCAGCCGAGGCCCCCGATGCCGAGGCCGCCCCAGCCAAGCCCACCAAGACCTCCGAGGCCCCAACCGAGGCCACCCCAGCCGAGCCCACCAAGCCCCCATCCGAGACCTCCGAAACCCCATCCTGGGAAGCCGGTAGCATACATACTCGAGGAGTAAGTGTTGATCCCGTAGCCTCCGCCGTATCCCACACCAAAAGGCACTGCGCCAACACCATAAGGCACCGCGCCAATACCAACGGCGCCGCCAACAGCACCATAAGGAGCTACAACGGCAGGGAAGTGGGAATGCATGATTCAACGTCACCGGATGGTAGAACGGACTCACGGGTCAAGTACCCTGGCCCTTCACTCCGCCCTTGACGTCAGCCTCGCCCTTGACTCCACCCTTGACAGGTGGCATCGCCATTTGCTGCTGTGGGGGCATGGGCATTTGTTGTTGCTGCTGAGGCATTTGTGGCGCCTGTGCCATTTGCTGAGGCAATTGGCCAAATGCTATGGCCACCAGAAGGGTGAGGGCGAAAAGGGCGAGCTTCATTAGATCGAGTGTCGAACGGAGAGGTCAACTAACGACTGTCCACGTAAACTTAACATTGATGCCTCTCCAGGATTCATCCCGTTCTTGAAGATCTTGGATGAGATGAGTGCGTGAGAAGCGCGACGAGAGGCGAGAACTGCCCGCCATTTGAGAATCGGAGAATGGTCATGAAATTTGTAATTCATAAGGATATGAAGCCTCTGAAGACCCCTGGGCGTCCATATTGGTCGGAAGTGCTCGCGCTTGACAATTGTAGAGAGCTGTATATCATTGCGATCAATCATTGAAGCTGTCACGAAATGTCTCCGAAGTCGTCGTTTGCTCGTCATTTCACTCCCGAAGACAACCGTGTTTCACTCTGTATTGAGCCTGCAGGCCGACGGGGCTCATTCTTCTGCACCGTCACCCTCCTCCGACGTATCATATTCACTATTTGTGAATGGTGGCGGATCAAGGGCGGTCTCGTCTCGTGGTCGCTAGCGTGGCCACCCTCGTGCTCCTCGTCATCGCATTTGTCTCCGCCTCCTCCTCCCCTCTTCTTGGTCCGCTTCCTTCCTCCATCGATATCGATCTTGATTTCGCTTCGTCACCTCATGAATTTCCTGTAATTTTTGGTGGTGATTTAGATGAGGCGGTGCAGCTGATTCGCGTGAATGTCACGTCCGGTCATCTCGAGCTGACGGGTGAGGGTCGACGATTACTCGAAGGCCTTTCGCAGCCGCTCCACGTCCTCGCCGGTACACCTCCATTTGGCTTTCCTTGATAACTATATGCTCAAGTTGCTGGTTTCATTGCAGCGATTGGACCGTATAAGTCGGGGAAGAGCTTTTTCTTGAACATGCTCGCTGGCGCGCAAACCGGCTTCGCCGTGGGAAAGTCTATCAAGCCTCAGACCAAGGTATCGCCTCGTCTTACCTCAATTCCAATATGAATATTGCTTTTCATGTTCGTGTTATTTGCTTTAGGGCATTTGGATTCGTGCTCCTCTGGACCGTGAGGGCAAAACGATCGTGCTCATGGTTCGTTTCTTCGGCTCTCTGGATCGACGAGTCTTGCTTCCTTGCCGATGTTTGATTGGCCTTGTTCGCTAGGACACAGAGGGCCTCTTTAGCGTCGGTGTCGAGAGCGAAGCGGAGGTGGACGCTAAGGTGTTCTCCGTGGCGCTGCTGTCGTCGTCGTACCTCCTCTTCAACACGATCAAACATATCGATACGCACAATATCGATAAGCTCAAGTACCGAATCTTCGCATGGTGCTGTGTTAGTTCCTTTGTGACACGTTCCTTTCTAGACTTCTTGCTGAGCGATCGAATGTCCTTCGTCTCCGTGGCGCCTCTTCTTTTGCGGTCTCCAATTCCTCTGGCTCTTGCTCGAGCGGCTCGTGCCTTTCTGCCAGTCCTCTGGGCGAGTTCCCACCATTGCTTTGGGTTGTTCAGAGCTTTTACCAGGACTTGGGCTCCATCACGCCTGAGCAATGGCTGTTGCAGTACGTGAGGACGCAGCGTGTTGATGGCGAGGACTCCCTACTCGACAAGATCTTCCCTTCCCTGTCGTGCGAGGTGTTGCCGATTCCGCTCTCAGATGCGAGTCGACTCAGTGACCTCACCGCCCCGCGCCCCAATGACTTCAGCGCAGCGTATCTGCGGGCCCTTGACCGCCTTCGCTCCAAGGTATCGACATTATCGCCCTTGATTGCCTCTCATATATCAAATATAGTGTTTCGCAGATATTCGACGCCATCAAGGCGAAGACTGTCGGTGGAAAGAGCTTGAGTGGTCCAGGTGAGTTCCACTCGTGTCCATAGCTTGCTCAGCTCTGATTTGCGTATCGATAGCGTTGGTGATGTTCTTGGAGCAACTCATAGAGGCGGTGAATAGTGCTGAGGGCCTTCCCGCTCTCGACTCGCTGTGGAATACCTTTGTAGACTCCGCCGACGCCAAGATTCGCACTCATCTTGCCGCCGCCTTCAAGGCCGACCTCTCAAAGGAGCTTGAAGTGCGCCATCGCTCTGTTTCGATGGATGGAGATTTGTATGGATCATTGTTGCTCCGCAGATTCTCAAGTCAGCCAAGGAAGTGGAAGTGGTTCGGAAGCGGAGGACAGATGAGGCACTTAGTCGCTATGAGGCCTACACTCAGAGCATCCTTGCGCGAAAGTCTCGAGAGAGCGCCATCCTGGTCCCCCCTGATATTTTCCTCCTTCTTCTGGATTTATCTTACCATAACACCAAGTTGATTAGGACTCGTTGGGGAAAGTGTTTGAGGAGTACAAAGAGAAGGCCGCGGTCAAGGTGGAGCAGCATATCAAGTCAACCGTCGCCGCAGCTCACTCTCAGGCGCAGTCCACCTTCCACTCCATCCCCACTCCAATCGCCTCCATTGATTTTCAGAAGAGTGGTATGATCTTTCTTGCGGTTGCTCTTGGGTGACCGAAGGTGATACGATGTGTGCACAGTGGACGAGGGCATCATCGCCTTCGAGAAGGCAATGGACCAGGCACTCTTTATCTTTGACACACCAAGCGAGCGCGCCTTGACAGCGAATGTGGTCACTGCCAAGAAAAATGTACGCCATTCCTCGGTCTTGTTCATGCTTGCCTACCTTCACCAATGGTCGCTGAGTTTGTAGGAGCTCATTTCCATATCCAAAACGTTTGTTCAAAGAAATGCTGAACGAGTCTCCGGCGTGGTCTCTCAAGCTCGCCGCGAAGCGTACGTTACCTAGTGCCGTGAACGCTTGCATCTAATGTTTAAGTGTATATCATGTTATTTGGTAGTGAGGGAGTGGCAATAAGCACGATGCCCTCGGGTCTGCAGTGTCTCCTCCAAGCCGAGGCCGACATTGCTGAGAGCGCCCGACAAGCTCGCCTGGTCTTTGAACAAGAGGCCAAGCGCTTTGAACGTGAATTTTCATATGCTGCCGAGCGAAACGCCCTCGAGGTAAACACATTTGCTGATGATTTTCATTCGATGTTTGCTATATATCAATTTCTCTTTTAGAAATTCCTGACGGCCGCGCGTGAGAAGCGCATGAAAGCTCTTGATGAATCGGTTGGCGCCCATCTTCAAATGGTATCTGACCAGAGCTTTCGTGACCTCTTGCGCAACCTCCAAGCCCTTGAACTATACACCGACGTACAATTGTGTGTGCTCTTTGTATGACATGACATTGATCTCTTATGCCTGCGATATAGCTGGAAGAGCTTAGTCGCAAGTTAGAGCAGTTGAGGTCCGCGGCGGAGAGCGAGTTCATAGCAAGTGCGACCTGTTTTGTTGCCTCCAAGCGACTTTACTCGGAGGCGTTGCGCATATTCCAGGACTCCTCCAAGAGCCTTACGACGAAGAAGCATGACGATAACACCAAGTGGCTTCAGGAGAAGCTCCGCGTTCAGCTTGGTCGCGCTCTCGCCGCTGTGAAGAGCGTCGCGGACTCATATACGATTCTGGAGAGTCTCGGCAATTTTGCCTATCGCCGCGTTCTCTTGGAGCTCAGTGAGTTCCCCGAATCCGGTATGACCTTTGTGACTTATTTGCCTTTTATTTCTTATTTGATTTGATCAGATCTCTCATCGGCGACGAAGAAACACTTGGCCTCTAAATGGGTGGAGGAGAACGTCCTGACCGCCTATCGATCTCATTTGAGGTATTTCTCGTCCTTCTCATCGCTAAATCATCATCTACTCGTAATTCATTGATTATATGTTCAGCATTCCATACGTCACCGCCTTCATCGCCTGGTTCCTCGACTTATTCCGCTGAGGTGATCGATTGCTAGTTCCCTGTAAGACTCTGATAGCTGACACTGATTGAACATAACAACAACTCACTTACTCACTTGGAACACACTGTCTCCCAGGCAATAGGTCTGTTCGTCTCTAGTAGGCATCAATGAAGAGACATTACGCCATCTTGGTGAATTCAAAATTGATTTGATGACGAGGTTCATCGTTTGGATCCGCGGAAGAGACGCAGGATGAAGCGCAAGATGCGACACAGCGTGTTGAGGAATCCCGACGTCTTGCTAAGATGATGGGATGAGCCAAACAATCGCCGCATAAGACAGCAAGAATCGTACGCTGTGTGAAGCGCCTTGATATCGCCATCGAGGATGTGGCGAACCAGCTTTTCCTGCATATTGGGCGGGACTACAAGCAAGGGATGAGTCAATTGGAGCGGGCATTGGTCAATTTTACATGGAGGAAGAGGACGAGGCAAAGGAAGCGCACTGGCAGTGTCCTTCCTCTTGCTCATGGCCAGCGCGATCCTCTTGCTCGCCTCGGCTTCGACGTCAGACCATACCGTATCGCACTCAATGCTCTGCTCAAAGTTGCGGCGAATCGGGTCGAGCACATCGTGGACGAGGTCCTTGGCCGCATCCAAGTTGCGCTTCTTTGTGTTCTTCACTAATTCGCCCACTTCAAGCTACAAAAAAGAAATGCGTGAAAGGGAATTGCATTCGAAAATTATCGAGATGGCTCATGAGGTTACTTTGAATGATTCTGAGAGCGCCTTGGCCTTTGGGTCGCTCTGGTAAGCCATGGTGGCAGTGTCCCAGGCAGCGATCGCCTTAACCACGAGGTCCTTGAGGCGCGCATCAAGATCGTCATCATCGAGAACGAGCACAGAGTCGCCTTGATGAGTCAATGCGCGCATAGTGGTCGATGCTTGATCGTGCACCAACGTCTGCATCGCCTCCAGCGCATCGTCCAGGTGACGCCGATGCTCACGCTCCGCCGACACTGCGTATGCGTCCAGTGCTCCTGCTAATGCACTGCGATGTGCAGAATAACTTTGAGCGAGGAGGTACGTCGCAGCGCGCTGCTCAAAAGTGAGCATGGCAGCGGATCGGAGTTGGGCAATGTATGAGGTGAGCTGATCGGCCGTCCGCGAGGAGAGCGCAGGGAGAGGCGTCGATTTCGATGATAATAACGCTCGCTTCGCCTTGAGCACCACTGCCACACGCTCAGTCTCCTCACCCTCCACCTTCTTGAGCGAACTGGTATATTGCTCGTAACTAAAACGATTCTCTTTAAAAAAAATAAAGAGCAGTGGTCGAGGAAAGAGTTTTGGATGGGCATACGCAGCGTCCTTATAACTCTTCAAAAGCTCATCAATCTTGCGATTGTTAGTCCCGACCACAGTGGCCGCCTCACCACGATTCACTTTCTACGAGGCAGTGCAATCATCATCGTGGAATACACAATCAACATCACAACCATCACCATCTCTCACGCATCTCTCTCATATCTCTCTCTTATATCTCACATATCTCTCCATTATCTTCTTCTATGGAAAGGAGAACATACCTCGAGTGTAGCGCGCTCATCAAGGAGGAGAGCTGAATCGGAGGCGGCATAGGGCGTGGTCCTCTCACTGAAGTCCGTAAGCGCCCTTGCATTGAGTGCGTCCACTGCACAGACATCAATCATCAATACGATACGAATGTTATACAATGAGATCAGAATGCCTTTGGAGTCGAGGGTCTGTGGGCTCATGGGGAGGGCGAGCTGTTCCAGCTGAGAGACAAAGGCGGAGTGGAGCGTGCGACGCTGATCGGCAACATAGTCCGAGATGAGGCGCGCATTGTCTATGACATACCGTGACACGAAATGCTCTTTCAAGTCCTAATTGCCATTCATTCATTGATATGAACGTGACGACTCGATGATGAGAATCATTCGTACAGCTCGGATGGACTCAAAGTCGTTGGAAGGGGTGATGCCATTGAGGTAGCGACTGTAGGTAATGCGAGCCTCCTCTAGGGCCGCTCTGTTATCTACCTCCAACTCCTCACGACTCTTTGGACGAGGCGTCTTCACCTTCATACCAAACATGTGAATCCATCTTCAAATCTACAATGGAACCAGAGGGTCGCGGGTACGAGAGCCTGGGTGAGCGTGGCTTGGTAGCGAGCGCGAACGGCAGAGCGTGTCTCATCTTTGAGCTTCGCTAAGAGCGTGTGCCACAGGGAAGGCAACTCAGGGAGTGACTTGGAGTTGACCGCTTGTAACAGGAGCTCGAGATCGAAGGCCACCTCCGCTCCTGTGCGCAGCTTGCCATTGGACGCCAATGTCTTCAGCTGCTGGCCAATCTACTCATGCATATCATAATTAGTACTACTCTACTCATCAAACGACAGTGGGACCGAGAAGTACATCGGCTTTGAGCTGCTGGAAGTGCTTGTGATAAGTGGAGCTGAGATCAGCATCGGAAAGTTGGGAGAGGTCGTTGAGGTGGCGCGGCTCAGTCGACGGAATGGCGAGCGCACTGAACCTCACCCCCGACCCTTTCATCATCGTCCACAACTTGCCTACCCAGAAGAACATTATGGGAAAACAATCACAATCGAGCACAATGGTGCAAGTGCGGGTACGAGGCTCCCCGGTAGAAGTGGACTTGACAACATCGTGGAACCACTGTCCGGGATTACTGTGCGTCTCCTTATCGAGGTCATAGATGAAGTCCTGCAGGATCCAGTGCATCGGAGGGAAGTGGAACGCCTTTCCACTCCTCCTTCCGTCCTTCCCTCCTCCACTGTCAATCTGATTGGGCGACGTCGATCGCAGGTCCAAGTCGACAAGCTCCGAGATGCCCGCAAGGAGCCTAGGGTGAGAGATGACGGAGGTGAGGAGGGGAGGAAAACAAGGGAGGAGGATGAGGAGAAGCAGTAGTAGTCGGAGGAGAAGGGAAAAAAGAATGGAAGGAGGAAAGGGAATCCAAGGGTATGGAGAGGAGGGATGGTCGGCATCGTACTCGAGGTAGTCAATGTCTTTGCTTTCGAGGTTGCGTACAGTGGTGAAAAGGAGGTAATCGCTTAAGAGGGCGGTTGCAGCGAAGAGCTTAGCATCGTAGCGCTCGCTCACGTCGCGCGAAAAGAGGCCCTCCGAGTCGACGAGCAATACACGGACGCCTCCGATATCGATCGGATCGGACCACACCCAGAGACCCTGCACATAGGGATGTTGACATCAGAGAGGAAGAAGGGAGGGAAGATGGAGAGGAAGAAGGGAGACGAGAAGGGGGAGGAGGGGCAGAGGAAGAGGAAGGGGAAGAGGAAGAGGAAGAAGAAGAGGGAGAGGGCGATGAGGGCGCGCCTTCGTCTTGGGGTCGACGGAGGTGCCGACCTCGAAGCCCTTAGTATCGCCCATGAGCTGGTTCATGAGGAAGCTCTTGCCCGAGTGATAGTAGCCCATCACTGACACACCATCAGTCAGACATCAAATCAGCCTCAGCATCACACAAAATCGCCACCGGCATAAACATCACATCACCATCACAACATCACCATTGGCATCAGCATCCATTACCATCACAAAATCAACATCTTATGCAATATAATCGGAGATCCTCAATCAGACTGTTTAGGCTCGAGAGTCGAGGAGGAGCGGCGACCGTTCGGCGACCTCGGCAAAACCCCGAGTTCTTCTTTTGGAGCTGTGAGCCTCGAATATATCATTATAATAAATGACTTAATAATGGAAGTGAGCAATAGAGCGCACCAGAGAGGACGGCAACGGGCTGTGTGATGGAGCGGAGCACGTCGAGCCCACGAGCAGATGCGACGAGCGTCGAGTGGAGCGCATCAGGCTGAGCCACCGCCACGGCGTGTCCTCCCCCTGCCACGCCCACGCTCATCGCAACATTCACAAGTACTATATAAGATCAATATTAGCAAGGGATGGGAAGGAGGACGAAGGGCGAGGTCAAGGCGGGAGAGAAGGCGCCAAAGAAGAGGTTCGAACTCGCGAGAAGCGCCACCGCCACGCCGAGGCGCCAGTGACGCCGATCCATCCAACTGTGATAATAACGGATATAAGCGCGTATTGAGAAGAGATAGGATGATCACAGCCAGCACGCAATGGGGGAAGACTGATCTTGCCTTTCTAAGAATCCTAACTGTCAGTTGAACCGACTCTTAACACTGTCCTAAGTGGATCATCAAGAGATAAGAGCAATACGAGCAACCGCAGCACTGACTGTCTGTTTATCGTCCGAGCAATATATGGTACACACAAGAGGAGGAGGAGGCATCAGATCCTCCCTACGCCTCAAGGTGAGGGGAGATGGTTGGTCAGGTGGTGTTAGAGCTTGGCAGCGCTCGGTTCGTGCAAGTAACCGATCACACGGAGACGCGACACACCTAAGCGGCAGAGAGCATCGCTTGAGATATCGCGATACATGCACGAGGGCAGAGAGAAGGGAGATATACCGCCATCAGGGAAGATGGTGATCTTGACGTGGGTCCAGGGGCCGACGCTGACGATCTTGTCGAGGTGGTAGAAGTGGCGACGGTGCGCGTGCAGCGGCTGCTTCTCAATGATCGTCTGCCACTTTTGATTGCCCCAGTCGACCTTGGTGATCGCCTCAGGATCCGTCACCGCAGCGAGAGCAGCATCATTCATACCCTCTGAAGAGTAGGAATAGGCATGAGGAGGAGGGAGAATACTAAGGAACGACGACGAAGGGGAGCGAGGGGTGATCGAGGGAGGGAGGGAAGGAGACACACCGAGCTTGAAAAAGTCAGGAAAGTTGCCCTTGAAGTGCCTCGTGTCCACCTCCACATGCTTCAACCAGCCTTTCTGACGGAGACAAGAAAAGGAAAAAAAAAAAAGGAAAGGGGGAAAAGGGAGGAAAAGGAGGAGGAGGAGGAGGAGGAGGAGGAGGAGGAGGAGGAG
>Ga0154020_10007762_pt1 | contig 12496 bp, 16 predicted proteins | sample Klosneuvirus_201_FD_109709 | JGI IMG/M metagenome (GOLD analysis project Ga0154020, IMG submission 109709) | Active sludge microbial communities from wastewater, Klosterneuburg, Austria - Klosneuvirus_20160825_MG | ecosystem: Engineered > WWTP > Aerobic digester > Activated sludge | place... | reverse complement strand
TTCACAGCTTTCCCGACAGAGGCAGCGAGTTCATTCTCGAACCACTTATCGTCCTCGTCCTAGAAAAAAAAGAAAAGGAGGAAGAGAATGGAGGAAGAAGGAGAGAAGAAGGTACGAGGACGCGGGTATTGCACTGAACAATGACGTCAAAGTACGCCTCGAGACCCGCCAAAGCTCCGGGAGAGTTCGGCACGACCTTAAAGAGAGGGTATGAGATGAGCCGAGAATGGAAGGGGGAAGAAGAAGGAAGGGAGGAAGGAAGGTGGACGGAGAGAGGAATAAGGAGGAGGAGGAGGAGGAAAAAGGAGGAGGAGGAGGGGAGGAGACGGGGAACCTGGACGACGTGGAAGCCAGCCTCAGGAGGAACGGCCGAGTCGAGGGCCGACGAAACCCCCTGCTGCGATTGTGTTTGTCCCATGCTCACCTCTGCCCCTTGCCTAGACAGAGGAGGAGGAGGAGGAGGAGGAGGAGGCGGCGGCGGCGGCGGAGTAGGAGGAGGAGGAGGAGGAAGAAGACGAGAAAAAAGCAGGCTCTTCCGTCGAGCTCGAGTAGGTGGAAGAGAGGGAAACGCGGCCCTCCCTTTCCTCCAAAAGAGAAATAGAGAAGAAACAAAAACATCCATAATATCTACAAATAGGAAGAGGGGTCGAGAAGGAGGAGGAGGGGATGAGAGGAGGAGGGGAAAGAGGGAGGAGGAAGCCCAAGCCGACGTCGACCCAAATAGAAAAAGGAAAGGAAAAGCAAAGAAAATGTGCCCTGGTAAATTAATATACATTTGTATATGAAAGTATTAACATCGAAATTAACATCTTCTCATGAGGAGAAGGAAGAAAAGGGAGAGGAGGGGTTGCCGGCTCGTCTTCTTTCTCCAATATCTAATCGCACGCATTTTCATCAATATCAATCATCCAAATAGAAAAGAGGTACCAAACCGGAGAACCCGTGACTCAGAGCGCGGGGTACGCTGAGCGGCAAACTCGTAAGCAGCGACAAGGAATGACGGACTCGACGTCTGCTGTCTGCCAACCGGGTGACAGAGTGAGGCTCCACGTGCGTCTTGGGAGTCTTCAGCCTTGGCCACGGCTATTCTCTTGCATAACTATCGATATAAACATCACTACATAGCTCTTTACCGTTCCTGTGGAGTCGGCTTTTTACCCGAACGTCCGAACAGCCGCAGGGCTCGGCTCATCAGTCATCAAAGTCATCATTCTTCTTCCAGTTGGCTCCTTACGACATCATGAAGGTCCCCCCAAACAAGCCTAGGAGGCTTTCTGAGCAGCAAATCAACGAGCTATCGTGGTGGCTCCTTGTTCCTGTTGAAATTGTGTCAGAGAGTACGCATTGCCTGAGCCACGCCCAAGTCGATGAAAAGTCTTTGGTCGTCATTCACCCGTCACTCGTCCACCGCCATATCTCCTCTGTTGCCAGTGGATGCTGACCACTCAATTACTGTATAATTCCTTAATTGCATTTTCGAATTATATCCTTTTGATGATTCTGTGGTCCCATTCGTGATCGTTCATTTTCGTCATCATTCGTCGACCTCGTTGATGAAATTCACGACCTCGCCCACGGCACGTCTTACCAAATGCATTCATCAGGTGAGGATGATGAAGGCGACCAGCTCATGAGCGATGACGATGATATTAGCGAAAGTCAAGAATACCCGGACCACAGCCACGCTGACGAGGGCGAGTTCGAAATGGACCTCAAGACCAAGTCCGACATCGCCGACACACCGGAGCGCAAGCTGCTGGACCGAATCGTGACTCGCCTCGAGAAGATTCGCGACGGTCTTCCCCTCAACGAGGATATTCAAGAGAATAAGAAGAAGAGGAAGAGGAACGAAATCGAGAATCTCACTCCCTCAAGCCCTCAACAGCAAGACGAAGTTCCCTCGGCCACTCTTCCTCAGGTTGAAAAAGGGAAGATGAATAAGAAAGCGGACGCGAAGGCGAGGAGAAGCAGCATGGTCACCAAACGAGCGCAGCTTCTTGGTGCGCTTTTCTGAGATGAATCTTTGGTTCTCCCTACTGATATTCTCGTTTTCAGCTAAGTTTAAGCCAGAGGACGTGGTCGTTATTGCTGACTTCAAAGAGGACCAGTCCGCGGTCTCATCTGGCGAGACGACGTTGTCTAGCGGAACATATGTGCTCATCCCAGACGATGAAACCGACAGCAGCGCTTCCGTTCGGAAGTTCTCGGCATGGTCGAATGGAAAACGGGCAGGCAACGTCACCCTTCCCTCTCTCAGCGACGAGGTTTACTCGGCGATGCAGGTTGCCTCTGAGCGCGAGATCTTGAAGATGACACTGAAACTCACTTCTGGTACCTCAGTTTGATTTTCGAATGGTTTTCGCAATCTTTATTGAATACTTTAGGAGAAGATAGCACTGCTCAGATCGAGGTCGCCGTTCACCAAAGTTGCTTCGTTGACCGCGAAGGCACTTGCGGAGCGATCGCCGACATTACCGCACTCCGTACCCTCTTCCAGTGGGCCTATCCTAAATCCAAGTTGAGTGAGCGTGGTCCCTCCAAAGCGGATCACTTTTCACCACAGTCCCTCTACAGTGCCATCAAACCGCACATTATCGGTACGCGTTCACCCAAGTCTGTTCGATTCGCGGTTCGTAACTCTCGATTTAGAAATGATGAATTCATTTAACGAGGAGGAGGTCCAACAAGTCCAACATCCCTCTCTGAAATCTCGATTGCGCCAGTACCAGTCGCGTGCAGTTGTATGGATGAAACAGCGCGAAGGAGGCTTCAGCGAAGTGAGCCACCTCAACGCGCTGGAGACGGAATTGAAATGCTATTGGCGAGGCTATCGAGAAAAGAAAGGCAAGCGGAGATTTTTTTATAATGAGGTGCGCAGGATCCCACATTTCTTCTGAATAGTCTCACATGTATCCTAGTTTTCGGGGGCTTTGTCCTGGGGCTATCCTGACCTTGGTGACTACGATGTGAATGGCGGGATTTTGGCTGATGAAATGGTACTTTTTTTCAAGTTCACAAGTGGCCTTGTTTAACTCTCTCTTGCTAGGGTCTGGGCAAGACGCTCGAAGTTGTCGCGTTGGTGTTAAATCGACCGAGACCTGGCTTTGAGCCAAGCGCACCACCGAATCCGATGGATATAGAGGTGAAAGAAGAAAAAGGAGTTGATTTGGAACTGGGTCACTTGGAGGACGTAGAGGAGGCGGTTGTGAAATTGCCACAATCAAAAAGGCCGAAGCCGACAAAGAAACGGACGAGGAGCATAGGCGATGACGAGTCAGAGTCTGAGCACTACCGACCTCTGAAGAAGCAGCGGAACCAGTCCGATAGCAAAGAACCGAATGACATGGACAGCAAGCAACGGTACACTTCTTCGTAGTTTCAGAATTGAAGAGGTTTGATTGTATTTCCTCATAGGCCGACCACGCTTGCAGCTGACCAATACATTGATGTGTTGAATGACGGATGGTATGCATCTCCCTTGTCCATTAAAATGGCTTCAAGTCTTCTTCTCTTGCGTTTAGGAAATCCTCTTCCGAATCTGCAGACTCCGTGGACGTCGAGAACGGCGCAGAGGGAGGTGAGGCAAGTGAGGAGGTCCTCTGTTATTGCGGAGGTGACTATGGCTTTTGCGAAGATGACAACGACAACATCACCTTTGTCTATTGCGAGAGTTGTCGCACATGGCAGCACGAACGATGTGTTGGCTTGGCAAAGCGCGAAAGACGTGGCAAGTATGAATGCCCGACTTGCATCGAAGCGAAGGGCCTTCGAGTTGACATTGGCGCCACTCTCATTGTTTGCCCCGACTCGATCTTACTTCAATGGAAGAACGAAATCGTCAAACATGTGCGCATCTATTTTGCTATCAATTGAACGATACTTCTCCCCTGAGTGTTGTTCACTGCAGGTTCGTCCAGGCCACCTCAAGGTGCTCGTGTATGAAGGCGTGAAGAACATTGATCCCAGAAAAACCAACGTCATTTGCAGACCATCGCAACTAGGTACGATGAATGACTGACATCCTCTTTGGGGAAGAGCCTTATATTTGATTTAGCTCAATACGATATCATTTTGACGACGTACTCGACGCTAAACGGCGACATTTACCACACGGACAATTTGAAGGCACGAGGCACTCAAAATCGACGCTATCGCTATCTGCCGACGCCACTTCGCCTCGTCAATTGGTGGAGAATTTGTACGCGTGCTACACACTAATTGAACTACAATACATTTCATTCTCATTCATATTCATAATTTTCAGGCATGGACGAGTCGCAAATGATAGGCCAAGGCAGCACCGGAGCAGCTCAGATGCTGAACCAGCTCTCTTCCGAAAATCGGTTAGGCTCCTCTACTTCTCCTCTTCTTTTCCGATTCCCTTGACCGTTTGTTCTTCAGGTGGGCTGTGTCGGGCACTCCTATTCAACGTGGCCTGGAAGATATCTATGGCCTGATGCTCTTCCTTGGAGTGTCTCCCTACGAAAATCGTCAATGGTGGGACAGAGGTATCAATCCTGAAACTAAGAAGCAATATCTTTCGCTAATCCCCTTCCACAGCTCTTCAAGAGCCATTCTATTGTGGAGCAGCGGAGCCTCGTCAGCGTCTCGAAGCGGCATTGCAGAGGTTGATGTGGCGCAACACCAAGGACAGCGTTGAATTGGAGTTGCCGCCCATGGAGGAGAAAATTGCCGAGCTTGAGTTTACTGAGGTATCATCATGCCATTTTGTCTTTTTTCCATATGGAAGCCCTCAGCATCTTGATAGGTGGAGAAATATTTGTACAAGAAGCGCCACAGAGAGATCAGCGATGAGATGTCGGCCCTCATTCATCGCTACTCTGGCGACGAGCATACTGCTCCTCCGGAACAGCTGAAGAAGATCGTCGGCTCTCTCCTTAGTTTGCGACAGTTGTGCTGTCATCCTCAGCTGGGCCGCAACACCGGCTTTGCTTCACTTGCTCGAAGCACAATGACCATGGAGGTATGCACAACTTACTTTTTCATGACGTTTTATTCTCAGCTTCACATAGGAACTCCTCGACCAACTCGTGGAGAAGGCACGCGTCGAGTGCGAGGAGGACCAGCGCTTACTGATTTCCCATCAGAATGCCCTTGCTGCTCTCAGCATCATTACGGAAAACTATGACAAAGCGATCGAGATCTACCGCGAAATTCTTAAAGAAAAAGAAATCGAGGTGGACGTGCTGCAGCGCATCCACGCCACGCACAACCTCGCATTCGCGCTCCAGCACAAAGCTAAGGCTCCTGCTGCCGTCGATGCCATGGACATTGATGATCAGCCTGGAGCCCCTCTTGGTGCGTCTTTGCATTACTTGCAATTTTCTTTTTGGATTGGTTTGATTGAAATTTCTGCGACCTAATTGCTCTTTTTTTTCGGAAGTTCCTGACACCAACGTAGACATCACTGTTTTGCATGCCAGCGAGAAGGAACTCGGCGAGGAGTTTTTGACCAAGCGTATCAATCCTATCTTGGTGAAGAGAGGTGAAGTGGAGTCTATGGGCGAACAAATTGCCAAGGACAATCGCGACAAGCATTTGCTTGATGGAAACACTTGGTGGTCCCAGGTGATTGGCGATCTGATTGACCAAAACAACACCAACTTTGTCTCCTCCCTCAAGGCCACGCTCACAGATCGCCTCGACACGAACGCCGTCCAGCAATCGGCATCCATTGTCGACCGCTTCCGTGGCCTCGACGGCCTCCGAGCCACCATCTTGGGAGAGCTGGGTAAGATCAATACGGCACGGAATAAGGCAATCAAGGCGGTTGATACGAACTGCAGAGCGGAGCTGTACGATGCCATCAAGGTGGCCAAAGTCTTAAACTGTCGTAAGTGCAAGCTCAAGGAAAAGGGCGAGCTCTGTGTTTTCTGCGAGACTGATGTGCGTTGACAGCGGTTTTCCCATTCATCTGGCTGATGTATTGACTTTTCCTCACGTAGGATATCATGGAGACTTACGAACGAGCACTGTACCTCGCTCGTTGGAAGTACGCTGGCGAAAAGATGTCCTACACCAACGCGATCGCTGAGGTCGAGATTATCCTGCAGAGCCTCTCCCGCCTGCCTTTGGTCCAAGATGACAAGGAGTTGAGGTCCATGGCCCAGGCTCACCTCAAAACGTTCGAGTCGATGAAGAAAGAGATTGTCGCTCTGAGGGACATCGTCGTCAACGCTCGCTACCTCGCTTTCGGCCAGGACGAGCTCGCTCAGTGCAACACCAGGATCAGGTACTCCCCATTTTCCCTTATCAAATCTTGCCTTCTTCGATAATGAAGGTTTCTTCAGATTGCGCTTTGAAGGCGAAGAGGTCCCACCAGAGCACGAGCACTTCAAGATCTTTTCATATGAAGTCCCCACGTTTGTGCGCCGACATGAGACAGAAATGGTATTACTGGAATCATAAGAATTGCCCATTGCCATTCTGATACCTCTATTTAGACGGTCTCGTTGACGCAGTTCAGACATAACCTCAGCCAGTACCACTACCTTCAAAAGCTCTCGCAGGACAAAGATCGAATTCGTGGAACCGCCCAGGAGAGCACGGAATGCCCCATCTGCAAAGAGGACCTTGGCGGAGAGGTATAATTGAAACGACCTATCTTCTTTCGTCAGGTTTATGTGGTCTCTTTCTTTCTAGATTGTCGTCTTCAGCTGTGGTCATGAGATTTGTCCTGGTTGCATGAGCCTCATGCTCGACAGCAATCGCCATCGATGTATATCGCTCTTTCCCCCTTCATCCAACTTCCAGACACTCACTCATCTGATTCGTAGCTACGGTCGACTGCCCGATCTGTCGAACCAAGATGAATTCATCAGAAGTCAGCCGCGTCGTCCGCGGACCCAAACCTCAACGCCTCGACGGAGAAGCACTTCCGACCATTGTCAAAGGTACTGCTCGATTCTTCTTCCCGTTCCTGGCTCGTTCATGACCTTATTCCTTCGCGCGTTTAGGCAGTTGGGGCACGAAGATTGAGGCTGTGGTGATGAAGATCATGCAAATCTTGGCGCGTGACCCCGAGGCCAAGGTTCTCCTCTTCTCGCAGTGGGCCGAGATTCTCATGGTCATCTGCCAAGCGCTCCGAGAAAATGGCGTCGCTTATATCAATCTTGAGGGATCCTCGAAGAAGGTAAGTCAAATATTCTCATTCTAATCTACTGTAATATCCATTTCCTTATCTCTTTCTCGAAAGATGCAGACGCAGATTGACCAATTCCGCAAGACTCGCGCTGAGCGCGTTTTGTGCTTGACGCTCCATCGCGGCGCCAACGGCTTGAATCTCACCGAGGCCAACCACGTCGTCCTTGTCGAGCCCTCCTTCAATCCTGCCTCGGAAGCCCAAGCCATTGGTGCGATCCATCAGTTTGTTGCAACGCTCTTGTCCATCGACCTGATCATCGAGTTGCGAAGGTCGCGTGCATCGTATTGGTCAGGAGAAGCCGACCTTCGTACATCGCTTTATTGTCAAGTCGTCTGTGGAGTCCAAGGTGTTCCATCTCGGTCGCTCTCGAGTGCAGTCATCGCAACTCAGCGCTGGATTTGGCACTAAGGTACGCGAGGACGAGATGCTCGGACTCAAAGACCTCGACTCCTTGATCAACGACGCCAAGAAACTCGACGAGACTGGTGCCCCTCATTCCTCCTTGTCTATCTCCCCCTCTCTCATGGTATTTATCGGTGGCAGAAGATCTTGCGGCCACGTTGTTCAAAGACTATTGGGAGGAACAAGTGCTGGTCAACCAGCGTCCCATGACGCGTGAGAATGCCCTCGCCATCATCTCACGCAACGTGAGGCTCCTCAGAGGGCAGCCATCGACCGAGCAAGGAGGAGTGGAGGCAAGGGAGGAGCGGGTCGAGTGGAAGGGCCGCCAACTTGCCCCGCAGGTTGTCGACGAGCTGAAGCAACTCCGCAAGGCCGATTCCAATCAATGAGCCCTCGACCTTCATTTATCGTTTCTTTAATTCCTCGCGCCCGACAGGATTCATGGCATAAACAATTGAAGGGCTCCACCCTCCGTCTCCGTCGTCTGTGGACACCATTCTACTCATTGCTGAGATGACCGATTGCCTCAGCTCGTGTCCATTTGACATATTGCGGCAGGTCTTTGCGCGAGCTGAGATGACTGGCGAGCGCGACCGCTTCCTCCTTCTTGGCCGCCTCAACCGCTCCTTCCGCGCCCTTGCCTCTTCTCTGCCCCTCTCACGGATCACCTTCTCGCGCTCCCTCGGCCCTTGGAATGAAAATATTTATCAAATGAATAATATAATTCTTCAAGAGGGATATAGTCAGAGCCGAATGGTGGCCCTCGAGGATCGCTTCCGCTCGTCGATCTTCTCCAACTTCTACGAGACGTCGATCTCCCTCGTCGAGCTCGCCGACCCTGTCCCTTTTTCCTTCATCGGCCTCCTCGCCAAATATATCCCCAATATCACGAAGATATCACTGAGTACCCTAGAAGAGGCTAAAGGTGAGAAGCAGCTTGGATTTGACTTTTCCCAGTTCCCAAGATTGAGGTGTCTCGAGATCGGAACACTTCTTCTGGCCCCAGATTCGAATGGCCCGCTGAGTTTTGGTTCACTCGAAGAATTAACAGTTAAATCAATTATTAATTCGCATCCTCCAAATCCACAAGAAGTGACGACACTACTACCAACAAAACCATCTGCGAAGCGACAGGACCTCTTCGAAATGTTTTTGCGGATGAAGGAAGACGACCCCCGAACTTTCGCCGCGGATGCTTCCTTGCAAGCCGAACTCGATGCCCTTACGAAGATGCAACGCCATGATGATGTAGTTGGGAGAAAGGAGGGACCATGGAAAGGATCACCGATAGAGTTTCCAGAGTCGTTCTACTCTGCTTTGCGTTCTGTGATGAAGCACCTGACGGTCAGTCATGTCCCATTACTACTCGATGCTCGCTTCGCTGCTGCGAATATCGATGTCATATCAAATATTTCGGATTTGGAGGTGCCAATTACGGAAAGGATTGAAGAGTACCTCAAATTTTTTCCCCTCTCCTCGTTGAAGTCTCTATCTCTCGATTATTCGAACCGACGGAGAAAAGAAGAGAGCGCCTCGGCTCCGACTCATCTCCTGATCGGTCCAAATATTCGCCATCTCGAGATCATTGGCCTTCAAGTCGACGAGGCCGTGAAAGACTATCTTCGAATGCAATCTAAGTCGACTTTGAAGTCGATCGCATTTGACCGATGCAGTTCCGCAGTGATTCTTAAGATGTTGAGGTCGCACAAGGAAAGCCTGGAATCTGTTAACATCCACTCCTTTTCCTCGAAGCTCGGAAACAGGGAACCGGAAATGATTATACGTGGATTAGAGCAATGCTCACAATTGAAAGAGCTCGAGCTGGAGGGTCCCTTCACACATAAAGAATTTTTTCAGCTGAAGACGCTTGCATTGAAGCTCGAAAGGCTGACCCTCAACTTTGACACAAAGCGCCGATTTGCTGATAGGTCCTTCCCTCTGTCGCTTTCATATTGATGACATTAATAATCTTCGATTTCATCGCAGCTATAAAGAGAGGTATCTGGTGAGGTCGCTCTCAATGTTTCAACCTCTCAATATGAAAGAGTTGCGCATTCTTCATACGCCACTCAGTGGGAACGAGCTCGTTGCCATTTCCGCACTCATTAGGTTAGAGTTATTAGAGGTCAAATTCGCCTTCTCCACAGACGCAACGACATGGATTGAACATCTCCTCCCACTGATCCTCCTCCGGAAGCTCAAGATCACTGGACTGAACTTTCGTGGGACCTACTACGGCTCTGACACGAGCGACGAGGAGACTTCGACGAACTACCCTATCAAGAAGTTTTCATGGAGCAATATTTCACAACTCATCTCTCATTTGAGATGTTTGGAAGAACTCGAACTGATGGAGGTCACGGAAGCCGAGGTGACCAAGGATAAGATCTTCGCTGCCGCACCCAAGTCTCTAGTTTACCTTCGCTTGTTTTACTAAGTGCCATGATCGGAGTCACGATTTGGCACTGTAACCTTCTTTCAATGAAGCCAATGACGGATGTACTTAATCGAGTGTCTTTGCTTCACTGAAGCGCACACTTCTCGCTATTGGGGTGGTTGTGTTTGTGATGTCCATGCCTCTCTTCCGTCGCTCTAATCTTGGCGGCTATCCGAACTGCCTCAATGAACATTTCGTCAAGGCCAACCCGCGTCAGAGCGGAGCACTCGAAAAATGCAGCAGCATCTATTTCTTTAGCCATTTCTTCTCCCTTTGAAGCAGGAAGTAATTTGTGATAATATTTGTCCTTGGGATCGACATTCGAATCGCGGAGGTCGATCTTGTTGCCAATCAATATGTAGGGTATCCCAGGGCAATAGGCTTGGATCTCATGAACCCATCGTGTTTTCACTTTCTCCAAGCTTTCTGGCCTTTCAACCGAGTAGATGATCATAAATAAATCCGTCTCAGGATAGGAAAGGACACGGATTCGATCGTAGTCCACGTCGCCCCCCGTGTCCCAAAAACGCACCTCGACGATGCTTTTCTCGCTAGGGTGATCGCTCTCGACCTCGACCATCTTAATGGCGTCTTCGCAAACGTTCGGATAATGCGCTTCATGGGATAGAAAGATAATGAGTTGGCAGACCAAAATGAATTGATGCGACATCATAATAATCTGATGAAGAAAGGAACGGAGCGACGAAACTCGATACTGAGTACAGACGAACAGCCAACAGGAGGCCGCGGACAGGTCCTCTCGGTCGGAATCAGATTCCAACAGACATAAAAGATAGTAAAATTGAAATACTATATCAAATGAAGGTGTTTTTACATTCAGGATATCGGCCGGCGTCGTAGGAGATGAATATCCACGACTTGCCCACACCTTGCTCGCCGAGGAGGACGAGCTTCACGCGCTGTTGCGCCGTCACGCTCATCGCCCTATGCCGCGAATGGTCTTCGGATTGTGGACCTACAGTAGCAAGAATTATCAATTATGGAAGGATATTAAGTTCGGCGACGCGCGTCAAGATCAGATACTCAAGCAAAGTTGATCAGGGCGGGGTCAACGTCGGTGCAGCGGTTGGACGGAATTCCCTTCCGCTGAGATGGTGAGGTCGAGACCTTGAATTACATGTAGGACGATGCGTACAAATGGATTAGAGCGATAGTGCACTGAGAGGGATGGAGAAAAGTGATAATATCGAAGAGACTGACGCACTTGCGTTCTTTTTCAAGCGGAGGCCTCCTTCACTTCAATCCAGTGCCTCGAAAAGTCAGTTTCATCCTTCCCCAATTATGGACAGCCATTCTTAGGACGCGGTGTCTCCAACCAACTGAAGTCAGAATTGAAATGCTCTTTTATCGTTCATGTCAACACAACGGAATATCTTCCTCAATGGAAGAAGGAGGTGTTGGTGAGTACGCGCGTGATGAGGTCGAACATATTGGCTGGTTGGTAGAAGGGCGCCTGGGAAGAAATAGAGGAATGGTGAAATGGAAATCCGCGAGCAAGGATGGAAGCAATCAACAGGTCGAACCTCATGGCCGCAGTTGCGAACCACGACTGTGGTGAGGTTCTTGTAGTTCTTGGCGTAGCCAGCAAGCGCACCGTCGACGTACCTATTACGAAAGACAAAAGAGAAATGAGTGCATGTTGGAAGACAAATGATGGAGGAGAGATCGATTGGCCGCACCAGTGCTGATGAGGCGAGCTATAGAACTTGTTGTGATCGCTCCACGACATATCCGCCAAATACGCTATTAATCAATTGCATCGAATGAGCAGGAATGTTCAAAATGGAGGACAAACTACAATCAAGCAATGTAACAATGAAGGAGCACCGTCAACACCGGCGATATTGCAATTGAGATCGAGGTTGGCCGTGTAAATATAGACTCTATAGTTGGCGATGAGATCGGGGAGGAGGTGGGCGACCGATTGCTGTTCGTCCTCATTGAAAGCATTCGCCACCGTATTATTCTCCAACCTATCATATAGAATCGTTCAACCTCTGATGAACCACCGTCAATCACCATCACCACATCATACGAAAACCACAACAAAACCTGAAAGGAGGGGAAGGGGACGAGCGGACGTACTTCCATTCGAGGTTGGAAGGGACGTTGAGTGCCTGCTTGACGGCAGGCGTGTTGAGATAGACATGCAACGCCTTCTCTTGAGGGATCATCGGATCCACCTCATAACTGATCAAGGAGAATTATGAAGAGGAGAAAGAGACGAAGAGGGAGAAGGTGAAGGGAACGAAGGAGAGGAGGAGAGAAGAGAGAGGGTACTAGATGTTGTCTTCGTCGACCTTGGCGTGCTTTACAATGTATCCCTCGAGGATGTTGCTCATATCGTTCGCCTTATCCCACTCCTAAACAATGAGAGAAACACATTCAAATGTTTGTCATACGATATGACTCGCCTGTTTTTGTCTAAATCCTTCACACCTCCTTCTCCTTCTCTTCTCCTAGTTCCCTTT
>Ga0154020_10007761_pt1 | contig 12496 bp, 9 predicted proteins | sample Klosneuvirus_201_FD_109709 | JGI IMG/M metagenome (GOLD analysis project Ga0154020, IMG submission 109709) | Active sludge microbial communities from wastewater, Klosterneuburg, Austria - Klosneuvirus_20160825_MG | ecosystem: Engineered > WWTP > Aerobic digester > Activated sludge | place... | reverse complement strand
TCGGCGCGCGCCTGGCCCAGGTGCAGGGGCAGGATCACCGACGCGATGGGCGCGAACACGCCGAGCCGGACCTTTGGCTGGCCGAGCCGGGCGTCGGGCGATGCGAAGACGCGGTGGCAGAAGGCGGCGAGCTCGAGGCCGCCGCCGAGGCACTGGCCGCGGACGGCCGCGAGCAGGACCTTCCCGGAGCCCGCGAGCGCGCGGAACAGCCCGTGGAAGCGCGCCAGCATCTCGCGCAACCGCGCTCGGCGGTGCTCCTCGACCGACGCGCCGAAGGAGAAGTGCGCGCCCGCACCCTCGAAGAGCACGGCCCGGACGCGGGTCGGCGCCGCGCGGACGGCGTCCTCGAGGGCGATCAGCATGGCCCCGTCGAGGATGTTCGCCTTCGGCCGGCTCAGCACGAGGCGCAGGAGCGCGTCCTCCTCCTCGAGCGTCACCTCGACGGGCACGGCGGCGATCACGCGCGTGACCTGGCCGGCTGGACCGCGTCGGTGAGCTCCGGCCCCCAGGCCTCGCCCTCGGCGAGACGCCGGCGAAGGGCGACGAAGTCGACCTCGCGATCGGCCCCCCGCCCCTCGTTGAAGGCGCGGAAGCCGGCGCGGCCCTCGGTCATCATGTTGAGCGCGAGCCAGGCGCGGCTCGACTCGCGGTTCCGGTCCCAGCGCTCGAGCTTGTGCTTGCGCACCGACTCGATCGTCTTCGTCAGGCACCCGGGCATCGTCTCGAGGAGCCGCGAGACCAGCCGGTCGACGGCCTCGTCGAGGCGCCGCAGCTCCACGCGGCCGCGCGCGACGAGCGCCTTGGCCTCGTCCTTGGCCTCGCCCGCCTTCCACTCGCCGAGCACGACCTGGCCGGTCGCGGGGTCGTGCCAGCGCTCCGTGACGGCGAACGGGTTCGGCACGAAGCGCCCATCGACCTCGAGCGCCGGCACGAGCTCGGTGAGCAGGCCGAGGCGCATGGCCTTGTGGGCGCTCCAGTGCTCGCACAGCGTGCAGCTCTGCATGGCCTGCTCGATGCCCACGAACAGGGGGAGGAAGTCCGTCGAGCCGCCGTCGGGCGCGGAGCCATGCCGCGGGCCGGCCTGGCCGAAGCGGGCCATGTCCTGGGCGACCGAGAAGTCGCAGGCCATGCCGATCTCCTGCCCGCCGCCGATGCGCATGCCGTTCACCCGGCAGATGACCGGCTTGTCGCAGGAGAGGAGCCCGCTGACCATGTCGTTGAACAGGCGCATGTACTGCCGGTATTCCTCGGGCCGCCCCGCGTAGTACTCGGCGTACTCCTTCGTGTTTCCTCCCGTGCAGAAGGCCTGGTCGCCCGCGCCGGTGAGCACGACGGCCACGGCGCGCCGGTCGCACGAGGCGCGCCGCAGGGCCAGGATCACGTCCTTGACCATCTCCGTCGTGTAGGAGTTGTGCTGGCGCGGGTTGTCGAGCGTGATCCACGTCGCGTGGAGGCCGTCCACGGGCGCGCCCTTGCGGTCGAGGATGCGGCGCGCGTCGACGCGCACCTGGCCCGAGGTGGGACCGGAGTCGACCAGGTCGTGCGACTTGAGCTCGAGCATGTCAGGCCTCCAGGGCATCGGGGACGAGGATCGGGCGTCGGCGCAGCCGCTTGGTCCTCAGCCCGTCGAGGACCTCGTTCACGCGCGACAGCGGATGGAGCTCCACGAAGGGCGCGAGCACGACCCGCCCCTCGCGCACGAGGGACACGACCTCGCCGAAGCGCTCTGGCGGGCAGCCCCACGTGCCCTCGGCCCGCGCGTCGAGCGCCATGAGGTTCGAGAGGCGCACCGTGACGTCGCCAGGGTGGAAGCCGACCACGCCCAGGTGCCCGCCGAACGTGAGGAGCGCGAACGCGGTCTCCTGGCCGGCGCGCGTGCCGGACATCTCGAACACGCGGTGCTCGGCCCCGGGCAGGTCGCGCTCCTTGACGAGCGCGCGCACGGCCCGCTTGACTTCGGCCGGCCCCTTGCCGCGCGCGTCCACGGCGTATGCCGCTCCGTGCGCCAGCGCGAGCTCGAGCCGATCCGGATCGACGTCGACCGCGATGACCGTGGCGCCGCGGGTGCGCGCCACCTGCACGCCATACGCGCCGACGCCGCCGACGCCGACCACGACGGCCACCTGCCCGGCCTGGAGCCCGCTCTGCTGCACGGCCTGCCAGGCAGTCGAGGTCGCGTCCGCCAGCACGGCCAGGCGGGCCAGGTCGTCGCCCGCGACGTCGACCGGGCACAGGCCGTGGGCCGGGACGACGACGTGCGTCGCGAACCCGCCGTGGACGTCGTTGCCCGGGAACACCTGGGCTCGGCAGATCGCGCCGCGCCCGCGCTGGCACGCCAGGCAGCGGCCGCACGGGATCACGGCGGGCACGACGACGCTCGTCCCCACGAGGTGCTCGGCGTCCGACCCGGCCGCCTCGACCCTCCCGCTGATCTCATGCCCGAGGACGAGCGGCAGCGCGTGCCGCGTCGGCACGCCCTCATCGAGGAAGCCCAAGTCGGTGTGGCACACGCCGCATCCGGCCACGCGGACGAGCGCCTGGCCGGGCCCGGGGCTCGCCTCGTAGACGATCGGGCGCAGGGGCTCCCCGCGCGCGTGCATGGCCCAACCGGTGACTCGCATGGCGCCTCGACCGCGGCTCGGCCCCGATGGGCCGCGCCGGACGGTATGACGAGCGGCGCGGCGTGACCTTGTCTCAGGTCAAGCGGTTGCTCCGGATCAAGCGCAACTTACAGGCGCTCTCGGGCACTGGATCAATGGATCGAGTAGTCTCCTGTCATGTGGTTGCCGCAGACCGCGGAGTACGCCTTGCGGGCCATGGCGGTCCTCGCCCGCGCGCCCAGCGGCGCCGTGCTCGCAGGGGCCGACCTCGCGCAGCTCGCGCGCATCCCGCCTCCGTACCTGTCCAAGGTCATGCGACGCCTCGTCGTCGCCGGCCTCGCGAGAGGTCGGCGCGGAAGCGGCGGCGGCTTCTCGCTCGCCAGACCGCCGGCGAGCATTCGCCTTGCCGATGTGCTCGAGGCCGTCGACGTCGCGGTCACCGAGCGTCGGTGCGCCTTCGCGTGGACCACCTGCCGCGATGACCGGCCCTGCCCGCTGCATCCCCTGTGGGCGGACCTCCGGGCGCGGCAGCGCGAGTGGGCCGAGGAGACCACGCTCGACCAGGTCGACGCCACGGACTCGCCGTCGCGCGGAGGCACCCGTGACGCCGATCCATGAGCCGATCGATGGGTCCTGCGCGAGCGAGGACTCGAGCGCACGCGTGGTTCGCTCTCGCCAGATCGTCGCTCCTGCGCGGCGCGCCGTGAGGGACCGCCTTGGCCGCCGCTTCGGGACCGTGCGCCTGTCGGTGATCGACCGGTGCAACCTGCGCTGTGGGTACTGCATGCCCGAGGACGACTACCCGTGGCTCCCGAGGGCGGACATCCTGACCTTCGAGGAGCTCTCGGCGCTCCTCGACGTGTTCGTCGCGGTCGGCGCGGACCGCGTCCGACTCACGGGCGGCGAGCCGCTCCTGCGCCGCGACCTGCCGCTCCTCGTGCGCATGCTCGCGGGGAAGCCGGCGCTGCGGGACCTGGCCCTCACGACGAACGGCGTGCTCCTCGAGCCGCAGGCGGAGGCGCTCGCGGCCGCCGGGCTCCGCCGCCTCACGGTGAGTCTCGACACGCTCCGTCCGGAGCGCTTCCGGGCCATCTCCCGGCGCGACGACCACGCGCGGGTGCTCGCCGGGATCCGCGCGGCGCGGCGCACGTCCCTCGCCTGCGGGCTCAAGCTCGACGCCGTCCTGCTCCGCGGCGTGAACGACGACGAGGTGTGCGACCTCGTCGAGTTCGCCCGCGCGGAGCAGGCCGAGCTGCGGTTCATCGAGTACATGGACGTCGGCGGGGCGACGCGGTGGACGCCCCGGCTCGTGGTGTCGCGCGACGAGGTCCTCGCCGCGCTCGCCGCGCGCTACGGCCGGATCGAGCCGCTCCCGCGCGAGGGGCCCGACGAGCTCGCGGCCCCCGCGGACCGCTTCCGGCTCCCCGACGGCCTGACCGTGGGGGTCGTGGCCTCGACGACGCGGCCGTTCTGCGGGGCGTGCGACCGCGGCCGGCTCACGGCCGACGGCCTGTGGCTCCTTTGCCTTCATGCCACCGAGGGCCTCGACCTGCGCCGCCCCCTGCGGCGCGGAGCGACGCGCGACGAGCTCGCCGCCCTCGTGTCGGCGGCCTGGGAGGCCCGCGTCGACCGCGGCGCGGAGGCGCGGCTCGCCCGCCGCGAGCAGCGCCTGCCGCTGGTCTCTCGAGACCGCCTGCGAGGCGACCCCCACCTCGAGATGCACACGCGCGGCGGCTGAGCGAGGCCTCGCCCCGGCCGCGCCTGCGTATCTGCCGGTACGCAGGGGCGCTCCTCGGTGCGCCGCTTGCTCGAGGTCACGCGCTTGACCCAGGTCAATGCCAGCGGACCGCCCGAGCAGTAGGGTCCCGATGCAGGCAGCCTCGCGCGTGGTGGCGGGAGAGTCTCATGAACTCGGGCAGGTCGTCGTGCTTCCCAGCCGAGCCCCCCGTGGCGGTCGTGGTCCTCGGCGGGGGCCTGGCTGGCCTCGCGAGCGCATGGGCGCTCGCCCGCCGCGGTCACAGGGTCACGCTGCTCGAGCGCGAGCCGCTCCTCGGGCGGCACGCCAGCGGCCGCAACGCGGGCCTCGTCCGGCGCGTCGTCCTGGACCCGGACGTCGCGGCGGTCGGGCGGCGCGGCGCGGCGCTGCTCCTCGCGCCGCCCGCGGACCTCGCGCCGGGCCCGCTGTACCGGGTCACGGGGTCCATCCTCGTCGCCGGGGGCGAGGACGTCGCGCGACTCGTCGTCGCCGCTCGCGAGGCGCGCGCGGCGGGCGTCGCCTGCCGCGTCGTCCCCGCTCGCCAGGTCGCGGATTGGCTCCTCGGCCTCGCGCCGGGCGGCGACGACGTCGCCGTGGTCACGGAAGAGGACGGCGTCGCTGACCCGGGTGACCTCCTCGAGGCCCTCCGCGGGGCCTGCGGCCGGCTGGGCGTAGCCGTGCGCACGGCGCTCGAGGCGCGCGTGGCGCGCGCGGCCGCCGGGGACGTCCGCGTGACGACCGGCGACGGCGTCATCGCGGCAGACGTCGCGGTCGTCGCCGCCGGGCCCTGGGCCGCGGAGCTTGCACGCGACGTGGGCGCGACGGCCGTCCCCCTGACCTCGCTGCGCCGGCATCTGTTCCACACGGGCCCCCTCGTCCCCGCGCCGGCGCGAGACGCCGCCTGGGTGTGGGACATCTCGCGCGGGCTCTACGTCCGGCCCGAGGTCCCCGGGCTCCTCCTCTCGGCGTGCGACGAGGAGCCCCGGCCTCCGGAGGACGCGCGGCCCGCCGACGCCGCCGAGGAGGACCTGGCCCGGGTCGTGGCCCAGGCCGCGCCGGAGCTCGCCGAGCTCCCGCTCGCGCGGAGCTGGGCCGGGCTGCGGACCTTCGCGCCAGACCGCCGCTTCGTCATCGGCCGGGACCCGCTGGCCCCCGGCCTGGTGTGGGCCGCGGGGCTCGGCGGGCACGGGCTGACGGCGAGCCTGGCCGTGGGCGAGCTCGTGGCCCGCGCGGTCGAGGGCCGGGACGACCCGCTCCTCGCCGCGCTCGGACCCGGACGTTTTGCCGCGGCGCGCCTGACCGATCCGATCGCGTCATGAGTCACACACACGAGACGGGGCGCCGTCTCCTCAGCACGACGGGCACGCACGCGTTCACTGCTGTTATGGATCTGGAACTCCACTTTGGTGACGATGTGCGGCCGGCGTGGGAATTGCACGTCGGCGCAGGACTCGGCGCGCGATGACCGCGCCGCGAGAGGACCGAATGACGACGAGCAGGCCGGCGGGCTCCAGGTCGTTCTCGCTGACCGACATCATCGGCGTCGCGGTCGTAGCGGGCGGGCTCGCCACGCTCTTCACGACGCTTCTGGCGTCGACCGTGCTCCGGCCGATCGTGGTCGTGAACGACGCGCCCGCGCCTCCAGGCTCCGCGCCCGCAGGCGCCGCACCGTCGGCGTCCGTCGTCACCGCGCCCTCCCCGGCGCCCTCCCCGACGGTGAATCCCGACGGCTCGTGGCCGGCCGTCCGGCGCGAGCGAGAGGTGGCGGTGACCCGGGCCGACAAGCTCGAGGTCGTGCGGGTCGAGCGGATCGCCTCCGAGGACCCCTTCTGGGCCGCGTGGACCCAGGCGCCCTTCGTCGTGGTCCCGCTCATCCCGCAGCAGATGGCCATGCCGCGCGCGGAGGCCGCCTCGATCCAGGAGCTGCGGGTCCAGGGCCTGACGGACGGGCGCACCATCGCGTGGCGGATCGGGTGGGACGACGCGACCCCCGACGGCAACGTGGACACGGGGCGCTTCTCGGACGCCGTGGCGATCGGGTTCCCGCTCGACCCGGGCGCGCCCCCCATGATGGGCGCGCGCGGCCTCCGCGTGCAGATCCTCTACTGGAAGGCGCTCTGGCAGAAGGACGCCGACGCCGGCTTCCAGGACGTCCAGTCCCTGCATCCGAACTACTGGTCGGACCTGTACTGGTTCGCAGAGGGCCAGTTCCCGTACCCCGTCCCGTCAGCCTTCCAGCTCCCCGCGTCACGGCAGTGGTTCATCGCCCACCAGGCTGGCAACCCGATGGCCGCCTTCTCGCGGACCCAGCCGATCGAGGAGCTGGTGGCGGAGGGCTGGAGCACGCTGACCCACCAACCGCAGTCGGCGACCTCGGGCCGCGGCGCCTGGGTCGACGGCAAGTGGGCCGTGGTCTTCGTCCGCCCCCTCAGGACGACCGACCCGTTGGACTACACGTTCAGCACGGGGGGCAAGGGGCAGGCGGTCTTCGCCGGGTGGAACGGCTCGGCGGGCAACCGCGGCGGCCGCAAGCAGTGGTCGACGTGGGTCGACTTCGAGGTGGGCCCGTGACCGGGGCCGTGTCCGCCCCCGATGGCGTGCAGCTCCTGGCGCAGGCGGACCTCCTCCTGGGCCTGGCCCGGTGCTTCTCGCGGCCGACCGCCAAGGCCATCAGCGCGCTCGAGGAGCTGGCGGCGGCCGCCGACGACCTGACGAGGGCCGCCCAGGTCGCCGAGCCGAGCGCCCTCGTGGCAGCCCTGAGCGGGGCGGCGGTCGGGGCGCGCGCGGCGGGTGTCGAGGCCTGGGCGGCCGAGCACGAGCGCCTCTTCTCCTGCGGAGTCGTGTGCCCGATCCACGAGACAGGCTTCGTGCGCTGCGACAAGGGCCACATCCTGGCGGACCTGGCCGGCTTCTACCTCGCCTTCGGGGTCGGGCTCTGCCCGGAGGTGCACGAGCGGCAGGACTACCTCGTGGCCGAGCTCGAGTTCCTCGCCTCGCTCCTCGTCCGGCTCAGCGCCGCGCGAGCCGGGAGGAGGGCCGAGGCCGCCGAGGTCACGGGCGCCGCGCTGCGCGCGTTCGCCTCCGACCACCTGGGCGACTGGCTGCCCGGCTTCGCGGCGCATCTGCGCGGCTCCTGCGCGCTCGACGTCTACACCCGCCTGGCCGACGCCCTCGCGCACACCTGGGCCGCGCTCGTCGCCGCGCACGGGCTGGACGAACCGGGCCGGCGGCTACCCATGGTCGAGCCGGGGGTCGAGCCGGGCACACCTTACGAGTGCGGCATGGACGAGGCAGGGCTCGCGTGAGCGACACGGAAGGCCAGGGGGAGACCATGGCGGACGGCGGACGCGTCAGTCGTCGGAAGTTCCTCTTCCAGCTCGGCGCGGGCGCCAGCGGGCTCCTGCTGGCGCGCACGGCGCTGGCGGACACGCAGCTCATCCACGCCCTCGACATCGAGAACCCGCTGGCGGACTACCCGAACCGAGAGTGGGAGCGGCACTACCGCGACCTGTACCGCTCGGACACGAGCTTCATCTTCCTGTGCGCGCCAAACGACACGCACAACTGCCTCCTCCGGGCGCACGTCAAGAACGGCGTCGTGACGCGCATCTCGCCCAGCTACGCGTACCATGAGGCCACGGACCTCGACGGGAACAAGGCCAGCCGCCGCTGGGACCCGCGCTGCTGCCAGAAGGGCCTGGCCCTCGTGCGGCGCTTCTATGGCGACCGGCGGGTCAAGCGTCCGATGATGCGCCGCGGCTTCCGGCAGTGGATCGACGACGGCTGCCCGCGCGACGAGAAGACGGGCGCCGTCGATCGGGCGAAGTACCTCCAGCGCGGCAAGGACGCCTGGGAGCCGGTGACGTGGGACAAGGCGCACGAGTACGCCGCGAAGGCGATCATCGACATCGCGCGCGCGTACACGGGCCCCGAGGGCGGCTCGCGGCTGACCGCCCAGGGCTACGACCCGGCGATGGTCGAGCAGGTGAAGGGCGCCGGCATCCGCACGGTCAAGTTCCGCGGCGGCATGCCGGCCCTGGGCATGACCCGCATCTTCGCCCAGTACCGCACCGCCAACGCCCTGGCGCTCCTCGACGACAAGCTCCGCGGGCAGGGCCGCGAGGGGTCGTTCGGGGCGCGCGGGTGGGACAACTACGCCTGGCACACCGACCTCCCGCCTGGCCATCCCATGGTCACGGGGAACCAGACGGTGGACTTCGACCTGTGCAACGCCGAGCACGCCGGGCTCGTCGTGGCGTGGGGCATGAACTGGATCACGACGAAGATGCCCGAGTCCCACTGGCTCACCGAGGCCAGGCTCAAGGGGACGAAGGTCATCGTCATCGCTGCCGAGTACAGCGCCACCTGCAACAAGGGGGACGAGGTCTGCGTGGTGCGCCCGGGGACGACGCCCGCGCTGGCGCTGGGGATCGCTCAGGTGCTCATGGCCGAGGCGCTGTACGACGGCGCGTACGTCAAGTCGTCGACCGACCTGCCCATGCTCATCCGCATGGACACGGGCGATCTCCTCTCGGCCTCGGACGTGTTCCCCGGGTACCAGCTCGCGGAGCTGAAGAACCACGTCGTCGTGGTGAAGCCCGGCGAACAGCCCCCGGCGATCGTCGCCCAGTCCGGGGCCGTGATCACGCAGGCCCAGCGCGAGGCGTGGGGCGACCACGTCGTGTGGGACTCGAGGACCGACGCGCCGGTCGCCGTGAACCGCGACCAGGTGGGGCGCCACTTCGAGGCGACCGGTGTCGACCCGAAGCTCCAGGGCGAGGTCGAGGTCACGCTCGCGAGCGGGACGAAGGTGAAGTGTCGGACGGTGTTCGACGTGACCAAGGAGATGCTCGACGGCAGCTACACGCCGGCCGACGTCGAGAAGCTCACGTGGGCCCCGGCCGACTTCATCCGCTCGCTGGCGCGGCAGATCGCCGCGAACAAGGAGCGCACGCTCTTCGCCTGCGGCATGGGCCCGAACCAGTACTTCAACTCGGACCTCAAGGACCGGGCCGTGTTCCTCGTCGCCGCCATGACGAAGAACGTCGGGCGAAGGGGCGGCAGCGTGGGCAGCTTCTCCGGAAACTACCGCGCGGCCCACTACAACGGGATCGGCCAGTACATGGCGGAGGACCCGTTCGACCCCGAGCTCGACCCGGCGAAGCCGGCGCGCACGCGGCAGTACTGGAGCCCGGAGAGCGTCCACTACTTCAACCACGGCGACCAGATCCTGCGCTACGGGAAGGCGCTGCTCACCGGGAAGACGCACATCCCGACGCCCACGAAGTCGATCATGGTGAGCAACTCGAACTCGCTCATCGGGAACGCGAAGGGGCACTACGAGACGGTCATGAACACCCTGCCGAGGGTCGAGTTCGTGGGCGTCAGCGAGTGGTGGTGGACCGGGAGCTGCGAGTACGCCGACGTCGTGTTCCCGGTCGACAGCTGGGCCGAGTTCAAGTACCCGGACATGACGATCAGCGTCACGAACCCGTTCCTGTACGTGTTCCCGGCCACGCCGCTGCCGCGGATCCACGACACGCGCTCCGACGTCGACGTCGCGGCGGGCCTGTGCAAGGCGATCGGCCGGCTCACGGACGACCCTCGGCACGAGGCCTTCTGGCGCTTCGCGCACGAGGGCGGCATGCGCCCCTACATCCAGCGCGTCCTCGACCACGGCAGCGCCACGCGCGGCTACGAGATCGAGGACCTCGAGCGCAAGGCGAACGCTGGCACGCCGGCGATGCTGCTCACGCGGACCACGCCCAAGTACTCGGGCTACGAGCAGGCCTACGAGGACAAGCCCTGGTACACGCAGACGGGCCGCCTCGAGCTCTACCGCGACGAGCCGGAGTTCAAGGACAGCGGCGAGAACGTCGTCGTCCACCGCGAGCCGATCGACTCGACGTTCCATGAGCCGAACGTGATCGTCGCGAGGCCGCACCCGCTGCTCCGCCCGAAGACGCCCGAGGACTACGGCGCGGCGCGGGCGGATCTCTCGGGCGACTCGCGACAGGCGCGCCACGTGGTGCTCACCGTCGACGAGGTGCTGGCCACGAAGCACCCGCTCATGAGGGAGGAGGGGTACCGCTTCATCTTCCACACGCCGAAGTACCGCCACGGCGCCCATACGACCCCCGTCGACACGGACGTGTGCGCGGTGTGGTTCGGACCCTTCGGCGACATGTACCGCGAGGACAAGCGCAAGCCGTTCGTCAACGAGATGTTCGTGGACATCAACCCCGCGGACGCGAAGTCGCTCGGCGTCGAGGACGGTGACTACGTGTGGATCGACGCCGACCCCCATGACCGGCCGTTCCACGGGTGGAAGGAGCGGCCCGAGGACTACGAGGTCGCGCGCCTGCTCGCCCGCGCGCGCTACTACCCGGGGACGCCGCCCGGGGTGACCCGCATGTGGCACAACGCCTACGGCTCGACCTACGGCTCGGTGAAGGGCCAGAGGGCCGACCCGACGGGGCTCGCCAAGTCGGCGGAGACGAACTACCAGGCGCTGTTCCGGCAGGGGAGCCACCAGAGCTGCACGCGCGGCTACCTGAAGCCGACGTGGATGACGGACACGCTCTACGTCAAGGGCCTGCTCGGGCAGGCCGTCGTGCAGGGCTACGCCATGGACGTGCATTGCCCGACCGGGGCGCCGCGCGAGTCGTTCGTGAAGATCACCCGCGCCGAGGGCGGGGGGGAGGACGGCGGCCCGCTGTGGCGGCCGGCCAAGCTCGGCCTCCGACCGACCTACGAGAGCGCGGCGCTGAAGAAGTTCATCGGGGGCAAGTTCGTGGAGAAGACGCCGTGAGCGCGTCCGCCTGCCGCCCTCGGGAGAGGTAGCCATGCCGCAGCGAGAGAACTGGCAGATCGGGCGGAAGATGGAGTACCCGTACGACGGGCCTCCGCCGAAGAAGCAGGTGGCGTACATCTTCGACACCAACAAGTGCATCGCCTGCCAGACGTGCACGCTGGCCTGCAAGACGTGCTGGACGTCGGGCAAGGGCCAGGAGACGATGTTCTGGAACAACGTCGAGACCAAGCCGTACGGGGGCTACCCGCAGGGCTGGGACTTGCGCCTCCTCGAGCAGCGCGAGCCGGCGCGCTACCGCGGCACCCCCCTGCCGGTCCTCGAGTCCAAGACGATCTTCGAGGACCACGGCCCGCTGGACGGCCCGACCGGCCATCGCCCGTCCGTCACGGACTATGCCGCGCCGAACCTGGGCGAGGACGAGCTCTCGGCGTCCGTCGGGCGTGGCACGCACTACGAGGGCGTCCACGACGCGTGGATGTTCTACCTGCCCCGCATCTGCAACCACTGCGACAGCCCCGCCTGCCTGGCCGCGTGCCCGCGCAAGGCCATCTACAAGCGGCCCGAGGACGGCATCGTCCTCATCGACCAGGAGCGCTGCCGGGGCTACCAGGAGTGCCTGCAGGCCTGCCCGTACAAGAAGACCTTCTTCAACATGGTCACGCGCACGAGCGAGAAGTGCATCGGCTGCTTCCCGCGCGTCGAGCAGGGGCAGGTGGCCCTGTGCGTCGAGTCCTGCATCGGCAAGATCCGCATGCACGGCTTCCTCACCACGCAGGGGCCGCCGCGGGAGGACAACCCGCTCGACTACATCGTCAAGATTCGCAAGCTCGCCCTCCCCATGTACCCGCAGTTCGGGACCGGGCCCAACGTCTACTACATCCCGCCGCTCCACGTCCCCACGGGCATCCTCGAGCAGATGTTCGGGCCGGGCGTCGCGGCGGCCAAGGCGCTCTACCAGGCGGCCCGCGAGGACAAGACGCTGCTCGGCGCGCTCATCCTGTTCGGCTCGCAGAACCGGATCGTCGAGCGCTTCGAGGTCCAGGGCGACATCGTCGTCGGCTGGTCCGGGGCCGGTGAGGAGGTGACGCGCGTGCCCTTCACCGAGCCGGTGCACCTGCGCGCCTCGTACGACGCGGCCCGCGAGGTCTACCGCCACAACACGACCTGAGCGCTGACGACCGCGCCGGAGGAGGACCCATGACCGAGCCCGAGATCGACACGCGCCCGCCGAGGACGTTCCACGAGTTCGTGGCCCGCTTCCCCGTCCTGGGGAAGGCCTGGGACCTCATGCACGACGCGGGCGCGGCGGGCCCGCTCGACGCGCGC
>Ga0154020_10007760_pt1 | contig 12496 bp, 6 predicted proteins | sample Klosneuvirus_201_FD_109709 | JGI IMG/M metagenome (GOLD analysis project Ga0154020, IMG submission 109709) | Active sludge microbial communities from wastewater, Klosterneuburg, Austria - Klosneuvirus_20160825_MG | ecosystem: Engineered > WWTP > Aerobic digester > Activated sludge | place... | reverse complement strand
TCATTTCTTGTTCACTTGGGATGATATTAAAAAAGTGCGAGAGCAACAAACTCAAAAGGAAATAATTGGATTAGCCGTTATTAATAACATTGATAGAGAAGTTAGTGACGAATATCTATCAGCACTTGACAACAAAGGAGCGCAATATATCCTGTGGAGTCAACGACATACACCAGAGAATATTAACAAACTCAAACTAGTAGCATAGACTATTAAACTCATTTGAATTACAAGACATAGTAAGAAATGAATGAAGGGCGAATGGATAACACAGGTTTGGCGAAAGTGGACGGTTCAGTGCTCCACAGTAATATTTGTGGTTAATCAAACATTGATTCTCCGAATTATCATTTGTGGTGAAAATCGCCCCCTTCAATAAGACCAAAAATAAAATATTTATGAACGAAGAAAAAAAATCTGGTAGTTCCAGAAGAGATTTTGTAAAAACCACCGCTTTAGCTGCGGCAGGTTTTATGATCGTACCCCGCCATGTGTTGGGAGGTAAGGGTTTTATTGCACCAAGCGATCGTTTGGTGGTTGCCGGAGTAGGTGCCGGAGGTAAAGGTGCCAGTGATCTTACGGGTTTTGCAAGTGGGGGAAAGGCAGACATCGGATTTTTATGTGATGTGGATGACCGCAGGGCTGCTGGATCTGTTAAAAATTTCCCGAAGGCAAAATACTATAAAGACTGGCGCGAGATGTTTGATAAGGAATCAAAACATTTCGATGCGGTTTCGGTTTCAACCCCAGATCATAATCATGCTATTACCACTCTCGCTGCTATGCAGTTGAGGAAGCACGTTTACGTTCAGAAACCCCTTACCCATGATATCTATGAGGCAAGGATTCTGACTGAAGCTGCTGTTCGGTATAAAGTAGTTACTCAGATGGGTAATCAGGGTGCATCCAGTGACGGTACACGTAAATTAATAGAATGGTATAATGCCGGAGTGATTGGTGACGTGCATACAGTTTATTGCTGGACTGACAGGCCTGTATGGCCACAGGGTATTGCATGGCCTGCAACAAAAAGTGATATACCAAAAGAACTTAACTGGGATCTGTGGCTTGGTACTGCTCCCCAGACAGATTATGTAGATAAACTGGTTCCTTTTAACTGGCGCGGATGGTGGGATTATGGTACAGGAGCATTAGGAGATATGGGTTGTCATCTGGTTGATGCACCATTCCGGGTTTTAGGCCTGAAATATCCTACTGATGTGGAATGCAGCGTAGGAAGTGTGTATGTGGATCAGTTTAAGCGCGGATACTTCCCTGAAAGCTGCCCTCCATCTTCTCATGTGATCATGACTTTTAATTCGGCTAAACAAAACAATGCTGAGGTTAAAATGCATTGGATGGATGGTGGAATTCAACCTGCCCGTCCGCAGGAGCTGGGTCCTGATGAGATATTTGGAGATGGTGGTAATGGAGTTTTATTCATTGGTACTAAAGGCAAAATGCTTTGTGATACCTATGGTAAAAATCCAAGACTTTTACCGGCATCACGTAATGCTGAAATCAATGTGCCTGCAACACTTGCACGGGTTCCGGGACAAGAGGCAGGACACTATACACAATGGGTTGATGCGGCAATTGCCGGATATGGAAAACAAGAGGTTAGTTCTGACTTTTCTATTGCAGGCCCTCTGACTGAAGCCCTGCTGATGGGGAACCTAGCTATCCGTGGTTTTGATATCCGTAAAGCAAATGCTTCAGGGAATGGTTTCACCTATCCCGGAAGATATAAGAAACTGCTTTGGGATGGTCCAAATATGAAAATTACCAACTTTGATGAAGCCAATCAGTTTGTTAAACGGGAATACCGTAAGGGCTGGACGCTTGGAGCTTAGTAAGTTGTAGGTTATAAGTTGTAAGTAATAAGTTTCATGGCTGCTTCATTTAATATGAAGCAGCCATATTTTCATTAGTCTTTGATTCCTTGTTCCTTGTTCTTTTTTCATATCTCATATCTCAATACTATTATTGCACAAGTAAATTGCAGCCTCTGATATCGCTGTTATCGAATCTGCCCAAAACTTCAAAGCTGCCATTGGCATAGCATTTTCCAAGGTCCTGAGTTGCGATAAACGAACAGGAGTGGACATTTGCCAGATCTATAATATTGAGCCCGCCGGTAGATTCATACCCTAGAAGAGTAAGCGGATCATTAGTATCTCTGATTTTGATTTTCATCCATGGAGGAGTCTGAAAAATCCCTGATCCTTTAGAATAGGCCTGTGAGAGCAGTTCAGTCATCCCATATTCTGAATGGATAGCTGGCACTCCGAAACCTTCACAAAGTACTTCATGCAGTTCGGTTCTCAAAATTTCCTTACGTTTTCCTTTCATTCCTCCCGTTTCCATCACGATCAGTTCCCGAAAATCAATGGAATGGTTTTCTACAAAGTCCAACAGAGCATAGGTTACGCCAATCAGGATGGTAGGGGTTTCTGAAGCCTTTAGTTTCCCAAGTGTTTGCTTCAAAAGATCAAAATTATCAAGAAAATAGCCACTTTTTTGATGTTTACTTAAGCTGATCAGATCATTGACCATATAAATCAATGATGATCCTTCACGTTCGAGGTAGGAGGGTAGCAAGGCCAGAACTGCGTATTTACTAATCTCGCCATAAAACAGGTTGAAAGTTTTTCTATAGCTTTTTATGTAGATATCGATATCCTTTACATAATGCATGCTTTGGGTCATCCCCGTTGTACCTGAACTGCTGAAAACAGTGGTTGCATTATTTCCCCCGCAAATAACTTGCTGGCTTTTGAAGAATTCAATTGGTAAAAAAGGAATACTATTGAGCTTTTTTACCTCCCGGATGTCAATCCCAAGATTACTGACAAAGCGGCCATAAACCCCACAATTACTGACTTGATAGTTGAAAATTTCAAGAGACAGTTTTTCAAATTCCAGAGAATCAGAAACAGAGAAAATACGATCCGGGTTAAGATTTTGCACGTACAAAGATAGAAATTGTAGCGACCCTTAAATTATCTGAATTGAGTTACCTGAGGTCAATCAATTGATTGTTGTCAGTTATCAGTTACCAGTGATTTCTTGGTTCATTGATATACAGATTTCCATTTCATAGTAATTCATACAATTGTCAACTATCAACTCTCAATTGTCAACTTTTCTTCACCGCTTCTTTAAAGTAAAATCCTGAAAGTCCAGAAAACCCAGCCGCGAGTCCACCAATTATTCCAGTAATCAACAGAACAATGATCCAGTTAAATGAGGTTTCCGGCAGGCTTAGCATGCTTCCGACTCTGTTAGCCAGGATATTTTCATTCGGGAGAGTATGGATTAATCCCATACCTATCCATAATAGGAATATGGCCAGGAATGCCGAGCCAAAGGCCTGTTTACCTGACCTGGCCATCCAGAAAGAAAGACTAAAAGCAATGGGTGCAATGACCCACCAGGGAAGAAAAAATTGTAAGACCAGTGAAACTATGGCAATAATTAGTATAAGCATAATTTTTTATTTAGGATTTTAGCCGGTTTATTTTTTACTTAATTTCCAGGAAGTAATAATGCGTTTTGACTTCTCATCCTTTGCTTTCAGGTAAACCAGTTCATTTAGTTTACCATCCGACCAGGTGTCAATCATGTCGTCATAATAATGACTGCCCGGATTTCCTGACTCACCGCCGGGGAATACACCATAAGCCTTTACATCCTTGCCAAGCGCAACAATCATTCGCCATGAAGGGCCATTGCTTTCACTTGTTGCATTAACCGATGTTTTTGATCCTCCATTATAAAGGAACTTTGATCCAAATCCCGCCACCTTGGCCAAATGGGGAACATGGGTCTTTTTCAAATTAGCCCAAGCCCAGTCGCTGTCTAAAGGACCGAATTTTCTTTGCAGACTGTCGATAGCAAATTTAAAAGAGGCATTGACCAGATCAGCCCGGGTTTCTTTTTTTGCAGTTTTTACATTATCCCACCATACAGCATCGGGCTCATTCAGAAGTAGCTCTACATTCCTGTCGCGGGAAGGGTATCGCATTGGTGTTTTCGGATCTCCAAAATCATCCTGCCAGATTTGAATTCCCAGATTCTTATGCCAAAGTTCAAAGATGCTTGCCCCGATTTCATCAGCATCGAAAAATTTATTCCATTTGCTGACGATGTTAAATCCTTCACGTTCACTGGCATTCAGTTTCTCAGAATCAACCAGGCCGACCAGGGTTGATAAAATATTTTCAGCCAGGATACTGTAATTATCATTCTGTAAATTTTGAAGGCTATCAACATTTGCCTGAGTCATTACCGATAGTCTTTTGTTTATGCGGTGTGAACGCTCGTAACCCGAATATTCCCAGTTTAGGTAATATGGATAGCTCTGATCTGATGGAAACTGATTTGCCGAGCTTACAAAATTCCGTTCAGGGTTCTTAACAGTTGGGTTATGTTCTGCCGGAATCCTGTCTTTCCAGTCGTTTGCAGGATCTGTTCCATCCAGTAAAAATTTGCCTTGTCCTTTCCATTTTAATGGGAAATAGCCATTTGGTGTGATCGCAATATCGTTTTCAACACTGGCAAACACAAAATTCTGTGCAGGAGCAGAAAAATAAGTTAGCGCTTTACGATAATCGTCATAATTCTTTGCCTTGTTAAGGGCGATAAATGTCCTGACATCATTTGAGCCAATATGGGCAACCCATTTTAAGGCATGACCTGTCGGAATATTATTGATTTTTGAAAAATTATCAGGTCTTTGTTCGCTTGTATACACCACAGGGCCGTGATGGGTGTACAAAACAGTATCAGTCAATGTTTGACCATTGCTGATTTTTATGTTCTCAATCCGTTCTTTTACCCGATTCCATTTGTTATCAAACCAGTATTCCTTTTTTGAAGCATCTTTAAACTTAATGTTGTACCAGTCAAGAACATCAGCACCTACATTAGTTACGCCCCAGGCCACATCTTTGTTAAAACCGATAATAATTCCCGGCGAACCAGGAATCGAAACTCCGCAGGCATTCATGTCATTAGATGCAAGCTGAACCTGATACCAGATAGCTGGCAGGGTAAGGTCTAAATGGGGATCGTTAGAGAGTAAAGGATAGCCGCTAGCGGTTTTTTTTCCTGAAAGCGCCCAGTTATTACTTCCAATCCCTTCTTCTTTTTCTATTGTTTTAATAGTGGAAGCAGTTTTATTTTCAGTGATGGCAGGCATTTGCGGGATGTTAACCGGATCAAAATCCCATTTAGTACCAACGGGTATGATCGGATCCTCTCTAAAGGGATAGTCGGGGAAAAGATCTTTGGTTATCTCCGGTCCATATTTCTGCAGTATATTATTCATATAGAATTCATTGGAACCTCCGGCAAGTGTCGCCGACATGAGTTTCAATAATAAGGCAGAGTATAATGGTTTCCAATCTTCGGGTTCATAATTCAAAAGCTTGAATTCAATTGGATAGTCGGCAGGTTTCAGAGAATGTATATAGGCGTTTACACCTGCAGAATAGGCGTCCATTATAGCCTTGATCTCAGGGTCCTTCAACATTACTTCGACCATATTCTCAGCTCCGAAACTCATGCCCATACGTCGCTGGTATCGATCGAGTTCAATCGCTTTTGGACCAACCACCTCCGAAAGTCTTCCGGCAGCAAAACGCGTCTGAAAATCCATTTGCCATAATCTGTCTTTTGCAGTGATATATCCCTGAGCAAAATATAGGTCATGGTCATTTTCAGCGAATATATGAGGGATCATCTGATCATCAAAGTGGATTTCAACCAGACCGTTTAAGCCATCAATTGTCAAATCCTTTTCAGGATCCTGCACTTTACTTTCGGCATTTGCCCAGAAACCATTGAATGGATCAAGGAATCTGGCAAGAGGAGGAATATCCCCAAATTTATTGTTTAGGGCATAGATCAATGCAAAGGCAAAAAGACCTGAAATGACTGCTTTAACTATTTTCATGGATTTTTTTAAAAGATTAAATATGTTAAAAATTAATAGTTAATTCAAAATATTGTTTGCTTTATTGCAATTTAAAAAAAGTTCAAATCCTTTGTTATTTAAGAGTAGAGCCATTATTTTACTATGCAAGCATAAAAAAATATCAAAATCCTTTGTTTGAATTAAAATATTACAGTATTTTGTATGGTTAAAATGTTTTTAACCAATATAAATCTGAGAATTATGAACAGAAACTTTACTCGTTTTTCCTGTTTTTTAGTCCTGCTTACAATGACCATTTCAATGGCATTTGCACAAAGCATTACTATTTCGGGAACTGTTACCGACAAACAAACAAATGAAACCTTACCCGGGGTTTCCATTAATGTAAAAGGAAAATCAATTGGGACATCCACAAATGCAGATGGTAAATTTACTTTCAGTACCGCTGAGACTGCCCCATTTACAATTGTTATCAGTTATCTTGGTTATAAATCAATCGAGCAGGAAGTAAGGGCTTCAGTTTCTGATTTGGTATTTGCTTTGGAATCTCAGTCGATCCTGGGACAAGAAGTTGTAGTTGCCGCTTCACGTACCCCGGAGAGGATTTTGGAATCTCCGGTTTCAATTGAGCGCTTCGGACAGGCCGCAATACGCGAAACTGCATCACCAACTTTCTATGACGCCCTGAATAATTTGAAAGGTGTTGAGATGAGTGCACAAAGTTTAACTTTTAAATCGATCAATACCAGAGGTTTTAATGCAAATGGTAATACCCGTTTTAACCAGTATATTGACGGGATGGATAATCAGGCTCCCGGTTTGAATTTTTCCGTAGGTAATATTATAGGAATATCTGAACTCGATGTTGATAATGTTGAGCTTCTTCCAGGAGCTTCCTCTGCTTTGTATGGTGCTGGTGGTATAAACGGAACAATGTTAATGACATCGAAAGATCCATTTACATCAGAAGGTGTCAGCTTTTCGATCAAGAGAGGAATAAACCATGTAAATGATCCACTTCGTGATACACAACCATTTGAAGAAGCAGGAATACGGGTTGCTAAGGCATGGAATAAGTTTGCTTTTAAGACTACTTTCTCGTTCTTACAGGCAGATGACTGGCAGGCATCAAACTATTCTAATTTCGACCGTACTGCAAGGACCTTTAAAAACGGTAACCGCAGCACTGATCCAAATTATGATGGTATAAATAGCTATGGAGATGAAGTGAGTCAGAATATGAGAATTATTGCAAACTCAGTTCAAACCGCAACTAATGCTGGTGTTGCTGCAGCAACTGGTGGTGCAATTCCGAATATTATCGGAATGATCAATGCATCCCTTCCTCCAACAGCAACTCCTGCTCAAATTGGTGGATTTTTGAGTGCTTTTCCAGCCGCATTAAGACCTACTATACAAAATGTTCTTCCTTTCAACTTTGGTTTGAGAGCAGGAATTATTCCTGATCAGGCTGTCTCAAGGACTGGATATAATGAGGTTAATCTTGTCGATTACAAAACCAACTCTTTGAAAACATCGACTTCATTACATTATAAGCTAAGTAATAGCGTTCAAGCCATTTTCCAGGCTAACTGGGGTTCTGGTACATCTGTTTATACTGGTTCAGATCGTTATTCACTGCGTAATTTCAGTATCGGACAGTACAAACTTGAGTTAAAAGGTGAAGACTTTATTGTTCGTGGTTATACCACTCAGGAGCGTTCAGGTGATTCTTACATCTCTTCAATCCTTGGTAGTTATATTAATGAAACATCAAAGGCAAGTACTACCTGGTTCCCTCAATATATAGGTAATTATGTTGGCGCGCGTTCTGCAGGATTGCCTGATGCTCAGGCTCATGCAATGGCACGTTCTGTTGCAGATCAGGGTAGATTTGAGCCAGGTTCTGCGCAATTCGCAGCTGCTAAGCACAAGATCATGAACACCACGATCAGCTCTGGTCTGGGTGCAAAATTTGATGATAAAAGTAATCTTTGGCATTATGAGGGGATGTACAATTTCACAAATGCTTTGAAAGGTGCTTTGGATCTTCAGGTTGGAGCTTCCTTTAGAAGATATGATCTGAATTCTGCCGGAACATTATTTGATGATCTTAACCGCACAATTGATATTGATGAGACTGGTGCCTTTATTCAAATGGGTAAAAAGCTAAGTGAATCATTCAAACTTGCTGTTTCTGGTCGTTATGATAAAAATATGAATTTTGAGGGCAGGTTTACACCTAGAATTACAGGTGTTTATACCGTTGCACCTAATAATAATATCCGTTTGTCTTACCAAACCGGTTACCGTAATCCAACCACACAAAATCAGTACATAGACCTTTCTGTGGGTGGCGGATCAACCCGTTTAATTGGTGGTTTGCCTGAAATGGTTCAAAAGTATAACCTATATACTAATAAGCCATTTACAGATGTCAGCTACAGAAATTTCCTTGCTTCAGCTTCAGCAGGAGCAGCAAACCCTGCCTTGCTTCAGACCTATACATTCGATCCTAAAGGTGTGAGACCTGAAAGTGTAAAAGCTTACGAACTTGGTTATAAAGGATTGCTTGGAAGTAATGTATTGGTTGATGCCTATGGATATTATAATTCTTATAAGGATTTCATCACAGCAATTGAGGTATTCCAGCAAAATGGAACAGCATTTACTAAGTTTGGTGTACCGGTTAATGCTGCCGGTGATGTTTCTGCCTATGGAATGGCGCTTGGTCTGGATTATCTGATCGGGAAATTCAACCTGAATGGAAATATTTCATACAATCAGATTGGTGACCTTCCTGCTACTTATGTAAATGATTTTAACACTCCAAAAGTACGCTATAACCTGGGAGTAAGTAATCGTAGCGTTGCAAAGAATGTAGGTATGAATGTTTCATATCGCTGGCAGGATTCATTCTACTGGGCATCATCTTTTGCCTCAGGAGCGGTTCCATCTTTTGGAACTGTAGATGCACAGGTGAATCTGAAAATTCCTTCAGTGAAGGGTATGGTTAAGATCGGAGCATCTGATATCTTTAATAAATACTATGTAACATCATACGGAAACCCTGAGATGGGCGGTATGTATTACATTGGCTTTACATTTAATCAATAAGATCAGGTATCAAATAGGATTCTATTTAGATGATCTGAAAATTTTATACTAACCAATTTATAAGTCTCGTTCCATGTAATGGAGCGGGACTTATTTGTATAGAAATATGGCAGATTCGATTTTTATTTCTAACTATGTGGCTTAGTATTAATTTAAGCAGTATACAGAATTGTTTAAGCTAAACTTTAGCCCCGGCTTCTCAGATATCTAACAGTAGAAGACATTTTATATATAATAAAGAATAAAATATGGAAGTAAGTAAGGATCCCTTATCTACGATTTTGGATGTTAATGATCTTGAGGATGATATTCAACACGTAAATAATCCGATTGTGGGGCTTGAGCCCATCGTTAAAAAGTATCTGGCAGCTGTAAAAGAGTACCGGCAGGAAGGCAATAGTTTTTTCTTTTCTGACGGCAGTGCTCAGGTTGAGGTACGTGTGGTAAGTGATGAAATAATAAGGGTCAGACTTGCCCCTCATGGAGTATTCCTTGAGGAGTTTTCCTACGCTCTCAGTCATACAGAACAAAAAGTTACAGTTTTCTCATGTGTTGAAGATGAACATACCTATAGTGTTCAAACGAATACAGTAGCCTGTGTAATAAATAAGAGTGACTTTTTAGTGTCGTTTGAAGACATTCATGGTCATTTAATCAATCAGGATCTGAGTGCTATGCATTGGGAAGAGAATGTTGATTTTGGAGGATATTATGTTTACGCGACAAAAAAATGCAATGAGGAAGAAAGTTTCTTCGGATTAGGTGACAAGTCGAGCGATTTCAATCTCCGTGGTAACCGTTATATAAATTGGAATACCGATGCTTATTCTTTTGGGAAGGGTCAGGATCCGCTTTACAGAACCATCCCATTTTATATGGGTATTAATAAAGGTATCAGCTATGGGATATTTTTTGATAATACCTTCAAAAGCCATTTTGATTTTGCCTGTCAGGACAAGGATAAAATAAGCTTTTGGGCTGATGGTGGCGAAATGCAGTATTATTACATTCATGGTCCTCATATGATGGATGTTTTAAAGCGCTATCATAGTCTGACGGGAACTCATCAGATGCCGGCAAAATGGACACTAGGCTTTCATCAGTGTCGATGGAGTTACTATCCTGAGAAGAAGGTAAAAGATATAGCCCGTAATTTTCGCGAGCGGAAGATCCCTTGTGATGCAATCTATCTCGACATAGATTACATGGATGGATATCGTTGCTTTACCTGGAACAGAAAGTATTTCCCTGATCCTGCAAGGATGATGAAGGAATTGTCTGACGATGGGTTCAAAACTGTGGTTATCATAGATCCGGGAATCAGGGTTGATGAAAATTATAGAATTTTTAAGGAAGGGAAGCAAAATAATTATTTCTGCCGGCGTTGCGATGATTACTTTATGGAGGGGCATGTCTGGCCTGGAAGATGTCAGTTTCCCGACTTTACAAATCCTAAAGTACGGGAATGGTGGGGAGGATTATTCAAGGAGCTTGTTGATGCAGGAGTAGCCGGAGTTTGGAATGATATGAATGAGCCTGCTGTATTCGGATCAGGTACTTTCCCGGTTGATGTGCGTCATAATTACGATGGATTTCATGGATCGCACCGCAAAGCCCATAATATTTATGGTATGCAGATGGTACGCTCCACTTATGAAGGATTGAAAAAACTTCAAAAGAATAAAAGGCCATTTACTATTACCAGAGCAGGTTATTCAGGTGTTCAGCGTTATGCTACAGTGTGGACAGGGGATAATGTTGCTTCCTGGGAACACCTTAAAATAGGCATAGTACAATGCCAGCGTTTATCAATATCAGGTATCTCTTTCTGCGGGACGGATATTGGTGGTTTCAGTGGTGAACCTGATGGTGAGTTGTTTGCACGCTGGATACAGATGGGGGTGTTTTCACCGTTCATGCGCGCTCATTCAGCAGGAGATACCGCAGAGCGCGAGCCATGGAGTTTCGGACAGGAGTATGAAGATATCAACCGTAAATTTATTGAACTCAGGTACAGATTGCTTCCTTACATTTACTCGGCTTTCTGGGAGCATCACAGGCATGGTTTCCCTATTTTAAGGCCATTGGTTATGCAGGAACAGGAAAATGTTCTGACACACAGCATTCAGGATATATTTACTTTTGGAGATAAGATTTTAGTCGCTCCGGTTAGTGATCCTGGTGCCACGAGTAAAAATGTGTATTTACCTGCTGGTAATTGGTATAATTACTGGACTCATGAACCCTTTGCCGGAGCTCAGGAACATCTGGTGCCTGCACCTATCGATTCAATGCCAATTTTTGTAAAAGCAGGTTCCGTTATTCCTGAATCACCCCTGATGCAATATGTAGGTGAGTATGAAGTTGATGAGCTGATTTTTCAGATTTATTACTCCGACTACGAAGTGAATTCTTTCTATTTTGAGGATCACGACGATACTTTTGCTTTCGAGCAGAATATCTACCTTGAGAAAAAGTATGTGGTGAATGGAGATCATAAATCCATGACAATCGTACAAACAGTAGAAGGTTTATTCACCCCCCGTTATGAAACCTATGATTTGAAAATAATTGGCTTACCATTTGCACCTACAAGAGTGTTGATCGACGGTAAGGAATTTACTAATGATCTGGAGTTTGATGATTTGAAGCGTGTTAGAATAAAGTCGAGTAAGAATTTCAGACGAATAGAAATCCTTGCCTGATGTATTATAATGGTTAATAAAATATTCATGTAAGGTAATCTACCCTAATTATGGCAAAAAAAGTTAATGCCATTCAGGCTGTAAAGAACGAATCTGTATCAAAAGACTCATGGTATTCCCGTTTTTCGGATTTTGATATCAGTCTTTTCAGATCGGGTAAACATTATAGGTTATATGAGAAATTAGGTTCTCATGTTGTTGAACATGAAGGAGTTAAAGGGACATATTTTGCAGTATGGGCACCAAATGCCCGACAGGTTTTCGTAGAGGGTAATTTTAACGGTTGGAATAAGACTTCTCATCCCATGCAGGTGAGATGGGATGAATCCGGGATATGGGAAGCTTTTATTCCGGGAATTGGAACCGGGGAAGTTTACAAATATTATATTCAGTCAAATTCAGGCGAAAGCCTCGAGAAGGCAGACCCCTTTGCATTAAGATGGGAGGAACCGCCATCTACAGCATCAATCGTTTGGGATACTTGGTACGAGTGGAAGGATGGTCCATGGATGAGATCGAGGTATGATATAAATGCCCTGAATAAACCCATGTCGGTTTATGAAATGCATTTTGGATCCTGGGCACGTAGTCCTGAATCGCCTGACGAGTTTTTGAGCTATCGCCAAATGGCAGAGAAGCTTATTCCATACCTTCTGGAAACGGGATTTACTCATGTGGAATTTCTTCCATTAATGGAGCATCCATTTTATCCTTCATGGGGTTATCAGATTAC
>Ga0154020_10007759_pt1 | contig 12496 bp, 18 predicted proteins | sample Klosneuvirus_201_FD_109709 | JGI IMG/M metagenome (GOLD analysis project Ga0154020, IMG submission 109709) | Active sludge microbial communities from wastewater, Klosterneuburg, Austria - Klosneuvirus_20160825_MG | ecosystem: Engineered > WWTP > Aerobic digester > Activated sludge | place... | reverse complement strand
GCCCTTGATATCATGCTCAATGGCTGGCTCCTGTATCAGACCCTCAGTTGCCGCATGTGGGCCAGGTCGGGATTCTACCAGACCAGCGGAGCCTATGGCTTCCGCGACCAGTTGCAGGACTCGATGGCCCTGCTCACCACGCGACCGGCAATTGCACGCGAGCATATCCTGCGCGCCGCCGCCCGTCAGTTTGTCGAGGGCGACTTCCAGCATTGGTGGCTTCCCTCCACCGGCATGGGTGTCAGAACGCGCATATCCGATGACACCGTGTGGCTGGCCAATTGCGTGGCCCAATATGTGAAAGTGACCGGGGAACGGGATCTTCTAGACGAGATTGTGCCATTCATCGAAGGACAATCGCTCGCACCCGGCGAACACGACGCGTTTTTCCAGCCAAGGCACTCAGAGGAATCAGCCAGTCTCTATGAACATTGCGCCCGTGCCCTGGACCGCAGCTTGCCCTTTGGCGCACATGGATTGCCGCTCATGGGCACCGGTGACTGGAATGACGGCATGAACCGGGTTGGCGAAGGCGGAAAGGGCGAAAGTGTCTGGCTTGGCTGGTTCCTGTTCACGACTCTGAAAACCTTCGCCCCGGTCGCGGCCGAACGCGGAGACACCAAACGTGCCGCAGCCTGGCGCGACCGCGCCAAGGGGTTGCGGGCTGCGCTTGACAGACATGCGTGGGACGGGCGCTGGTACCGGCGCGGGTTTTTTGATGATGGCACCGTGCTGGGTTCGGCACAGAGCGAGGAATGCCAGATCGATTCCATTGCGCAGTCGTGGTCGGTGCTGTCGGGCGGCGGCACCGCGGAGCGCGCCGCAACTGCCATGGATGAATCCTACCGGCAGCTGGTTCGTCAGGATGATTCACTGGCGCTCCTCTTTACGCCGCCATTTGACAAAACTCCGAAGGACCCGGGATATATCAAGGCCTATCCTCCCGGCATCCGTGAAAATGGCGGGCAATATACCCATGGCGCCATTTGGTCGGTCTTTGCCCATGCCGGCCTGGGACAGGCTGATAGGGCGCTGGAAGTATTCTCCCTGCTCAACCCGATCAATCATGCACGGTCTGAAGCGGCGGCAAAAACCTATCGCGTGGAACCTTATGTCATCGCCGCCGACGTTTATTCTATGCCACCTCATGTTGGCCGTGGCGGCTGGACCTGGTACACGGGCTCTGCCGGCTGGATGTACCGCGCAGGCCTGGAAGCCATACTCGGCGTGACCCGCGAAGGCTCCCAGCTCAGGATCAAGCCATGCATCGTGGGCCAGTGGGATGGCTTCGAGTTGGCCATCAAGTTCGGGACCACGCGATATGAAATCAAGCTAATGCGCGACGATGGCAAAGCGGAACATAAGTCGCCGGACGTAAAGCGGCTATCGCCAGGTGAGTTCCTGATAGCATTGCAGGATGAGGGCGGAGTGCGCCGCATTACCTTGCCGTTCAGTGCCGTTCAGCCCAAGAGCTAAAGAAAAAGGCCGGATCATACGGTCCGGCCTTTGCCATGGATTATCGGGCGTTGGATTACTGCAGATTTTCGCAATCCTTCTCGTCTATTTCTTCGCGCTCGCACAGGTCATGAATGGCCTTGCGAACTTCGCCGAGGCGGGAGCTTTCGCCGCCCGTCATGTTTTCGTTGGAGGCGACTTCCAAATCAGTGGCATCTGCTTCCCAGCGCTTCAGAACCTTCAGTTTCTGCTCGGTCGTCAAGGATTCAGTCTCAACCACTTCCATGGGCAATTCGAAGATTTTTTGCGGGGTGAGCAGCGCCTGATCATAGTCTTTGGCGGTGAACATGGAGGGCTCCTCTAGATTGAAGTGGGCGGCTGGAGCTATAAACCAGCCGCCCTTTGTTCAGATGCGTCCAAGCCAAGAATCAACTTCAGTTTTGGCCTTGTCCTTGGCGTAACCATAGTGCTTCTGCAGACGGCCTTCGAGCTCGTCGCGGCGGCCTTCAATGACATCAAGGTCATCATCAGTGAGTTTGCCCCACTGCTGCTTCGCCTTGCCCTTGATCTCTTTCCAGTTTCCTTCAACACGGTCCCAGTTCATGGTGCTCTCCTTTACAAATTTAAAGTCAAGTGCGGACACTCAACCTCACTTGTAAACGCTGTGAGACTGCCCTGGTTCCATTCACAGCAAATGATGCCGAGCAACTACTGTCAGGCTGCTGCGGCGCGCGACTTTGTATCGAAAAAGAGGGCCTGGCTGACAACGGCCTTCACCATGTCTGGCATGAATGGTTTGGTAATGAGAAAGGCGGGTTCGGGCTTTTCCCCCGTCAACAGGCGTTCCGGGAACGCGGTTATGAAGATCACCGGCACTGCAAAGTCGAGCAGCATTTTGTTCACCGCATCGATACCGGAACTGCCGTCGGCCAATTGAATGTCGGCCAGCACAAGTCCGGGCCTCTTTGTCGACGCCAGCTTCAATGCTTCCTGTTCGGTGCGGGCAACGCCGGTTACGTTGTGGCCAAGGCTCTCGAGAAGCGCTTCCAAATCCATGGCAATGATCGGTTCGTCTTCAATGATCAGGACATCCGTGGCTACCTGATCGACAATGGTTTGCGAGGCCTCTTCGAGGAGGCCCAGAACCTCTGCGGGTTTTTTTCCAAGAATATGGCCGATTTCCTCTTTGCTGAAACCTTCAACAGCCATCAACAGAAAGGCTTCCCGTGCCTGCGGGGCAATGGTCGCCAACTGGCGCTGGGCAGAAGCTTCCCAGTCCTGGCCAATGTTGGGCATTTTGAGGTTCAAGGAGATGGATTCCCATAGCCGGCAATAGGTGCGATAAAGGGAGGCCCGCATGTTGGGACCCTCCTCAAACTGTGCTGGATCGGCAATGAGAGCCTCCAACACGGCTGCCACATAGGCATCACCGCTTTGCTGACTGCCGGTCAAGGCCCGCGAAAACCGCCGCAAATATGGCAAATGTGGTGCTATATTAGCTGCAAGATTCATTGTTTACCCCTCAAATTGCGGTTTTTCACGAGGAAATCGGACCTTCCGGACCCCTCCACGTCCGATCATTAACGTACGGTTTGCAATTTTGTTCCGGCCATGAAAACAAAATTTTTGAAAGATGGGAACTATTATAACTGTTTGGCATTAATATGGTGGTTCCGAAATACAAGAGGCCCAATTGGCAAGGGCAAGTGAACCACGCACAGTTTCAGGTGACCTATGGTTGAAAACGGCAACAAAACTGCAAAAACAAGAAAAAAGACCGAGAAAAAGACTGAAAAGATGAACCATGCACCTGCACAGCCCGAAATCCATGACTTGATTGGCCAGCGCCTGCGCAGCTTTTACGACGAAGTGGCCACGCAGCCGGTTCCTGACCGGTTTCTTGAGCTGCTGAACCAACTTGAAGCGAAGAGCTCGCCAAAGAAGTCACCCTGAACCTTGCTTACCATGACTCCAAACGAGACACATGCCGCATGACGCGATCAGCCGAATTCCGTGACCAACTTGTCGCCGCCATTCCCGGCTTGCGCGCCTTTGGGCTGTCACTCACGGCGCGCGGCGACCGGGCTGACGACCTGGTCCAGGAAACTCTGATGAAGGCGTGGAAGCACTATGAGAGTTTTGAACCCGGCTCCAATATGAAGGCATGGCTTTACACCATTCTTCGTAACGAGTTTTACACACAGCTGCGCAAGCGGAAACGGGAAGTCGAGGATGCGGATGGTTTCTATTCCAGCCGCGTTGCGGTGCATGCGGAGCAGGAGGGTCATCTGGACATGGCCGATCTGCGCGGCGCCCTCGCCCAATTGCCCGAAGACCAGCGCGAAGCCATCATCCTGGTCGGGGCATCGGGCTTTTCCTATGAAGAAGCTGCCGAAATTTGCAACGTGGCAGTGGGCACAATCAAAAGCCGTGTCAACCGGGCGCGGGCCAGGCTTACGGCTCTGATGCATATTGATACTGATGAAAAGTTTGGGCCTGATGCCCATGCGGAAGCTGTTTTGGGCAACGCCCATCGCAGCTAGCAGTTGCTTTATGATTATCGTTGACAAGTTTGGAACAAAATCTCTTGTCGCGAGTTAGGGAGCAGCGTCGGGGCTGTCCGTCGATGCGGATCAGGAGACTTCAATGCTCGGCACAATTCTCGTTATCATTCTCGTTTTGATTCTTATAGGCGCGTTGCCCAGGTGGGGCCACAGTGCTAATTGGGGCTATGGCCCATCCGGCGGTTTGGGCCTTGTGCTCGTGATTCTTGTTATTCTGATATTGATGGGCAAACTCTAGGAATCCACGATGGTGGATCTCACGTCCGAGGAGCCTAACTACAATAAGCAATCACGCACTGCTTTACGGGGCCTGTTGTTCATAGCCATCATCGCGGCGATGTATTTCGCCCGCGATTTTCTGCTTCCGCTGGTCTTGGCGAGCCTCATCGCGCTGACATTCAAGCCGACAATCAGATATCTTTCAAAACACCACATCGCACCGTGGCTCTCGGCAATACTTCTCGCCGTCGCATTGGTAGCGGGTGGCCTTTCCGCCGGCTATCTTCTGAGTTGGCAGGTTTCTTCTTGGGTTGACCAGGCGCCACAACTTTCACAGGTTTTTCTTCACAAGTTCAGTGGCATTCGTTCCTGGCTGGAAGTTGTGGTCAACGTGACGGACAAGCTTCAGGATGCGGCCACACCGGCGGGATCCATCGCCACACAGGAAGTCGTTGTGCGTGAGCCAGTGCTGCCCGGCTGGCTAATTGTAATGACTTGGTATCCACTGCAGATCACCATCACGCTGATGGCGACCCTGGTCTTTGCGGTTTTTCTCATGGCTTCCGGCGACCTGTTCTACGAAAAGCTGGTTCGGGTTTTACCCACGTTGACTGACCGCAAGCAGGCGATCCGAATAGTCTATGAACTGGAGACCGAGGTTTCCACCTATCTTCTAACCCTTACCGCTATCAACGCCATACTGGGCCTTGCAGTCGCTCTGGCATTCCATGCGTTAGGCATGCCCTCACCCTATCTTTGGGGCCTGCTTACCTTTTTCTTCAACTTCATCCCCTACGTGGGAGCATTGACCGGTGTGGCGCTCTCGGGCTTCCTGGCAATTGTCACTTTCGATTCACTTGGCTATGCGCTACTCATACCGGCTGCTTTCACGGCGCTTTCGCTGATCGAATCAGAGATTGCAAGTCCTTTGGTGTTGAGCCGGAGGCTGCAAATGAATTCGGTTGCAATCCTCCTGTCGCTGGCCTTTTGGGCCTGGCTTTGGGGGATACCTGGTGCGGCGATTGCTGTGCCGGTTCTCGTTACCATCAAGGTATTTTGCAACCACATTGATGGATTGGCCGGGCTGGGCGAATTTCTTTCAGAACGCCAGGCAGGCAAGAACGGCCCAAACGGAGATGAGGCTTCTCAACACAGTTGATATAAAAAGGGGGAGAGGCCAGCAGCCTCTCCCCACTTTCTTGCCGTCTACGCGAACGTTTATCTCCGGCGCTTTGAACGGGCCAAAGCGGGCTTTGCTTTTCCGGCAAATCCAACGGATGGCAGCATGGAACCGAGAGCCAAACCAATTCCCAATCCGACAGCACCGATTATCAGCGGCTTATCGTCGATCATGGCCTTCAAGGATTTCTGGTCAGGCAGGCCCAAATCGCGCGTGGTTCTTGGCAATGCGCTGCTCGCCTCGCCAGCCCAGGCATAGGCATCACCAAAGGCTGACTTGCCACGGGCGATGAGGCGGGCGGCTGAATCACTGTAGCCGGCAAAGGTGGACTGGGCTTTTGACGCGCGTTTGCTTGCTGTCCGCGAGGCACGCTTGGCAGATGCCGTAAGTCTTCGCGACGCGGGTTTGGCTTTCCTGGCTGTTTTGGCCTTGGCAGCCTGGCTGATATCTTTCACGGATTTAGAAACCTGATCAGTCGTTTTCATGGATGGTCTCCTTGCTTAAGGTTCTGGAGTTTACGGGGGAAATATGACGATGAACGGGCGCACTTTGCCCATTTTTGAAGGGGCGGCGCTCGGGCCGCCGCAATACCTGCTTAAGCAGCCAACTCGCCCCGGCGATCGCGGCCGCAGCGACCACAGGGTGGCGCTTGACGGCCATAAACGCGGGCGACAGCTTCGTCAGATGCGGGTCCGTATGCAGCAACACTTCCTTGGCCAAGCCAGCAGGCGTGAGCCGGCTGTGCACATCCGACAAGGTTGCATTGAATTGCGCGCGCCGTTCGCGAGCTTCCATTTCAAGCTGTTGCAGGGACGTCATTTCGTGCCGCTTTCCGGCATGTTGCCTGCAAGCCAGCGAAAGACCACGCCTACGGGCCGTTTCTTGCTCAGGAGCAGGCTCTTTGCGAAGAGCGCCAGCATCGCAACAATGAGAAGCAGACTGAGGCCCACCGCCAATCCGGCGATCCCCGGCCCGCTGACATAAGGCAGCAACGCAACTACACAGGCCTGCGCCAAGACAACCGAAGCGGCGATGAGGAGTGCAAGAGCCACAAAGGCTATAGCCAAGCCGGCTGCGTAGCTGCGCAAGCGCAGTCCAGCTTCAGCCTTCGTTAAAGCGAGTTCCGCTTCAAGCCAGCGCTTCCCGTCATTAGCAAGCCCTTTGAAAAGCTCAGGGAAGGCCGGCTTTGATGACGGATAGCGGAGCGGTTCTGCTCCCGCTTTAGGCATGTGCATGACCATTGGCAGTGCGCCGTATCTGGCCTGACCGCTTGCTCACTGAAGAGGCGGCAGGACGACGCGAACGTGCCTTGCGGCCAGATGTTGCTGCCGGCTCGGCGGGTGGCCTATGCAAGAGACGGCTTGCCGCGAGACCCGCGGCAACCGTGACCGCCAACGTCGCCAAGGGGTGACGCCTGGCAAAAGTTCCGGCATCACCTACCATCTGTTCGATCTCGGTGTGCATGACATAATCAGCTACGCCCTCAAGGCTGTCGGCCGCCGAAGCCACTTGTACGCGAAGGTTCGGCAGGTCCGTCATTGAGGCGGCATAATCGCGGGTCAAGGACGCCAGTGAATGCAGTTTGTCGGCGCCGAGGTCCTTGCGGCCCCTGGCCAATGTTCCGGCCAGCGACAACACATCGTCGAAAATGCGCCGGGAGCCATCAAATGCAGCATTTGCCGCCTTATAGGTTCCGCTGGTACGTGCTTTTCTGGTTTTGGCCATGGCGATGTCCTTTCGAAAAGAGGTGATCATTCCACTTCACAACGGTTACAGGTGCGATTGGTTCCAAGCGACGTTGGACAGATGCTGCTTTCCGAGATGAGCCACCGCGTGGCCAACAGCCTCCAGATCATCGCCAGCATCCTTCTTTTGAAGGCCTGCTCCGTTCAGTCTGAAGAGACGCGGGGGCATCTTGAGGATGCCCATCTCCGCGTCATGTCAGTCGCGTATTTGCAGCAGCATCTCAAAGCAACCGGCATGGGCGAAGAGATCTCTGTCGGCGGGTATCTCGGATAGCCCCGCACTTAGAAGCGCGTCCGAAACCAGGGTACCGGATACGCCGATGCCCACGACCACGACATCAGCATCTATGCCGGCGGCAGACCCATCAGTCTTGAAAGGCAGTGGTCCCTTGGCGAGCCAAAAGGGCCAGCCAGTCCGAAGATCGCGCTCCTGATTCCCCGTGTGCTTCATCGCATGTCATGCATGGAAGCAACGATCATGCGGGAGGCCGTTTTCAAGGGACTTCCATTCCGGGTTAGGGAGTCATCGCGGAGTTCGGGCATTTGTGGTAAAGCCTCAGGCACGTCAAAAGTTCCGCAAAAAAATGTTTTAGGGCGGAACCATTTTGACAGATCGGCGTTTATTTTGGCATTATGCCTAAAACAAGGGAGTGGTATTGGACGATATCCTAATGACTCCCGGACAACTTGAAGAAGAAAAGCGTTCCCGACTTGCCGCCGAGGCTTCATTGCGTCTGGTTTCCGAACGTCTGGAAAGGGCCGAGGAAGCCGCTGGGGCATTGATTTACGACTGGGACAAGGCAGCGCGTACTGTATGGCGAAGCCCTGGCCTGACGCGTGTCCTGGGTTGGCAGGTCAGTGAAATTCCTCCCACCATGGAAGAATGGTCAGCGCTTCAGCATCCCGCGGACAGGGAGCGCCTAAAGTCGGTTCAAGACCATGATTTTCTGCAAGCTAATGACGACTATGTCATGGAGTACAGATTAAGGCATAAGGCGGGCCATTATGTCTGGGTTCTGGATTCAGGCCGAGCTTTTCGCGACGCCACAGGCGTGATCATTCGGCAAACCGGCGTTATCATCGACATATCCGCACGCAAGAAAGTTGCCGATTCCCTGAGCCGTCAAACGGATTTGATCGAGCTGTCGTTTGAACCGATTTTTGTCTGGCACCCGGAAAAGGGCATTGTCGACTGGAACAGGGGCGCCGAACAGCTCTATGGCTTTAGCCGGGACGAAGCGTTGGGCAAGATCAGCTACAAACTGCTTCGGACCATTCATCCCGTAGAACCTGCAGACCTCATGGAGCTCCTCAAAACCGTGAGAAGCTGGACGGGCGAGGTACAGCATCAGGCCAAGGATGGCCGCCAGGTTTGCGTTGAAAGCCGCCAGCAGCTGATCGAAACGGATGGTGAAATCCTGATCCTCGAAACCAATCATGACATCACTGAACGCAAGCGCGCCGAGGGAGATAACGCGCGCATGGCAGCAGTGGCCGCCGCCGCCCACGACGCCTTGTTCGGCGTTACACTTGACGGCCGCATCGAGGCCTGGAATCCAGCGGCCGAGCGGCTTTTTGGCTATACCGCGGCGGAGGCAATTGGCCAGCATATTAGAATCCTCGCAGCACCTGGCGAGCACGACGAACAGAAAAACTCCTTGCGCCGTGCGGGCGCTGGCGAGGCCATTGCTCCCTATCAGACCCGCCGCCTGCGCAAGGACGGATCGGCTGTTGAAGTTTCAGTCTCACTGGGGCCAGTGAAAGCTCCCGATGGCTCGATCATGGCAATTTCGGTTGCCATGCATGATATCAGCGACCGGAAGGAATGGGAGGCACGGCAGCGTCTCATGACGCGCGAGCTGGCACACCGTGTCAAGAATTCATTTGCCATATTGCAGGCGATCCTGCGTTCGACGCTGAAGACCACACCAAATCCGGACGATTTTGCAGTGAAATTTTCGGGCAGGCTCCACAGTCTTGCTGCGGCGCAGGATATTCTCACCGCCAATGACTGGAAGGGGGCGGAATTGGGAGCGCTGGCGCGGCACCTCCTTTCCCTCTACATCGCCGGTGAAGGCGAGCGCCTGGTGATTTCCGGTCCTGAGGTCAATTTGCCAGCCGAATACGCGGTTCCTTTCGGGCTGATTTTCAATGAGCTAGCGACGAATGCCCTAAAGTATGGCGCTCTTTCGGTGCCAAACGGGAGAATTGAGTTGAGCTGGCAGGTTGATGGCAAAACCAATGCAGGTTCGGTCCTGAGCGTCACATGGCGCGAGCACGGGGGTCCCAAAATCGCGTCTCTGGATGAGCGCGGCTTTGGTTCCGCCCTCATCGAGAAGAGCCTTGCGGGAGCGAAAGTCGAGCGGCGTTTCGATGAAAACGGATTCATTTGCACGATCGAGCTGACCCTCAAACTGACTGGCAGAATCAGACGCAAACGGCGCCTTGCCATTGTTCAGAGCTGAAGTCTGCCGGGATTGAATTCTGGAAGGAAGGGAACCAAAACCTTGCTGGCCGGTTGTTATGTCCATGATGACCCACACGTTTACAGTTGCAAAGAAGATCATTCAACCCGTAGTTCTGGGCATTGCGATGCTGTTCATGACTCCGGTTGCCGGCATGCTCAATGCGGCCCTGCGAGCGCCCCCTCCCGTTCAAATTAGCTCCAATGAAACAGTTATTTACAAGACCATGCATGCTTCGGTTGTGTTTAAGGGATAATGGCGTGCGGTTTTCACGCCTCCGTGGTTTCACACCATAAGTTCGCGGTTCGGGGGAACCAATCCCCCTAGCCTGCATTATGTCGTCACTATCATCCCAAGGAGAATTCAATGAAGAAGACAATTATTGGCTTGCTTGCTGCAGTGGCCATCACGGGCGGCATGGCAACGATCGCCGAAGCAAAGGTGAATTTCCAGATCTATCTGGGAGAGCCCTATTATAACTACCGCGTTGGCCCCGATTACCGCTATTACGAAGGGCGCGGCTGGTACCGCCCCAAGCATCGCAGCAATATCTCGTGCGGCGAAGCGCGACGTATCGTTCGCAACAAGGGCTTCCGGAACGTTGCGACCCGGGAATGCAATGGCAGAACCTACACTTTCACTGCCACGCGTAAGGGCAACCGCATTCTTGTCTATGTAAATTCCCGGACCGGCGCCGTCTGGCGCGGCTAACACCAGGTCGTTCAATAATCGCGCTAGCTGCAACGGCTAGCGCGATTTTTTGTAGGTTAAAAGGTCTCCGTCACTTTCTTGAGAAGCCGCGGCCGGTCAGGGTCGCGGCCGCGGGCCACCGCAGTCGCCTCAACAAACCGATAGGCCGTCTGAATGATGGAGATGGGATCAAGCAGGGTGTTGCCGGTCCGCACGAAGGGCAGCCCGCCCTCCTCTGCCACCAGAACATTGGCTCCAGCCTGGCGCATCTTGCCCAGCGATATGTGAGAAGACTGGCGTGCCCCGTCCTCAGGTGAATAGGCAAGAACCGGAAACCCTTTGCCGAGAAGTTCGAGGGGGCCATGCATGACTTCCGCGATGGAATAAGCTTCTGCGTGGATGGCACAGGTTTCCTTCAGCTTCAGGGCCGTTTCCGTGGCGATGGGCAGCGATGGTCCACGCGCCACTACGTAAAGCGACTCTGCGCCCGTGGCGAGATCAACCGCTTCGGGCCAATCAATTCTTGCTGTCGTTGCCAGTTGGCCGGGCAGCGCTTCGATTGCGGCAAGCAGGTCCTTGCGATCAAGCCAATGCGCCACGATTGCCGCCCCCGCCACCAACGAGACAATGAAAGACTTCGTCGCCGCGACGCTCAATTCCGGGCCAGCCTGGAGGGACAAGCAAATATCCGCAGCATGGGCCGCAGCCGAGTCTTCCACATTGACCAGCGCCACCGTCAAAGCTCCTGCCTTCCGGGCCGCGTCCTGGAGCGCCACAATGTCAGGGCTTTTACCGGATTGGGAGACAGTTACACACAGCCCGTTTTTCAATTGAAGCTTTGCGCCATAAACCGACACAACCGATGCGCCCATTGACGAACAGGGAATTCCGGCCAGGATCTCAGCCAAATACTTAAAATAGCCGGCAGCGCAGTCAGAACTGCCGCGCGCCGATGTGATGATGACGGGGGGCGGCTGGCGCCGGAGACGGGCGCCAATCTCCCGGAGCGCTTTGCCATTGTGCTGAAGGAAACGGGCGACCGCTTCCGGCGCCTCAGCGGCTTCACGCGCCATATGGCTCATGTCTTATCTGCTCCTTGGGGACTTCTTCTTGCTCGCCCAAACCTTGCTTGAGCCTGATTTACTTGGTAAGCGAAATCAATGAAAAAATTTCGCTGGGGACTTATTGGAGCATCCACCATTGGCCGGGAATGGGTGATAGATGCGATGCGCCAGGCCGGCGGAGAGATTGCGAGCGTTTTCAGCACAGATTCACAGCGGGGTGCCTCATATGCAAGTGAATTCGGAATTCCGCGCTCAACAACCGATCTCAATGACCTTCTAAATTCGCCTATTGATGCCGTATACATTTCCACAACCAATGATTTACACGCCCACCAGTGCATTGCCGCAGCCAAGGCAGGCAAACATATTCTCTGCGAAAAGCCGCTTGCAACCAATGTGGCAGATGCAAGGAGCATGGTGAGGATTTGCAAGTCAGCCAATGTCGTGCTCGCAACCAACCATCATTTGCGGGGAGCTGCGACCCATCGTGCCATGCGGGATGCCGTCAAAGCCGGAAAAATCGGCAGGCCGCTTGCGATAAAGGTCGTCCACGCGGGCTACCTGCCGGTTCACCTGCAGGGCTGGCGCCTGACCAACCCGGCGGCGGGCGCGGGAGCAATCCTCGACCTCACTGTTCATGACGCCGATCTCATGCGTTTCATCATCAACGACGATGCGGCAAGAGTTTCGGCAACGGTGCAGAACAGCGGCATGGCAATCGCCGGTGTGGAGGATGCGGCCATGGGCGTGATCACTTTCCGCTCCGGGATACTTGGCCAGTTCCATGACGGGTTTACAACGAAATATGTTCAAACTTCGGTCGAAGTGCATGGCGACTCGGGTTCTCTTGTCGCAACCAATTGCATGACCCAGGCTCCCATTGGAGACGTTTTACTGCGCACCGCGGGCGGCGAGGCCAAATTGCAGCTCCAGCATGAAAACCTTTACGTGCGGACGATCAATGCATTCACGTCCGCTATTGCTGGGAATGGAGAACCGCTGTCGACCGGTGAAGATGGCGTGGCGTCTCTGGCGATTGCACTGGCTGCGCTTGAATCGGCGCGCACGCGTTCCGTGGTGAACATCGCTGCCTAACCCAGCCTAAATCATCAAG
>Ga0154020_10007756_pt1 | contig 12499 bp, 11 predicted proteins | sample Klosneuvirus_201_FD_109709 | JGI IMG/M metagenome (GOLD analysis project Ga0154020, IMG submission 109709) | Active sludge microbial communities from wastewater, Klosterneuburg, Austria - Klosneuvirus_20160825_MG | ecosystem: Engineered > WWTP > Aerobic digester > Activated sludge | place... | reverse complement strand
CTTCCGTTGGCATAGGGAGGGCCATCTGGAAGGGAATACGTTGCTTTTCCTTCATTTTTTTTAAGAATTTTTTGATAAATATTTTTTTCATCCCAAGCTTTTATAATCTCAGGTTCTTTTTGTGAGAGATTTCCTTTCATCGGAAAATCAGTTTGAGGTAATCGTACTGTGCTTTTGTAATCTGGAGTTGTCTCTGACATTTTACACCTCATATTCATAAATGTCTCATTCATTTTCGCTCAATCAATTATGTGTAGAAAGAGGGAATAGCATACTCTCTCAAAAAATAGGAAGAAATTCAAAGGAAAGAGTTAATTCAAAAATGAAAAAGGCATTCTAAAATCAAAATTGAGGTCTGATTTTTTGATATCCAAGTGAAATCAGTAGTCTTAGTGCTTCTGTTTCTGTACTTAAATTAAGGTGATTTTTTACTTCTTGAAGCATTCCCCAGCTTCTGGAGTCAATGAGTGTGCGCAAGTCTTGAGGTTCTTGAGCTTGCTGGTTTGCCATCAATGCTTGAAAAAGTGGGTATGAGGGCTCTGTTAGCATAGGTGACATTGGATTATTGATAGCATTTGAGCCATTTGTTTTGCTGCTCGAGACAAGAGAATGGGAGTTTGATATTGAAGACTGTCCTCCCTGAGACTCATTTGGTGAAACTGAAACCCCAGAAGTTGAATGATAACCAGTTGAAGAATTTGCTCCTAAGCTTTGTGAATGAGTGCCTGATGTAGAGTTTGTATTTGAAGGATTAGAGTGGTTTAAATGCGACGAAGATTGCGAAGCCGATTGCGCATTTGTATGTGAATTTGTATGTGAATTTGCATGTAAATTTGATTGTAAATTTGAGTTTGCAGAGGGGGTGAGTTGCTTATTATTGGAACTTACTGAATTTCTGACAGCTTGTTGCTCGTTTGAAGTGCTATCTAAGTCTCCCATAATATGTGCTAAATTTTTAAGCTCAGATTTAAAACCTTGTAGATTAGTTCTACTCAAATAACTTTCACCATGAATTTGAGATTTGGTAAAAAGTGAAACCAAGGCATCTGGAGATTTTGCCAACTCCTGAACATGTGCTGGTTGACTCCTAAGCCAATTATAGGCTTGGATTAGAGTCTCTTTAGTGTAGGCCTGTGGCGGCAATTGCATCTTTAATCTTTCTTAATTTAACTTAAGTCATATAACTGACCATGATTAAAAAATTATATCATGGTCAGTTATATTACCTGTTAGTTTGGTGTGTCAAATTGAGGACACACTCTTGTTTGAAGCGTTCTATCGTTGGGTTTTTGTATCTGCAACTAAAAAGGTATTCAAAAAAGAAGCATTGAATCTTTGATGTCGCGCATTGTTTGGTAAACTCCTGATTTTAAACAATCAAAAATTTTTCTATTTTCTATTTGCATTTTTTAAAAGCATTTTTTTAGAGATTAATTTAGTTAAATGAGAACCATTAATATATTTAATTCATTCAAATTCACAGTGTGTAAAATTTAAATCAGTGAACTGTTTATGGTGTGATTCGACTCGATTGAAATAGCGTTCAAGTAAAGAAATATTTAAATCAGAATGTGAACATAAATCTAAATGTAAATCTGAATTTAAATTTGAATTTGAAAACAATTTAGAACATGGTCATTTTCAAATAACTTAAAAACGATTATTCTGTAGTAGTAATATTAGGAAAACTGCCAATTTGATACGAGGAGAGCTTGCCACTGCCAATAGGACGGGGTAGGTTCACTCAAAGAGCGAAGTCCGTGGGAGAGTTCAAATGTCAGTACTAGATCCAATCGCTATCAATCTTAAAACGCTTCATTCAACTGAAGCGGTCACTCAGCTTTTAAACCGTCCTCTCCATTCGTGGGAAACCTCATACTTGGCCCACTTTTCAACATATTGGAATGCCATTCTCACAGATCCTCGTCTTTTACTGATTCCTGTCGATGACCATATGGTTCATCGTGGTGATGGGGTCTTCGAAGCCTTTCGTTTAATTGAAAATAATTTTTATTTACTATCACAACATTTAGAACGTCTTCGATTTTCAGCTGAATCCATCGGACTAAATGTGCCTTGGAGCGACACTGACATCAAACTACTTTTACAAGAATTAGCCAAAGCCACCAAGGAGTCCAATCTTATTTTTAGACTTTTTGTCTCTCGTGGAGCCGGAAGCTTTGCTGCAAATCCCTACGACTGCCCACAATCTCATTTAACTATAGTTGCTTGTCGATTTAAGCCTCTCCCTTCAGAGAAATATCAGCAGGGAGTAAAAATTGGCCGCTCCACGCTTCCTCAGAAACAAGAACCCTATTGTCGAATCAAGTCCTGCAACTATCTTCCCAACGTACTCATGAAAAAAGAAGCCGTTGATCGCAAACTTGATTTTGTCGTTTCCTTCAACGAAGATGGTTTTCTTGCAGAGTCTTCCACTGAAAATATTTTTATTTTTACCCAAAATAAAGAGCTTCACTTTCCTCGCCTTCAAGGAATTCTTAAAGGAACAACTCTTGAACGATGTCTTCAATTGGCCAATGAAAAACTTCAATTACCTTACAGAGAAACAAATCTTTCGGAGACAGATCTTATTAATGCACAAGAAGTTTTTATGATTGGGACGACCCTTGACGTTCTGCCCGTGTCATCTTATGAAAACCATATTTTTAGCCACAAAGACGTTGGCATTAAACTCCTCGCCCTTATCAAAAAAGACCAAATTTAGAAAATACGAGAAGCAACTTTAATCATTTCTAGAAATAGTAAGAACATGACGTTGATTGTAGTTAGAATTAAAAGATAATTTAAAATTTTTTGTGACTTATGATAAAACTTAGGCTAACACCTCAAATCATAATGGCACTTACCTATACACCTCATTTAGACACCACTTTTACTTGCCCAGATTTTAAACTCCCAGGAGTCAATGGAAAAACATATTCCAGAGCTGATTTTGAAAATACAGCAGCTCTTCTTGTACTCTTTATTTGTAATCATTGTCCCTACGTGAAAGCCATTGAGGATCGCCTTATAAAGCTTGGCGAATTCATGAAAACTCAACAATTACAAATGGTGGCCATTTGTTCTAATGATGCAGATAATTATCCTGAGGATTCTCTTGAGAAGTTAAAACAAAGATGGACAGAAAAAAAATATACTTTTCCATATCTCTATGATGAGTCTCAAAGTGTAGCAAAAAGTTTTGGTGCCGTTTGTACACCTGATTTTTTTCTTTTCGATAAGAATCTCAAACTTACCTATCGTGGTCGTCTTGATGATTCTTGGAAGGAACCAGATAAAGTGACTGTAGAAGAATTAAAAAATGCTATTGTGGCTCAACTAAAGGGTGAACCCACAAATCCTATTCAAATCCCATCCATGGGCTGTAATATTAAATGGAAAAAAGCATGAAGTTACGTTATCTCGTTAGTGCTACATTCTTTATCATCTTACTCTTTTTAACTTACTTCGCATTTTACCTAGGTGCTTTCAAACCTGTCGCCATTGATATGGGAGAATTTGGTCCTTTGAACCTCGTATATAAAAATCATCTTGGAGCCTACCATAAAATTGTTCCACTCATTGAAAGCGTTGAACAGTGGGTAAAAACTCAAGGGGAAGCTTGCAATCAGTCCTTTGGTGAATTTATTGATGACCCAAAACAAGTTGAACAAGAACGACTCCGAAGCCATGCCGGATGCGTCCTTAAAAAACCAATAAACACACCATTGCCTCCCGAATTTGAACAAAGAACAATACCTCTTCAGTTTTTTATTCGAGCTCACTTTGGGGGATCACCTGCTATTGGTCCTTATAAAGTTTACCTAAAGGTCCAAAATTTAATGAGTGAAAAGGGGCTTGTGCCAAATGGTCCAGTTTTTGAAATTTATGAAATTCTTCCCGATCAAAAAATGATTACAACCTATTATTTCTCGGCAAAACTCAAAGATTAAAAGTATTGGTACTTTCGACATATTATTAAAATAGATTGTTAAATTAAGATCAAAATCAGCTTCTAACTCACTTTGGAAGTATCGATTTTGTATCCTTCACCAACAACTGTTTGAATTTGAACTTTAGAATTACCGATTTTCTTTCTTAAATGACCAATATGGGTGTCTACCGTTCGATCAGTAACATGCATTTCTTCACCCCAGATTTCTTTAAGAAGTGAGGTTCGAGATAGGACTTTTCCTTGAGCCTGAGCCAAATTTAATAATAGACGAAACTCCAAAGAAGTTAAGGCCACTAATTCTCCGTCTTCAGGATTATCGCGACAAGTGATCCATACTTTTTGTTTTGGAATTGATATAGTAAGATCTCCACATTGAATTGGAATTAAAGCGCTAGTACCTGGACCAGCACCAGTGTCAATTCTTCTAAAATTAGCTTCAATTCGTGCTAGAAATTCATTAGAGTCAAAGGGCTTCACAATATAATCATAGGCACCAAGTGAAAAAGCTGAAACCTTATATGGCGTCTCTTCATGAGCTGTTAAAATAAAAACTGGGATTTCTTTATAATCTGCATTAGAAGCTAGCTCTTCGAGAAATTTTAATCCGTCCCCATCAGGTAAACCCAGATCAAGAGTGATTAAATCATATTTTTTTTGTGCCAAAAACTGACGAGAGTCACTTAAATTTTCTGCAATATCCAAAGAATAGCTCTTTAGAATATGCTTTAAAATGATAATAGTCTCTTGATTATCCTCAACACATAGAATCTGTTTCATATTGACCTCATTCCTAATGATGTCTTAACTTAGAAGGCATTTGTCAAATTTAATAATTTGTTTGGAAAATGCGCCGCCATGTTCCACTCTCATTTGTACAGAAAACTCTGATTCAATGGCTAAATTGTTCGCAGCTAATAAAGATTTCACCAATATAAAATAAATTTATCAAAACAATTTGTATTCGCCTTAACTTGCCCAATGAATAAAGTATACATTTTGTAACTGATAAACCCCTATTAATTTCTAATGCAAATTATAGTTCAATAAACGAGTGTGGAGTGGAGTGGAGCCGAACCGAAGGCGAACACCGCTTGTCTGAGGCTTCGCGGAGTCTATGTTTGCTTTAGATTTACATTGGGGATGATCTATTACAATTTTTTTACTTATCGCCTCCAGAAGCTTCATCTTTCATTTTTTCTATAAAACTTTGAACATCGGAATCACTATTCTCAACTTTCATCCGCTGATTCAGCCAATCCTCACAGGGCTTTTTCTGACAACATTCCTCTAAGGCTTTTACCTTATCAGACAAATCCTTTTCTTTCCCGTTGATGATATCGGCCTTCATATTTGGGGTATCAAATAAATCAAGTGTAATTTCATTGAATTTCTTTCCCTCATACGTATATTCATCATTTGCATTTTTATTAGGATATTGATAGCGAATTGTAGACAAGCCTGCAGGGTTGAGACTTAATCGATTAGTACAACTAAAATTAGTTACTTTAATCTCTCGGCCATTAAAAATGGTTGCATCAATTTTAGGAAAAATCTCTATAATTTCTGCTACATCTTTTTTTTGTTCAAAGTAACCCTCAGTACCCCAATGATTATTTATGGCATGGGCGGTCGTGTTCCAGATATAAGGCCCCGCAATAGCAATTCCAATTCCAAATAGAAAAAATTTTAATAAATTTTGATTAAACTTTTTTTGTTTTTTTGCTGCCTTTTCGATTAATAACTGCCTATCAGCTCTTTCTTTATTTTGTCGTCCCCAAGGATCGGCGAAGAACGGGTCTGTCGTCGGATTCAAAGTTGTTGCTGAAGGTATAATCACTGCTGGAGTACTAGGTGTTGGAGAATTCTGGGGCGTGGATGGGATTAATTCTGATTTATTCTGAATTTGAGATGGAAATGGAGATGGAGATTTTATATTTGAGTTAAGAACTTGTTTAGGATTTGCTTGAGATTGAGTAGTAGATTGAGCAAACGCTTCCGAAATGAAAAAAGAAAATCTTGACGTCGTCGCTTTTTTCTTATTCTTATCAATGGGATTCTCTTTATTTTTTTTCATTTTAAATTCAGGAAACAAAGACTGAAGTCCCTCATGAGGTTGAAAATCCATCACTTTTAACCCATCATACAAAACAAAAATAGGTTCCATAGCTAAAATCGATAGCGATCTTTTTCCTTCTGCCCAATGTATTATGAACTTACTATTTTTGGGAATAAACTCTACCTGTATGGGCTTTTCTTTTTCCATTTTTTCTTTTTTAAGAATAGAATGAAGAAATGTTTTCTCCTCTTTGGCAATAGCCAGCTGTTCAACCCATTGTGCAAAAGTGAATGATTGATTCCAAATCTTTACGGCTTCATTTATTTTTTCTTCCAGTTCCAATCGATGGACAGTATCCTTAGATGGTTTTTCAGCAGAAGCCACAGCTCGCTCTGTAATTTTGTGACTGTTATCAACTTCTGGTGTTGATAAAATATTGATTTGAGGTTGGGCTTGAGACCATCCATAATTAAAAAACAAGATAAAACTAAAAAAAATTGAAGCTATTTTCATTTTATTTTTATTCCTATAATCAACTGAACTTCCCATTCGAAAATGATGATCCCTATTCAAATACACTTACCAACTAGAGTCAGTTAGGAGTTTGAGCAAATTACTTTTTTTTCTTTTTATGACTGTTATCCTAGCCATTTTTATCCATGGCTTCAGACTAAGATTCAAGATTGAATCTCGACAGATCATAAAATAAAAGGTCTCCACTCTAATTCTAGATATCCGGATTTCTGGATATCCGGAATCTCCAAACTAACTCTAAATAGTTTGACGCTCCTCTTTGGATTTTACAACCTAGACCCTAACCATAGGTCAGTAAGTACACGTAAAAAGAACCCTGTTTTTACAAATAAGATTCGAAAGACCTCTATTCTAGGCCTTGAACATGAGCTTGAGCATCCTATATTTCTTACTCCAAATACGTCGCAGTGAAGCGAAAATCTAGAATCGAAGAAGAGAGTGCATCCTAAATAGGACCTCAGTTATTTTATTTGTATAAAGTTAAATAAATGTTATTACGAAATATCAATAGCAACTATAGAAGAATCAGAATTGGAGAGCTCGAAATGCAAACCTATTTATTACTAGCACCTGGACCAGTTAATCTTCATCCAAAAGTGCGGGAGATCCTCAGCGAACCAATGATTCACCATAGAACTCCACTTTTTGACAAAGTTTTAGTTCGAGTATTAAAACTCCTGCCAAAAGTTTTTTATACTAATCAAAATGTTTATATTCTTTCATGTACGGGATCGGGCGGAATGGAATCTCTCATGGTAAACACTTGCAATCCAGGAGATGAAATTTTAGTGGTTAACTCTGGTAAATTTGGCGAACGCTGGATTGAAATGGGCAAAGCTTTTCAACTAAAAGTGCATGAGCTTAAAATACCCTGGGGCCAAGCCTGTTCCACACAACTCATCCAACCTTATTTAGATAAATATCCTATTCGAGCTGTCTTTTGCCAAGCAACAGAAACCAGTACGGCCGTCAAACATCCTATTGAAGCTTTAGGTAATTACTTGAAAGCCTATCCAGATTGCCTTTTTTTAGTTGATGGTATAACTGCCGTTGGAGCCTATCCCATCTTAATGGATGAATGGGGGATTGATGGACTGGTTGCTGGTTCTCAAAAAGCATTTATGCTTCCTACAGGAATGAGTTTTGTCAGTTTCTCAGCTAAAGCATGGAGACGTATCCCTGAGGTTAAAATGCCTCGATTTTATTATGACATTCGAGAAGAAGATCGCGCTAACAAAAAAGGAGAGACATGGTTTAGCAGTAATGTAACTTTAATTAAAGCACTCGATGTTGTTCTCAATCTCATTATGGAAAAGGGTCTAAGCGAACACTACCGAGAAATTCAACAACGGGCAGAATTCACCCGTTTTTGTGTTAAACATTTTGGTTTAAAAATATTTCCCGAAGTCCCTTCTGAATCAGTAACGGCATTTTGTTTACCAGAGGGGGTCGATAGCCAAGCTCTTCGCGGATCACTAGAAAATAATTTTAATATTACAATCATGGGGGGCCAGGATCAACTTAAAGGAAAAATTCTTCGAATTGGACATATGGGTTATATTGAAATCCAAGATCAAATTCGGCTGATGTTAGATTTCCAAAAAGTATTGAGACAATACCAAGTTTCGTTCTCCCCACTTTCTGAAAATGAGATGCAACAATGGTTCAAATCTTAATTACTGAGAGGTTTTCTCTCAATACCCTATTAAAAATGAAATCCCATGAGAGATTAAGTGTGACGCATGATAGGCAATGGTTTCAAAAACCCTCCGAAGAGTGGGCCGCAATCGATATTTTAATCATTCGTTCACAAACTAAAGTTGACTCAAAACTTCTTCAAATATTTCCTAAGTTAAAATTAATTATCACTACTACGGCTGGATTCAACCATATCGATCTTAAACTATGTCAAGAAAGGGGCCTCCGCGTTTCTCACTGCCCCACAAGTCACACCGCCAGCACTGCTGAACTGACTTGGGGACTCATCATGATTTGCGCTCGCCGACTGATAGAAGCACAAAAGGCCACACGAGCTGGTGACTGGGATCGAAATAAAATAATGGGCACCGAACTCAATGGTAAAACCATGGGCATCGTGGGCCTTGGACGTGTAGGCAGTCAAGTGGCGCGAATTGCTAATGCTTTTAATATGAAATTGATGGCTTATGATCCCTATCAAGAGGATGAAATCTTCTCGACGCTCGCTACTGAACGTGTCAGTCTAGAAGAACTACTCACCCAATCTGATGTGATAAGCTTGCATGTGCCCTTAACTAAAGAAACTCGGCATATGATGAATGAAGTGAACTTGAGTTCTCTAAATCCAAATACAATTCTGATCAATACTTGTCGTGGCCCCGTCATTCACGAAAATGCTCTGATCCAAAAATTGCAAGCCGGTAAAATTGGCGCCGTTGGACTCGATGTTTTTGAACATGAGCCTTTATCAAAAGAGTCTAAATTATTTCTATTTCAAAATGTCGTCACCACTCCTCATATTGGTGCCTCAACTCACGAAGCCTTTGAAAAAGCAAGTGAGGAGGCTTTTAAAAAGACCCTACAATTTATTTCAGAGGCTCCACTACAAGATGAACTGCCACCCCTTGCGCCTTGGTTTCAGCATAACTAGTCGGTGTCGCAAAATTGAAAAAATACTTCGTTGCCTTACTCAAATCTCACTCCAACTTACAGGAAGCAAGCCTACGTTCGATTTGAGTATCGGATGCCTCGTCTTTTTTCAATTTGGCGACACCGAAAGTAGTTTCGCGACAACGACTAACAAGGTTCTGTTGAAAAAGGGATTACAGCTAAAATTCCATTTTAAACAGCTTTAAGATTAGCTACTCGCTTTTTTCCATTCTTCTTGTAGCCCCAGTCTAATAATCCAATTTTCTAAATAAATTCTATCAACTTGAGAATTAGCGAGGATACCACGAATATCATTCAGGTGCTTCTCAGAACCACCTTCACGAAAATAGTCGAATTTTTTAATGATTACATCTTCTGGTGTAGCAATAAAAGCTTCAAACCCCCTCCAAAAGCTAATTTTTTTTCGTCGCTTAAATTCTTCAACTGCATGGGGAGATTGTTTTCTTACAATTACATCGATTTTGAGACCTGATTCATGGTGGATTAAATTAAATTGACCTCTCGCCACCACCTCCGCTCTTAAAACTTCTAATGGCGGGCAATAAAAACCGTCAAAGGGAAAAAGTTTTTCAAACTGATAAGCCTCTTGAACTGGAATATCAATCACAATATCCATATCCTTTGTCATACGAGGCTCTCCATAAACTATGGAAGATAGTGAGCCAACGACCATGTAGGGTATATGTGCATTTTCAAGACGATTTAAAACATCTTGAAATACATCCATAACTTTAGGTAATGACATTTATAGTGTTCCTTTTTCAATTAAGTTCATGGTCAGGTGATTCAATTCTTTTTCTGATTTTTCTGGATGTTTTTTACGGAGCTGATGTTTTTTAATTTCAAATGCAGCCTCAAACAAACCAATGGAGAGTTTGAGTTTCTTTTCTATATCTTGTGGCGTTAAAATATTTCCGGAATTAGTGCGTAGTTGATAGAGATGGACATTTATATTTTTGTTTTCTGATAAAGGGTCAGAATTATGAGCTGAATTATATTCTAAAACATGTTCTAAGCTTGAAGCAAATCCTTGGCTTGAGGAGTTATATTTTGAAGTTGTACTTGAAGTCATGAAGTGTCTCCCCAAAGTGAGAAGAATCAAAGTTTGATTGGAATCTCTACTGGACAGCATATACTCTTGTTAATAGACCTACGGAAACTAGCCTAATTACTTTAAAATCACAAATCTTTTTTATTAAATACCGTTCAAAGTACGGACTTATTTTTGGGACTTAATGCATCAACAGCATCTTTATAGACTGATAGGGCTTTTTTTAAGGGTCATGTCCCAAAAGTAACCGTACTCACGCTATTCCACTCTTTTGTTTTTATTATCTTTGTGATCTAAAATAAAAAAACTTACCTTCATTTAATTCACAACTTTCCTCTACCGCATCTTGATCATAATTAGCATTTTTATAAATATATATATCAGTGTAGAGCATTATTTTTATATCACTCGCCGCAACTGAAACTGTGCAGTATCCTGTAGCATTATCATTTGAGCATGATGATAACTGATTCAATCCTTTTGTAAGTCCATTTAGAATTGTTTCATTTACACTTATTTTTAGAAAATCATCATTACTTACTCTTAATTCAGAACAACCTGCTAATTGTTCATTATTGGGTTGTTTAATAGTGATAGATCCCAGTGAATTATAAATTGTTGAATTTTCTAAAGCGTAAACTGAAAGACCAGACATAAGAAAGATGACTAGATAAATTTTTTTCATATTAACTCCTGACTTCTTGATAATATTTCAAATATCGAATGCTCTAGTATTTAATAGAATAGTATGTTGAGTGTGAGATTAAAGTTTTTATCAAAAAAAAGTAAAATTAAATTATTTATATTAAAAATCTTTCAAATCTTTTTTCAATTTGACAAAAAAAGTCACATGATGAGTTTCTTTGTCATTTTGAGTGACTCTTTATGATTTCGAGTGGAAGTGATAAATTACAATAGTTTAGTTAAATTATTCTTGATTTTCTAGAAAATAAGTGAATTACAAAATATGTTATGAAAATAAAAACCGGCCATTGATGCTTCCTAAATCCTTGATAATATTTAATGACGATAAAAAACATATTAAGGCGAAGCATCATGACTGAAGCAGATATAATATTCAATTTATTATGTGACTTGTAAGGTCCAAGTTTTGAATAACGGGTTTCCCACCCTCCCCACCGCCTGTGAAAAAGAAAATCCCTCCGAGCTTTTTCAAGCGGCAGGGAAAGCGTGGAAAACCCTTATTAGGCAATAAGGTTCTGATTCATATTGTAAAGATTTAAACTTTCAAGAGATCTACCTCTGCGATCGTTGATTACGATTCAAGACCCTCCCTCTGAATTGCTTATAAACTTTAGCTTTGCATCCATTTTATTACACTCTTTCCAACCAATGGAATCTCCTCCTTAAGTAGAAAAGTGTAAACTATGTCTCTGGTATAAATTGTAAAGGATGTGTCAGGAAGGATATATTATATAAATAATGTTTTTCATTTTAAGTAAACAATAGTTTAAATAATAAATACGAATAGGTTTGAGGATCTTATCCACGCTTTCCACACCCATGAAAAAGCCCGAAGGGATTTTCTTTTTCATGGGATGTGGGAAGGGTGGGTAAGTCCCCTCACCTTTAACCATAAAAGATCACACAATTCACTAAACTATCGTCCTCCGATAGTGGCAACTGTGCCAAATTTAACTGGAGACTCCGAATAAATTTGGCCTTAATTTTGAGGCAAAGTTCATTCCTAGCCAATTTCGTAAATGAAACTCTGCAACACAGACATATTGAAAAGTTTGCGTTACGATTTTTTTAAAAAAACTATTTGACTGCATCCTATTGCATAAATACTGCTTTTCAGTTGTAAATAGAAACTCTTCATAAACATGAAACCATTGATGCTATTAAGTTGTAGAACAAACTTATTTAAACTTTATGTTCCCGGATGAATCATGATTTTTTACTCTTTTCTAATTCAATCCTTGTTCGTTTAAAATGATCAAAAAACCCGTGTTAGAGTGTTTCAAACTTAATTCGCTTCAACTGAGTAAGCAACAAAGATTAACTTTCAAAAACTTATTAAGTCTAAAACAATTTGTAGAAGGATCGGAGTAAATGAAAATGGAACCACTAACAGAACAATTAAAGAACTTTGAATTAAAAATTCAATCCATGAGGGATCAAGATTTACTCCAAACCCTGCAAAAACTCTTAGACCGAGAAAAGCGAATTGGTGATGCCATTCTTTTAGCCTTAAAAGAAATTAGAATAAGAAGGCTTTATGCAGCGATGG
>Ga0154020_10007754_pt1 | contig 12500 bp, 6 predicted proteins | sample Klosneuvirus_201_FD_109709 | JGI IMG/M metagenome (GOLD analysis project Ga0154020, IMG submission 109709) | Active sludge microbial communities from wastewater, Klosterneuburg, Austria - Klosneuvirus_20160825_MG | ecosystem: Engineered > WWTP > Aerobic digester > Activated sludge | place... | reverse complement strand
TACGTGCCGAACATGGCCGGACGCCGACTCCGCGCGCACCGATCCGCCACCCGACAGTTCGACCTGGCCATTCTTACGTCCTTCGAGGCGCCCCTTCCCCTCGTCAGCCAAGCCCTGCAGGCTCTTCAACGAGCCGTGGACGTGCAGACGACCACGACTACCCGCTACGCCGTCGCGATCGAAATGTTTCGCGCCGGCCGAATCAGCGAAAAGCCGGGCCTGCTCGACACTGATCGCTACCATGGTGTGATCATCACCAACACCTTGCCGGAGGACGACGCGTTTCTCACCGCGACCAAGCTTCCTTATCCGGTCGTGGTTCTTGGCCGCCGCATTCAAGGGTACTGCTGCGTCCTGGAGGCGCCCGCCTTTGTCGGCCGCCATTCCGCGGAGGTCCTCCTCGATGCGGGTTGCCGACACCCGGCTGTGCTTCACGGACGCCGATTGACCCACACCACTTCGGACCGCTTGCAATCGTTTATCCAGACGGTCCGGGAGCGGACCGGTCGCGAGCCCGCCGTGCTCGTGAGTGAAGGGTTGCAACCGCCGCAGGGGGCAGCGGCATTGGAGGATTTCTTTGTGCGGGGCGGGAAACTCGACGGTCTTTTCACGGTCACCGACAGTCTTGCGCTCGGCGCCTATCGTACGATCAAGCAGAGCGGCCGCACCATCCCGGCGAATGTTGCCGTCGTCGGGGTCGGCGATTACGAACTCGCGGAATATTTCGATCCTCCGCTGACCACCGTCGCGGGCGCGAACGACGCCATGGTGGCTGAAGCCGTACCGCTGTTGTTTCGCCTCCTCCGTGGGGAGGCCGACACCCCCAGCGAAGTGCTGGTGGTGCCCCCGGTGTTCCTCCGGGCTTCCACAAATCGCAAAGAATCTTCGCCGCCCCGCCAGGACAAACCCAAGGCCGGCTTTCCACGTCGAACGGGCTGAATCCTCTGCGTCAGTCCCGACTGACGAAAGCGGTTTTCGTGTGAAACGACCCGGTTCAAGCGTCGTCAGCCAGATACCGTGGAGAAAGTGCTTGTATTAGCTAAATCCATTTAGCTAGAACTCCGCCCCGTTATCCCCCGGTCCCGATTTTCCCCCGATCCGCCCTGAGGAACGGGGTGAATCCCGAATCGAGCCGGTCCCCTACATCCTAACCCTGAATCCTTGGTGTCCATGACCCGTACCGCCCTGTTTCGTTGCGCCTTCGCCGCGCTCTCCTTCGCGCCGGCCTGTCCTCTCCTCTTCGCCCAGGTCCCGAAACCAGAACCGACACCGGTCGGCGGCGAAGCGGTTCAACTGCAACCGTTCTCCGTGACCGCCGAGAAGTCCACGGGCTACAAGGTGACAACCGCCTCGACCGCAACGCGCACCAATACGCCGCTGCTCGAGATTCCCCAGTCCGTCGATATCGTTACCAAAGAATTCTGGGATGACGTCGGCGCGGTCTCCTTCGACCAGTCGTTCCGTTACGTGGCGAATGTCTACGTGCGCAATCGCCACGCTGGTTCCGGCGACGGCGTGAATCTGCGCGGATTTGAAACCAATGGCTCGATCTCCGTCGACGGCGTCCGCATGGGCAACAACAAGCGCGATCTTGTCGGCTACGATCGCTTGGAGGTCGTCAAGGGACCTCCCTCGGCCGTCCAGGGACGTGCGGGCGGTACCGGTCTGCTCAACTTCATCCTCAAAAAGCCCGAATTGGGACTGAACGCCACGTCGGTCAAGTACGCCTTCAGCATCGATGACAGCGACGCGGCCATGAACCGGGTCGAGTTCGACACAAATTACTCCTTCGGAAACAGCAAGCGGTTCGCCGCCCGCGTGGCGGGTTCCTGGCAGGACGGCGAAGACTACATCCAATTCCAAAACGTCAAGAATCTGGCGGTTTATCCTTCCTTCAAGTGGAAGATCTCGCCCCGCACGGATCTGATCCTTGTTTCGGAACTGCTCAAGTTCAACACCCCGTCGCGCGAGGAGGGACATGGTTTCGCCGTTTACCCGGAAAAACTCCGCCGTCTGGTACCGATCTTCGACAAGTCGACCGACCCGATCACCGCCCTTGGTCTCCCGTATAATTTCAACATCTCCGGACCAGGCAGTGAGGACAAATCCGACATCTCCAACGCCACCCTCTTCTTCACCCACGAATTCTCCGATTGGCTTTTCTTCCGTCAGGTTGGGAATCTCCGTTACTACAGCAACGACACGTTCACCTACACCGGAGAAGACAACACCAAGACCACAGTAAACTCGCAGTACACTGGAAACATCGGCTGGCGCAAAGGATCGACTGCTCAGGGCGACCTCATCGCCAAATATGGTTTCAGGAAGTGGTTTGATGGCATGAGCATGGTCGGATATTCCTACGATGACGGCGCCAGCGACTCCGCCAACTACACCGGCGTTCCGGACGCTCCGTTCAATACCCTGAACATGGCCGCGATCAAGGCCGCCGGTTTTGGTGCTTCCTTTTACAACGGCCGCAAAGTGAGCAACCTCGCCCGGACGAGCTATAACGAATCGGATTCCTACAGCTTTGGCCTCTTCGGTCAGCAGGATCTCCAGTTCTTCGACAACCGACTGATCCTGACCGGCGGTCTGCGGTCCGATCATGAGGTCACCGAAACCCGCAACAAAGTCACCGGCGCCCGCGCCAGCGGAGCAAATACGACGCTCAATTCTCATCGTTACGGCGTCACCTTCAAGATCCTGCCACAGCTCGCGGTCTACGCGGTCAAGAGCGTGCAAAATGACGCCACCCGCACCATCCAGCGCTACAACGGCCTGCTCGCGGGCGACCCCCGGCTGACGGAATTCTTCACCGTCAGTCCGCTGACGGAACTCAAGGAATTCGGCGTCAAGGGCGAAGCCTTCCAGGGACGGATGTCCTTTGCATTCAACTACTGGGAAATGATTCGTACCGGAAGCGTGGTCAACATCCTCGCCAACGGCACGTCCCAAGGCTCGCCGGTCACCTTCGGCACCCAGACCGAGATCCAGGGAGCCCAATCCAAGGGTTGGGAGTTCAGCGCCTTCGGGAGCATCACCGATCGGCTCAGCCTGATCGCCAACTACACCGACATGACGACGAGCCAGGCGTACACCGGTCAGCAAAACAGCCTCGGGTGGACCGCCGCATCCAACCCCGGCACCATCCCCCTTCGTTTCGCCCCCGAGTGGAACGCCAACGTGTTTGCCAAGTACAGCTTCCGCAACGAGCGCAACCTCGGCTGGGAAATCAAGGCGGGCATCTCGGCCGTGGGCCCTCTCCTCACCCAACTCACCGGTTTCGGCCTCACCGAAATTCCCGAAAACCAGAAGAGCTATGACGCAGGTGTCGCTTACCGGTGGAGGACGTACAATTTCGATCTGATGGTCACCAATATCGACAGCTCTCCTTTCTATATCACGCGCGACCAGGCACCCCGGACCATCCGCTTCAGCGCCAGCACGCAGTTCTAATCCGATGAGCCAAACCCGACACGCGGCCCTGCCGATCCTCCTTTCACTCCTCGGACTACTCGGAGTCGCGAAAGCCGAGGACCAGATCTCCCAGCTGAAGTACAACAATCCGGGCTTGCTGGTGGATTTGGGCGTCGGTCTGTGGGCCTGGCCCCTGCCGATGGACTGGAATGAGGATGGACTGATGGACCTGGTGGTCGCCTGCACCGACAAACCGTCGAATGGCGTCTACGTTTTCCTCAACTCCGGCGAGGTCGATCCCGTGACGAGCCTGCCCGTCTTCGCTCCCAGCCGAAAGATCGGACCCGCCGGACGGTCGCCCCAAGTGTCATATGTCAACGGCCAGCCGAGGGTGACCACCTCCGGGAACTACCACCCCAACTTCAAGCAGAACGGGCTCGCTGAATCGGTCGTGCTGGGCGACCCCGAGAAAATCCACCTCGCCGAAGGCAGGATTCGCGCGAACCAGTGGAAATTCGTCGATCTCGATGGCAACGGCGTACTCGACCTGGCAGTGGGCATCGATTTTTGGGGCGATTACGGATGGGACGATGCCTGGGATGCGAACGGCAAGTGGAAGAACGGTCCCCTCCGCGGCTACGTTTACCACCTGAAAAACTCCGGAACCAACGAAAAGCCGACCTATGGCTCCCCGGAAAAACTCCAGACCACTGAGGGAAAACCGGTCGATGTATTCGGCATGCCCTCACCCAGTTTTGAGGATTTCGACCGCGACGGCGACCTCGATCTCCTCTGCGGCGAGTTTCTCGACGGTTTCACCTACTTCGAGAACACCGGCACGCGCACCGCCCCCCGCTTCGCACCCGGCCGACGCCTGATGACGGGTGGCCGCCGTCTGACCATGGACCTCTGCATGATCGCCCCCGTCGCGGTCGACTTCAACCGAGACGGTCACCTCGACCTCGTGGTCGGGGACGAGGATGGCCGCGTCGCCCTGATCGAGGGCACCGGCGTAGTGATTGATCGGATGCCGCAGTTCCTTCCCGCCCGCTATTTCCGACAGCACGCGGACAGCATCAAGTTCGGCGCGTTGGCCGCGCCGGTCAGCGTCGATTGGGATGGCGACGGCATCGAAGACCTGATTGTCGGCAACACCGCCGGCTACATCGGCTTCATCAAGAATCTCGGCGGCACTCCTCCGCGTTGGGCCGCTCCGGTCTATCTCGCCGCCGGCACCTCCGTGCTCCGGGAGCTCGCCGGACCCAATGGCTCGATCCAAGGGCCGGCGGAAGCCAAGTGGGGCTACACCAACCCCAGCGTCGCCGACTGGGATGGCGACGGACTGCTCGACATCGTGACCAACGGGATCTGGGGAAAGATTCTTTTTTATCGGAACGTCGGAACCCGCACCCAGCCGCGCCTCGCCGAGGCCCAACCGATCGAGGTCACCTGGTCAGGCTCGACACCCAAACCGAGTTGGGTCTGGTGGCAGCCGAAGGGCAAGGAGCTCGTCACCCAATGGCGAACCACGCCGAAGCTGATCGACTGGAACAAGGACGGTCTGCTTGACCTCGTGATGCTCGATACCGAGGGCTACCTCTGTCTCTTCGAACGGCGCCGCACTCAGAGCGGTTCCCTCGTCCTTCTGGCACCACAACGCGTCTTCTGGGGCGACGGCGTATCGGCCTACGATGGCAGTGGACGTCCGCGCAACGAGGTTTCCGGCCTGTTGAGGATGAACGAACGCGGCGCGGGCGGCAGCGGCCGTCGCACGTTCACGTTTCATGACTGGACGGGCGATGGTGTGCTCGATCTGCTCGTCAACAGTGCCACGAATGTGAATGTCCTCAAAGGCCTCGGTCGCGACGCGGAGGGAAAATGGCGGTTCAAAGACGACGGTCCCGTCCATCGGCACCTTCTCGCGGCCCATTCCACCACTCCCACGATTGCCCGATGGAGCGACGGTGTGCCACACCTCGTGATCGGCGCTGAAGATGGATTCTTCTATCAACTTCCGATCCAACCGTGAACGCCACCCTCGCTACGCCCGCCACGACTCCCGGCGCACCCTCCCTCGCTTCAGCCCGTGCCGTCCCCCGAAAGGGAGTCCTGGCCGCACTCTGGTTGCCGACCGATGCGGACGGGCTGATCCTTCGCGACGATCTCGCGAAGAATCTCACCTTTCTCAAGACCCACCAGATCAGCGGCGTGCTCGCCCTCGGGAGCACGGGTGAGTTTCCGCAATTCGACCTCGACCAGCGCAAACGCGCGCTGGCCATGGTCGCCGAATTGGCCGACCCGCTGCCGGTGATCGCCAACGTCAGCGACATTCGCCCCAAGGCAATCGCCGAGCTGGGCCGATTCGCCCGGGAGCTCGGCCTCCCGGCGATCGCCATCATGCCTCCGGGGTTCTTCCCTTCCCGCCAGGACGACTTGCTCGCGCACTTCCTGCACGCCGCGGAGTCCTCGCAGCTGCCAACCTTCCTCTACAATTTTCCCGAGCTGACCGGCACGCGGATCAATCTGGAAACCGTCACCGCGTTTGCAGAGCGCGCGAAGATGGCGGGGATCAAGCAGAGCGGCGGAGAATTCGCCTACCACAAGGATCTCATCGCCCTTGGGAAACAGAAGGGATTCTCGGTCTTCTCCGGTTCAGACACGCGGCTGCCAGAGGTATTCGCGCTCGGCGCCGACGGCTGTATCGGTGGCTTGGTCAACATCGCACCCGATCTCATGATGCACCTGTATCGGGTTTGTCGTGAAGGGGCGCCGGGGGACGTCAGCCCCGCGTTCGAACGCCTGCGGGAGATCGGAACCATTGTCGATCGCCTTACCTTCCCGTTGAACGTGGCCGCCGGTATGGAAGCACGGGGTCAATTCACCGGAGCCCCCAAAGCGGTCGTCTCACCTTCCTCTCAAAAGATCTATCGCGAAATCGTCGAGGACTTGCGCGCGCGCTTCCGTTCGTGGAATCTCGGCCCGCCTTCGGTCTGATCCGGGCCGCTCCGTCCGAACCCCTCCATGCAGAGCCACTTTACCCCGCTCGACCTGATTGTGCTCGTCGGCTATTTCGTCGCGACGCTGGCAATTGGACTGGCCTTCTGGAAGCGCAGCCGCTCCGTGGAGGGATTCACCGCCGCCAGTGGAAGTCTGCCTGGCTGGCTCACCGGGCTTTCGATCCTTGGTACGTATGTTAGCAGCATCAGTTTTCTGGCCCTGCCGGGGAAAGCCTTCGCCACCAACTGGAATTCTTTCGTGTTCAGCCTGTCGATCCCCTTGGCGGCATGGCTCGCGGTGAAGTACTTTCTCCCCTTCTACCGCAGCCGGGGAAAGATCTCCGCTTACGAACACCTCGAGGAGCGGTTCGGCCCCTGGGCCCGCACGTACGCCAGCGCGTGTTACCTGCTCACCCAGACAGCTCGCATCGGCACGGTCACTTACCTGACGGCATTGCCGATGAACGTCCTGCTCGGTTGGGACATCCGAATGATCATCCTCGTCACCGGCGTCACCACGACCCTGTACACGTTTGTCGGCGGAATCGTGGGCGTGATCTGGACCGATGCGATTCAAACACTGCTGCTTATGGCGGGCGCCATACTTTGCGCGATCCTGATGGTCTTCGGTTTGCCCGGCGGCCCATCACAGCTTTTCGAGCTCGCCGCTCAAAGTGACAAGTTCAGCCTCGGCAGCTTTGGTGCGAGTTGGTCGGAGTCCACCTTCTGGGTCGTGCTGGTTTACGGAATCGTGATCAACCTGCAGAACTTCGGCGTCGATCAGAACTACGTGCAGCGTTACCACACCTCGAGTTCAGACTCCGAAGCGCGGAAGAGTGTCTGGATCGGCAGCCTTCTTTACGTGCCGCTCTCCGCCGTCTTCTTCTTCATCGGCACCGCCTTGTTCGCCTATTACACCGTGCATCCAAGCGCGTTGCCGGAAGTCTATCGCGCTCCAGCCCGCGCCGATTCGGTTTTCCCTTGGTTTATTGTCTCGGTGCTACCCTCCGGCGTAACGGGCCTGCTGATCGCCTCCATCTTCGCCGCAGCAATGAGCACCATCTCCAGCAGCCTGAACTCTTCGGCGACCATTTTCCTCAACGACTACTACCAGCGCTACCTCAATCGCTCCGCGACGGAGCCGCAGAAGATGAAAGCGCTCTATTTTTCGACGATCGTTTTTGGTGTGCTCGGCACCGGATTGGCCCTGGCAATGATCAATGTTCGCAGTGCCCTGGATGCGTGGTGGATGCTCGCGGGCGTCTTCAGCGGTGGCATGCTCGGGCTTTTCCTCCTTGGATTTCTCTCACCTCGGGCCGGCCGAACCGCCGCGCTGATCGCCGTGCCCGTCGGTGTCGTGGTAATCCTTTGGATGAGCCTCTCGCCCCGGTGGGACGGAGCCCTCCTCGCCTGGCGCAGTCCTTTCCACAGTTTTCTGACTGTCGTCTTCGGCACGGCGGCACTGCTCGTGACCGGTCTCATCGCCACGAGCCTTCTGAAGCGCCCGAGCCTTCCGAAGGGCCCGAGCGTAGCCGAGGGCTAAAGTCGAGGGCTCGGCGCCCGACGCCACTTGCTTGGCCGGCCCCAACTCACCGTCCTCGATCCCCGTTCAGGTGGAAATCCCGAGCAGCCCACGGGTCAACTGAAAGGCCTGCAGACCCTGCCGCGCACTCACCGGTTGATCCACCGCTCCCGCCACGCCAACAAGTTTCCCGATAACCTGGGCCAAGTCGTCGTCGAGCGAAACTCCACCGAGAAAGCCATCGATGTCCTCGCCCGCGATCGTCGCTCTCTCCGCAGCTTCGGCAAATTGCAGCACCGGAACCAGCGGGTGACCCGCCCGCGCATGAGTGTCGACGACGGTGGCGAAGAGGTGCGCACCGCAGCCACCCAGACCCGCGAGGTTCTCCAACCAGTCGCTCGACTCCGTTTCGACCAAATGCAGGCCGGGGTTTTTCGGTCGCTGCCCATAGATCAGCGTCGCGCGGAAGTCAGAATCGCCGATAATGCGGCGACGCCACTCAGGTCGCGCGACCAAGGCATCCGAAACCGGTATCAGCACCGATCCGCCGGCCGCAACAATCCCGTTCGCCAGTTCGGCCCACGTATCCACTGTTGACGCACTCACGGTTGCCGCCGTCATCAGACCCACGGTGAGCGCTCCAAGGTCGACTTGTTTAGCCGAAGCAGCCGGAAGCCTCGCCATGGTCTGCGCGAACCACGCCTCCACTCGGCCAAGCGCCTGGTCGATGCCGCCATCGAGCTGGACGCTGGCCCAGCCAAAACGGTCCGGCGAAATTCCCGCGGAAACGAAATGGTTCTTCACAATGTCGTTGGGAACCTTCTCGCACCCGTGTTCCAGCAGGAGGGTCGCCGCGACATTCGGATGCGTCGCGTAACCCGCATAAGTCCTCAGCAACAGCCGGTACATGCTCTCCCCCCCGAAACCGCAGCCCTCCGTGTGAACCAACGCGGCGAAACGCGTGATTCCGCTGGACCGTCCCAGCCCGCTCGCGTTCAGCCGTTCGGCAGCCATGCGCGCGACCTGCGTGGAGCAGAGGCTCGTCGGCAAAACCAGGCCGATCCGTTCCGTCGCGCAACGCCCGTCGTCATTGACGTGAGCCCACAACGGCTGGCATGGCCGCTCGCCGGCGATCCGACGAAGGCTCCGCGCGCCTTCCTGGCCGTAGAGTGGCTCACCGTCCGGTGCCCGCCGCGCGAGAATCGCGGGCAGCTGCGAGGCATCCGTCTGACGCCAATTTCTCCACAACGAGACCTGCGAGTGTCCCGCATGCTCGCCCTGAGTCCGGCGACCTGAGGCCGTGGCGAGCACGAGCTCGAACGTCTCCGCCGCGAGTTTTTCCATCGACTCACCGTCAAGGTAGCGTCCCGCATTCACGTCCATTTCATGCACCAGCAACTGATGCCGGCGCGTGGTCGTGGTGATCTTCAGGGTGGGAACGAACGGGAAGTTGGTGATCGAACCGTTGCCCGTGACGAAGAGGAAGAGGTTGCAACCGGACGCCACCTGCCCGGCGATTCCCTCCAAATCGTTCCCGGGGCTGTCCATGAAGTGGAACCCGGGGTGGCGGATCGGCTCTCCGTAAGCAATCACGTGGTCAATTCGCGTTCGCGGATCCTTCTTGTGCGCGGCACCGAGCGATTTGAGCACGATGTTGTACAACCCGCGGAGTTTGTTGCCGGCCGACGGATTGGATTCGGGAGTGAGGCCATGCCAAGAAAGCCGCTCCTTGAAGGCCTCAATCGTCGCCAGCAACGCCCGCGCAGTCGGCAGGTCGCGGACCTTTCGGAGCACGTAACTTTCCGCACCGACGATCTCATCGGTTTCACAGAGACTGGCCGCGCCACCGTGGCGGATGACCTCGTGGACCACCGCTCCAGCGAGTGGATTGCCGGAGATTCCGGAAAACGCGTCCGAGCCCCCGCATTGCAGGGCAATCCGGAGCGCGGCGACCGGTTGTTCACTGCGTTCAAACGCGTTTACCGCGGGTAACCAACTTCGCACGATCCGTTCCGCCTCAGCCATCGAACCCGTCAGGGGTCCACGGAGCGTAAGGAATTCATGCAGCACGTCCGTCAGCGGATAACCGGCTTCACGCAGGTAAGTCTGAAGGTGGCGGTTGGTGATGGGCTCGACACCAAAATCGAGCGCGAGCACCGCACCGACGTTGGGATGCACCATAAAACCGGCAAGCGCACGCAGGACCTCGCGGGTATTGTTCGGCGCATCCGGACCTCCGCCCTCGGTGTGGGCGATCGCGACGATCCCATCGATCCCCGGGAAAAGGCGCGCGAGCGGCTGCAAGCGCGCCGCTAGCTGGCGGGCCACCGCCGCTGTCCGGGACGTCGTTCCCAGGATCACGACAGTATTGCGCGTCCCCACCCCACGCGAACCCGGCCGGGCGAACCCGGAAAACGTCCGCGGATTCGCTGCCTGTTCCGTCGGCAACGCGGCCTTGAACGCAGGCTCATCGAGCACAAATGGCTCAATCGAGTCCGCAAAGTTCGCCGTTTCCGGTAAACAGAGCTCAACCGATCGCACCTTGAGCGCCTCAAGCATCGACGGATTGCAGACATACTCGCCGGGCGCGATCGCGAGCGTGGCGCGGCCGAAAGGCAATCCCCATGAGCGAAGCGTCTCACCAACCGCAATCGGGAGGACCGCAAACCGATGCCCCTCCAGTACGGTGTGGCTCAGCACCCAGAGCTGTCCCTCCCGGGCCAGCCGCGTGCCCGCTTCGATGCGTTGAATGGCGACCGCAACATTGTCGTCGGGGCTCGCCAAACGCGCGTAAAGGTAGAAATCGGCGGACGGGATACTCACGCCGCGAGCAAGAAGATCCGAGCCCCCGGTGTCGAGCGGCAGATCAGCCGTCAGAGGAGCGGCGGAAAGCGAAACCTCGACCCGCAGCCAACGCTCGACAGTCGGCGACGAAAGCGGTTTACCACCACCACCCCACTCCACCCGATGAAAATGTCCTCGGCCTTTCGCGACCGCGTGCTCTCCGGCCAGTTTGTTGGCGGCACGTTCCTCAACCTCGGTTCTCCCCTGACCGCGGAAATTGCGGGCCTGGCCGGCTTCGACTGGCTATTGCTTGACCACGAGCACGGACCGGGCAGCGATTCCACCCTCCTCCACCAACTTCAAGCCGTCGCGGCAACACCGGCGTACGGCGTGGTCCGGATCGCCGCCAACGAAGCCCCGCGTTTCAAACGAACCCTCGATGCCGGCGCCCATGGAATCATGGTCCCCTACGTCAGCTCCGCCGAGGAAGCCCGCTCCGCCGTAGCTGCGCTGCGTTACCCGCCTCGCGGAATCCGAGGCGTCTCGAAAATGAACCGAGCCGCGGCCTTCGGCGTCGATTTCGACGCCTACTTCGCGCACGCGCACGAATGGCTGGTGACCATGCTCCAGATCGAGACCGTCGAGGCCCTGGCCCACGTTGACGACATTGCCGCGGTCGATGGTGCGGACGTGCTCTTTGTCGGTCCGCTGGATCTATCCACCAATCTGGGAATTTCGGGCGACTATGCGAATCCCCACTTTATCGACGCGCTCAAGCAGGTTGCGGCTGCGGCCCGGCGACACGGCAAGGCCGCCGGCATTCTCGCGCTTGATGCGAGCCATGTCGCCCCTTGGCGAGAGCACGGTTACACCGTGATGGCCCTCGGCTCCGACGGCGGGGCGGTCAATTCCGGGCTGCGGGCGGCGGCGGCGACTCTCAAGCGCTGACGTACCCGACGACCATGGATCCGTTCCTGCTTCTGTTCATCGGCATGGTGGTGGTGATTGGCGGGATCGTGTGGCTGAAAGTCCATGCCTTCGTCGCCCTGCTCGCCGCCGGACTCATCGTCGCAGTGCTGACGCCATCGTCCCACATTGAGCGGATGGCTCTGGCGGGTGGGGCGACCCCCGCAGCCGCGACCGCGAGGGCCAACGAACCCATCGGCATCAAGGTGGCGAACCTGTTTGGCAAGTCCTGCACCCAACTCGGGCTGCTGATTGCGATGGCGTCGATCATCGGGGTCTCGCTCCTCGCCAGCGGCGGAGCGGAACGCATCGTGCAGGCGGCGCTGTCCCTTTTTGGCGAGTCCCGTGCGCCCCTCGTCTTCGGGGTCTGTGGATTCATTCTCGGGATCCCGATTTTCTTCGACACCGTTTTTCTTCTGCTGATCCCGCTGGCGAGGGCGATGGCAGCCCGGACTGGCCGAAACTACCTGCAATACGTGCTCTGCATTGCCGCGGGCACGACCATGACCCACTCGCTGGTGCCCCCTACGCCGGGCCCGCTGTTTGTGGCGAATGCGCTGAAAGTCGATATCGGCCTGATGATGGTCGGAGGACTCGTACTCGGAGTGATCACCACCTCATCCGGACTGGCGTATGCCTGGTGGGCAAATCGCCGCTGGCCCACCCCGGTGAGAACGGTTGAGGGCGGAGAAAATGCCGCCACCCTGCTGAGGCCAACGAGCGAACTCCCGCCGCTCGGACTCGCGCTGCTACCCATCGTTATACCCGTCGTGCTCATCGGAGGATTGACGGTCACGCAGATGCTCGCCCCC
>Ga0154020_10007753_pt1 | contig 12502 bp, 7 predicted proteins | sample Klosneuvirus_201_FD_109709 | JGI IMG/M metagenome (GOLD analysis project Ga0154020, IMG submission 109709) | Active sludge microbial communities from wastewater, Klosterneuburg, Austria - Klosneuvirus_20160825_MG | ecosystem: Engineered > WWTP > Aerobic digester > Activated sludge | place... | reverse complement strand
GCCCGAGGCCCGAAGCATCCAGCATCCGGCAAGTGCCCCGGCAAATGCCAGCAGCGACGCAACCTCCAGCGGATTGAACGAAGCTCCCAGCGTGAGCAACGCATAAGTGGAGGCGCCGCCGCAGGCGACCGCCGCCAAGCTCAGCGCAATGTGCGTCTGGCGCACGCTGGCCAGTGCAAAGAACCCGCCGCTTAGCGCGAGCGCCGCAGCCGGAACCAGTTGCGTCTCCGTCGCAATCTGCTCCAGCGAAAGAACACAGGCCAGGCCCGCGAGGCTCGCGCCAAGACCAAGCAACGTCAGGCGCCACGGTTGCGCCAGAGGGGCAAGCAGGATCGCGCCATGCACAAACGCTAGCGAGCCCAGCACAACTCCCAGCAGGTGCCAATCGCCGCCGGCCTGCAGCACGAGTGAAAAACACAGCGGCGCGATGAGCACATCGGCCGCGATTAGCAGCCACGGCTGTTTCCAGCGCAGCGCCTGCCAGACGGCAAGGCCGCTTCCACCCAGCATGGCCAAGTAGAGAGCCGCAGGCTCGTCGGGCTTGAGCTGGTGGAACGCAACAACGCCCAAGGCGATAGCCGCGCCGATGGCGGCAAGAATCGAGCCGCCAATGGCCGTGGAACGCGCCGCCAGAGCCAGTTCTCGGCTCGATAGTCGCCCGTATGCAAGATCCAGCAATGCCAGGGCGCAGCCCGCGCCCACGAACATCAGGTACAAAGCGCCCGGTGCCAGCGTGGCCTGGGCATCCAGCGAGCGCAACGCAGCCGCCGCACCCACGGGAATGAGAAAGCCAACGAACCCGGCCAAGTCCGCAAACTTGCGATCGCGCGCCGCCGCCAGCGCCAGTGCCGCGCCACCGGCAATACTGGGCGCCATCAACGATATCTGCAACGGGCTCGCCACCAGCGCCGCATGCAGCGCCGCATGCAGGCAGGCGCCGATCACGCCATAGCCGAAAGCCTGCCAGCCGAGCCAGTCAGAGAGCGATGCTCGCTTGCGCGCCAGCGACGATCCGGCCTGCGCAACCGCGCCAACAAGCACGAGCGCGGTGAAACTCGCGTGAACCGGAGCGCCCATTTCACTGGCGGCAATCAGCGCGCATGCCAGCAGACCCAGCAGCGCGGGCACGGTCGCCCACTCAAAAAACTCACGCCGCGACCACCAGCCGAACAGAGCCGCGGCCATGGCGCCGCCTATCGCCACGGAGGCAACACTCACCGCCATTGCAGGCGCGGAGAGATAGCCGCGCCAGAGTTCCAGCTTGGGCAGCTCAACGCCCACCGCAATCAGGCCCAGTAGGCCCAGCGCTACCGCCACGTGGAACAGCGGCAGACCGAACTCCGCACGCTTGAGCCGTGCAAATACCAGCTCGCCCGCATAGAGCAAACCCGCGATCGCCAGCAGCACCGGCGCGATACTCGATCCGCCGCGCGAGAAATAGACCACCCACGCCAGCGCCGAAGCCACCAGCAACACCGCCGTGCCATACATCAGGCGCGGCCAGCCCCGACCCAGCGCCAGCAACGTCGAGTAAGCCGCGAGCAGCACGACGCCGAGGCCAAAGCCCGGCAGCGCGTTCTTGCCCTCCAATGCAACATTGATAATCAGCCAGAGGCCGGAAACGAGCGCGGCGCCATCGGCGCACAGCCGCAGCGGCATACCCAGCAACTGCCACGGCTCAAGGCGTTTTGCTGGCGCGGTCTCGCGGCCCTCTTCTCCCAGCACGCGGCCGCCGAGCAGTGCCAGCAACGATTCGCCGCCGGGGATGGCCAGCGTCCAGTGTCCGAACTTCTGGCGCATCACGGCAGCGCAAGCCGCGCCGGTGGCAACAGGCAGCAGCGCAAACAACGCATCACGCAGCCACGGCGCTATCAGATCTCGGGCGGTCAGGGCCTGCAGTGAGAACCCTGTGCCCGCGATGAACGCGACGCCCGAGAGCAGAGCAAATACGCGAGAGCGAAGGGCTCCGGCGCAAAGCGCATAGGCGCACGAGCAGCCCAGCGCCACAACGCCCCAGTGCGCCACAGGGTCATCAATGGGCCAGACGCCAAACACATGGCCCGCAAGCGCATTGAGCGGCAGGAACAGCGCCGCCAACACGTAGAACGCGCCGGCCGTGCGCTCGAGTTTGAGCCAGGCCGAGAAAGCCACGCCGCCGGCAAAAATACCCAGCGTCGCGCCCGCAAAGCCCAGCATTTTCAAAGGGCTGTGGCTGCCGTCGTGGGCCGTGAGAATCACCAGAGCCGCTATGGCCAACCCGGAAACGCCCAGCCCGAGCAGCACGCGCGTCAGGCGTTCCGCCACGGGGATCGGCGGCTCGACCGGCTCGGGGGCAGGTGGCGCAACTGGCGGCGTCGCGATCGCCTGCGCGGGCGGCTCGACGGGCAACGACGTCTCAGTACGCGCGGCCAGCAACTCAGCGCGCGTGAAGTCTCGCGTGTCGAGGTTGATCGGGGGTGCCGCCACGATTTGCGGCTCGACCGGGGTTGCGTGAACGACGGGCCTGCGCTGCCCCCAGAATTCATTTGCGACCATCGTTGGCGCTGGCGCCGGGTTGCTCTCTTGTGCGAACTGCGGCGCAGACGGGCGCGTCGCGGCTGGCGCTGCCGGCATCGCCGGGGCAGGAAAGCGCTGGCTGAAGCGCCCCATGATGCCCACGGCGTTGTGATTGGAGCCCGACTCGCGCAGCACGGCTTTGAGCGTGTCGAGGTAGAAACGTTCCAGGGCTTCCGCCTGAGCCGGTTCAAGCCGATGAGTCGCCCCCAGCAGGCGCGCGTCGTAGGTGCCCAACAGGCAATGCTCGATCTGGCAGCGCACTGATTCGGCGTTGGTGCAATTGCATGAAATGCAGCGCCCCTCGACAAACGCCCGCATACCCTGGCATGCCGAACACCAGCGCACCGGCATTTCCTGCGCGGGCCGCTCGAACAACTTGGCGATTGTGGCAATCACGCCGATGATCGCGAAAATCACCAACGCAATGATGAGCAGCACGACCAGCGGATTCATGACAACCCCCGCAAAATTATATCATGTCATTATGTTTTGTAAAGCGCCAATTGCAAGCTTGTCGCCGCTACCGCCCCATAGCAGAGTTGAGCCTCCGGCAGGGAGATCATCATGTTCAACGCGGCTATGCAGTACCGGAAGATGGGTGCCTCGGGGTTGCGGCTTTCGGCGCTGGCTCTGGGTGGCTGGACGACCTATGGCGCGAGCGTCAAGGACTCGGACACTGTCGAGCGCATCATCACCGCCGCCTTTGAGGCTGGCGTCAACTTCTTTGATATCTCCGACGTTTACGAAAAAGGCGAGGCCGAGAAGTCGATGGGCAAGGTCTTGGCCAAGTTTCCGCGCCATGAGCTCGTGATCTCAACCAAAGTTTTCTGGCCCATGAGCGACGATGTGAACGACAAGGGGCTCTCTAGAAAACACATCATGGAGAGCATCGAGAAGTCGCTGCGGCGCATCGGCACCAGCTACGTTGATCTCTACTTCTGCCACCGCCCCGACCCCGAAACGCCCATCGAAGAAACCGCGCGCGCCATGGATGATCTCATTCACCAGGGCAAGGTGCTTTATTGGGGCACGAGCGAGTGGAGCGCCGACCAGATTCGCGAGGCCCACGCCGTGTGCGACAAGCGCAATCTCGTCAAGCCGGCCGTGGAGCAGCCCCAGCTCTCGCTGATCAAGCGGCAGAAATTTCTCGACGAAATCGGCCCCGCATGCCGCGCGCTCGGCACAGGCGTCGTTACCTGGAGCCCGCTCGCCAGCGGCATGCTCAGCGGCAAATACGACGAAGGCCTGCCCCAGGGTGCACGCCTGACGCGCAGCGAAAACCTGCGCGCCAGCTACGTAACGGAGGCAAGCCGCGCCGCAGTAAAGAAGCTCAAGGCGGTGGCGGATGAAATGGGCTGCACGCGCTCGCAACTGGCCATTGCCTGGGCCATGGCGCAGCCGGGCGTTTCCTGCGTGATCACGGGCGCCACGAAGTTCGAGCAATTGAAAGAGAACCTCGGCGCGCTGAAAGTGAACATGACCGAAGAACTCAAGCGCCGCCTCGAAGCCGCAATCCCGCCGGGTTAGGCGTCAGACAATCAGGACCGGCAGCGGGCTCTGGCGAAGGATGCTGAGTGCGCGTGAATACATGGGGTGATCGCGATCCTGCGGGCTGGCAATGACAAGCAGGCGGGCATCGCGTTCGCTTTCCTGGCGCAGCAAGTCGGATTCGCGGCCAATCATGAAATCCACGCTCAACTTGGCGCCAAGCCTGTTCGCGTGATGCTGGCATGCCGCAACAAACGAACCCGAATGGGCCTTGGCTTCGGCAAGCAGGTGCTCTTCGCTCAATGCTTCGGTGTGGCCCAGGACCGCTCGCGCCTGGGCAATGGCGTGCGTGTCAACCACGAATAGCAGGCGCAGGTCGCCGCCTTTGGCGAGTTCAAAAGCCAGAGCCGCGGCCTTGACCGCTTCAGGCTGTTGCACGGTAACGGCGAGCAGCGGCCTGTGGACAAAGCTCTCCACTTCTTTGCGCGGTTCGCGCACGAAGAGCACCGGCACCGACGCGCGGGCGAGCACAAGTTCGGAAGTGCTGCCAACGCTGTCGCGGCCCAGAGCGCCGATGTCCTCAAGGTAAGGTGCCGGCATCAATACGAGCCCCGCACCGCTGTGCTCGCGTGCGGCCAGAATCCGGGAGGCCGCGTCGCCGGAGCCGGCGGGGAGGATCTCTGCGCCGGGCCATCGCGCCTTTCGTGCCTCAAGGGCAGCCTGGCGCGCGGCGGGCTCAAGCGACGGATCAGCCAGTTCAAGCACAGGCGTGGCAGCAAAGACGGAACAGAGTGCATCCGCCAAAGTCTGCGTGAGGTCGTCCTGGTTGCTGCGATCAAAGCAGACGAGAATCTTTTGCGGGCGAGCATGGCTGGGAATGGCCATGACCTGCACGCTTGTGGCAGCGCGGAACGCCGCCATGGAATCGGCAATCTGGTCATCTAGCGGGTTGCGGTTTGGCACGGGTGTTCCTATTTCGGCAATTGTGGCAGCCAACCAAGCGCATGCAGCGCAAGAACCCAGGCCAGCGCGACCACCGCCTGTAAAAGGAGAATAAGACCGCCGGCTTTCATGTATTCGCCCCAGCCGACTTTCTCGTGGCGCTCGTGCTCAAGTGCGTGCAGGGCAATCACGCTTGAAACGCTGCCAATCGGTGTGCTGTTGCCGCCGAGATTGGAAGAGCTGATCAGGATCCAGTAAAGCGGTTCGGCCGGCACACCGCGTTCAACCATGCCCGAGATGATGGGCAGCATGGTTGCAGCCAGCGGGATGTTGTCCACAAACCCCGAAGTCGCCATGACAAACACCCCGATGATTGCGATCAGAGCGTATTCGTTGCCTCCGCCCAGGCTGACGATCAAGTCGGCAATCGAGCCCAGCAGCCCCGTTGCCCGCACACTTGAAACAATCACAAACAGGCCCACAAAAAAGAGGATGACGGACCAGTTCACCTTCTTGATGGCTTGTTCAGGGTCGCCTGCGCAAAGCATCAGCGCCGCCATGCCACCCGTCATGGCGATGAAATCAAGCCCGACATGGAACATCTGCGCCGTTGAAAAGCCCGCAACGGTCGCGGCCAGAACGCCAGCGGCGCGCCAGAAAACGCGCCGGTTGGTCACAAGGCCCCATTCGTCAAACCCCGCGACCTTGGCTTTGCGAGTGGCCTCGTCACCCGCGCCCGCGGCATCGGCCACCAGTTGTCGGCCATAGATCTTGGCCAGCACAAAAAACGCGATGCCGGCCGTGGCAATGCCGACTGGCATGCTGCCGACGAAGAAATGCCCGTAGGGAACCTTGGCATAGGTGCCGATCATCAGCGTCGCAATACCGCTGGAGAACGTTGTCAGGGCCGCGCTGTTAGCCACAATCGCAACGGCGATCAGGTAGGGCTTGGGGTGATAATTGAGGGTCTTGCAGATCACCAGCACGAGCGACGCCATCAAGAGTGTGCCTGGGGCAAGCGTGAGCAGGCTGACGAAAAAGTAAGTCAGCAGGCAGACAAACAGAAAAAGCCTCCTGGGCTCGCCGCCCGTAAGCTTGACGACGCGAATGGCGATGAAGTGGAACAGCCCTGACCGACCCACTGTTTCAACCAGAATGCTTGTGCCGATAATGACGCCAAGAATGTTGAGATCGTGCCCCAGAGTTTCGTGCACCGCTTCATAGCCGGTAGAACCAAACAGGCCAAAGGCCATCGCGCCGGTAACGGCCGCAATGGCGCCCAGGATCGCGGTCACCGACTTGTGCAGGCGCTCAAATGCAATGACGACATACGTGGCAAGCATGACCACGCCCAGCACGAGCTGCGGAACCCAAGTAGGTTCAAACGCGACCTTCGCCTGTTCAACAGCCATGATCATCGTGAGGCGGCAAGTGTAACCACCATGGCGCGCAATCCAAGCGCCGTCCCAGCGCCACGCTTCCCGGGCAAGAAACACAGAAGCCGGCCGCTGATGCGGCCGGCTTCATGGAGTTTGTCTGACGCGGCTTACTTCAAGTGCTTGTTGACGAGCTTGGTCATCTCGAACATGTTGACCGTCGCCTTGCCGCCGAACACGGCCTTCATCTTGTCGTCGGCGTTGATGTTGCGCTTGTTCTTCTTGTCCTGCAGGCCGTTCTTCTTGATGTAGGCCCACACCTTCTTCGTCACTTCCGTGCGCGGGATCGGCTTGCTGCCAACAATCTCGCTCAGCACGTCGTCGGGCTGCATCGGCTTCATAAAGGCTGCATTGGGCTTCCTTGCCATGTTCCATTCTCCTGTTGGTGTGGACCTTCAAAGTAAGGGCCGCACGCGGCCTGATATCCCAGCGAACTTTCCGTTTTCGCTGCTGTTCGGGCACGAGCGTAATCAGTTTCCAGAGGGAAACTCGACTGTTAGTGAAATGTTGAAAACCCCTGCGAAATCACGTTCGCGCCCCAGAACCCACATCTGGCGCGGTTGGCTGGCTTTTTCCGTCGTAGCGGCGGCCTTTCCAGACGACTCCAATTCCAAATTTCAGTGCTGCCACCCCGTGCAAACCATTGAGCGCGAGGAAAATCGCCATGATCGGGTGCGTGAGGAACCCCCACCACGGCCCCGTCTGGTCGCGCTGGATCAACGCGCGCCAGAGCAAAATCGCGCCCAGCGCCACAAACGCAAGCAACGATTCCGGAGATGCGTAGCCGCGCCAGAAGCCGAGTGCAGGCGCTGCAAAGGGCAGCACGCCGCCAAGCGTCATGGCCGCGCAAACTCCCAGTGCATTGAGCCAGCTCTTCTGCAGCGTGTAGCCGATGCTCTTTTGCACGCCCCACCAGATCTCGCCGAACGTGCGATACATGCGCACGCCGCCCCAGCGCTCAAGCGGCAATAGCCGCGTCTGGAATCCGGCGCGGTTCACGAGGCCGCTGGTCTCCATGTCGTCGAGCACCTGGTTCCAGACTTTGGCGTAACCGCCGATTTGCTCGTAAATCTCGCGCTTGAACAAATGCCAGTGCCCCGGCGCCGGCCCGCCTGCTTTGCGTTTGAGCGCCAGCGGCAGGGGCAGCATGTGCTGCGACGTGAAGAACGAAGCCATGAGCGAACCTTCCCAGAACGTGCTTTGCTCAAAGCGCAGATAGCCCGACCACAGCCCCACAGGCGGGTTTGCCGGGTTATGCGTGCAGGCAATCGCGTCGCGCAGCATGTGCGGGTCGTAGAACGTGTCGGCGTCCACGAAAAGCATGTAGTCGCCCTTGGCCGCCCGGCCCATGCGCGTGTTGGCCCAGACTTTTCCGATCCAGCCGGGTTGAAGCGGCTCAAGCTTGCCGTCGATGAGTTTCACGCGCGGGTTTTCTTTCGCGAGCGCCTGCACGATCTCGGCGGTGCGATCAACGCTTTCGTCGTCGAGCACGGTGATACGAAACTCGCCGGGATAATCCTGGGCCATGAACGAGCGCACGCAGCGTTCGATGTTGGGTTCTTCATCGCGCGCGGGAATGCAAACGTCCACGCTCGGCCAGGCCGTCATCGCGGCGGGGCGGCCCGTACGCGCGAGCACGATTCGATTAACAAAATAGAAAGAAAGCTGGGCGAGGTTGAGCAGGGCGCTGAGGCCAAACACCGCCAGCAGAATGAGTTGAATCGTATCCATGGAGCCCCGGGCGCGCGGGAGTTTACGTTCGAACTGTGAAGAGGGGGTAAAGGGCCCTTCTGACGACCTCACTGAGCACACGAAGACACGAAGTTCACGAAGCCACGAAGTACCCCTGACCACGATGTCCTTCCTTCGTGTATTCGTGAACTTCGTGGCTTCGTGTTACCTCTTTTCGGCAGACGCAGCAGACGCACTGCCGTGATTCACACAAGCTTGTTGTGCTCTTGACGCGTCAACAATACCCGCGCGCTAAGTTACTGACAGTCCGGGGTGCGATGATTATGGGAAACAAGCCCAAGACGAAGTATCGCGCGGTGTGACTCTCCGATATTCATCTCGGCACCAAGGCCTGCCGCGTCGACCGGCTGGTGGCTTTCTTGCAATCCATCTCGTGCGAATACCTTTATCTCGTGGGCGACGTGATCGATCTCTGGTCGCTCAAACGTAAATGGTACTGGCCCACTTCGCACAGCGATGTGATCCGCCGTCTGCTCAAGCGTGACGTCAAGGGCACCAAGATTGTGTTCGTGCCCGGCAACCATGATGAACTTTTCCGCGAATACAACGGTCTGCACTTTGGCGGAGTCGAAGTTTCCAACGTGGCGTACCACACCACCGCCGACGGTAAGCGCGTGATGATGGTGCACGGCGACATGTTCGACGCCATTGTGAAAAACTACACGCTGATCACGCACCTGGGCGACTGGGCCTATGACTGGCTGCTGGCCATCAACATCGGCCTCAACGCCGTGCGCCGCCGCCTGGGCTGGGGCTACTGGTCGCTTGCCGCTTACGTCAAACGCCGCGTGAAAAAGATGATCACATTCGTGAGCGGCTATGAGCAATCGGTCGCCAAGTACGCGCGGCAGCACAAGGCTGACATCATCATCTGCGGCCACATTCACCGGCCCGACCTGCGCGAGATCGACGGCGTGATGTACGGCAACTGCGGCGACTGGGTGGAGAGCTGCTCGGCGCTGGTCGAACATCTCGACGGCCGCATTGAGCTCTTGCATTTCGGCATGCACGCAAACGACGGCAGCGATCGACTGCCCCACATCGATGAACACTCCGAGGCCCAGCTCGAAGTCAGCGGCGTAGCGCACAGCGAAGCGCTGGCGCGCCTATCCATGGAGTTCGCCGCCGACCTCACGGCCAGCGGGGAGCATCGCGCGGTTTTCGACGACCACCCCAGAGCTGATTCCGACGTGCTCAACGCCACCAGCAAGGAAAGCGCGGGCGACCTGGTGGCCGTGGGCAAATAGCATTCAACCGTCATAGGCAGCACGAACTGAGCGCGGCAACGCGCTCGTGTTCGTTGGCCGTGGTAGATTGGGCCGGCGCGCGCTAAACTCCCGCCCATGCCGGACAAAGACCGCCCACTGAAGAAAGCGCCCACGGACGCCCAGGCGCCCGCCAGGCGTCTCCTCAAACAAGCCAGTTTCCGCATTCCTGAAACCCGAGAACTCAAGCGCGGCCCAGACCCGCTTTCCGAATCTCGCTTTGACGCTCACGGCACCACCATGCCTCCTGCTCCGCACGGTGCCGAGGCCACGATTACGCCCGGCCTGCCAACGGCGCCCGATACGCTTTTGCTCGGTTTTGAACGCCAAGGCGAGGACGCCAAAAGCGCCAAATCCGAAGACGACCTCCCGCCTGAGAACATCGAGCTTGGCCCCGGAACGCTGTTGCGCCACTTCATGTCGCTTGGCTCATCGGGCAGCGGCAAGACTGTGCTCTGCAAGGCTGTAGTCGAGGAGTGCGTCTTGCAGGGAATACCCGCCATCTGCATCGACCCGCAGGGCGACCTTTGCTCGCTGGCGCTACCCACGGACGAACCTGAAACGCTGCGCCAGAAGGGCGTCGATCCCGCCTATGCCGAACTCTATCGCCAAAAGGCCGATGTCGTCGTCTTCACGCCCGCCTCGCGCAAAGGCGTGCCCGTTTCCGCAGACCCGTTGAACATGGACCTGGCCGGCCTTGACGCCGCCGAAGTCGTTCGCGCCATCACCAGCGCGGCCACGATGATCGTCAGCCTGCTCGGCTACAAGCTGGACTCCGACGATGGCGAAGGTCTCGTCGCGGTCTTCGATGCCGCGCTGACTGACCTCAGGCGGCGCACGGTGTTCCCGCGCAATCTTGAGGAATTCGCGGGCTACCTGAGCTCGCTTGATGAATCGTCGCTCAAGCCCTACACGAAGTATCTCGACGCCGCCAAGATCGCCGGCGCGTGCAAAAAACTGGCGCGGCTTGACGTGGGTGCGCGGCGCGTGCTGTTCCATGAGGGAATTCCGCTGAGCATCGATTTGCTGCTGGGCAAGGGCGAGCATGGCGGCGAGGTTGCAGGCAAGACGCGCGTGAGCGTGGTGTACCTGAACACGCTCTCAAGCCAGGAGGAGAAGGAATTCTTCGTAGCGGCGCTGGCCGAGCGGCTCTACGACTGGATGCTGAAGAACCCAAGCACGGAGCCACAGGCGCTGTTTTACGTTGACGAAGTGGCGCCGTTCATCCCGCCAGTACGCAAGCCGGCGTGCAAGGATTCGCTGGCAGTGTTGTTCAAGCAGGCGCGCAAGTATGGCGTGTGCTGCCTGATGGCGACGCAGAATCCCGGCGACGTGGACTACAAGGCCATGGCGCAGTTTGGCACCTGGGCTTTGGGCCGACTGACCACGCGCCAGGACCAGAAGAAGATCCAGCCCACGGTGAAATCTCTCGACCCCGAAAACGTCGATTCGATCATGGAGGAATTGCCCACGCTCAAGCCCGGGCAATTCGCGCTGTTGTGTCCTGACGAATTTGACGACACACGGCGCATGAAAACGCGCTGGCTATACACGCAGCACAAAACACTCGACGAAAACCGCATCGAACAGCTGGCCGACGAGCGCTGGCGCGAGCGATTTGGCGCCATCGAGGAAAATATCCGCGGCGAGCAAAAGGCGCTGGCTGATTCCAGCGCCAGCACGACCGTCGTCACCGGGCCGATAGCGGCCGACAGCGACATTGACGACTCCGGCGCCGAGTCTGCCTACGAAGACGAAGCAACCGAAGAAGACGAAAGCACCGACGTCTCCATCGAGGAAGTCGATGAGGATGAAGACCCGGGCATGAGCGAAGAAGAGGCCCGCGCCAAGCGCGAGGCCGAGCTGGCCGAGTTCATCAGGCGGCTTGCTGGCAAGCCATCCATGACCGCGCGCGAATTCGCCGACCGCGTGGGCGTGGGCGAGGGCAAGGCGCGCAACTTGCTGCGCGAACTCGTGCGCGAGGGCCACGCAAAGGTCTACCAGGAAGGTCGCGCAAGCGTGTACTACGCCAAGGGCTCGGGCCTGCGGCCTGATTTGGGCCTGACCAAGCCCGTCAGCGCCGCGCTGTGCACCATCACCAAGGATCAGGCGGTGCGCATCGGCGAAACGCTGCGCAAATCCAAAACGCTGGGCGTGCTGGGAATCGACGAAAATGTGGAAAGCCTGAAACTGGAATACCGCCTGCTGCTGAGGCTGGACTTCCAGGAAAAGGTCACGCGCATGATTCTGCTGCGCCTGTTTGGCGCCTCGCACGACGAGAAGCTCGGCAGTGTGTACCTGCACCCGAAAACGTTGCGCGTGCTCACCTACACCCCCGGCGACGGCATGCGCTTTGCCGACAAACCCGACGACCACGCCAGCGACATCCGCGACCTTGACGGCGTTGCCACGTTCGAGCCGCGCCAGCCCGGCGACCTGAACTTCGACGAGAACGAGTTCAAAGCCCGCGCCGCGGAGGAAACCGTGAAGTCGAGCTTCAAGCAGCGCTTCAACGCGTCGCCCAAGCGCATTGAGCCGGTGTTTGTGCCGGTGTGGCGCATCTTCATGCGCGAACAGGGCGGAGCCAACCTGCGCATCGTTACGATTGATGGCCTTAGCGGCAAGGAAGTGGAATGGTAGGCGGCCGCGTTGCGGCCGAATTCAAAATGCAAAATGGGAACGACCCGTTCAGGCGAGATGCACGAAAGCGCGGTGCCGGCCATTTTGAATTCTGAGTTTTGAATTTTTCATTGTGCGAAGCGCCCTATGCCTGAATACCGCGACAGCATTCTCAAGTTCATCGCTGACCATCAGCGAGCGCGGCTGCGCGGCGACAAGGAAACCGCCAGCCAGAAGCTGAAAGAGGCGCGCGAACTGGATGCGGCTACGCTTGAAACCGAAATGGCGCGCATCGCGCTTGGCAGAATCACCGGTGACGAGCAGACGGTTTTTCGAGAGCGCTGCCAGATTGCCTCTCGTCTGGGGCAGGTGGCTCTTGCCGCGCCGGATCACCTTGAGACGTGGCGCCTGCTGGCGCAAACGCTGGCGCAGGTCAACAACCAG
>Ga0154020_10007752_pt1 | contig 12502 bp, 9 predicted proteins | sample Klosneuvirus_201_FD_109709 | JGI IMG/M metagenome (GOLD analysis project Ga0154020, IMG submission 109709) | Active sludge microbial communities from wastewater, Klosterneuburg, Austria - Klosneuvirus_20160825_MG | ecosystem: Engineered > WWTP > Aerobic digester > Activated sludge | place... | reverse complement strand
TTTTATCTGTTCGCGCTGAATCGTTTGCTCACGTTCAGCTAACAATTGCCGCTGCCTGCTGGTTTTAAACAACAATCCCAAAATAAGAAGTGCTGCGCCACTTAAAATTCCACCCCCAATCAGCAACCTGTTTCTTTTTACAACACTTAACTCGTGTTGTGTGTTTTCGATGGTGAGCCCGGCAATTTCATTTTCTTTTTTCTGGTTCTGGTATTTTGATTCGAGCGAGAGCGTCTCCTTTTGTGTTGCCACATTAGTAGCACTATCGGCATAAGTTTTATTTAACTCTGCATACGCCAGTGCCTTCTTATAGTCGCCTTGCCGGGAAGCTAGCCTTTTCAAAATTTCATAAGTGCTAGCCGATACTTTAAAGTGTTTCAATCTTCCGCCAATTGCGTTTGCCTCAATCGCATACTTTTCTGCTTCTGTATAATTTCCGGTTTTAAAGTTAAGGCTGGCGAGGTTGCTCCCCACTTCAGCTTTTAAATACTCATTACCCGTGCTATCGCAAAGTTGATAGGCTCTTGCGTATGATTTTTTTGCGTTGGGTAAATCACTGAGTTGGTCATAATAGAGTCCTTCGTTATTTGCAACTAACGCAGAGATAACTACATTATTAGCTTCGCTGTTTAATGCTACAGCCGAATCAAGGTAAAATTTACTAACTTCTAATTTCTCGAGTTGGACATACGCATCAAAAATATCAAGGTATAGCAATACCCGATAACGTACTTCATTTGGGTAGTTTTTGATACGCAATGCCTTTTTTTCATATTCAATTCCTTTTTCAATTTGCTTTTCGGCAATCAGATTATGACCAATATTGCTATATGCCTGGGGCAGCCATTGTTTTATATCTGGGTTTCCCGACTGATCTATTCGTTCCACTGATTTAAGTAAATATTCTACGGCACTCACATAGTTTGACCGCTTATTACTAAGAAGAGCTAACGCGTTGTAAATATTTATTTCCGCTACGGTATCTTTTGTAATAGGCATAAGCGCCAACGCTTCATTCAAATAAAACTCAGCACTATCATAATTTGAAAGGTTGGTGTAGATCAATCCTAGATTATAATTTACCCGAGTCTGACTTTTTGTGTTCTTCAACTGCCTTGATATTGGCAATGTTCTTTTTGCATATTTTAATACCGAATCATACTGGCCTCTTTCAAAATAGAATCGTTGCAGGGTAGTGAGGGCATTTACCGAATTACTGTCCGGGCTAACCTTATTGGCAATAGTTAATAAACTGTCTATATATCTCTTTTTGTTTTGAGCATACCCAATTTGCGTAGTAAACATGAGAAGAATAAAAGCCAATAGTCCGATGCGCATAGCTCACATAAATTGGTTCAAGTTACATCATTGCAAGAATTACGCTTCTACCTGCTTTCAGGTATTTTTTACTCTTGACAATTCATCGTTTTCAGGTATTGAGTCAAAAACATATTGCCGCTACTTTTAGTAAAGCAATTCAGCTTGCCAATATAAATTATCAGCTATGAAAAAGATCATTACGTTATCCCTCACCCTTATATTAACAATCAGCGTATTTGCCACCGTGCATACGGTAAGCAGCAATCCGTCCAACCTCGGTCAATTCAATACCATACAAGCCGCTATTGATGCAAGCGCTGATAGTGATACGGTTTATGTTTACGGTAGCCCGAATGTGTATCCGTCATTTACCATTAGTGATAAAAAAATTACGGTGATCGGGCCAGGCTGGGCGCCCGATAAAAATTTGCCCTTACAGGCAATTGTTGCTGGTGCAGTAATAAACAATTCAGCTGCAGGTGGCAGCCCTGATGGCTCCGAATTGCAAGGATTACTATTTACTAGCGGAGTTTACTTATCTCAATCGGGAGGTACAAATTCAGGAACCAATAACATACGAGTTATTCGTTGTCAATTTAACAATACCGTTAATGTTGATCTGGCATCCAATGGCTTTCTATTTGAAGGTTGCTATTTCAACAATACGGTAAATTTCAATTCTTCATTTACTTATCAGAATTTTCTTTTTCAGAACAATGTATTCTTCCTTTCAGTTTGTTGTTTATCAAGTCAGATATTAGGACTAACAAACAGTGTGAATATTCGGTTTGATCATAATTTGTTCTATAGTTCCAATAACGCAGGCGGGAGCAATGCTTTAATCTTTGCCACGAATTGCAGATTCCTAACTTTATCAAACAATATTTTTAATCAAGCCAGTCCTGGCAGTATCAACCTAAGCACATTTAATAACAACATTACTAACAACGCTACCCTAAACACGGCCAATGCAACAGCTAACAACACCCCATGGGCAGTAAATAGCAATGTAGATGGCGGTGGCAATGTGTCGAATCAAAATCCGACAATGGTTGATCAAACTGTTATCAATGGGAGCAATAACAGTCCTTTATTAAACTTTACCATCGCCAGTGGTCCTGCAAACAACACCGGCAGCGATGGTAAAGATATGGGCTTGCTGTTTGATGTAACGGGAAGCTTAAACTGGACCAATAGTCGTAACAGTCGCTTGCCGCGGATTTTCAGCATGAATATTACAACACCTACTGTAACCCCCGGTGGAAATTTGAGTGTGACCGTTGAGGCTAGGAAGAGTAATTGATTGAGTTGATGAAGCGTGCGAATTTAGTTGATAGTCTTAAGTCGATAGTCCATAGCCGGCACTGCTATCGACTATGGACTATCTACTATGTACTTATCTTTCTCTTATTCATTTCATCATCGATCTCCGCACAAACCTTACTCAAAGCCGAATACTTTTTTGATACAGACCCGGGCGTAAACAACGGCACGGCAATTACGCTCGCTGCCAATACAGGCACACTAACTTTTACAAGCAGTATTCCTACCACTTCTTTATCTCAAGGGTTTCATCAATTGGGTCTTCGTGTAAAAGAAACGGGTGGCCGATGGAGCATTTTTGAAAGTCGGGGGTTTTATATTACCGCTTCAACTGCTGACGCTGCCAACATTACGAAAGCCGAATATTTTTTTGATGCTGATCCCGGTAACGGAAATGGAATAAACATCCCGGTAACGGCAGGCGCTACTACAAACTTTACGGTGAGTTTGCCAACAACAAGCCTTGCGCAAGGCTTTCACTTTCTTGCTATTCGTACAAAAGGCATAGATGGAAGATGGGGCGTGTTTGAGGCCCGTGGATTTTACATTACAGGTTCAACAACTGATGCTACCAACATTACTAAAGCTGAATATTTTTTTGATACTGATCCCGGTAACGGAAATGGAATAAACATTCCGGTAACAGCAGGTGCTACGACAAACTTTACGGTTAGTTTACCAGCAAGTCTTGCTCCGGGTTTTCATTTTCTTGCTATCCGCATAAAAGGTGCTGATGGAAAGTGGGGTGTGTTTGAAACGCGTGGGTTTTATGTTACCGGCTCAACGGCCAATGCCCCTGATATTAAAAAGGCAGAATATTTTTTTGATACTGACCCCGGCAGCGAAAATGGAATTGCGCTAACTATTCCTACCGGAGCAACTTCAAATTTTACAGTGAGTTTGCCAACCACTGCGCTTACACCAGGCTTTCATTTTCTTGCCATCCGCATGCAAGGAGTTGATGGCCGATGGAGCGTGTTTGAAAGTCGGGGTTTTTATATTTCGCCAACGGGAACAAACGCAGGTGATATTGTAGCCGCTGAATATTTCTTTGATGATGTTGATCCGGGTGAAGGCAACGGATTGTCCTTACTGGTTTCCCCAACGGGCGCAATCATAAATCAAGTTTTTGATATTCCATCAACCGCTTTAGTAAGTGGCGTGCACACTGTAAGTATTCGGGTGCAAGGATCAGATAATATTTGGAGCACGTTCGAAACAAAATCATTTACCGTGCTTGCGTGTACGCCTCCATCTGTACCAACAACTTCAAACCAAGCGCGCTGTGGTATGGGTTCTGTAACGCTAACAGCAACAGCAGGCGCAACAGGTTCTCAGGTTTATCGCTGGTATGATGATGCCGCTTCCGCAGCGGTTCTCTTTACGGGTGCAGCCTTCACCACACCTTCATTGACGGCAACAAAATCATATTATGTTTCAGTGTTTGATCCAAATACATTATGTGAAAGCGCACGCATTGAAGCAAAAGCTATGGTAAGCATACTAACAAAACCAGTTATCAATCCGTCAGGCACAATAAGCTTATGTGCGGGAAGTTCTGTTTTCCTATCAGCACCCACAGGATTTAGTCAATACACGTGGAGCAACGGTCAAACTACACAACAAATTTTAGTGACCACTGCAGGCGATTACACCGTGCAAACCGGAGACCGCAACTGTACTAGTGAAATATCTGATCCGGTACCCGTAAACATTATCTCTGCCGCATCTAAACCAATCATTACCGTTACCGGGAGCACCACCCTCTGCGGAAGCGGCTCCGTTGAACTTACTGGGCCCGCAGGTTTTGAATATTTGTGGAGCACGGGCGCAACCACGCTATCGATCACCGCCACGCAAACCGGAGTTTTCTTTTTAATTGTGAAGGCGATGGGTGCGGGTTGTTCGAGTTTGCCATCCGATCCTGTTGTAGTAACCATTTTAACTCCCCCTTGCACTGGGGGCGGTGGCAACAACGCACCTCCGACTATTGATACCAAACCTCTGGCCGCACAAATTGAAGGTCGGGTAAGTATAGACTTAACTAAACTAGTAAGCGATGTCGATAACAACATCAACTTCAGTTCCCTTACAATTATTGGCAATCAAACTTCGCGTGGAGTGGCTACGTTTATCGATGGATCATTCTTTTTACAAATTGATTATAGTGGCAACCCCTTTACGGGAGTGGATCGTATCACACTAGAAGTTTGTGATTTGCTTGGGGCATGTGCACAACAAGTAATTGATATTGATGTAGTGGGCGATGTAGTTGTGTTCAATGGCGTAACCCCCGATGGCGATGGTATAAACGATTTTATGGTCATTAAATACGTGGATGTAGTGGAAAACGCTTCAAAAAATAAAGTAATCATTTACAATCGTTGGGGCGATGCTGTCTTTGATATGGACGATTACGATAATCTTTCGCGCGTATTTGTTGGGCAAACCAACAGTGGCAAAGATCTTCCTTCGGGCACCTATTTCTACAAGATTGATTTTGAAGGTAATTCCAAATCGGGCTTCATCACGTTAAAGCGCTAATGCAATGAAAGTCTTTCACGCAAAGGCGCAAGGAACGCTAAGGGAATTGAAGAAAATTATACTTGACTATTAACTCATGAAACGTTATCGATCAAATTCGTTAATTTTTTCTTTGCGTTCTCTGTGGCTTTGCGTGCTATTAATTTCTCTTAGCGTTACCGCGATGGCACAACAAGATCCCTTGTATTCGCAATATGTTTTAAATCCTTTGCTGATCAATCCTGCTTACTCCGGTATGACAAAAGATTTAAATGCATCCGTAACCTTTCGCAGGCAATGGGTTGGGTTTGATGGAAGCCCGACAACAGCCAATGCCAATGCCCACATGGCGTTGAGCAAGAATCGCATGGGCGCTGGAATTATAATTCTTCAGGATAAAATCGGATCGGATAAAACAACAGAGGTTTCATTTTCATACGCGTATCACCTTCCTTTAAACAATGACCTCACTTTATCCTTTGGTTTGCAAGGTGGAGTTATAAATTACTCCAGTGACTACAGCGACTTAACAATCAATCCTGCTGATGCCAAATTCACTAATCAAAGTTTATGGAAACCCAATTTTGGTGGCGGTTTGATTTTGCATAATGAAAAAATTATGATTGGATTGTCGATGCCAAAAATGTTAAAGAGTACATCCACCATTGAATCCTTGAGCACAAGTTTATACAATCAACATGCCTATGCTGTTGTGGCTTCGGTGTTTCAACTTTCGTATCGTATTAAATTAAAGCCGTGGATATTGGCGCGCATGGTGGCTGGTGCTCCTGTTTCGTTGGATTATGCCGCTACCCTACGAATAGATGAGAGCTATACCATTGGGTTATTTACCCGGGATTTTGATACCTACGGATTGCTTGCCCAAATTAATCTGGGCGATAACCTAAGAGCCGGATATGTTTTTGAAATACCTACTCAAAAATCGGTGGGCACACAATTTACCACACATGAGTTTACCATTGGCGTTCGTTTGAAAGCGCTGTCTTTTCATGATGTGGAGGGTGTCCGGAATTTCTAAGGAGCACTCTATACACCCTTCATCATATATTCGCTTTACTATTCAAACATTTATTGCTAAATAGGTTCACTAAACCAATTGCGATGAGCGACAGCGGTCCCCTTTCACAGTTTTTAAAATGGGAAAAAGAAATCCCGAGCCAATTATTCCTGCGGCAACCTTTTAATGGAGTATGGAAAACCTGGACTTATCAGGAAGCGGGGAATGAAATAAGGCGAGTTGCCAATGGATTACTTTCTCAAAATTTTGCGAAAGGAAGTAACCTTGCCCTCATTTCAAAAAATTGTGCGCATTGGGTAATGGCTGATTTGGCCATCATGATGGCTGGCCATGTTTCGGTACCCCTGTACGCAACCCTAACCGCTGATTCTATCCAACAGATTTTAGAACACAGCGAATCAAAGCTAATTATAGTTGGCAAGCTTGATGATTATCAAAAGCAAAAGTCGGGCATCCCCTCAAACGTAATTAAGTTGGGTATGTCTTCATACGATACCCTTGAAGAAAATACCTGGGAGCAATGGATTGAAAAATTCGATCCATTAAAAGAACCCCATGTTTGGAAAAGTGATGACTTGTTTACTATTATGTACACATCAGGCACCACCGGCAAGCCTAAGGGAGTTATGCATACTTGTTCTGCCTTTGATAAAACAGTAACCCAAGCTGTGAAAGAACTCGGTATTCAACTACATCCTATTTCGTTTTCGTATCTACCGATGAGTCACATTGCTGAGCGTATGGGTATTGAAATGATGGGGATTTACCAAGGCGCTACATTTTCCTTTTCAGAAACGTTGGGGACATTCTCCAAAAATTTATCTGACACACAGCCCACGAACTTCTTTGCCGTACCCAGGATCTGGGCAAAGTTTCAGGAAAAGATTCTTGAAAAACTGCCACAGAAAAAATTGAACACACTGCTATCCATTCCTCTGGTAAATATTCTTATCAAAAAGAAAATAAAGAAAAATCTAGGCCTCTCGCGAGCAAAACAAATTTTTAGCGGGGCAGCTCCTATCTCTGTTGATATTTTACAGTGGTATCAAAAGTTAGGCATAACCATTTTGCAGGCTTATGGCATGACGGAAGATTGTGTGTATGCACATTTCAATCGCAATGATGCCAACCGCTTAGGTACCGTAGGAAAACCGCTGGAAGGACTATTGGTTAAAATTGCTGATGGCGGAGAAATACGAGTAAAATGTCCCGGCCTTACTATTGGATACTATAAAGAGCCTGAACTCTCGAAAGAGCTTTTCGATGAAGAGGGTTATTTAAAAACCGGAGATCAGGGCGAAATCTCTCCTGATGGATATTTAAAAATAACGGGGCGCGTAAAAGATCAATTCAAAACCGATAAAGGGAAATACATTTCGCCAACACCTATCGAATTGAAATTAGCAAGCAACACTGATATTGAGCAAGTATGCGTAGTGGGTATGGGTATTCCACAACCTATTGCGCTTGCTGTACTGTCTGAAGCCGGGAAAGCCAAATCGAAAGAAGATCTTGAAAAAAGCCTATCGGCTTCTCTAACTCAAATAAATCCTGCGCTGGAGACTTATGAAAAACTGGAGAAAATAGTTGTGATGAAAGGGGATTGGAATGTGGATAATAATTTATTAACGCCAACCATGAAAGTGAAGCGCAACGAAGTAGAAAAAATTCACTTGCCTAAATATACCGCCTGGTACCACACACAACCCGGTGCAGTTGTGTGGGAGTGATATAAGTCATTTTTTCATTTGATCTTGCTCATAGCCTGACAATAGGAGACAGCTATCTTTAATAAAAAGAATGAGTTGTTACACCTTAACGATTAAGATTATGAAAAAGCGCGAACCTGTAAGCACGATCATGACTAAGAGTATTCATGTCGTGGAAATCGAAGATAAATTAATAGAAGCGCAGGAAATCATCCGGAAGTTTGGTGTGCGCCACGTGCCGGTGGTTCATAAAAAACAACTGGTGGGTATCATCAGCAAAACAGATTTAAGCCGGTTAACCTTCAGCAATATTTTTGAAGGTCAAAATGATGCCGATGAAGCCGTTTTTGATATGTTAACGATCAGCCAGGTGATGTCGCATAAACCCCGCGTGGTGAAAGCAGACGATAACATTAGGCACGTTGCCGAGATTCTTGCTGTAGAGGAGTTCCATGCGCTGCCGGTAGTAGATCCTGAAGATGAGCTAAAATTAGTTGGAATCGTTACTACTACGGATGTGATCCGGTACTTGCTAGAACAATATTAGCTTTTAATGCAAAATGGATAATTGACAATTATTATCACTGCCAATTATCCATTTCCCATTATCAATTACTTCAGTCTTGCTTTAAAAAATGCCAATGAAGCTGCATAGGCATCGGCCGTAAACGCTTCATTAAACTTTGGATTACTCGGATTCGCAAAGGCATGATCCGCATCGTACGGCTTAACCGTTAATTTTTTACCGGCCGCTTTCATATTGGCTTCAAACGTATCCATCACTTCCTTGTTAATCCACTTATCTTGTGTTGGCCAAATGTTTAACACATCGCTGTTCAACGTTTTTAGTTTAGCCACATCGCTCTCGGGCATTCCATAATACATCACTGTTGCTGCCGCCTGCTTTCCCGCTGTTAACGAAGCTTGCAAAGAAAGACCACCCCCAAAGCACCAACCAATGGTTCCAATCTTTGCCGACTTACCCACATAATCCAAAGCACCTTTAAAGATTGCTGTACCCCGATCAGCCTTAAACTCACCCATATACTTTCCGGCATCTTCTCCCGTGGTTGCCACCTTTCCATCATACATATCAAGAGCAAGCACATTTACATTGCCCAGGTCTGTATAGAGTTTTTCAGATTCCTTTTTAATGTGATCGTTCAACCCCCACCATTCTTGAAAAACAAAAATCCAATTATTCGTTTTGGTCTTTGCCATTAACACATAGCCGCTGGCCTCTTTACCATCGGGTGTTTTAAAGCTAACCATCTTGCCCGTTTCACTTTGGTGAATATATGGTTCGGGGTTAGGGTGCGACATAACAAAGTTTTTGTCGGCTGCAAAAAAGGCAAACCTTTCAGTAGCCGAAGTGTGGCACACGGTAATGTCATCGTTCTGAGCGGCCGCATAAAGGGCAGCTCCGCAAAGAAGAAAAATGAGTTGTAATTTTTTCATAGTTTAATAAGTTAAGTTTCTACTCTTTTAACTGGCCGGATAATACCCGATCATAGGTTATATAGTCTGTGTTCACAGGTTCGAATCCACGTTCGCGCAAAAGCATAGCCACCTGGCCCCGGTGATACGACCCATGATTAACAAGATGAATCATGATTTGTTCCACCTTAGTCTCAAAATAATCACCCACATAATTTCGATATTTAAGCACTCTGTCAAAATTCTCATGGGTATTAAGAAAGTCCAACCATAAAGAATCAGCCTCCTCAATCATTTTCATTAAGGACGAAACATCATATTTATGCCAAAGTTCATAGTGGCTCTTGGGCAATTCCTTAATCCGGTTTAGCCAGATAAAATTGGCGCTCACCAAATGGCTCATCACCGTTAGTATCTTTTCATCACTGACAGATTGTTGTTTAATACAGGTAATCACCCTGCGATTAGCCCAGGCATTATACGTATACCATTTTAAAAAGAATTCCTTCATGCGTAGCTTAGCTTTAAATTCGATCCTTATGAAAGCGCATTCAATTTACACGGTTTATTTTATTCTTGCTGTCTGTCTGTCCACACAATCTGGCTTTAGTCAGAAAAAGTACCCTACGGCAGATATTGAGCCCTATTACGATCTATCATTTACACAGGCTGAACGCGACTCCTTATTACGCGGACTCGAAGACTATCAAAAAGCCTTTCAAACTATTCATCAATTTAAACTGGCCAACAGCACCGGCATGTCTCTGGTTTTTGATCCAATCCCTACAGGTATGCAATTGGAAACAATTCAAAAGCCTATTGATTGGGGCTTGCCTAAAGATGTTGCCATGCCAGCCAATAAAGAAGAACTTGCTTTTTATCCCGTATATAAACTGGCCGTACTTCTCAAGAATAAAAAGATAACCTCCACCGAACTCACTAAGCTCTATTTATCGCGCATAAAAAAATATGGAGATACTCTTCAGTGTGTCATAACATTATTGGAAGAAACAGCCCTCGCACAAGCAAAAAAAGCGGATGATGAAATTGCGAAAGGAAAATATCGTGGGCCGTTGCATGGTATACCTTACGGGATAAAGGATTTGCTATCTGTTGAAGGCGTTGAAACAACCTGGGGCGCTGCGCCTTATAAAGATCAGGTGTTTAGTGAGACCGCAACCGTGGTAAAAAAACTTGAAGCAGCAGGCGCAGTGCTAATTGTTAAACTTAGCATGGGTGCTTTAGCCATGGGCGATATTTGGTTTGGCGGTGTCACAAAAAATCCCTGGAATCTCAAAGAAGGATCCAGCGGCTCGAGTGCAGGTTCTGCTTCAGCAACGGTTGCCGGATTAGTGGCTTTCGCGATTGGTACCGAAACATTAGGTTCTATTGTTTCGCCCTCGACCCGTTGTGGTGCAAGCGGACTTCGTCCAACCTTTGGTCGCGTAAGTAAGTATGGCGCCATGGCCTTAAGTTGGAGCATGGATAAAATCGGCCCACTCACACGATCGGCATTGGATTGTGCGATCGTGTTTGATGCTATTCGCGGAACGGATGGATTGGATAATCAGGTGCGCGTTGCTGCGTTTAATTATTCTGCCAGAACAGATCTCAAAAAATTAAAAGTAGGATATCTGAAAACACTATTCGATGCCAAGTATCCAACGAAAGCAAATGATGAAAAGGCGTTAGAAGTAATTAAGTCATTTGGTGTCGAACTCATACCTGTAGAATTGCTAACCGACATTCCCGTATCCGCTTTGCGACTTATGCTTACCGCAGAAGCAGCGGCTGCCTTTGATGAGCTTACACGATCGAACCGCGACAGTCTTTTAGTAAATCAAAGCCAGTGGGCGTGGCCTAATTCTTTTCGCACGGCTCGTTTCATTCCCGCTGTGGAATACATCAATGCTTCAAGAATTCGTCAGCAATTAATTCAGGAATATTATGCGATCACAAAAGATTTTGATGTAATCATAGCGCCCAGTTTTGGTGGAACACAATTGCTAACAACCAATCTTACCGGGCATCCGTGTGTAGTAGTACCCAATGGGTATAATGATAAGGGAAGTCCAACCAGTATTTCCTTTTTAGGAAAGCTTTATGGCGAAGCGACTATTGTGTCTCTGGCACATGCTTATCAACAAGCCACCGAATGGGAGAATAAGGTGCCGCCTCTGTTTAAGTAAACATGAAAATCGCTTTCTTTATGGATGCCCAGATTTAGATATATTGGAAATATCAGCAATGCAGATATTTAGATGTTGTAGCATGCCCCCAAAAACATTGATTATTTATTTATGATAAAAACATTTTTAATCTTATTATTTGGACTTATTCCCTCAATATCATGCTATTCACAGGGATACCTTCCACCTGGATTACGAAAATTGGATGAGACAGAACGGTTAGAGTTTGTAAAAAAAGGTATATACCCAACGAAAGACACATTTTTTAAAGATAGCAATGGAAAAATCATTGAGAATAGAAAAAGTCTTGACATGACAGAGATTTCCTTTGATTATTATGTAGACATCGACAATAAAATTATTGAATGTATAGTCAGACCCATTACAAAAAAAGATACTGAATTGTGGAAACAGATAATTGACTTTTACCAAGACAGAGATTGGGGGGTTATAACACCAATTAAAATTGAATGTGATAAACAAAAAGAGGTGTTGGAAGATGTTCTTATAAAAGACCAGCAAAATAGAGACTCCGGACAGGTAAAGGATCTGAAAGTTGATAAGGAAAATCTTGAAAAAGTTCTTGATATAATTGAGAATTGTGGTTTTCCAACTCTTCAAGCAGTCGGACAAAAAGGTATGACTTCAACGTTTTTAGTTATTCAACATAGCACGCGTAAAATAAGAGAGAAATACTTGCCGCAAATAAAGTCTTGTGCTGAGAAGGGCGACCTAAGTTTACAAGAAGTTGCATTGATGGAGGATAGACTTTTAATGGAAAGCAGTGAAAAGCAAAAGTATGGGACTCAAATCACGTCAGACAACGTGAATGGTGGTTGGAAATTATATCCCGTAGAGGACTTGAAGAACGTGAACGCGAGACGTAATACTATGGGGCTTGGTCCATTACAGGATTATGTAAAAAGGTGGAGCATTGAACTAGAGTTAAAATAGCATTCATT
>Ga0154020_10007751_pt1 | contig 12503 bp, 6 predicted proteins | sample Klosneuvirus_201_FD_109709 | JGI IMG/M metagenome (GOLD analysis project Ga0154020, IMG submission 109709) | Active sludge microbial communities from wastewater, Klosterneuburg, Austria - Klosneuvirus_20160825_MG | ecosystem: Engineered > WWTP > Aerobic digester > Activated sludge | place... | reverse complement strand
GGGCGCGGCCGCACCCAGGCTGCGGCGTCGCTGCAGCTGCGCGCGGATGATGTCGTCGAAGGCCGCGGCGACGGCCGCGGTTCGCGCCGGGTCACCGCTGCGCGTGGCGGCATGGTTGTCGGCCATCCAGGCCAGCAGCACGTCTTCGATGCCCTGCCAGCCCAGCCACGCCGTCTGTGCGCGCACCGCGAAGGGGGCACCGAGGTCGGCCACCGCGTCGAAGGTGGCATCCCGCGGCAGCGCCGCCACCACGGCGTCGGCGATCGTGCGCACGCGCGGCTCCAGCGCCGTGACGACCGCGGGTGCGAAGTAGCCGTCGACGAGCCTGCGCCACGCCGCATGCTCTGGCGGGTCCATGGCATTGGGCACCGCCCGCCGCGCCGAGGCCGCCGACGAGAAGGTCTGCGGGTCACGCGCCGCGGCAACGACGTCGGCGTGCCGGAAGAGCGTGACGCCGCGCGGCGATGCGGCCAGGACGTTGGCCCGGCGCATGCGGTCGTAGGTGCCGCGCTGGTCGGCCAGGGCCTCCGCGGACAGGGGCTCCCAGGTCGGAATGGGCTTGCTCATGCAGGAATCTTCGCACGCGTGATGCGCCACGACGGTCAGGCCACCACCTCGATCAGGCCCGGGTCGTCGGCGTGTTCGGTGAGGATGGTCCGCACCCAGCCCTGCCAGGCCTCGGCGAAGGCCCGGCGCGCCGCGGCGGGTGCGTCGGGCGCCAGGGCGTCGCGCAGCATGTCGCTCAGACCTGCCGGCCGCGGCACCGCCTGCGGCCGGTGCGTCAGCTCCACCGATCGTCCGTCGTCCAGCCGCGCAAAGCGGATCTCGCCGCGCATCGGCACGCCGCAGCGCAGCAGGCCCTGGCGCGAGAACCGTCCCGCCAGCCCCTTGAAGCCGCCTTCGCCGGCAGCGCCGGTGACCAGGCCGGCCACGCCGGCGATGACACCGGCCACACCTTCGTCTAGGGCCTGGCGCATGTCGATGCGGATCTCGCCGCGCCGGGGTGTCTGGCCCGGGTACAGCCGCCGCAGCGCCGCACGCGTCATCAGCCAGGCGCCGGCCACCGTGGGGCAGGAGTGCCCGGCAAGCTTGACGGCGTCGACGTAGCGGTACTCGATGAGGCCGCCTTCGGCCGCACCCAGCAGTTCGGCCAGCGCATCGGCGACGACGATCGTCGGCACCGCGTCGAAGAAGGCCGGCGTGCGCACCAGGGCCCCGCTCATGCGGCCGTGGCGGTGTGGCGGGCCGGGGCGTACGGCGGCCGCCGACGCGTCGGCCCGCGCCGGCGGCCCTGGTCGCGCGGCAGCGCTTGCGGACGGGTGGAAGGCACGGCGGTCTCCTGCGCGGGTCAATGGATACTGCGGATCGGCTTGAAGCCGGGGTGGTCGAAGTGGCTGCCGTACTGGTTGACGGCCCGCGCCACCCGGACCAGACCGCTTGCCGGGCTCGCCTTCGTGTGCTTGCCGGCCATCGTGTCGGTGCCGGCGCCGATGTCGGCGATCACCACGTGCAGCATCGCGTCGGCCTTCGGTTCGAGCCTGCAGTTGGCGACGATGCCGCCGACCTCGGTTTCCACCTGCGTGGCCAGCGCGCGGAACTGCGCCGGCGTCAGCTTGCCGGCGTGGGCGGCCTCCAGCTGCGGTTCGACCAGGCTGCGGATGCGGCCCATGCCGACACGCAGCGGCTCGTCGGTCGCCCACTTGCGACCCTGGTTCAGCGTCAGCTTGTGCGGCGCGGCAGCGCCGTGGTCATGCGCGCCGCCCTGCGCCCGTGCGGGCAGGTGGGTGACCACGGCCGCAGCCGCGGCCAGCGCGGTGCGCATCCAGGTCCGTCTCGATTCGATCATCGGCATCTCCATTGCGGTTGCGGTGGCGGCATCCGCCATCCTGGCGCTTCAGAGCGCGGCGCAGGGCCCGGCGTTCGATCGATCGCGCAATTCCTTGAAGAAGGTCAAGAACCCGCGTGGCGGGCACCGGTCGGCGCGCCGTGCCCCCCGGCGCCGCCGTGTCCGCCCGTGCGGCGTTGCCGGCCGCCCGACCGCCCGCTCAGGACGGCTTGGACAGGCACAGCGTGAGCAGCGCGGACGCATCGACGAGCGCGTGCAGCGCGTGGCTTTCGTTGCGGCGCAGGTGCACAAGGTCACCGGCCCCCAGCACCTGCGTGCGCCCGGCGGTGGACAGTTCGATGCGGCCTTCGATGCAATGCACGGTGATCTCGCCCGGTGCGGCGTGCGCAGGCAGGCGCTTGCCCGCCGGCAGCACGACACGCACCAGCTCCAGCTGTTCGGCCTTGATGAGGGCCGTCGTCCGCGCGTCGCTCAGGTGTTCGCCCAGGGGCGCCAGGTGGATCGGGTCGCCCGAGCTTGCGTGAGTCAGTGCCATCGCGGGCCTCCTGGTGGGACGTTGCCGGGGCGGCGGCCGACGGCCGGCGGTGACGCGGCCGGTTGCCCCCGGCGCTGCGTGGGCCGCAGGCCGGGATGGTACGCGCGCCGGGTTCGCGGCAGGCCTGCGGCCCGGCGCTGCCGGGCCCAGGCTGGAGGCGCGGCCGCGGTGCTCAGCTGGCGACGCCTATGCCTCCCCAGGCCGCGCCGGCCCGGGCCCGGGTCGTTCGCGTGGCCTGCAGTTCGGCCCACACGCGGCTGACGGCGCAGCGGTGCTGGGCGTGCCAGTCCGAGTCGACGATGTCGTGCAGCGCGACGTGGCGCGCGCCGGCGGCGAAGGCCAGTTCGACATCGCGGCGGCACGCCACGTAGCCGTGCTCGCCGTCGATGAAGGCGGCGTCGAAAGGTGCGTCCAGCGCCTGCAGCACGCCCGGCGTGGCGCTGCCGGCGTCCACCCGCCGCAGCGTGGCGCCGAAGGCCTGTCGCGCGTCGGCAAGCTGGGCGTCCAGCGCCGCGGCCGGGCCGGCGTGCAGCGTGGTGATGGCCAGCGGCCTGCCCTGCCGCGCCCAGCGGCGTGCCGTGTGCCATTCGACGCCGCCGTGCGGCGAGCCGATGACCAGCAGCCGGCGCAGACCGGCCGCGGCCATCGTGTCCAGCCACCACGCGAACTCGTCGGGCTTCTGTTCCAGCCGCGGCGTGGCCACGCCGTCGAAGGCCGCGGGCTGCGCCAGGTCGGGCGGCACCGGCACGCCGCGCTGCTGCCGCAGCCATTGCGCCACCGCGGGGTTGCCGCGCTGCTGCCAGAAGCGCTCGTGGTAGGGCAGTTCACGCAGCGCATCGAGCAGCAGGCAGCCGGTTTCGTCGCGCCCGAACAGCATGCCCGGCCAGGCCTCGACGCCGCCGTAGAAAGGCGGCACCTCGGCCCAGCGGCGGCTGAACACCGGGCCGTGGCGGAACCAGAAGAAGGTGCCGCTGTAGTGCCAGTCACCGACGTGCTGGTGGTTCGCGAAGCGGCCGTGGCGGCGCAGCATGCCCGTCATCGCGTGGCCTTCGAGCTGCGCGCGCACGGCGGGCCAGTGGTCGAGCATCACCGTGTACTGCACCTCGGCCCAGCGGCGCACCGCGGGCGGCAGCAGCGGCTCGTACTTCACGCCCTTGGCATGGGCGTAGAAGCTCACGTCGTCGGGCGGCGTGTGCGCCAGTTGCTGCAGCAGCCGCGGGAAGGTCGCGGCCTCGCCGCGGGCGTCGTTGGGCAGCAGGGTGAACTCGCAGCCGTGGCCGGCGAAGGCCGCCATCACGGTGGCGGCGTCTTCGGAACGTTCGTCGGTGACGATGCCGACGAGCCGCCGGCCGTTGAAGAGGTCGATGCGGCGCAGCAGCTGTTCGACGTTCCAGCGCCAGGTGCCGCCGCGCACCGGCCACAGGTGATAGAGCAGGTGGCGGCGCGGTATGTGCGTGAAGGGCCGCAGCGCCAGGCGCGACAGCGGGCGCGGCGGTGGCGTGAAGGTGAAGACATGGGCGCCCTGGGCGGGCAGCGCGGTGCCGGGCAGCGTGGTGGCCGCCGGGGCGGCGTCGGGCGGGTTCGCCGCGGGCCGCGCGGCCGGCGGCGGCGCGGCGGGCCCGGCAGCGGGCCTCGCGGCGGGCGCAGGGACGTCGTCCCTCGGCCCGCCATGCCTGCGGACTTCGAGCCCGCCATGCGCGCCGACGGGCGCGTCGCCCAGGGCCTGTTGCAGCACCTGCGCCAGCCGGTCGGCGTAGCCGTGGCCCGGCAGGCGGCGGCGACAGTCGTCGCGCAGCGCGGCCAGGCGCGGCGCGTCGGCCAGCAGGCCGCCCACCAGCGCCGGCAGTTCGTCGGGCCGCCGGAACTGCGGCAGCGACGGGAAGACGCGGTTGATCTCTTCGCGCGCCTCGGACACCACCAGCGCGCCGCAGGCCAGCGCCTCGTAGATGCGCGGGTTCATCGCCGTGGCCGGCAGCGCGGCGGCGTTGTAGTGGTGGCGGTCGCGGAAGACGTTGAGCACGATCTGCGTCTGCTGGTACAGGCGCGCCGTTTCGGCCGGCGGCACCACGGGCGCGCGCACCAGCCGGCGCAGGCGCGCGTCACGCCAGGGCCCGCCCACCACATAGCCCAGCAGACCGGATTCGGCCAGCGGCAGCAGGCAGCGTTCACGCATGGGGTTGGCGCCGCCGACGAAGCCGGCGGCGTAGGGGCGCGGGCCGCCGGGGTCGAGGTGCACGGCAGGGTCCCAGGCCATCGGCAGGACGTACGCGCTGCCGTCGCCGCCGGCGTGGCGCGCCAGCGTCGCCGGGTCGTTGACGAAGACGGTGTCGAAGTGGTGCGACCAGCCCGCGGTGTCGTCCACTTCGTAGGGTTCGTCGACCAGCCACACCGCGCTGCGCCGGCCGGCCTGCCGCCAGGCCGCCAGCTCGCGTGCCCAGCGCTGCACGAAGCGGCGGCCGTGCACCACCAGCACCAGGTCGGGCCCGAAGCGCGCCACGCGCTGCGGCAGCAGCGGGTCGTCGCACACCGCCTCGGCATGCGCCAGGCCCAGCGACTGCGCGGCATGGCGCAGGCCTTCGTCGATGACGTTGCCGACGGTCTGGAAGCGGTAGGTGACGATGAAGATGCGGCGCGGTGCGGCCGCCGGTGCCGGTGGCCGGGGCGGCAGCGCAGGCCAGGGGGGCGCCGCGGTGCCTGGCAGAGCCCGCGGCGCATGCAGCGGCGCAGTTTCGGTGCCCGGCGACGGCACTGCCGACCCCGCTGCAGACTGCGCGGCCGCGAGGAAGCCCGCCAGCGCCGCACGCGGCACGCGCGTCAGCCGGCTGACCGGACTGAGGTTCAGCAGCTCGACGCCGCGTGCGGCCAGCGCATCCGCCAGCGCGCCGTACTCGGCGTCGATCTGCGCCAGGCGCCCGGCCAGCGGATGGCGGCCGGTGGCGCCGAAGAAGTGGTGATCGGTGAAGTCCACGCCCAGCAGGCCGATGCGTTTGGCACCCATGCAGGCCGCCAGGCCCACCGCGACGTAGGGCGAGTTCTGCGTGTAGTGCAGCACGTCGCCGTCATCGGCGCCATGACCCACCGCCGTGCCGCCGCGCTGGCCGAGCCTGAAGCGCACCACCGGCGGCTTCACCGCGCCCAGGTCCAGCTGCGTGAACAGCGCCGATGCACGCGAAGCCCGCACGTGCGCGAAGCGCCCGCCGCGGAACTGCTGCGGCGGGTTGACGACGACGAGGTAGTCGGGGTCGAAGTGGCGGCCGACGTCGTTGACGCCGATGCTGACGATGCCCGGCTGCGGCGGCAAGTCCAGCAGCGAAGGGCCGCAGCCGCAGACCAGCACGGTTGCGCCGGCATGGCGCAGCCGGTAGTCGCGCAGCATTGCCGGGGCTGCACCCGGGGTGACTTGCAGCGCGGGCCCGTGCATCACCCGGCCTTCACCGACTTGATGACGAAGCTGAACTTGCCCGCCTTGATGTCGGCCGGGCTGCGCGTGGCGCGCTTGAGCATGTCGATCGTGAGCTTGTCCGCGCCCACCTGCACCGAGGTGGTCGACAGCTTCGACCCCGCCCCCCGGTTGGTGGGGGCATCCAGCGGCCACAGGTTGGCCAGATCGTCCTTGCCGCCGAACTGGATCTCCATCACGTGGTCGCCGTCCATCTGCTCGTCGTCGGCACTCCAGTTGTAGCGTGCCAGCAGGCTGTTGAGCTTGGCGCCGCCGGGTGTGCTGGCGTTGCTCAGGGGCCCGACGATGAACTTTGGCGCGACCTTGAACCCGGGCCCGATGCCCAGCTTGTCGAGTTCGGCGGGCGGCTTGGCCACCCGGGTGTCACCCGCCTTGTGCGCCCCTGTGGGCAGGTAGCTGCGCACGAGCCGCCAGCCGGTGCGGCCCTTGCGCGCGCTCAGCTTCCAGCCCGCACGCGCCGTGCTGCCGGTGAGGTAGAGGTGCAGCGGCAGGTAGTCGTTCCAGGCCGGCTTGGGCCAGTCGAGGCTTATGGGGTGCTTCGTCTTGCCGGCGTCGTCGCCGGCCATCAGCTTGCCGATCTCGGCGCCGATCTGGTCCAGCGCCGTCTCCAGTCGCTGCAGCGGCGCGGCCATCTTCGTTTCGGGTGCCTTGGCCTGGCGCAGCTGACGCAGTTCGGCACGCGCCTTGGCGACGTCGGGGATGCGCGCCTCGATGCGCGCCAGCGCGGCCTTCTCGCTGGGCGTGGTGCGTTGCGCGCGCGCTTCGGCCACGAAGGCCTCGATGCGCCGCGGCGTGCTGGCCACCGTGAGCTGCGCGTTGTCGTCCTCGCCCTGGAAGGCCAGCGTGTGGCTCTCGCCACCGGCCTTGAACCTCACCCGCTTCTTCCACCACTGCAGCACCGCCTGCACGCCGCTCTTCACCCCCGCGCCCACGCGCTGGATCAGCGCCTTGGCCTTGTCGGCGATCCAGTGCACCACCTTCAGCAGCGCCGCGTCCACCTTGCCGCGGATCTTCTGGATCGCGGCCTTGATCTTCGCCGTGATGCCACCCAGCCGCAGCAGCGCGGCCAGGAAGCCGATGACCAGCGACAGCCCGCGCGCCAGGCCGTTTTCCATCGCCGTGGCGGCCGCGCCCAGGTTGCCCGCGGCGATCTCGCCGATGGACGACAGGAAATTGCCCACCATCTGCGCGATCTGCTTGGCACGCTGGATGAAAAACACCACCGTGTCGTAGATGCCGATGATGGCCTTCACGATGCCCGCGCCCGGGATGAAGAGCGCCACCACCCACTTGACGGCCTCTTCGACGATCTTCCACTTGATGAAGTCCTTGACCGCGTCGACGAAGGCGTCGCGCAGCGCGCCGGCCATGTCCTTGAGCTGTTCCCAGGCTGCCATCGGGCCCTCGGTGACGAGTGTCCTGACGAGCGCAAAACCCTGCTCCAGTGCCGCCACGGCCTTCTCGCCCATCACCTCGACCATCACGCGGCGCAGGTTCTGCCAGCTGATGCCGATCATCTGCAGCGCCACGCCGACGATGCCGCGCAGGTCCCAGGTCTTGGGCAGCACCAGGCCCTCGAGCGAACCCGTCAGCCATTCGAAGAGCGCGTTCTGCAGGTGCTTGAGGAAGTTCCTGCCGAACTGTTCGAAACCCATGATGGCGGCGCGCATCAGGTTCTTCACGAACTTGATGGGCTGCGTGAAGATGGCCTTCAGCACAGCGGCGCCGCGGCTGATGATGCTTTCGATGTCGGCCAGCGAGTAGCCGAACTTGCCCAGTGCCCAGGTGAAGAACTTCTTCGCCGCCAGCAGCAGCAGCTTGCCCAGCTTGGCCAGCGCGCCGGCCATCGCCTCCTTCATCTTCTCGATCTTCTCGTCGATGGCCTTGATGGCGGCCTGCTGCCTGTCGGCCAGCTGCTGCTGCAGCGCGGCTTCCTTGTTGCGGATGAAGGTGTCCATCTCGTCGAGCTGCGTGGACACCTCGCCGGCCGTCTTCTGGCCTATGCCCTTGAGCGCCGGGCCCAGGCCGTCGACATAAATCTGGATGTCCTTGCGCGCCTGCGCCAGCACGGCCTGGCATTCCTGGACGACACGCGTGTTCTCGGCCGCGATGTCCTGCACCAGGCGGTCGATGGTGGTGACGAAGCGCGCGCGGTTGCGCTCGAAGATGGCCTTCACGGCGGGCAGCTCGTCCATGCCCAGCAGCCAGTCCTTGGCCTTGCGCGCCCAGCCGAACCAGCCCGAGTAGCGCTCGTCCTTGTAGGCCTGCAGTTCACGCTGCACGGCGTCTTCGAAGGCCTTGCCGGCGGCCGCGTTGCCGGCGTCGAAGCGTTGCATGGCCTGCGTCTCCAGCAGCGCCAGGCGCTGCTTCACGCGGCCTTGCGCGGTCTGGTAGATGCCGTTGATCTTCGCGGCCACCTCTTCGCGCTTCTTCTCCAGCGCACTCTTGGCTGCCTTCTGCCGGCCGGCCGCGGCGGCCAGGCCACCCTTGCGGCGGTTGGCGAGCGTCGTGCGTTCCTTCTTCTCCGCCTGCTGCAGCCCTGCGGCCACCTGCACGGCCTGCTGCTGCGCGAGTTGCTGCACGGCCTTCGGCTCCGTCTTCGCGGCCGCGGCCAGACCCTTCTTCTCCTGGTTGGCGGCGGCGAGGTCGCCGCTGTCCACCATGTCCAGCTGTTCCTGCGTGACGCCTTCTTCCTTCAGCTTCGCGTCGGCCTCGTTCGTGTAGCGGCGCACGTCGGTGTGCTCGGGCTGCAGCGGTGCGATGGCGCCGGCACCCAGGTTCAACGTGGGTGTGGCCGGCGCGGTCTCGGGGGCGGGCAGGGGCTCGGCGGGCTGCTCGGGCGGCAGCGGCGGTGGCGTCTGCTGCAGGTCGGCGAAGGTGCCGATGACGGCGTTCTTTTCGCCCTGCACCACCTGCAGCACGTCGGCGCCGATGTGCTGCGCCTTCATGTCGCGCTTGAAGTTGTCGACCTCCTCGATGCTGCGCGGCACGTTCTCGGCCAGCGAACCCTGCAGGCGCTGCTGTGCCACGGCGGGGTTCACCGGCGGCGCGGGGCGCGCGCCGACGGCGGCGACCTGCACGCTGCTGCTGCGCGATTGGCCCTCGCTTTCCGGCGCGACGACGGCCCTCTGTGCCTGCGCCACCTTCTGCGCCGCGCTGTCGTGTGTCTGCTCGTTGCGGCTCAGGCGCGCCAGCGCGGCGCTGCCGCGCGCCAGCACCGGCGCGGCCTTGGCGACGAGGTATTGCGCCACCTTGCCACCCACGGCCTTCAGGCGCGCACGGGCGCCGGCGCTGCGCGGCCCGCCGGCGCCGGCCGGCCCGCGGCCGCGCGCCGCTTTCGGTGGTGCCTTCACCGGCTTGGCCTGGGGCTGGGGCGGCGCCTCGTGCACGTCGGGCACGGGCTGCGGCGGCGGGCCGCGGCCGAGGCGGTGCTGCGCTTGCGTGGCCTCGGCTTCGAGCTTCGCGGCGTCGGCCTGGCTCATGTCCTCGGGCAGTTCGATGACCCGCCCGTCGCGCATGCGGTAGTGGCGTTGGTCGTGGGCGTCCAGCAGTTCGCGCAGCGTCTGCGGCGGTGCGGCGGGCGGGGTGACATCCCTTGCCGGTGTGCTGACGGGCGGTGCAGCGCGCACCGGGGCGGGCGGGCCGGCCCGGTGGCGCGTTGGCGCCGTGCCGCTGCGCCCGCCGCGTACTGCTGGCGGGGCCAAGTCGCTGCCCCCGCCGCGGAAGGCGGACGCGGCTTCGGCTTCGGCTTCGCGGCGCAGCATCTGCGGGGTGGCGCCCATGCGGTGTCAGCCGGATGCGGCCGCGCTCAGCCGGCGACGGCCAGCGTCGGGCATTGCTGGCCGGCCTTGCGGTATTCACGTTCCACGGCACGCTGCAGTTCGTGCGCACCCAGCGGGTGGCCGCTGTCCAGCGCCAGCAGCGTGGCGTGCAGCACGGCGTTGCGGATCTGCCCGCCGCTCAGCGCGCAGCGCAGCGCCACCTGGTCGAGCCAGTCGTCGGGCACGGCGTGGGCGTGGGCGTCGGCGCCTGCGCCGAGGCCGGCCCGCGCACTCAGGTGGGCCAGCCACAGTTCGAGCCGCGTGTGCGCGTCGGGCAGCGGGAACTCGATGCTCACGTCCATGCGCCGCGCAAAGGCCGTGTCGATGCGCTCGGCGGCGTTGGTGGTGACCACGAGCACGCCGCTGAAGTGTTCCAGCCGCTGCAGCAGGTAGTTGGTCTCTAGGTTGGCGTAGCGGTCGGTGGCGTTGGCCACGCCGGTGCGGCCGGCCAGCAGCGCGTCGCCTTCGTCGAGCAGCAGCACGATGTCCAGCGCCTCGGCGGCTTCGAACACCCGCTCGAGGTTGCGCTCGGTCTCGCCGATGTACTTGCTGACGGTGGCGGCCAGGTCCACGCGGTACAGCGGCCGCTGCAGCGCCGCGGCCAGCTGGCGCGCGGCCAGGGTCTTGCCGGTGCCGCTGGGGCCCTTGAACAGCGCGCGCACGCCGGGCGGCGTGCCGGGCAGCGCAGCGGCGATGCGGTCGCGGTGACGGCAGCGCGCGAGCAGCGCGCTGAACTCGTCCTGCGCCGTCTCGGGCAGGGCCAGCGTCTCGCCGGCGGCGGCCGGTGGCACGCGGCGGGCCAGGCCGTCCAGCGCGTGGCGACCCAGCGCGTCGACCTCGTCCAGTGCGGCCGTGACGAGGGCGGCGTCGGCCTGCGTGTGTGCCCCGCCGACCTCGCCGGGAGGCCGGTGCGCGGTGGCGGCGGCAGGCCCGCCGTCGACGGCGTCGGCGGCCTCGCCCGCCCGGCCCGCAGCCCGCAGGCTCTGCGCCACCCGGTGCAGGGTGCCGCGCGGCAGACGCAGGCCGACCAGCGCGTCCGGCACGTCGCCGCCCAGGGCGGCCCGCCAATGCCGCCGACGCTCTTCGGCCGCCGGCGGCCCGAGTTCGATGCGGCGGCAGGGCCGGCCTTCCACGGCCAGGCCACCGTGCCGCGGCAGGCGCACGGCCAGCCGCGGCGGCGCGGCATCGCTCACCGGCCAGCACTGGCCTTCGCCCGGCGCCGGGTCGAAGTTCAGCAGCGGCAGCGCGCCCAGCAGCGTGGCGGCAGCGCCGGTCAGCGTGGCGGGGTCGTCGGGCCAGGGGGGCGCGGCGTGGGGCCCGGTGTGCGTGCGCACGGCGTCGTGCAGCTCCAGCAGGCCCAGGCCATGGGCCTGCGCCAGTGCACCGGCCAGCGCACGGCGGCCGCTGCCGGGCACGCCGCGCAGCAGCCAGCAGGCCGGTGCCGTGTCTTGCATCGCCGTCTGCAGCCGTGCCGCCAGGTCGGCAGGCAGCACCAGCCGTGACGCGGGCCGCAGCTGCGCCGCCGGCGTGTGCGTCCAGGCGCCGTGCAGCGGCGGCAGCCCGCAGGCCAGGTCCCACAGCACGGGCGGCACGGCCCAGGCGCCGTGCTGCGCTACCAGGCCACCCGCGGCACGCAGCGCCCGCAGCGCGGCGGCCTCGGTGCCGCCGAAGACACGCTGCAGCGTGGCGCGTGTGGGGCGCCCGCCCTGGCCGTGCAGTTCATCGACCAGCGCGGCCAGCGTCGGTTCGGCATCGGCCAGCGCGCCGAGCACGAAGCAGCTCAGGCCGTCGGCATCCAGCCCCAGACGGCAGCGCAGGCGCGACAGCGGCGTGGCGGCCGGCGCGGCGTCGTCCAGGCGGGCGTCGAGCCGGGCCAGCGCCTCGTCGAGCGTCAGATCGGCCAGGCCCAGCGCGGCCAGCGCGGCCAGCGTGCGGTGCAGGGTCGGGTGGCGCTGCAGCCAGCCGTTCAGGTCGGCCTCACCCTGCGCCGCGGCGCGCAGCAGCGCCAGCGTGGTGCGCCACTGCCAAAGCCGCCATTCGGGTGTGCTTCCCATCGGCGTGGCGGGCAGGCCGTCGGGCGGGCCCTGCGACTTTTCGGCGTGGATGCTCGCGCCCATGTGGGGTTGCCTGCCGCTTCAGTGGAAGTGGAAACGGAAGTCGCAGCCTGCCGCGGGCACCCAGCCGGGGTCGCGGTCGAGGCCGGCCAGGCGCAGCGCCAGCGGCAGCGCGGGCAGCGCGAAATGCAGGTCGACGCGCCCCGCGGTGGCGACCAGGCGCGCGGGCAGTTGCAGCGTCAGCGCGATGGCCGGTCCTGGCCGCGGCAGGCCCAGCGCGAGGGCCAGGCGTTGCGCCAGGCGCGGCGCCAGCGTGCCCAGGCGGTCGGCCGGGGCCGGCCGCGGCACGCCGGCGGTGCGTGTGCCCGGTGGCCCCCCGCCGGCGGCGGCGCGCGACGCGCCCGCCTGCCGCGGCCAGGGCTGGGTGGCCGCGCGCGCCCGCAGCCAGGGCGGCAGTGCATCGCTGCGCCAGGCCGGGCCGGCCCAGCGGCGCCCCAGGGCGAAGAGGAACTGCCACGGCGTGTGGGCCAGCCCCGGGGCGCGGGGCTGCGTGAAGTCGCCGTACAGACCCATCGCGATGGCCACGTTGATCATGAAGAAGAGGCCGCCGAAGCGGGTGTCGAGCACGTGCTCGGGCGCCGTTTCGATGGTGTCGCTGGCGCTGGCCCTGGCCGCGGCTTGCGCTGCCATGCGCTGCGCTGCGACGGCGTTGGTGGCGCCGGCGGGCGCTGCGGCGGCCTGTGCGCCGGCCGCCGGCTGCGGCGCGGCGTCCACGCCGGCCGCGCCG
>Ga0154020_10007750_pt1 | contig 12503 bp, 5 predicted proteins | sample Klosneuvirus_201_FD_109709 | JGI IMG/M metagenome (GOLD analysis project Ga0154020, IMG submission 109709) | Active sludge microbial communities from wastewater, Klosterneuburg, Austria - Klosneuvirus_20160825_MG | ecosystem: Engineered > WWTP > Aerobic digester > Activated sludge | place... | reverse complement strand
TGGCTTACCAATTGTAAGAACATCCCCGGATCACGGAACTGCTTATGATATTGCAGGAAAAGGAACGGCGAAGGAGGATTCCTTGCGGGATGCAATTTACACTGCTATTGACATTCTTAGAAAACGCGAGGAATACGATGAAATTACGGCTAATCCTTTGGCGTTTTCCAAACAAACCAAAGACCACTAAGGTGAGTTTGAGTGTGGAGTTTGAGTGTGGAGTTTGAGTGTGGGGTTTGAGTGTGGGGTTTGAGTGTCAAACCCTGTAAGTCCGAATTTAATTGAAGCAGATTTTAATTCTTTTTTCTTCTTTACCAGTCTTCAGGTTCAGAATGTAAAATCCTCGCGGTAAACTTTTTCTTTGAACTACTATGATGTTCTCATTTGAGAAGATTTCGTTGCGAACCAGGCGGCCTGTTAGGTCATAAAGATAAATCGACTCAATAGCTGATTCTGATTCGATTTTTAAATACTGATCTGCCGGATTAGGGTAAACTTTTATGGAAACATCATTACTAGCAAAAGAAGATAAGCCGGTGGAAATAAATGTATTTGGCAGAGGATTTGGATCACGCGGTGTGCATGCAAGGTAATTGAACAGGAAATTGCTTACGAATCGAACGGTTGTATCCATGTAGGCGGCACTGCCCAGGTACGGGACGTGACCACTGCCAAAATAAGTGTACATTTCATTGTATACTCCGATGGAATTGGCGTATTCATTCGCTGCAAAACTGCCATCAACTTCCATAATTGGAAAAAGTCCAAGTAAATAAATAGTATCAGAAGAATAAGGCACAGTCTGATCGTTGGTGCCATGCATACTCGCAAAAGGAATATCTCCGGGAACAATATATTCCTTAAATCCCAATGCTCCACAAAGATTGATAACGGCATTCACGTCTGATGAATAGCCCGGATTTCCACTCCCACCTTCAATATTGCCTAATGCAACCGTATCAATAACCGCAGGCAATTCGGAAACTTCATTCAGGTAGGCAAGATGCAATGCGGTGAATGCACCTGCAGAACTTCCTCCCCCAAAAATAATTTCAGGATCAATTTTGTAGACATTTGAGGTGGCTGCATCTTTTCTAAAATACCTTATGGCAGCTTTCATATCCTGGACAGCACGATAGACTGCTTTGGTAGCATTGGCTTCAGCAATTGGCACAGGAATCCCCAATCTGTAACTAATCGACGCGCAAACATATCCGCGCTTAGCAAATGCAATTGATAAATCTGTGATATCCTGATCATTCTTTGTTCCACCAATGAAACTTCCTCCATGTACCCAGATTATCAATGGACGAACTAATGCTGTATCTCCGCTTGGCTGATAGATGTCCATGATTAAATTCTCATTTGCATTACTTGAATTAATATTCGAGCCATAGAGAACATTCGAAGTGATGTCCACTGATGAAAACACTTCCTGATCGTAACGAGTCGAATTACAGTCTATAAAGGTTTGGCCAAAGTTTCGTTCAGGACAAAAAATAAGCATCACGGCTACAAGCGACAGAAGATAATTAGTTTTATTCATTGGGTTCTATTTCTTAAAATTGATAATTGAAGCTTGAAGGTATGATTTATTCCTGAGGGGAGATTTTATTTATCTTTTATTTCCCATCAAAAAAAAAAGCCGGCAGGGAGTTCCTGCCGGCTTGATTAAATATTCCCGAAAATTAATTTCTAATGTTAACCTTTTCAGTAACAACACCTGCGTCGAATCCTATTTTTAAAATGTAGGAACCTGACTTGAGCGAACTAACATCCACTCTGATTTTCTGATCCAGTAAATCATCGATTCTTGTTACAAGACGTCCAGAAATATCATACAAACTAATATACCGAACAATTGAATTAGTCTTGCTTGCATCAAGATTTATAAAGCCGGATGCAGGATTCGGATAAACTGATAAGGCACTTTTTACAAGATCCAGACTGTTAATTCCGGTTACCAAATTTAAGGCAGCCGCAATTCGCGGGTTTGCATAATTCATGATCGTATCAATATAAGCAATGGCTTTGTTTCTGCTCATATCAGGATTGGTAGCGAGGGAAGATGCCCAAATAGTATCTACGCGTCCTTGTGTAAATCCCAGCCCAATCATGCAAGTCTGATAAACAGTTGTAGAATCATACCATTCCCATGGACCGGCCTGTCCGGTTGCAGGTCCCGGAGGGTCAGACAACTCGAAAGGGAACAGTCCATCATATCCATCATTGATTTGATTGGCTCGTACAGTGTATGGATCTGTCCAGTTATTATTTTGAAATGCTGCATTGTTGTTAAGGCTATCAGCAATTCGGATTACACGCCAGCTTCCACTTACATCAACTACAAAATCACCGGTGGTTGGAACAATTACCGATCCATCTTTGTAAGGTGCAAAAGGATCATTTATAGTATGGAATGCTACAAAAGGAACATTGGGTCTGCTTTGCAGCCAAGAACTGTCTCCCAGTGCGCCACCCATATTAAGTACAAAGGCGATATCATTATTAACACCTAAGGAATTGCTATCTAAATTGTAGCCGGTTGTTCCGCCATGACCATCATAATCTCCCCAGATTGCCTGGTTGATATACGATTGACCTGCAGTAAAACCATATGTCGGGTTAGTTGTGGCGGCAAGAAATTTATCTAGACTAATTTGAGCGGGATCATAAAGACAAGCATAAGCCATTGCAACGTATCCACCTGAACCGTAACCGGCAAGAATGAACTTCGACTCATCAATTCCATAATCATTAGTTCCGTTTGCATTATCACGGAAATAACGAACGCAAGCTTTAGCATCCTGCATTGCACGATAAACTGACTGCAACAAACTGCCTGTACGAATATCCTGACCGCTTGGTCCGACAGCTTGCGGATTCCAGCCTAAGCGATAATCCATTGCGATGGCAGTGTATCCTCGGCGAGCAAACTGACGACATGTTTCAGTGACATTGCTATCTGTTTTAATTCCGGTTGCCTGACCATTATAAAAAATCGGCAGGAAACTACCTGTGTGAATGACAATCACAGTTGGTCGTGCTGCCATTGTATCACCTACAGGTTGGTAAACATCAGCCTTCAGATCTACGGTAACAGGCGAGCCCGTCAGGAATTGAATATTTCGGCCGTAGATAATATTCGGAGTAACAGTTACGGAAGTGAAAATTTCACTGACGAAACGTTGAGCAAACAAATTTCCACTGGCGCAGAGAAGGCTCGAGCAAATTAAGATGGGTAGTAATAGTTTTTTCATCGGGTTTTTATTTGCAACAAACTTAACAGAAAATTGCGATAATTCAAATACGAAAAATGATTGAACACTAACAATTTAAACCCTAATGCGGCAAAAATTCTACTTTGTCAACTCGACTCTGATCGTGACATAAGCCATACGCCCCACACTTGGGCCACCATACACGGTAAACTTCTTATTATCTAAAAGATTTGAGCTTCCAACTTTCAAAGTTGTCTTAATCTTAGGAATACGATAGGAAATCTGAGCATCAACCAAGTCGTATGTAGGCACAAAACCTGTAAATTGTGGCGAACCTTCATAATTGAAGCCTTGAATCCACTTGTAATTTACCATGAACCCAACATTTCGGATCCTTAATTTGTTGAAGAGGTAAAGGTCAATATCCCTGCCGCTGACACCGAGATTAAATTTGTTTTCCGGAGAATTAAATGCAGGAATCAATGGATCTTTTGAGTTTCCCCGATCCAGAATATTGTAGCTGTAATTTCCATTTATCGCAAAGAATTTTCTGAAATAATAGGTCATTCCAACAGAAACTCCCCTAGTGGTCACACGATCCTTTGAATTGGTGGCTACACGATAGATTTCATTCAGCGTGAATAAATTTACTGCCGGCTCATATTCTACTGAAGCACCAATCTTGTAACCGATAAAATCAGTGTACCAGCTATAATAAGCTGCGAGATCAACATATAAATTTTTAAACAAGGTAGTTCGATAACCAATCTCGATTGTCTTCACTTTTTCAGGTCTGATAGGATCGACGTTGAAATACTCTAATGTGTCACGGTTACCAGTATTAAATGCAGCGAACATGCTTTCAATAGTCACCAATGAATCAAAACCGTCCAGATTTCCTACCAACAATGCACGACCTACGTCATAATACAAATACTGATCGGCAAGTGTAGGGTTTCTGATAGCAGAGGAAAACGAAGCACGGATTATTTGAGTTGGATTGAATGTATATACCGCACTCAAGGCAGGTGAAAAAAGGTAATCGAAATTTTCATTCTTGTCGAGACGTGCGCTGAGGTCTATTCGAAGCTTATCATCGACAAATCTTTTTTGAAGACCTGTGTACATTCCATACTCATGATTGCGGATTACAAAATCACCTGTATCCCTGAAAATATTCCCTCTTGAATCCGGTGCATACATTCTGTAATTTGCTCCCAGAGTAATATCCATGATCTTAGGAGTGAATTTATATTCTGCATGAATATGGTAAAGGGCCGACTTATCGTAGAACCTTGATCCTCCATCTGTATAATAAGTCGAGGTAATTGCTTTAAATGCCGAATCAAACTGGGCAGTACCCGGCTCGAAACGAGGGTACTGTCCTCCGGTTGTTACTATCTGATCGGCATACTGCCTGGTCAAGTCATGGTATTGATACAATGAGTCAGAATAATTATCAAACAACCAGGGGTTAATAGCATTCACATAATCACTGTAATTGGCATATTGGCTTCTCAAAGTACTGTAACCCGGAAACTGAACAACCTTTGGCCTATACGTAGTGTTCCATCTGTTACTGTAATCTTGCGCCCAACGATTATCACTTTTCGCTGCGTTCTGCAGTAACAAAGCTGTAACGAATGCGTCGTAAGAATTACCTGCATCTTCATTTGTTGTATAAGCACGAATAAAAAACTTATCCTCCTGCCTGACTTCAATTCTCTGCTGATAAAAATAAATATCTTTCAGGCTATATCGATTGTCACCCTGATAAACTGTAGTACCATTTCCAAAATTGGAAGACAAAATTACTTCGACTTTTTTTGTCAATTTGTAATGAAGCGCAGCATTTAATTTCAGGTTGTGCGTGCTGTAATCAACAACATCCTTTTCTTCATAGCCGGTACGGTACCAAATTCCAAGGCCCGGACGAAGTGTGGCAATTGCTGATGCATCATTGGTAGTATTATACTCGTCACCATATCGGTTTACTGCGTCGTATCCTCCCGGATTATTTTCAGCATTTCTGGATTGCGGTGTCGCACTCAGATTGTCAGCTACCCAATCATTAGCCTGCATATAGAATGCATTTAATTTATAGCCAAACTTATCCTCACCGGCTTTATTCTTGAAAACCTGAGCCCAACGGATGGCCCCCTGTAGTAAATCTCTTTCTGCCGTTTTAAACTCCAGTTCGAGGCCCGGCTTTACAAAGGGTGATCTTGTTGTCATGCTAATAACCCCATTAAAAGCATTGGGTCCATAAAAAGCCGAACTCGCTCCTGCTACCATATCCACTTTTAATACATCCAGATCTGAAGATCCCAAAAAATTTCCAAGAGAAAAATTTAATCCTGGTGCCTGATTGTCTACACCGTCAATTACCTGCAAGGAACGAACCGGCGATGTACTGTTGAAGCCCCGGGTATTCACAATGGTAAAGCCTAAGGATGCACTGGTGAGATCCACGCCTTTCATGGTTCCAAGCGCTTCATAAAATGATGTTTGCGCACATTCTTTTATGGCGATGATATCCATGGATTCAATGGTGAGAGGCGATTCCTTCTGCTTCTCCGAAATTCGACTGCCTGTCACCTCAACACCTTTAAGTTCGATTTGCTTCGGCTGCAACTTTAACGTGACAGGCTTGTCTACTGATGTTATGTTCAATTCCTGAGGTTCATAGCCAACAAAACTTATGACAATAGTAAAGGGAGGATTTTGATCCACCGGCAATTCAAATTTTCCATCGATATCAGTTACTGTACCTGTATTACTACCCTTTAAGGTAATTACAGCACCAATAATCGATTCATTTGTTTTACCATCACGGATAATCCCACTCACAGACTGAGCTAAAGCACAATAACCCGTGCAAAGAAAAAGCAGAATAGTTGATAAAATTCGTGATGCCATCTGTTTGAGTATAGTAACTCAAACCTACAGGTTTCAACCATATGAAACAAGAACCAAGTAAAGGATTTTCAACAATCTAAAAAAACCTGAAGGCAAAGCATTTAAAACCCATCATCATATTATTTCTCGATAATAAGGCGGCCTGCTTGCATTCTTTCATTGGAATTAAAGGTATAAAAATAAATTCCAGAAGAAAGATTAGATGCATCAATAGTCCGGATATGTTCTCCTGCTTCAAGGTCTGTATCAATTTCAATTTTTACTAATTGCCCTCTTGCATCTAAAATCTGTAATCGAACATGCTGTCTGGTCTTAAGAGAAAACAAAAAAGTAGTACGGTCAGCCAAGGGATTAGGATACACATAAAAGGCCGAGGCATATATGTTTTCTTCTATCCCAACACTTCCATCGAGTATCTCTACCATTTCACATTTTTGACAATGCTCCGAGTCAGTTACGCAAATCTCATACATCCCGGCTGTCAATCCTGAAACGGATGAGGAGGATTGTCCAAGACTTGTCCAGAAATAAGAATATGGCGGAGCTCCACCTGTTACTGTCACGAGAGCGCTTCCGTCAGAACATCCTGCACAGCTTACATCGTTGTGAACTACGGTCACGTCCATTGGATCAGGACCATTAACTACAAAAGAATCATTTAATTCGCAATTGTTTCCGTCGAAGATTGTCATTGAACAAATTCCTTCGCAAAGACTGCTTGCTGCAGCAGATGTATCACCGCCACACCACAAAAATCGATACGGCGAAGTACCGCCGGAAACCTGAGCAAAAGCCGTTCCGTCACAAAGTCCGCCACAAGTTTCGTCGGTGCTGATAATGGTTGCTGACAACGCAGCCGGCTCCATAATGCCGGCACTTGATGTTGCAGTACACAGATTCGAATCCGTAACAATCACGGAGTATGTCCCAGGGCCTAAATTTCTTGCGGTATCAGTTATTTGAACCCCCGGACTCCACGCATAAGAGTAGGGCAAGGTTCCTCCGCCAACATCGGCAAATATTTCTCCGTTCATGGCACCGGCACAAGAAACATCGTTAACAAATAATATCATCGCTAAAGGTGCAGGCTCTTCTATCAAAATGGTTAATGAATCCCTGCATCCGATTGCGTCACTGACGTTCACAGTATAAATTCCCGAGGCGAGTCCACTTGCCGAAGAACTGGTTGCAACTGCAGGTGTCCAAGTATAATTGAAGGGTGCTGTTCCCGAAAGTGTATTGAAGGAAACTGCTCCATCAGATCCTCCATTGCAGGTAACTTTCGATTGGCTGCTTAAAGTAAGTGTGGGCTTGGGCGTGTCTCCTACGATGATATTTACCGACCGCATACAATTCAGAGAATCTCTGACCTGAACAATATAAGAACCGGAAATAAGATTTGATCTTGAAGCCAGTGTATCTCCACTTGCAGGCCAAAGTATGGAATATGGTCCGACGCCTCCATTCATACTTAACGTTACTTCTCCGTTATTCAGACCACAGCTGGCATCAGTAGATACGACAGAAATCTGAATTTGAGTTGACTGATCCACTACGAATGATTGGGCTGAAGTACAAGAATGATCATCAGTGATCAAGAGGGAATAATTTCCTGCCAATAAATTTTGTGCTGATACAGATGTCCCTCCTGTTGGAGACCACTGATATGAATAAGGAGGTGTCCCCCCGCTCACATTTGCGGTTGCTTCTCCATCATTCCCGCCAAAACATGAAACAGCTAAACTTGATACAGAAAAGCTAAGAGCCGGAGGTTCCAGAATATTTACTTGTTGAATATTGATGCACCCTAAAATATCCTGAATTGTTACGGTGTAAATACCTGTCGTGAGTCCGGATGCTCCTGCAGAAGTTCCGCCTGAAGGAGACCAGGAGTATGTGTATGGCGGGTTACCGTTACTTGCAACGATTGCCGCCGAGCCGTTATTGCCTCCATGACAAGTAACGTCATTCTTAGTGCTGACTGCTGAACTTAGTCCATTAGAATTCACAACATGAACCTGTGCAGAAGCACTGCATGATTGGGCATCTGTTACTCGTATTGTATACGTTCCTGCACTCAGGTTTTGAGCCGAAGATGCGGTCCCTCCGGTTGGAAGCCACAAATACTGATAGGATCCTGTTCCGCCGGAAGCTGTCACTGATGCAGTTCCGTCAGAGCCACCGCACATGGCAGGAGTTGAAGAAGTACTTAATGAAACTGCAGAAGGTTGACCAATAGTTATGGCGGCCATTCTTGTGCATGCATTTGCATCACTGATTATAACAGAATAGTTTCCTGCAGTCAGGGCAGAGGCAAATGCTGTTGTAGTTCCTCCCTGAGACCATTGATATGTATATGGTACAACACCGCCGGTGACAAATACTTGTGCTGATCCGTCTGAGCTTCCGAAGCAAGTTGCATCATTGATTGCATTTGAATTGCCAAGAGCCGAAGGTTGAGTGATCGTTATATTTTTTGAATGCGTGCAACCGAAAACATCAGTTACCATAACCGAATAATTACCGGCAAGCAGGCCCGATGCATTAGATAAAGTTCCACCACCCGGTGACCAAGAATAAGAATAGGGTGATGTTCCTCCGCTAACCTGAATCGATGCTGTAGCAGTGGCAGTGCCAAAACATGTTGGAGAGACAGAATTTGTAACAGATGAAAAAGCAGTGGGCTGAGCAATATTTATAACACGAGAACCCTGACATCCATTCTGATCAGTAGCTGTTAATGTATAGTTTCCTGCACTCAAACCACTTGCACTGACACCAGTTCCTCCAATTGGAGACCATTGATAGGTATAAGGCCCGACTCCTCCGCTAACGCTTACCGTTGCAGTACCACTGCTGCCACCCGGACACGCAACTGCTGCCTGAGAAGCAACGCTAACTGCCGGTGCTCCAGGATTTGAAATAGTCACAGAAACTGAACTGGAGCAACCTTTTGCATCGGTAATAATTGCGCTGTGACTTCCGGGGCACAATGTATTAACTGTTGCTGTCGTTTGCCCACCTGACCATGCATAAGTATACGGGCTAGTTCCTCCATTGACTGTGATTGTTGCAGACCCATTACAAGATCCGCCGGCACAATTGGCATTTTGTGAGCTCGCACTTGATGTTAAAAGTGCAGGTTGAGTAATTACTGTACTTGCCGTACGCTTACAACCGATAGCATCTTCAAAATTGACTGAGAAGTTTCCGGGACAAAGATTTTTAAGTGTGTCCGTTGTTGCGCCAGTATCCCATAAATAAGTTTTTTTATAAGGGCTTACTCCTAGCGCAACTGCCTGTCCGTCGCATGCATTCAAACAGGATACATTTTGCTTAGCAATGCTGAAGGAACAATTACAATTTCCCGGGAGATTTGAATCCATGTATGAAAGCCGGGCGCTTATCCAATTTTTTAAATTTGTGATTTCTCCGGCATAGCTTGATGGATAGGGAGAAGGATTGGGCCAAACGTAAGTTCCGAGAATTGGCCATGCTGTAAAATTCCAATCTTTAGACTCATCCAGAGTTAATGCAATCGAATCGATAATGCCATGAATATGCGCAGTACTCAGAACACCTGCCCGGTATTCAATCCATCGGCATTTCATCTGATTGGCATAATTAGAATCCTGTAACATTCTCTGCCACCAAAATGGCGGTTGATAATTATCGCTTGTGCATGTGAATTGGTAGGACCATCCCGTTGTAGTATTTCCATTGCAATAGTTGGCATTTCCCCATGCGATGTCATAGTCCCAAATCGGTCCGGCCTTCAAAGTCTTCTCCTTGTCTTTGTATAAATAACTGGAAATTCTATAACCATCCACATTCTTACTTATCTCATTGCTGAAAAAATAATCAATGAAAGAACCGTTCCCGATATATTTAGCATAGCCTAGCGTGCTGTCCATAAAATTTGAGCTGTTCAATCTGCTCTCAAAACTATCGACGTAGGATTGAATGTAGGCTTTCTGTGAAATGACAATGCTATCGGGCTTCGGGTAGTCGTATTGAAAATAAATCTTTTGATTATTTGAATGATTTACCGGGAGGTACGGGGAATTCCAGCCTGCTCCTCCTCCACCTGTTGTCTTGTCAATCTTCAGAATATATCCACCGGACACATCCGGATAAGTGGTCTCTGTGGTATAAAGTTTTTTTATGTCAACTCTGTTTTTGTCACGTTTAATGGACTCCATTAATACATAAATACCTTTATATGTACCGTTAATTACTACGTCTACGAATCGGGTACGAACAGCATAGTGCCCCATTTCATTAGCGAGACGATAAGCAAGTACATTTCTGCAAAATGATTTATCTGTATAGTTGGCACTTAATATCCAGTCGTGTTCAGGCGGCATTCCCAGCAGGGAAACATTAGAATCGATCTGGGTATTTGGTCCGCGGGTTTCAAATCCATAAGACTTTTTTGGAAACTGCTGTGAGCTCGAACCTCGAATTTCGAGGGCAATTTTTCCTGAGTAATCATTAAAAGGATCAGTAAGATGGTTGCGTTGGCCTGAGCCATTATTTATAATTCCCATGTCACAAATTATCTTGGGATCGTCAACTATGCTCTGGCCATTCGTGTTGATGACTACAATAGGCAAATTAGATTGGTTAAAAATAAAGGTCTTTGCAGGGGTATTTCCAAAAGTCAGCTTCCAGCTTACCACGGTGCCTGTTACTCCATTGTTATTATCATCTATCACCCGCAGCTGCCAAGTTGCATTTCCGTTCTGACCATTGTTTACCCGCCATAGTTCACCTTCAGGTCGATATGTTCCTGTGTATGGTGCAGACCCGGAGGTGATCGAAGTAGATGCATCATGCCTGAAAACTGTATTGACATAATTATCCGAAGTTCCTCCGTTGTCGGTTGTCAACTCGATAAGAGTACCATCGGGAGCTGCGAGAAAGCAATCTATATCAGCATCTCGTGTATGATTTATAGAAATGGTGACGGATTCAAGACCAAAGATGAAATTCATGGTAGATGGAGAGAGTCCGCTTACATTCAAATTGAACCGGGAGGTATCAGTCAGGGTAATAATGGAACCTCCTCCTCCGGTGAATGTCTGTGCTGAACTCTGGAGAATGCTACTCAACAAAAAGAAAAAAATTAAATGCAAATTCTTCATGTAGGTCCGGGTACTCTAAAATTAATGCAAAAGCTTTAAAAACGCCTTGCTGTTAATAATTTTGAGTTCTATTCAAAAATGTATTGAAAATTGTACTGCTTGAATAAGGAAAAGTTTGATCAAAAACGTACAAAATCATGCAATTTCAGGCAAGATCAATCATTATTTGATTTTTCTCAACCTTGTCCCCTTTTGCAATACGAACTTTCCGCACAATGCAATCAGAGGGGGCTTTCAGGACATTCTCCATTTTCATAGCTTCTAGAATAAGGATGCCATCACCCTTTTGAATACTTTGTCCATTTTCCACCAAAACATTTAAAACTAAGCCAGGCATAGGGGCTTTAATATCATTAAGTTTCTTTCCGGCTGATGAGTCAATTCCCATTTCCCTCAACAACTCATCGTATTTATCCCTCACGATTACGCTGTAAATATTGTTATTCACCTTAATTAGAAAGGTTTTCTCCTCCAAATTCATTTCTACCAATTCTGCAGAAATCGATTTGTTATCTCTTAAAATGTGAAATTTCCCTTCTTTATACTCCAGTATATCGGCTTCAAATTTCTTTCCGGAAATCTCCATTTTGTTCCGGTCAAATTCAGCCCGGAACTCCTTTTTATTTACAGTCACTTTATACATAAGCCAAAGGTAAGTATTTGATCTTTGTAAAAAGAAACAGGGAGAATTTCCGTATTAATCGATAAATAAAGCCAAACTATTTTCATTACAGACTAAAGAAAGATTTGGACATTGGAAATAAATTATCTTCGCAGCTATGAAATTATCGATTCCCGTTCTGCTGGGACTTTTGCTTTTTATTTATTCATGTAAAACAACTGAACCGGGAAAAGCAGTACAGCAAAATAGTCTTTCTCAGTCGAATATTTCTGCTTTTGGAAATTATCATGGCTCATACACAAAATTGTTTGACCTCATTCACACAAAACTTGAACTCAAATTAAACTGGGACAACAAGGAGCTGTACGGAAGAGCATACATTCAACTTAAACCACATTATTACCCAAGCGATGATTTGCTCCTGAACGCAAGAGGAATGGAAATACATTCAGTCGAACTGGAAGAAGACGGAATTGAAATGCCAACGAGCTTTCATTATGAGAATAATCTGCTCAAAATAAAATTGAACAAGCTTTATACGCGGAATGATACGGTTGAAGTGATGATCTCTTACACTTCACGTCCTGAATTACT
>Ga0154020_10007748_pt1 | contig 12505 bp, 8 predicted proteins | sample Klosneuvirus_201_FD_109709 | JGI IMG/M metagenome (GOLD analysis project Ga0154020, IMG submission 109709) | Active sludge microbial communities from wastewater, Klosterneuburg, Austria - Klosneuvirus_20160825_MG | ecosystem: Engineered > WWTP > Aerobic digester > Activated sludge | place... | reverse complement strand
CGAGCCGGACATGCGCAGCAGCGCGGAGGCCGTAGCATACGCGAAAACATTGCATGCACTGGTGCGTTGGATCGGTATTTGCGACGGCAACATGCAGGAAGGCTCATTCCGCTGCGATGCGAATGTCTCGGTGCGCCCGCGCGGCACGGAAAAACTCGGCACACGCTGCGAAATCAAGAATCTGAACTCATTCCGCTTTCTGGAAAAAGCCATCGATTATGAAGCCAGAAGACAGATTGAAATCCTTGAAGACGGCGGTTCGATCCGGCAGGAAACCCGTCTGTACGATGCCAGCAAAGACGAAACACGCACCATGCGCACCAAGGAAGACGCCAATGACTACCGCTATTTCCCCGATCCGGATTTATTGCCGCTGGAAATTCCGCAAAGCTGGATTGATCAAATCAAGCAAACCCTGCCGGAATTGCCGCAGGCACGGCGGGATCGTTATATCTCCGCGTTTGCATTGTCCGCCTATGACGCTTCCGTGCTGACCAGCTCGCGCGAAATGGCGGATTATTTTGACGCCACCGTCAAGAAATTACCCGCACAAGCCAAACTGTGCGCCAACTGGATTATGGGTGAGATCAGCGGGCAATTGAATAAGGAAGGCATCGAAATGACCGCCTGCCCGATCACCCCTGCGCAACTCGCCGCACTGCTCACGCGCATCAGTGATGGCACCATTTCCGGCAAAGCCGCCAAGACGGTATTTGAAAGCATGTGGAATGGCGAGTTGGACAAAAATGTCGATGCAATCATTGCCGCCAAAGGACTGAAGCAGATTTCCGACGACAGCGCCATTGAGAAACTGGTCGATCAGGTGCTGGCCGCCAATGCGCAACAAGTCGCCGATTATCGCAACGGCAAGGAAAAAGCCTTCAATTCACTGATCGGTCAGATTATGAAAGCCACCCAGGGTAAAGCCAATCCGGCGCAAGTAAACGCCATTCTGAAAAAAAAGCTGGATGGATAAAGCAGTCGCGTGATTGATTGAGATTGCATCAAACAGTATTGACATCACATAAGGCTATCTATCACAAAGAAAAGCATCAGAGCAAAACTGGAAGTAATTGCGATAAGGACTTTGTGGCAATTTGACTACCCGCCTGATATGCAATCTCTGGCTACTGAAATTGTGCTGAAACAGCCAGAAATGGTCGCCGATGCGCCGACAACTTGAGCAAATAAGAAGACATGCAGAGTCGTATAGCTGACCCAAATTATAGTGTTATACTCAGAAGCCTGTTGTACGCTTGCAGGAAACGGCTGATTCAATATCTGAGGCTGAATTCCTGTGTGCATGGATAATACCGGACACCCAATAAAAAAGACGCAACGATTTCTTCTATTCCTGTTATTGCAATCTTCAACCCGTAAATATGATGCTGACATCCGTTGTAACTACATCCATCAATCATGCTTTACGCGGAGAAAGCTGGGCATGCAAACAACTGCAATCTTTTACCGGAAAAATAACTTGTATCCGGATTCCTCCTTTGGTTAATTTCAGTCTGCTGATTGATGCAGAGGGTGAAGTACAACAAGTAAATAATAGTGAGAGTAGAGATATGAGTGCAGATACGACACTCACGCTGTCTCCGTTGATTCTGCCCCGATTGCTTGCCCAAGAATCCAGCGCATTCGAGCTGATAAAAATCAGCGGCGATCAATCTTTTGCTGCTGAATTAATCAATATTGGCAAGCAGATTAATTTGAGCGCGCTTTTTGCGCATGATCTGAGCACAGCCATTGGTGATATACCGGCGCATCGAATCACACAAGCCGGCAAGTATCTTATGCAATGGCAGGCAGAAAATGTTAATCACATTTCTCAGGCATTAGCCGAATACTGGACGGAAGAAAATCTTTTTTTAACAAAAAATGCTACTGGCCATCAGTTTAGTGAAGAAGTAAAGAATTTACAGATCAACACCGAACAACTGGAGCAACGTTTAAACCGACTAACCCAGCGAAGCACCTTAGCGAGCGAGTAATTAAACGAAGCGTATTTTTCTCTCGAATAGCTGAACCAATGGATACTTGTAGAAAAACAAACGTGTGCAGTTTTAACCGCCCCCTTAGATTCTATTGCTCGTCTCCAATTTTTTAATAATCCATGCGCCTATTTCGCCTTCTAAAAATACAATACGTTGCTTTCCAATTCGGATTAGACGAATTTGTTCTGAGCCATAGCCGGTTGAAATTCCTACGAGTGATTGTTAGAACGTTAACTTTCTGGCGGAAACTGGACAAGCCGCGCGGAGAAAGATTACGGCTGGCTCTGGAAGCATTGGGACCAATCTTTGTTAAATTCGGCCAAATGTTGTCCACCCGGCGCGATCTTTTACCTCAGGATATCGCTGATGAATTGGCCAAGCTTCAAGACCAGGTACCGCCTTTTCCTTCTCATATTGTCTTATCCTCACTTGAAAAAGAATACGGCAAAAAGATCAATGAAATATTCCTTAAGTTTGATGAAATACCCATAGCCAGTGCATCGGTGGCACAGGTCCATTTTGCCGTGTTGCATGATGGAACCGAAGCAGCTGTAAAAATATTACGCCCCAATCTAGCGCCCATCATTATGCACGACGTCGCGCTGATGGATACAGGTGCATGGTTAGCCGAAGCACTTTGGCTAGATGGAAAGCGTTTGAAATTACGCCAGGTAGTCTCAGAGTTTGCCCGGCATCTGGATGATGAACTGGATTTGATGCGTGAAGCGGCTAATTGCAGCCAGTTACGCCGCAATTTTCTTGATTCTCCCCTGTTATTTGTCCCTGAGGTTTATTGGGATTATTGCCGCAACAGCGTGATGGTCATGGAGCGTGTCAAAGGCACGCCGATCAGCCATGTCAACGAGTTACGAGAACAAGGTATTGATATCCCGCAACTGGCGCGTGTCGGGGTTGAAATATTCTTTACGCAGGTGTTCAGAGATGGCTATTTCCATGCAGATATGCATCCGGGAAATATTTTTGTTGGCGCAAATGGCCAGTATATTGCGGTTGATTTTGGCATTATGGGAACACTGAGCGATGAAGACAAAAATTACCTGGCACAAAACTTTCTGGCTTTTTTCCGCCGTGATTATGGGCGAGTCGCACAAGCACACGTTGAAGCTGGATGGGCACCCAAAGATACCCGGGTAGACGATTTTGAATCCGCCATACGTGCTGTCTGTGAACCGATCTTTGACAAACCGTTGAAAGAAATCTCGTTCGGACGAGTCCTTCTGCAATTATTCCAGGCCTCACGGCAATTTAATGTAGAAATACAGCCGCAGTTGGTTTTACTGCAAAAAACACTGCTAAATATCGAAGGCCTTGGCCGTGATCTGGATCCTGATCTGGATCTCTGGAAAACAGCCAAACCGTTTCTAGAGAACTGGATGGCCGAACAAATCGGCTTTCGTGGATTAGCCAGCCGGATACAAAAAGAGGCACCCAATTGGGCAATCATCCTGCCGGAATTTCCCCGCCTGATACATCAGGCTCTGGCTGAAAAGCGCAGTGATATGCTGGAAAAAAGAATGACTGATCTGGTCATTGAAGAGAAGCGCCAAAACCGTCTACTTGCCCTCATCGCAATCTTATTGGCTGGATTGCTCGCTTGGCAAATATTTCGCTGATTTACAACTCGCAACCTATTGAGATGTAAATTTAAAAACCTGATATCGGTCTTTAATTCTTTATCTAGAACCTGCTTTTATGCGCGCTTGGAGCGCCATTCCCCAGTCTCCAGGACGATAGAGAACATCCCTGATTTTTTCATTGTGCTTCGTATCGAACTTCCTGAACATCCACCACCATCCGTCTTCTAAGTGTTCATCCGGCGAGCCAGGAGGAAAGGTCGCGATCGAGCAGCCGGGAAAGTTTCAGAACGTCGGGAGCAAGCGTCTCACGAATGACAGCTACCATCTCTTGTGTGAGCGGTTCTGGAGAGGCCGGAACATTGTTCCATCTCGTCACGCGCTTGATAAGGCTTGGCAACTTGGAACCGTCCCGTGTGTACTTGCGGCTGCGACGCTGCAGCGTGTTAAGCATCTTGCCGCCGCGCATCACCGGAACGAAGAGCATACGCTGCAACCAGCGGTACCGGTACATCCGGCTTCCATATCTCCGCTCGAAATGTATCTGCCCGTCATAGTCGACATCGAGGAACTCGAGGGCGCGCCGGTAGACACCGAGCGGATCGGCGAGAAGATCGTCAAAGACGATGACGTGCGACCGCTCGCGTCCAGCGATGGCGAAAAGCCGCTCTATCTGCGCGCCGAGCATCGCGACCTGGCTGTACATCAGCAACCGGGCATCAAGGCAATCCCGCGGGACTCTCTCCCCGTGCGTGCGTTCCTGTTCTAGCATCCAGGCCTGACCGAAATCCGGCTCGTCCTCTTGCAGCAAGAAGAGCATCTTCAGGTGATACGAAGGCAGCATCGCAAGTGGATTGCGCACAAGCGCGATGAAACGCGCGTCCGGATTGAACCGTAGTATCCGTTCAAGAGACTCGGGCTGGTAAAGGTACGACACCGATCCCTCGCCCGCCAAGCGATGTGGGGCAGCATAGTGGCCGAAATAGCGGTCAAGGTAATCCAGCTTGAGGTCGCTCGCGGCGGGATCCGCGCTGAGCAACGTGAAATAGTGGGTTTCCTTCGGTCGCGAGAAGCAGATCTGCGGGTTGCGTGCGAGCCAGCGGCAGAACGAGGTAGTGCCACAGCGTGGCGCGCCCACCACGAAGAAATCTGGAAAATGGGGAGTCTGGATCATCTGTGAGTATCGAGTGGTTCAGCACGCCGGCTGAAGTGCCTGGTTCCAAATGGACAGGCGGTAAATCTATCGGTTACTAGTATCAGTGAGATAGACCGTTGATCTTCAAAAAACAACCGGTACACCAGCACACCGATTCGCCTGTAATTCAAGAACGGATAATGCATAACATCCTTTATTTTCGATCAGTTATTGACCGGGATCTGCTTCTCTACAAGAAAAATTTCTCAGCATTATATCAGACAGAATGGCATCCTCGCGCTTAGGAAAAAAACTCCTATCGTTCATCCTCTTCTACAAAAATCATTTCTCGGTGATCTCCACGTTATGTTGCCTGATAAAGCGTATTTAAAAAATTCCAAATGGAGTAGCCTTGTCATAGTTAGCGGTATACGCTCATACTTCTTGGATCACAACCTGAACTTTTCTGTGCACATTTGAAAGAAATGCATGCAGGTGGGATTTATTATCCTGCAAATCAAAAGAATGCGGCAAATACGCCCAAAATAACTGATCTTTTACGATTGTCAGTGTGTAGTGTAGTAATATTAAAGCAGGTTTTATTTTAGTTTTTCAGAGTAGCGGAGAGCGGCATATACAAAAAATTTAATCTGGTAATCTTCGTAATATGAGTGATGGAGATTCAAGAAAGAACATAATCATTTTCACAGATCACAAAGGAGAAATATAATGGTAAAACTAGCAACAATTTTATTGGGATCGATGTTACTAGCGGCGTCATTGATGGCACAGGCCGGAAGTCAGATTGACCGGGAAGTAGATGCTGCGCTAGCGGAGCTTTACAGAACAACCCCTTCGGCTAAGGATCTGGCGAAACACGCGAAGGGTATCCTGGTGTTTCCGAGTATTGTCAAAGCTGGATTTATTGTAGGGGCTCAGTATGGAAAAGGCGCTATGCGAAAAGGCAGCAAAACATCAGGCTATTATAACATCGTTGCTGGTTCATATGGACTTCAAGCTGGCGCACAGTCATTCAGTTATGTTATGTTTTTCATGAGCGGCTCTGCGCTTTCTCAGCTCGACTCAAGTAGTGGATTTGAAATCGGCGTAGGCCCGAGTGTCGTTGTTCTAGATGAGGGTATGGCTAGATCATTAACGACTACGACGATGAGACACGATGTCTATGCATTCGTGTTTGGTCAGGAGGGTTTGATGGCTGGGATGGGTTTGCAGGGATCGAAAATCACGCGGGTCAATCCTTGATTTAATCGAGAGTGAATACCAGCGATTTTATCTGTATTTGCAGCATCATCTCGCTGTAAGGTACAAAGTAATAGTGATACAATGCTTCGAATAATGCTCATAATGAGCAATTACATCAGAAAGTTTCGGGTGTATTTCGGAAATTTAACGAAGTGCGCAATCTTTTTCACGGTTCACAAAGGAGAAATGCAATGGTGAGATTAGCAACTATTTTATTGGGAACGATGTTACTTGCGGCACCGGCAATGGCGCAGAATACAGATTCGAGTGGTGGCGACGCAAATATTGAGATCTTTATACAAAAGATCAAGGCGGACAAAAAGTTGCTGGTCGCCAGCAATATGGACCTTACCGATGCGGAAGGCAAGAAATTCTGGCCGCTGTACGATGCATATCAGAAGGAACTATGGCAAATCAATGAACAACTTGGAAAAACAATTAATGATTATGCTGAGGCATACAACGCCGGCAAGGGTACGATCCCGGAAGAAACAGCCAAGAAACTGTTGAAAGAGGCATTATCGGTGGAAGAAGCGGAACTCAAACTCAAGAAGACCTATGTGGACAAGATCGGAAAAATCCTTCCAGCGACAAAAACTGCCCGTTACTACCAAATCGAAAATAAAATCCGGACCGTTTTCAAATTGGAATTGGTCAAGGAGATTCCTCTGGTTTATTGAGCGTGGTTCACGTTAATTCCTGTTTCTCAAAACCACCCACCTTGATAGGTTTAACCCACACAGCGAGCGCTTTGTACATTCAAAGGGAAATTACAGAGAGCGCAATCATGCAGGAGAAATGATCAGTGTCATCTCATATTAATCAAGCCTGAAAAACCATATCAATCGCCATCCTGGATCAGCAGCTTCAAAAGGTGGTGTGTTTTAATAGAAACAAAATCAAGCGAATTGATTCTCCATCAAAGAACTGGCGAAGCGTGCAGTTTTCGGCACGAAAAGAAGAACCCAGAATGGCAAGCAGCCATAAGCAGGTTAATGCGATCACTGATAGCGCCTTTCAGGTAGTTCCTCACCATTCGATAATCCGAATTCAGGTCGCCGATAATGGGCTCAATCGCTGCACGCCTCCTGCACTGTTTTCGCTTCTTGTCTTTCTGGTACCGGGTATCCTTTTTTAACAAGCTGTTGAGACACGTTTTCGAAGCAGCCGATACAAGGCAAAAACTTTGCGTAATAAATGAGCATTTTTGGCCTTTTTTAACACTGTGGCGGCAACGCGGATAGTTTTTCATTTTGCCTGTTAATCACCATTTCGACCAGAAAAAACATAAATATTTTCACATTTCCGGTCATCATGACTACTCAAAAAAATGATATATTTCCACTCCATATCATATTGTTACGTATATTTCAGAAACGACCATTTATTTAATTGGGCAAACAGCTATCCTGTGCTTTAGGATTTCTCATTTAACCCCAATCTTTCCATCCGGTAACGCAGTGATCTGACAGTGATGCCCAATATTTTAGCTGCTTTTGTTCGATTGTATCGACTCTGATCCAATGCTCTTATAATAGAATCCCTTTCAAGTTGATCAAGAAAATCCTGCAGGGGCAAAGCTTGATCCAAACTAATGGGTGGCAAGTTGCCAGTATTTTGTGGAATTTCTCTGGCTTTATTGGGTAATTGCAGCCCTTCTTTACCAATCTGCTTATCAAAACAAAGTGCTAGTGTTCTCTCAAGTATGTTTTCAAGTTCACGTACATTACCAGGATAATCATAATTCATAAGCATCGCCAGTGCATCTTTCTTCAGACTGCAAGCAGGCCTTGCGGCTTCACGGCATATCTTTGCTAGAACTGCATCTGCTATGAGCGGAATATCTTCACGCATTTCACGTAGCGATGGCATGGTCAATTCAATTACATTCAGACGATAGTATAAATCCTGCCGGAATTGTCCGGTTTCAACACAATTACCAAGCTTCTTGTGTGTGGCGCTGATAATACGCACATCAATATTTTTTTCTTGCGAATCCCCGATTCTTCGCACTTGTTTTTCCTGGATTACCCTAAGCAGTTTAACTTGCATGGCCAGTGGCAAGTCAGCAACCTCATCAAGAAACAACGTTCCACCATTTGCTGTCAGGAAAAACCCATCATGCTCTTTATCAGCACCAGTGAAAGCACCTTTCTTATAGCCGAAAAATTCACTTTCCATCAAATTTTCTGGAATAGCGCCGCAGTTGACAGCAACAAACGCTTGTTTATGACGAGCACTTCTTTCATGAATCATTCTTGCTGCCAGCTCCTTACCACTACCTGATTCGCCACTGATATAAACAGAAGCCTGACTGCGGGAAAGTTTGTCTATGGTTGCGCGTAGCTGACGCATGGGTTGGGATTCCCCTAACAATACGCGCCGATTCGATTGGGATTGGGATTGGGATTGGGATTGGGATTGTGATGCAAGTTCAGTTTGTATGGGCGGCAAGCTTAAGGCTGATTTAACTAAATCCCGCAACTGTTTTAAAGAAACCGGTTTCGGCAAATAATCAAAAGCTCCGGCTTTAAGTGCAGCAACGGCATTTTCTGCAGTACCATAAGCTGTTATAACGGCAACAGGCAGATCAGCACAATGATTTCCAATATATTTGACCAGATCCAACCCTTCTCCATCAGGCAGACGCATGTCCGTAAGGCATAACTGAAACTGACGTGATTGTAAAAACTGCTTTGCGTCACCGATACACTTTGCACTGGAAACCTCCAATCCCATGCGCGCTAATGTCAGTTCGAGCAACTCGATAATATCAGGCTCATCATCCACAATCAGTATACTGGGAACTGAAACCCTCCTCAGTGGATTAACTATTGATCCGTTATCTATAAGCATGGCTGACGGCTTTTGCAGATTATCCTGAATTGCCCGCCCGGAGAACCCTCAATATAATCAAGCGATGCATGATTGGTTTCACACAATTCACGTGCAATGTATAAACCCAGACCTGTGCCGCCAGCTGCGGTAGTAAAAAAAGGCTCAAAAATCTGTTTTGCTTGTTTTATGTCTACACCTTGACCATCATCAATTACATTCAGAAAAACATTATTTTCATTTGTCGCTGCAGAAAGTTCGATGTGAATACTGCCAGTTTGCTTACGGCAATGTCTCCATGCATTCCGGCATAAATTCCACAGTATCTGATTCAGATGACCGCGATCAAAACTAATCAAATAATTCTTTGAGCCATCGAGTATGAATACATTCGCGTTGATTTTTTCGGTATGACAAAATTCTTCAAGAAATTTTTTAATAAATTCATGTATCTCAATAATTTCAAATTTTGAAATATTACGCCGGTTCAGTTGCAAAACATCCTGAACTATCTTGTTTAGACGTTGGGTATTATCACAAATAATACGCACGAGACGAGGATTCATATTATTTTCAATCTGTTCCTCTTCCAGAAGTTCGGCAGCATGATTAATCGCGGAAAGCGGATTACGAATTTCATGCGCAATGTTCGCCGTCAGGCGACCCAGTGCTGCAAGTTTTAATTGCTGTAGCTGCGCCTGTATGCGTCCCATATCTTCGAGAAAAATAACGACGCCATTACGAAAATTCCCTTGAATCGAAAGAAAGCGTGTACGAACTAATGCATTACTATGCGCTAACCGTAACAAATCAAAACTAACGTTGCTATCCCCTTGCCAGCTTGTTAGCCTTTCAGTTATTTCAGGCACATAATCCGATAATCTGAGCAATTCAGTCTTACCGGAAGATGGTTTCATATCCAGCAGCTTCTCAGCATAGGTATTACGTTGCCGAATGTTCCCATCCTTATCCACGACCAGCACACCCTCCTGTATATCCTGAATTACTAGTTGATTGATTTGCGCCATGTTTTTCAAATCAATTCCACGTTCTTCTGCAAGCTGCTCACTGGCCAAAATATGTTTAGCAAGTTGATAGGCCAACCAGGCAACTGCAAAGTACGCCATACTCAATAGACCGGCATGTAAGTATTGGGCAGAATAGAAATCAATCGTGAATAAGGAATAGGTTTCTTGTAACAGCAAACTAATGGTTGCAATCGCTGCAAAGAATAGCGCTAACCGACCACGACTGATTAACCCCGCTGCCGCTAGCGATACCAATAGCAAAACGCCTAAACCGCTTTGTAGACCTCCACTGGCAAAAAGCATAATAGAAATGAAAACAATATCAATAACGACTTGTATGGTTAGCTGCGAATTAAAATCAGGAGAGCGCAATTTGATTAGCAGCATGGATATGCTACTGCAAAAAACATGACACAAGCCCGCATAAATAAACAGCGGGTAGTGATAAGAACCAAAACTGGCAAACTCAAATCTCCACGTAACAATCAACAGTCCACTGCCAATCATTAACCGGTAAATATTGAAATAATAAAGGGAATGCCAGTATTGATCGGTATATTTAGTCACTGTTATTCCGAAATTAAATGGCCAGAATACTGAATGTTTTATTTGTGACGAATAAGTTGACACAGCAGTCGAATCAGGATGAAGAGTTTATATACAGATGACTATGCTCGTTACAACAAAAATATTTATTATGATTACCGACAGCCTCACTTTTAGTTAGATAAACACCACAGTAAGCACAATTAACCATATCTTCGGCAGATTCCGGAAGCACTTCAGTCGCTTTTTGTTTGGGTTGACGGCTTCTGATTAGCCAGTAAATCAGTACAGCTATCAGTAAGTAAAAAATTAATTTGCCCATATCAATTTATCAATGATTTCATCTCGCATAACATCAATCGGATTTCTTGATAAATTTAATTATCGTTTGCAATGCTGAGAACCAGAGAATTACTTTCCAATCTGGATTTAACTTGCCATCACTATACATCAAGCATAACAATTTCTTTGCTTAGGCAAATTGTGGATTAATCCTAGTTTTAGTGTCTATCAATAAGAAATTAAATAGCAACTATAGGGATCTCTAAAAATCCAAATTTCGTTACAACACTTTGTTGCTCGCAAAAAATGTTTACTTACATATCAGACATATGCTGCGTCACCATTTTTTGTTCACGCCTCGTTTTGTTTAGAACTTTAAATTTTTAGCGTAATAATCGGTTCTCGACCGCAAGGCACTTGAAAGAAACATATTAATCTCATTGGAATATAATATTTTATATTACATGCAATCAGTTACTTGCAATTGTTTCTTGAAAGAGGTGCCCTATATAGAATCGGCCATTAAACAGTACGATTTATCATGGCAGCAAAAGCCGGAATATGCAGATTCTAAGCAATCTTTTTAATAATCGGCAATAACCAAATGAAAAAATTTTCAGTTAGATACCTAATGGAATACAGGATTGGAATTGCAAAAAGACAATATGTGTTGAAAAAACTTCTATTCGCAATAAATTTGCGCCGCAATATCCTACGGCAAGACCACGGGGAATCGCAAGTTGAATCCTCAACTCTATTCGCAAGCTGCTAATCAATGATTGCGGGTCACAGCAAAGCTCGCTAATTGCAGAAGACATTTCTTGTTTTCTGAATCCGGTAAAAAAGCTATTGCGTCTATCGCTGTCGCGATCTCAGTCGCGGCACATCGTTTAGCGTAGTCCAAGGCCGCTGTTTGGCGGATTACGTCCAGAACAGGTTGAAAACCATCTTTTCCGCCATCCTCAATCGCCTTTCGGATAATGTTTGCTTGCTCGGGTGTTCCCACTCTCATCGCATAGATTAAAGGCAGTGTGGGTTTTCCTTCAGCCAAATCATCGCCTAAATTCTTACCGGTATCCTGATTATTGCCAGAATAATCGAGCATATCGTCGATAAGCTGAAATGCAGTACCCAGATGCATTCCATAAATTGACATCGCATCTTCTTCTTCCGCTGTAGCAGCGCCCAGGATCGCACCCAATCGAGTGGCTGCCTCAAATAATTTGGCTGTTTTAAAACGAATAACTTGCAGATAGTTTTCTTCTGTTACAAGTGGATCCCGGCAATTCAGTAGCTGTAGAACCTCGCCTTCAGCAATCGTATTAGTCGCGTCCGCCAGCACTTGCATTACACGCATATTGTCAACATCCACCATCATCTGGAAGGCTCTGGAATAAAGAAAATCTCCAACCAGAACACTGGCTGCATTACCAAACAATGCATTGGCCGTTTCTCTATTACGGCGTAGATCTGACTCATCTACTACGTCATCGTGAAGCAAGGTCGCCGTATGAATAAATTCAACAATGGCTGCGAGGTTGTAATGAAATTTTCCTGAATAACCAAAAGCACCTGCGGATAAAATCACCAATGCAGGACGCAAACGCTTCCCTCCACTATTGATAATGTATTCACTGACTTGGCGAATTAGCAGAACATGAGAATGTAATTTTTCTCGGATGACATCATCTACGATGTTCATGTCTTGAGCAATGAAGCTTCTAATATATTCGATTGACACAATATTACCTTGTAGAAAACGCTATGTTAGGAATGACAACACCCAAGTGTCAAGCATAAAGATAAATTGCTCGAAACTTT
>Ga0154020_10007746_pt1 | contig 12505 bp, 10 predicted proteins | sample Klosneuvirus_201_FD_109709 | JGI IMG/M metagenome (GOLD analysis project Ga0154020, IMG submission 109709) | Active sludge microbial communities from wastewater, Klosterneuburg, Austria - Klosneuvirus_20160825_MG | ecosystem: Engineered > WWTP > Aerobic digester > Activated sludge | place... | reverse complement strand
CAGGACCTCTCCTACCCTGTTCCCGCATTAGCCGCACGTGCCGCGAAAAAGGAAAACCCTTTCGAAGTATGGGGCACCGGCAAACAAGGCCGCGACTTCGTCCACATCGACGACGTACTGGACCTCACGCTTCTCGCCATGGACAAGATCAAGGATGGTCGCGCGATCAACATTGGCATGGGAAAGCTCACGAGTTTCCTGGAACTTATCGAGGTATTCACGGGCTTCGCGGGCTACAAACCAACGATCAAACCCTTGCTGGACAAACCGGTGGGTGTCTTCAGCCGATATTGCGACATGACGTGGGTGGAAGAGAACCTCGGTTGGAAAGCGAAGATCAGCATTGAGGAAGGGATGCGAAGGGTTTATGAGGCGGCGTTGAAGAAGATTTGAACCGCGACGACGCTACGTTAGATTAATAAATCTTGTGGGTTTCTGGTAACCTGTAATGATTTAAATCAGCATAAATGACCACGTCCATTATCAACCCGCAGCAAATCAGCGTTTATCATTTCTTTCAGCGTCATCAGCGTTCCATTCTTTGACCATGCAGTCATCTAATTCTCTGATAGTCTGAACCATGATCATCTGCTTCGGCCCCGGCCCCAAATTCAAAGGCGGCATAGCGCAGTACAACACGGCGTTGGCGCGGTCGCTGAAGGATGAAGGCGCGCAGGTCACCATTGTTAGTTGGACACAGCAGTACCCGGCGATCATTCCCCGCGAATTCGTTGACAAGGCCAGCCGCAGTGACTTTCTGGAGGGCTACGACATTCCGGTGAAATACCTCACCAACTGGAATGATCCGCGCACGTGGAGCGCAACGGCCAAGGCCATCGCAGCGCTGAAGCCGGACAAGGTGATCATTCAGTGGTACAACCCTACGCAGGGCATTCCACTGAACACGATCGCGAAGTATTTGCGCAAGCACACGAAAGCGGAGATCCTCTTCGACCTGCATTTCGTTGCCGCCAAGGAACAGAGCTCATTGGACGCACGTCTCACACGAATGGCGTTACGGCACGGTCACAGCTTCATCGTACACGCGTACAAGACAGCGGAGGAATTGAAGGCGTTGATGCCGGATGCGGAGTTTGAGGTTTCGTTGGACGGGAAAAGGGGTAAAGGGTACAGAGTACCGAGTACCGAGTCTGCCGACATAGTGTTATCGGCAGACTCGGTACTCGGTACTCACTACTCGGTACTCAAACTCTACCACCCCATCTACACTCTCTTCAAGCCCGATCCCAACTTCGACAAAGAAGCCTGGAAAGCACAGCACAATTTGAAGAAACACGTCTTCCTCTTCTTCGGATTCATTCGCAAGTACAAGGGACTGCACTACTGCATCGAGGCATTCTCAGAGTTGGCGAAGCAGCGCGATGACGTTAGCCTGATGATCGTGGGCGAACGCTTTTGGCAGACCGTTGACCAAAGCAAGTTCAGTACCAAAGTGAAGAACGCGATGTTCGGGACGGTGAAGAAACTCTTCCTGAAGAAAGCCGATGACGAGCGCGAGTATGACCCGTTGGCCATGATCGAGACATTGGGGTTGAAGGACAGGACTCTTGTTGTTGATCGCTTCATTCCGAATGAAGAAGTTCCACCCTATTTCCAGGCTGCGGACACCATCGTTCTCTTCTACGAAACAGCCACCCCGAGCGGTGTTGAAAGCCTCAGCTACAACTTCAAATTACCTGCGGTGGCCACACGGGTTGGGCATTTTCCCGAAACGATCAGCGACGGCTTCAACGGCTACATGGCCGAACCGAAGAACATTGCGGACATGGTGCGCGTGATGAATGCCAGCATCGATCGGCCGATCCCCCGCGAAAATGTCGTGGAGGCCACCAAGGAGATGAGCTGGGCCAACTATGCGAAGGCGATCTTGCGCAATGCGGATCAGTGATCGATTTGTGCGCATCCTGTTCTGGAGCATCGTATTGCTCGGGGTCATCGACCGTGTACTGATCCTGCAGCTTACGATCGGCTACGCCAGCGACGACCTCACTGTGATCTGGTTGGCCGCGCAGGATTATTCCCGGGGCATCTTCCACGAACCGTTCTTCTACGGACAGAACTACGGCGTGATGCTGGAGGCCTTATTGGCAGCGCCGTTCGTAGCGTTGGGCGCTGACCCGATCATTGCAGTTCCGGTCGTGATCGCATTCATTGCCATGGCTCCGTTCTGGTCATTCGCATTCTACTATTTCCTTCGGAAGGAATACGTGGGAGCGCTCTTGTTCGCCGGGCTGCCCTTGTTGCTTCCACCCGAGCACGGGATCCAATACACCAACTTGAACGGACTCGCTGTATTGTCGCTCTTTCCATGGGTGCAACGCATTCGGAACAATGCGTTGAGTGCATTTCTCACCGGACTTGTGTTGACCGCCGCCGCAGCAGTGAACCTGAACGCGTTGGTTGCCTGCGCCGCATTCGGGACCTGGTTCTTGTTCTCGCAGTCCAAGAAACCCAAACTGATCGGCTGGGCCGCATTGGGCACCGTACCGGTATTAGCGGCTTTCTGGTCAGCCATGCAATTCTATGCCAACCGCCCTGATGGGGTAATGAACACCATATTCGATTGGCGGTTCGTGTTCCATGCAGAAGGCATTCCCATCGCATTCGGCCAACTGGACGCGCACTTCGCTTGGTTGTTTCCGATCTGGTGGCCGAACGGACATTTGGTACTGTGGGCGTTGGTGGTGATCGACATCATGCTTTATCGCAAAGGCAAGATGGCCAGTACTCTCGGTCTTTTGGCGGCTTTGGTCGTGATCGTGTTGGCCTTTGGCTTCCCCAAGACGCATGATGGGACCGGCTCGGTCTTCTTTCCGCTATCGCGCATCTTCCTTGCCGCTCCGCTGTTGCTCGGCTGGGGCATTGCACAATTGGATCTGCAAGGCAAAGGCCGTCAGTTCTTCGTTGCAAGCATTGGTCCTGCTGTGGTGATCTGCTTCATCCTTCGGTTTGTCATGGCACCGGAGATCTTCGCTTCAGCACTAGCGAACCAAGATCAACTTCCACTTCGTGTATGGCCGGTGAAGTTGATCCGTGAGCAATGCACGACGATCCGTGAAAGTGCAATTGAAAGTGAAGCAGAAGTGGTGGTATTCCTGCGCGTTCCCGATCCGCAATTTGCGCAATTCATGGCCATGGGTTGCCCGGTCTGTGAGGCTACCATGCCCCCAACCTATATGGCCGATGGTGATCGTAGGAATTGGCGTAGGACCGAAGAATCCACCAGCATACGATCACGAATATTGGTGGTGGGCGGTGATCCAGGCTTATGGAATAAGGCCATGGAAGGTCCATTTCGCATCGAAGAGCTACGCGAAGCGGATCCTGTGATATATCTTGTCCATGATCCGGGTGTGCCAGTGGAAAGCATGGTCGAACTGATACAGCACCACACCGCAGAATAGCACATGGGAAGTCCATTGATCTTTACCTTCACACCATGCGTCGCTTCATTCTCCTTTTGCTCATCGCTTGTTCGTTCCATGTTCAGGCCCAAGAGATCACATTCGACCAAGGCGATTGGCAAGACCCACACCTTGCTCAACAACGCAGGTCCATTACGTATATGTTGAACGAAGAACGCGTGGACACCATGTATACTGAAGACCTTGGAACGGGCGAGATGGAAATGGTCATTCAACGATACCCACTTTCACGTTTCGAGTACTATCTGAATTCTGAAGAGTTTGCTCCATTGCGAAGACGAATAGATATTCGGCAGCAGGAGATCGCGGATACTGTCTATGTCGAGGATATCACGACCGGTGAATTGGTCATGGTGATCCAAAAATTCATAAAGGACATTCCCAACGGCGCCTACCACGAATTCTTTCCCAACGGCAACATTAGGATCAAAGGCACCTTAGCGGGCTACAACGATGATGGCACGTTGAAGAAGACCGGCGAATGGATCGAGTGGGACGCGCAAGAGAAGGTGATCAGCAAGGAGACCTACCCGTGACCCCGTTAACGCGCATTGCAAACGCGCAGAGTAGAAACGGATCCAGTCGCACCTGCACGGATGGCGTAGACCCCAGGAGCAAATGGTCCCGGCAGCTCGCAAGCATTGGCATTCGCGGATGTCCTAGCCACACAACGACCACTTGTGTCGAAGACCTGCACTGGACCCAACGGAACACTATTCCAGATCTGTAGTCCACCTTCAAGAAAGAATGCCTTCAGTGCCGCACCGGCATTGCCATCTTCAACCTGTGTACTGATCAGAGCCAACTCCCCCGCACACGTGCCACTGCTTGATGTGTTGCTGATCTGCAGCGTCGGGTAATAGACACCATCATTGGCGTAAGCTTTCCAACCCCAACGCCGTGTAATCGTATGCCCATCATCGCAATTATGCGAATAGGAGGATGCCCCGATGCTAAGGCACCATAGGTAGGCGATGTAAGGCTCCGCCGAGCCACTTACATTGATCGGATAATATTCGCACTGCGGAGATGTTACCGTGTTGTTTTGCCATTGATGGGCGCTGGTGTAACCATACCGTTGCGAACCATTTGTATTTGTCCATTCCACCGTGCCACCGGTTATCGTGGGCATGGAATTGGAAACAGCGGAACTGAATTGCTCACTCTCCCAAGCGTTCGTTTCGAAGTCGTACGCGGCCGCACCCAAGGAACCGGAAGTCGACTTCCAAGCCACGACACCTTGGCCCAACACAGTGGCGTTGCCTGCATTCGTGCTGAACTGACCTGATCGCCAAGCGTGCAAGGAAGGATCGTAAAGAGCGGCACCGATCGAACCCGCCGAGGAAACCCAGGCCACCACACCGTCCGCATTCCGGACAGTATTGCCCGAATTGGTGCTGAATTGTTCCGATCGCCAAGAGCTCAGGGCGGGATCGTACACGGCCGCACCTACAACGCCGGCGGAAGAAACCCAAGAGACCACCCCATCGCGGTTATGCAGTTGATTGCCACTGTTCGTGCTGAACTGTCCACTACGCCATTGGTGCTGGAATGGATCATAGATGGCGGCGCCCAAAGTTCCCGAGGTGGAAACCCAACCGATCACCCCAGCGCGGTTGGTGATCGTGGTACCGGTAAAGGAATTGAATTGACCAACACTGAAGTTGCCCAGCTCAATGTCGTAGACGATCCCTTGCACTGTACCCACTAGCGAAACGGTTGCCACTACACCATCCTCATGGATCCAATTGCTCACGGCCGCAAAGCTTTGGGTCCTGGTCATATCCAGGACCGGATCGAACGCGGTACACGTAATGGTGGAACCGATCTGGTTCACATAGATCTCCGGACCCCAGCCCCAAGTGTAATTCTGGGCATGGGAAACACACGCGATCTGGATGACAACGAAAAGGGTGGAAATTCTCATCATTGAGGGAGGCGGTGTTGGTGTATAGAAAGCAGGGTAACGTAGCGAAATGTTAGACCAAGGGTTCATTCATTTCAAGTTATTGGGAGCACTTTCCATCCATCCCCAGATATCTTCCATTCGTCGTGTTCAAGAGGAAATTAATAGCCCAGCGCAACCTATTATGGATGAACACCGTTATATTCACGCCCCGTTCATTTCTGCGAAATGGAACCTCGCACACGGAACTGATACGGAAATAACCTGCGGAAGTTTTGGTACACATGCCACTCTTATTGGCGATGATCTTCTCTTGGCTATTGCCAGTGAAGCCTCTGGAACATCCGGTGTTGCCGCCGAGTGCGCCGATCATTTCGGTTGAGGAAACTCCATCGCCCGCTGATGAATTGTATGCAGAGATCGGCTTGGAGGGTATTCTATCTGGATCAGCGTTTCAGGCGGGATATGAGCGCATGGAGAAGTTCGGGATCACCGGCAACATCCTGGCGATCGCAGATATGACCCAACCGAGCACCGCCAATCGACTGTACGTGATCGACCTGGAGCACAAAGTATTGGTCATGCGCACGTGGGTGGCCCACGGACAGAACACAGGTGAACTCTACGCAACGGCCTTCAGCAACAAGGATGGGTCCCACCAGTCCAGCTTGGGGTTGTACCGGGTTGGTGCCCGGATCATAAGTCCGAAACACGGTCCGGCTCTTTTGTTGGAAGGCTTGGAAAAAGGGATCAACAACAATGCACTTTCACGGGAAGTGATCATGCATGGTGCAGATTATGTCAGCGCCGGTTTCATAGCACAGCACGGCAGGCTTGGGCGTAGTTGGGGCTGCCCGGCCGTTAGCCAAGAAGCCATGCCCCGTATGATCGAATTGCTCGCTGCGGGCGGCATGCTCTACGTCCACGGGCGTTAGTGGATCATTATCGCCGTACTTCCGTAGAAGTTGTCCCCCATGTCCCGATCATTCTACTTTCCACTAATTGCCGTGCTATTGCTTGGAGCTTGTTCCACCCCCGAAGCGAAGCCCGTTACGGTGGAAGAGCAGACACAAGAGATCGTCGAGGTCTTCGAGTCACCGGTGGCATATACACGGCGATCCCTGGACAGTGCACAGATCGTCGGCTTTTTCACTGAACACCCTGAATTCCGTTCCGATTCTGCAGGGATCATGGAGTTCTATGCGCGACGTAAATTCCAGTATGCTTGGTTCGTCAATGATTCTTTGTCGGAGTCTGCGATGGGTTTCCTCTCATTGGCGAATGGCGCGGATACCGCCTTCCGCGAGGTAGCGACCTTACGTAACAGGGTCCAAGACCTTCTCTTGGGCACGCACACTGATGGACGCAAGATCATGCTTTGCGATACGTGTCAATTGCATTTGGAATTGGGCCTAACCGCTCAGTTCTTCCGCTTTGCGGACAAGAAATACGGAGGGGTCGTGGGCAAGGACCTCCGTGAATTGGACTGGTTCATCCCCCGGCGAAAGAAGGACTTTTCGCGGTTGATCGACTCGCTGGCCGCAGGCCACATGGACCTTTCTCTTGTAGAGCCCTTGCATCCGCAGTACGGGAAATTGAAAGCTTTCCTGAAACACCTACACGACCTTGATACCATTGTGGATTGGAATCCGATCAGCTTAGGTGAATTGAAGAAATTGGAACCGGGCAAGGAAGCATCTTTCGTGCCCGTGATGCGCCACCGGCTCATGGTCATGGGTGATCTGATCGCAGAAGGAGATACGATCAACCTATCATCCACGCTTTATGACAGCACTACTGTCCAGGCGGTGATGCGTTTCCAAGAGCGGCACGGCTTGTCTCCTGACGGCGTGATCGGCGCAGGTGTGCTGAAAGCCTTGAACACGACGCCACAACAGAAATTGCGAACACTGTTGGTGAACATGGAACGGCTGCGTTGGGTGCCCGAATCCTATGCCCCCGATCTTATCCTAGTGAACATCCCTGAATTCAAGATGCACATTTTCGAAGGTGGAGAGGAAGAATGGAACATGGATGTGGTGGTCGGCACCACGGCCACGCGTACAGTGATCTTCAGTGATACCTTGAGCAAGGTCGTCTTCAGCCCCACGTGGACCATACCTGCAAGTATTGTCCAAGGCGAGATCCTGCCGGCCATTGCGAAGAACCCGAACTATTTGGCAAAGAAGGGCATGGAACGGATCGGCGGAACGGATGCGCGCCCTGTGATCCGGCAAAAGCCCGGTGCAGGAAACGCACTGGGCCGCGTAAAATTTCTCTTTCCGAACAGCTACAGCATCTACTTCCACGACACGCCGAGCAAGGGTGGTTTCGCCAAGGACAAACGAGCCTTCAGCCACGGATGCATACGCCTAAGCCAACCCCAAGAACTGGCCGAATACCTCTTACGGAATGACACGGCATGGACCTCTGAAAAGATCAAGCAGGCTATGTTCAGTGGAAAGGAAAAGTGGGTAACAATGAAGGAGAAGCGTCCGGTAACGATCGGCTATTTCACAGCGTGGGTAGGAACTGACGGCCGTTTGAATTTCCGCGATGACGTCTATGGCCACGATGCGAAATTGGCGGCGGAGCTATTCTTCGATCCCGAAGCACCACCAATACCTCCGGTAGTTATTGAGGAGGCGTTGCAACAGTGATATTGAGCGCCGCGTTCCCGAAGTAATTGGCCAAACTACGGTTGGTCCAATGGTCGGGTGAAGCATCCAGCGGAAGTATGTGGAGGCTTCTCGGTGTCTCCAAGGAAGGCAACACCAATTGATCCATCTCGTCCTGCACGGAGCTTGTGATCAGGCCATATCCTTCGGTGACGCCTTGATCATACTTCTTCGCACGACCAGTGATGAGATCACCAGTCACACGTAAATCCCTTCCAAGGAAAAAGAACGTGATCGCGCAGAGCAGCAGGAAAGACCACTGAAAAGTTCGTTGATCCAGTTCCGGAAAGCGCCAACGCGCGGTGCGGAAGACCTGTACATCCCACACCAGCACCGCAAAGCACCATGCCGGGATGAAGTAAAAGAGCGCCACGTTGACCGTACGATATTGACCCAGCAGGCCGGTTGGCCAATACGTGACCACCATGGAAATGAAGACCAAGGCGAAGGGTAGCACCAACACCAACCACTTGTTCATTCGCAGGAGCAAGGAATGAAGTTGACTGTTCGATCCGAAGGCGCGTTGTTGGATCACCAACGCCAGCGAAAAGAGCACGCCGGTTGAAAGGAACAACCATGTTCCGGTGAAGCGTGCGGTCTGCGCGAATGCATAGCCGAATGTCCGGAGAAACTCATGCCGGTGTGGGAATAATGCACCGCGGGTATCGTTGCCCGGAGCCGCAAACACTACGGCTGCACAAGCAAGGGAAACCAAGAGCAGCCCAATAACAACGGGATCGAATTTCCTGTTTCGCCGGAAGCTGAACACAAACAACACAAGATGAAGAAGGACCAGAAATGCCATGTGCAGCTCGTTGCATCCTGCGATGAAAATGATTAGAAATACCTGTGCAGTGGTCCAGCGAATTGCAAAGCTTCCCTCCTTCCGAAAGAAAGCGATCCAATTCCCCAGAAGAAGCAGGCTGAGCGCATTGGGAAGTTGGTAGGTCATGGCCCCCGTGTACCAATAGAAACCTTCGCTCGCATCCGGCATGCGATGCAAGAAGAACAGCAGGAAGACGAGTGCGATGGACCACCGCGCAATGGTGGAAATGATATTGCCGAACGCTTGCTGTATAAAGCGGTAGGCCGCACATAAGGTGAAGAGGATCAAGAAGATCGCTGCGCATCGATAGAGAACCAAACCTTTTTGCAGACCGAGCACGATGGGTCCTCGGAGCAACAGGATATTTGAGAAGTAGCGACCGTTCCACGAATCGTATTCCACGGCCAAGCGCGGAAGAAGTTCGGTATGCATGCCAGCAACGGCATAACTGAAGTCATCACCAAAAGGATGCACGTATACCGCCAAGCAGAGGTGTCTGGCCAGCGCAGCCAAAAGGATGCACAAGAAAACGTGAGAGAAGGTGCGCGAACTCATTGGGGCGCGCTTATTGGATCAGTGAATGGAGTCTCAACTACAGCAGAGGAAGATCTGAAACGACAGGCACCATGATCGGGTGATCTGCCATGGCCATTCATGCTCAAACGCCTACTCTATCGCTGATCCGGTAACGGTTACGATCGGTACCGTTCCGGCTTACCAGATCGGCCACAAAGCCAGCGGTGAACAATTGAACCCCGATCACCATGGCCACCAGTGCCACGAAGAACAGTCCCGATTCCGCAACACGGGGGGCCTCGGTATCGAGCACGAACGAGAACCAGAGCTTTTCACCCACTATCCAACATGTGGCCAGAAAACCGAGCACGAACATGAAGGTGCCCAGCCCTCCGAAGAAGTGCATGGGTTTCTTGCCGAAGCGGAAGATGTAGGTGATCGTAAGCAGATCCAAGAACCCGTTGATGAAACGGCTGAACCCGAATTTCGTCGTTCCGAATTTCCGAGGATGGTGTTTCACGACCTTCTCGCCGATCTTCCGGAATCCTTCCTTTTTGGCGATGAATGGGATGTAGCGGTGCATCTCGCCGAACACCTCAATGTTCTTCACCACTTCCTTCTTGTACGCCTTCAATCCACAATTGAAATCGTGCAACACCACGCCACTCACCTGTCGCGTGGTCCAGTTGAAGAGCTTGGTGGGTATCGTCTTTGTGATCGGGTCGTACCGCTTCTTTTTCCAGCCGCTCACCAGATCATAGCCCTCCACACTGATCATGCGGTAGAGCTCGGGGATCTCGTCGGGATCGTCCTGAAGGTCGGCATCCATGGTGATGACCACGTTGCCCTGTGCTGCTCGGAAACCTTCGTTCAGCGCTGGGCTCTTCCCGTAATTGCGACCGAAACGGATCCCTTTCACTCGCTTATCCTCACCTGCCAACCGAGTGATCTCTTGCCACGATCCATCCGTGCTTCCATCATCGATCAGCACGATCTCGTATTCCACATGCATGCCCTGGCAAACGCGGTGCAACCAAGCCACCAAATGCGGTAGCGACTCATCTTCATTCAACAGCGGTACAACGATGGACAGGTCCATGGGGCAATGTTGCTACGGCAATTTGCAGATCATGATGGAGTGGAAATAGCCAACGGTGTTCACCACCTTTTCCACCACCAAACCGGCTTGTTCCACGTACTGTTTCATACGGGCGGAATCGTACATCTTGCTGTTCCCATTCGCCATTGCGGTGAAATACAAGGACGTTCCATGAAGGCAGTAGGTCGCGGTTGCGTTCTCTTGTTGGTCCCAGAATGTCTCTTGGATGAAGACCCTGCCATCCGGTGCCAGAGCCTCTTTTGCGTGCGATAGGATATGCACGATCTGCTCCGGGCTAAAACAATCCAGGAACTGGCTCATCCACACGGCATCCATAGGCTTGGGCAAGGTGTACTCAGCATCCAACACGTTTTGCGGGTGAGTGCTGATACGGTCCTTCAGGCCGGCCGCTTCGATGTTCGGCATGGCCAGTCCGCACTGTCCGGGGAGATCCACAATGGTCATATGGACATCTGGGTTGTTCTTGGCACACATAATGGACCACTTGCCTGTATTGCCGCCAATGTCCAACATGGTCTTCGGGTTGTATGCGAATACCACTTTCATGGCATGCGGGAAGGCCTGGTCCGAATAGTGGTGATCGAACTTGAACCACGATTCCTTGGAACGGCCCGGCAGCTTGGAAAGGCCGTGGTAGATGTTTGGCCAATCACCGAGTTCCTTCAACCCCGCAGGTCCTTCGTCCTTGATCGCCTCATCCAGATGGAAGGTGCCCTTGTAGCACACATCTTGGATGAAATCAGCATTCGCAATGGTCTGCCGGTCCTTCAACCAGAAAGCCCCCATCCGTGCAATGCGGTAGGTGTATGGCTTCACCAACTTCACCAAGCCCAAGCTGAGACCGGCTTCCAACAGCGTTTCCACACCGTACTCGGAAATTCCACAGGCTTCGCTGATCGCCTCCGAACTGATCCCTTTCGTGCCAGCATCGGAAACTTGCTGCAGCACGCCCAACCGGTTCATGGCCATGGCCGCTTGGAACATCATCGGGTAGAAGGACAACCGCTCTGCGGCCTCTTTAGCCTCGTCCATTGTCGCCGTATCGGTCTCGAACTCTTTGTGCATGCGTCTCTATTGGCTGATCTGAGTTGCAAGGATACGGAATGCTGAAGTGGATCGGCTTTGCCACTGGCTTCTGGCTTCTAGCTATTCGTTCTAAAGGGTCGAATAACCAGCAACTAGTAGCTACAAGCCAGCAGCTGACTTCCTCCAACCAAAAATTAGCTTTGCCAAAGAAAATGGGCCGTACCGATGATCCGATCTTCCAAGCAAAGCGATCCATTCGCGTAGTGGGCGTTTTGATCTTGGCGATCCTGCCTTGTTGGCGATGCACGCAACCCGCGAAAACCCCGACCATTGAGATCGCCGACCACCAACCGGACCCGGCCATGCTGCGTGTACTTGCTTCCAAGGTCATCATAACACCGGACCCCGAATTTTCCTTCAGTTGCGACACTATGCGCGTGGGTGTATTGCAGCATTTGGACAGGAACTACACATACGATGTGGTACCGAGCGAGCTAGTGAACGGCCTTTTGGTCCAAGGGATCCATAGACCGGTGAAGGGCACCTCATTGAAGATCGACGTACTTCAACCTGCAACGATCTACTTCTTCTTCCACACGGAAGCGGACGGTGGTTTTGGCCAAGCCTTCGCCCAACTGCCGAACTGGACCAAATGCGACACGGCACCTGCCTACGACATTCGCAACGGCGACCACGGCCTGCACATGACCATGTACAAGACACAAGCGGAAGTTGGAATGATCGAGATCCCAGCAACCACTCAGGATCGGGCATGTTTCAATTTGGTGGTGAAGTAGAGCAGGTGTTGTGTTGAAGTGTCCAGCAGTCCCTCCAATTCATTAGAGCTCCGATCTCACAACACGCAACAAGTCTTACCTTTGCGCCGGGACAAGTCCTGTACGACCAGCTCCCGCTGAATCCCCCAGGGCCGGAAGGCAGCAAGGGTAGGTGGTTGTAGCGGTGCGCTGCAGGTCGCTTGTCCCACTT
>Ga0154020_10007745_pt1 | contig 12506 bp, 10 predicted proteins | sample Klosneuvirus_201_FD_109709 | JGI IMG/M metagenome (GOLD analysis project Ga0154020, IMG submission 109709) | Active sludge microbial communities from wastewater, Klosterneuburg, Austria - Klosneuvirus_20160825_MG | ecosystem: Engineered > WWTP > Aerobic digester > Activated sludge | place... | reverse complement strand
GCTGGTTGAAAGCCCGTATAACCAGAGGTCGATCCCGATAATCGAATCGCACCTTTCACATCCAGTTTTGCTCCAGGAGAAGCCGTACCAATACCTACGTTACCATTGGTAGGATTGATGAGCACATTCCCTTTTGTGGCATGAGACGTAGAATCAAGAGTGAGATTAGCAGAAGCCGTTGATCCACCATTGATTGCTGGAGAGTATATCGCATTGGTTGAAATATTATTAGAAGTCACAGTATTGGTCGTAGTGATCGCACCGGTGGTGTTGATACTTGCATTGCCGCCGATGGTGCCCGTGTTAATGGCGGAGGCTGAAACTTTTCCAGCCGTGCTCAACGTGGGAATATCAGCTTCAACTAATGACGAACTTGCAGTTACAAGTCCACGATCATTCACAGTGACCTTTGCATAGGTACCTGGTGTGACACCTGAGGTTTTCAGATCAATGGTTCCTGCAGCAGAAAGAGTGCCACCAGCTACTCCTCCAGCGGTAAGATTACTCCCTACCGTCAAAGAAGAAATCCCAGAGCCGCCCGCACCTAAAGTAACAGGAGCGGTTCCATTTGAAAATTTAATAACCTTATTGACTGAATCGTACCAAATGGCCCCTTCGGTGGGACTACTAGGATTGCTGGCCATTGATGGCAGAGCTGTTCCACTATTTTGACCGGCGATCAGTCCACCCGATAAAAGAGTCTGAAGATTAGCATAGTTCGTCGTATTAAAGAGCCACTCTAAACTGTTTTGATTTAGGTAAACAGATCCATTTTCTTTGATTTGTAAAATTTTACTACGCTCCAATCCTTGAATGCTTTGAGCTACCAAGGCACTAGGAGTAGAGTTCATAGCTAAATCTGGCACTAAACGATCAGGAACATTAGTTGATGAAGGTGTTACAGTTAAGCGAATGTAGCGCGTGTCACCAGGATTAGGGAGATAAATTCCACCTATGCAATTAGTTCCTTGAAGATTGTTTCCAAAAATCATTCCCGCATTTTGAAAAATTGTTGTCATAGTATGTCTTGGATCATTCAAAGTACGCTTAGTCGAATTTCTCGCAGAACCAATTTGGATATTAAAAAATCCAGTTGTACCAACATTAATAGTTTGTTGCTCTTCGTAGAGTAAACACGACTTATCTGGATTTAAAATCTGGATTAGTATTTTTGTATTGGGATCAAACAATGGATTCGTAGTACCAGATTGGTACAGAGTACCACTTAAACTAAATGTCTGAGGAGAGTCCTCCCCTGCATTTACAGCCATAGAAGTAAGAAGTACTAAAACTCGTATAAGATTTGTTACAGAGTTTTTAAGTAGGTTCGATTTATTATAAAACGTACAATTATTTTTCACCATACAAATAGTTCATCGTCATTTTGGAAATAAAACTTAACTAAAAAAGTTAAAAATGCTGCAAAGAAAAGTACATAGATTTGAGATTTTTTTCAATTTGTTTCAGATAAATAATTAATTATCTTTTTGATTCACTGTGAATTATAAAAACATTGAACTTTTTCATTTTGATACAAAAAAATCGAATATAAATAATATTAATTTAATCCGACGCCTTCCATGATATTCTATTAACAACCTAATTGTGCGTTATTCAAGGGAGCAAAATATGGGACGTTTAATGTTGATGATAGTACTTACAGTTTTTGTTTATGGATGTAATAATTCGAATAAGTGGCAAGACACACAAGCTTCTTTAAGTGAAGCCCCACAAGAAGATTTATTACCACCCAGTGAAGAAGCAACTTCGTCGAGCCAACAACCTGCTAGAATATTAGCAGGAGCTACACAAATTGGCGGGATGCAAGTTACTGGTTCAGTTTCGATTTCAAATGAAACCACAAATGTTAAATCTGCTGGTTTATATGGAAAAATCGAGATACTAAATAATTAAGAATAATCCAAATGCTACATTGAACAAGTTGCATCTGAAATTATTCCTAAAACCACGTTACCTACCTAAGTTACTATATGTAGATGGGTTTAATTCTGACAATTTCGTAAAATACATATAAATATACCAATTACTATTCTGTCTAAATCAAATAAATAATACCTTAATTGTAGTTACATTCGTATTATGCCTTTTTTTCAGTTTTTAGCTTTGAATATCTAATTTCGTTTAACACTTCAAAAAGTTCTTGCTTTACAATAGGTTTATGAATAATTCCAAAGGCCCCATTATCAAAGGCTATAGTTCGAGTTTCAGTATCTGTAATGGCAGAAATAATAATAACAGATAAAAAAGATAAAAGTTTTTTTCGTTTTAGAATTTTCATCACTTGTATTCCGTCAATAATAGGCATTATAAGATCTAAAAGCATCACATCGACATGTTCATTCATAAGAATCTCGAGCGCCTCTTGCCCATGAGCGGCATAAATGACCTGATCACCATTGAATTTGACCAGATCACCTAATAATTTACGATTTCTCTCTTCATCATCAACAATTAATACTTTTAAACCATCAATTTTGATATTCATATATTCAATCCTTATTTAATAATTTCACATCACCATTAGGAATATTTATCTAACAACTGTAATAACGCATTTTTTTCAAAGGCTTTGTTACATGTTCAGTACACCCAGCAGATCTTCTATTTTATGTATCAGTGGTTCTTTTTTGAGAGGTCCATCAATGACACTAAATTTTTCAAAATAGCTAGAGTTAAGTTGATTTTCATTTTTGAAAATCATAATTATCACTCTCCAAAATCGATCACTTCCAACTAATTTATTAATTTGATTTATTAATTGACGGCGGTGTTTTGAAATGTTTACCATTCGTACTTTTGTTGTAAGTAAAAAGGTATTAATAAAATTTATGATAATATCTTGCTGATCATTTTCTTGAAGTTCCTCAAGTTGATTAAGTATGGCTTGATCAATCATCTTTTAGAATTTCCCATATCAAAGAGTTCAACTTTTATAGTTTTCAAGAATTCAAGTGTTTTATTTTTTTGGTATAAAAACTCGAGTGCGAGCCAAACCTGTAATTGAAGCAATTTCATCCATTTGTTCTTGTGACATCCCTATAAATTCAGCACCAAAACCAGAGGGCACACCCAGATCAGATTCAGAACGCACCCATCGAACTATCAATTCTCCATTTTGAGTTTCATCTTTGCCTTCATTTACAAAAGAAATTTTAAATTTTGAACGAGCACCAACTTTAGGCATATCTTTTTTACTCGTTTGAACAAAAATACCACCACGTCCGAAATTATAGGTTTTTGTAACAAGAGGAGTTTCGAGACCAGCCCATGTTAGTTCAATATTTAACACTGCGACCACTCGAGGAGCTCTACGCCATGCCATACGTGGCACCGTTAAAGCCATCTCAAGAGTTGTCATCAACTGTTCCAAACGAAAGGGCTTAGCTACAACAGCTTCCACACCGCGGTCATAAAATTCTTCTAAGGGAACATCTGAAAAACCTGTCATAAAAATCATCGTACACGGTTCTAAATTCAATTCTCTTATTTTATCTAAAAAATAGAGGCCATCACCATTTGGCATTCGAATATCCGATACGACTGCATGAAATTTTTGAGATTTATAGACTTCAACGGCTTCCTGTCCGTTTATTGCTTGATAACATATTGCACCATTAAATTCCAACTCGCCTACGACTAGATCTCGAATTCCTTCTTCATCATCAACCACCAGTATTTTTTTATCTTTGAAAAAACTCATTTTTAACCTCAATAATAGTTAATATTCTGACCTAATTAAGTAATAAAAATACTTTTTGGCGATCAGTCGATATACCTATTATTATATTCTAATTCGTGGAATTACCTTGTTCAAAGAAATAGTTCTAGACTCGATCTTGATCTAATATCATTATTCACAGCTACAAACCCTCATCAATATCACTATTCTCAATTGGGTGGTGCTTGTTTGTGTTTTTCTCCATATACAACTTTTCCTAAAAAACCTCTTTCAACACCCACTTGACTAAAGCCGATATATTTATAAAGACCAGCTAAACTATTCATAGTGTAATCCTTAATATGAGGTTCAGAACCGACGAACCAAGGTTGCTCTAATACCCAATTCAACTCTCGGCAATCATCATATTGTATAAAATCTATTATTCCAATCCACCCTTTTTCATTTAAAACACGATGAGCTTCAGATAATACTTTTTTTCTTACATCAATAGACATCTCGTGGAGTAAAAAACTTGAATAAACACCATCAAAAGTTTCATTTTTAAAGGGTAAATCCAATGCGTCTCCTTGCATAAAATTAATTCGATTATAATCCATTAAATTTTTTTGAGCTTCTTTTAAATAAATTGAACTGGCATCAAGTAAAGTAATTTTTGCTTTTGGAAAAGTATTTTTTATAAATTTTGTCATTCTCCCAGATCCACAACCAATTTCTAGAAATCGCAGACCTTCACCTTCTGAAAATCTAAAATATTTTTTCATCGGAGCCAGAACCAGTCTTCTCATAGCATCAAAGGAACCTAAAAAGATTAACTCCATTTGATGTTCATAAATATTAATGGAATCAGGATCTAAAAAATTATTCCCCGCATAATAATAATGTTGTTTGTAGTGCTCTGGAATATCTCTAAGTGCTTCCATATCTTCTAGATCTAAAACTTTATCTTTTGAACGCGATCTCATACCAGTATTTTTTTTATAACCATTTAACCATATTTGTGCCAAATGATACCAATGAGAGGCAGTCCAATCCGGTCGCAAAACTTGGACTGGATAAAGGCCTGCCGTAATTCGTTCACTATCTTGTTGAATGAGCAACCAAATCTCTTCTAAAATTTGGGCAAACCTTTTTAAATCTTTTTTATTTAATGTCTTAATAGTATTTAAAACATCCGAACTCATTACTGAAAATGATACTGACTCAGTCATGTAAAAAAAAGATTTTAAAATACCATAAACCTGTAAAAGCGATGTCCAAGAATGATTTTTTACATCAGCGAGTTGTTTTTCAACGGTCTCCCATTTCTCCATAGTAACTCCGATCAAAAAAATGATAAATTCTCTCCAGCACTCCAGTTAATACCCAAAACTATAGATCCTGATGATTTTAAGTAACTCGACCTATAGGTTCCAGCTCCAATAAAATAATTTAAATTTTTATCTCTCGATTGACTCCAAATAAGATATTGTGAGGAATTAGAATCTCTGCTGTTAACCATTCTGGATTCTTTGCTCACCAGTACCCACTTTTGATCATTCTGTTTTAATCCCAATGCCATTTGAGTGGTCACTAACTGATCCCCAGAGTGATCTGCTACAATGTTATCTTCTTCACTACTAAAATTTTTAGAACCAGAATTCATAGTTAAATCCGTCACAGAATAACTGGGAACAAAAAAATAGTTTTCATAACCTAATGCTAAACTTGTCTTGAAAATCCCCCGTTGCAATACTCCGCGACACTCAACCATGTCACAATTAACATTTTTAGTGTCATAGAATCGAGATGTCATATTTCTTTGAAGTTGTATCTGCCAAATGGAAATTGGAAATACATCAACTTTCACACCGGCCTGACCATGAATTGCAACAAACCCACCAACTCTCCAGAAGCCATACTTCCAAGCGGGCTCACCTTCAGAACCATTCCAAATTTTTTCATTATAAAAATATTGAGCTTCTATGCTGGCACTTTGTGGAGTGGATCTAAACCCACCTTGCACTTGATAAAAAGTTGCTGAGAATAATGATGGTGAATTCAGAATTAAAACTAGGAGTGAAATCAGAATCTTAATTATCACAATACATCTCCCATCTTTTTTGATACACCTAGTGCGGTTTTTGCTGCTTCATTCCTCTTCCGATCAATGAGGTTTTTTATCGCAAATATAACATAAATAGTAGATACAATTAATACTAAACCCGAAAAACCAAAAAAAATGATAATAGACACTTTACCTCCTCGACCCTGTTGAGACTATAGTCTCAACGAGAATTTATCAACATCACATATAGGCTAAAGTAAGCAAATTGGCCTTTGACGCAGTTTTTAATACATAATGGCCTATTTGTACGTATTTTCGAAATACGAAGTGAGTAAAAATCCCCCCCAACTTACTATAAAAATAACTAGCCAATATAAATTATCACTCATGGCTAGTTATTAATTTAACTCGACAGTGAGCGGGAAATTTAAATCAAGACTTTAAAAACTGCATCCAAACAATTGATAATGTAATGAGACGACAAGATTTGTAACTTTTTTGGGATTAATGGAGCAATTAATGAATCTTTCATCCAATGAAATTAAAGAAAATTCAGGAATCGAAATTAGACTAGAGGTTAAGTATGCCGAAAATTCAAAGGTAATCGGTTGCCCCATTCATTTAAATTCGACTATTAATGTCTCAAATGAAGCAGAAGGACATCCTTATTCACCTCTGCCTTACTTCACGGATGCACTTCTTGGCCTTTCTGCTTACAAACTTAATTTAAATACCAAAGATTATGTCCCTTCAACTCCAGAGGACCAACTTATCTCTCATCTTTGGCTCAAGTTAGAACCCATGTATGAAGTGTACCAACGATCCTATCAAAGAGTACGTCCTCTGCTTCACTCAAAATCAACTTTAATTAGAACAGAACTTGAACAATCACTTGAGCAAAGCCTCAATGAAATTATAAAACAATCCTGCACAGGTGATGGAATTCATTTTGATGTGCTTTTAAATCTTATCGATAGTCTCAATTATTTTGAATCCAAACGCTCTCACCCCGTTCTCTTTGATACTCAACTTCAACTTTCTGAAACTGGAATGAATACTCTTCATACATTAAATTCATTACTCTATAACTTAAGAGCCATCTCTGCTATTTATTATAACTCTAAACGTAAAGAACCACTTTATGAGTCTCTTCATTTGGACAGCGTTAAAGACTATTTTCATGCACCGGATTTGCTGACGAATGAAACCATGCTCTATTATCAATTTCTAAAGTTGTGCAAAAAAGGACAGATTAACGAACACATTGAAGCTTCTATGATTAAAGCTTTTAGAAATCATCTACCCCATAGTCATTATTTAGTTCATAGTCTTCCCGATAATTTTTTTTCCAATCAAAATTCAGAACTCTTAGAACAAAGTCTCTATACTTTTCAAATTGACTGGCTCTTAGGCTCTCCGGCTGGTCTCCTTTATCGCATTAGAGAAGAACTTATAGGGATCAAAGAGGGATATGAGAATACTTTTTGGCCAGAACTGCATAGCGAAGAAAGTGATGAACCCACAAATACATTACATGTGAACTGTGTTCTAGATAATGCTCAAGTAAAACAACTTAGCAATGAACATATCGCATCCTAAATCGTCGGTTTCACCAAATCTAGTTTTGTAATAGCAAACAAGTCGATTCTGCTGAAAATGACCTACTTCATCATTGAAAAAGGGAAACTGACTTGTTAAAAAAGCTCATCAACAGTGGTGAGCATTCTTTTGTTGGACACTAGGATCGTGGGCTTCTTAATTTTCTTTGCAATAAGGATGAATCACTACTTGTTTTTCTATCTGGATTACTAGGAATTTTTAATACAGCTCCCGCTCGTAACACTCTTCTACGTTTCAAGTTATTCATCTTTTTAAGTGCTGAAACCGTCGTATTATATTGTTGTGCAATTTTAATTAATGTTTCACCAGGGCGCACCTTATGGAATAACTCTTTGGGTTCATCAGAAGTATTAATTGCTGATATCAATTCTTTATTTATCTCTTTCTGCATCTCTTCTTTCATCGAATCAGAAGTAGCTATAGAATTTTGAGACTCCTTAGGGGGTAGGTCTTTAGTAGTATTCTTAGTCATAGCAGTCGTATTATTCTTATTGGATGTTGCCACTTTATCCACAGATGAAGGCAAATCTTCGATCGAAGGCTCACCCACTTCTGGTTGGATTTTTTTAACCTTTAATTGCATACCTGAAGTAATAACCTGTCCCTCTGTGAATGAATTGAGTTCCATCAACTCTTCCATGGTCATATTATTTTTAATTGAAACCTCAGCTAGGCTCTCTCCTTCTTGCACGACATAAAAAGTTTCATCGGAGTTTTTAGCTAGTATACTTGCTCTTGAATTGCTTGCTAGCGATGCAGAGGATGTTGCTGCAGTTGATGATCCAGAGTTGGAATCAGCAACCACATCGGAATTCGTTGTGCCACTCGATTGTGGATTGGCATTCTTAGTTGCCGCTGAATCCGCTTTTGCAATACTAACCTCAGATAAACCTTTTGTCGGCATTGGTGAAATCGGAATGGGAACAAAGATTGTGCGACCTGGTCTCAAACGTGATCGCCTTTTGAAATCATTGATTTCACGCAAATGAGCCACTGATGTTTTAAATCGTCTTGCTATTTTTAATAGAGTATCTCCAAAACGAACTTTATAAACATCGGTTTCACCCAGATCAGGAACAAAAACCAAATCCTTAACTCCCACCTCAGAGGCTAATGCCAAGGCTGTATCTTTGGTATTAAGAGGTAAACGAAGTTCAAGATTCGTTTTCTCTACTGGGGCCACCTCTCCCCGAAACTTCGGATTCAGTCTCTTTAATTCCGCATAATCCACATTCAATTTATCTGCGAGGGTTTTCATATTGATCGATTGAGTAAAACGAGCTGTTTCAAACTCGATGGGTGGTTCATAGGGTAAATCGATAAAACCATAGGCTTCAGGTTTTCGGGCAATCAATCTTGCCGCTAAAAATTTAGGAACATAATTGAGAGTTTCTTTAGGCAATCGCCGCCGTTTTACGAGTGCCCAAAAATCTCGCGTTTTGGTGCGATTGATTTCTCGCCGAACGCGTCCTTCTCCCACATTGTAGGATGCCATTGATAAGAACCATGAGTTAAACTCACCATAGAGCCCTTTAAAATAATCTGCAGCGGCCTGAGTCGCTAAAACAGGATCTCGACGTTCGTCCACAAAAGTGTTAATGGCTAATCCGTAACGTTTTCCTGTTCCCCGAATAAACTGCCAATACCCAACAGCACGTGAACGCGAAATAGCTCGAGGACTAAATCCCGACTCTATCAATGCAATATAAATAATATCTTCTGGAACTCCATTCTCACGAAGAATTCTCTTCATGAGACGCTCGTAACGAGTGGATCGAGTTAAATATCTTTCCATATGCTCGCGACCCTTACCTTGAAAGTAATTGAGCCACTTTTGAACATATACTTGAACATCCTCAGGAATTTCATCAAATTCAGTAACGACCATTTCTGGAGGCTCTTTCTCACTGGCTCGAAAACTTTCAATCTCAGCTGGACGTACGTTGACCGTCTCTCCATTCGAAGAATCTGACGATTTGAATTTCATTAAACTGGAACAACCAGAAATTAAAAGTAAAATTGCTAATAATTTAACCATATAAATTGGTTGGTTTCTCAGTTTATTATATTTAGATTTAATCAATGTTTAGTCCTTTCAAACGTTCTGAATTCCTACTATTTTATTTTAACAATCTCTACTTAAACTTAAAAGTACTGAGAGACTTATTAACTCGCTTTTTAACTCGCTTTTGCACACTTTCTAGCTCATTTTAGCTCGACGAATGTGATCTGCTCTATTTTGTGACACCAAAAACAGTCTCGCAAAAGCAATGCCTTAAAATAATAACTCTCTATCGAGTAGAACCCAGACCTTTTTTTAATTTCCTAAAATAAATACATCTTAGTACAGTTTAACGAATTAAATTGTTCAACTCAAATATCAAGTTGATAAAACGCTTTCTTTTATTGATTTCACATAGAAATTCGATGCAAGCCAAGGCAATTCTACTAGACTAAAGGCTTAATCACACCTGTTCACAAGAATGAAAAGAATCACTTTCAGTTTCTCCTTTGAATTGGATCCTCAACCTCAAAATTCTTTGAAACCTTTCGCTATGCGCAAAAACTCATATATGGATGAAAAATTATTTACTTTTTATTAGCAGGATCAACATAAAAGAAGTCTATATTTAAGCATGCCACTTCTTCTGATTTGGAAGCCAGAACGCGAGTGGAAATTTTTTTATATACTTCGAGCAACTCATTTCGAATTTCATCGAAATCATCATAGGAAAGCGAAAGTGGGGTGGTTATAATTAATTCTTTTTCACTCAATTCTTCGCTTCTTAATAAAGCTTTCCATCGCCAATTCATTTGGTGTCGGCTTAAAAAGGGCGAAGATTTTCCAATTGAGGTACGCTGAACACCCATTTTGTAAAGCGACCCTTCCTGAATACAAAGTCCACTACTTACTAAAAACTCTAGTTTTTGAAATGCTTTTGGTCTGCTCAAATCAAATCGTTCACTAATCGATTCTAGGGTTTGTCCATCATTAATAGAGCAAAATAATCTTATCGCCGAATATATCCAACTAGAATAAAATATCCCTTTTTGCGTTTCTGTTAACTCTATATCAGAAGGGACTTGTTTCTGATACGCAATGGAATCTCGTTTTAAGTTCTCAATTTTTTGAGAAAAATACTGTTTTAATTCATAATTATTGGCTCTATCGAGTTCCACTAAAGTGAGCCAATACTCAGTCTCCATGGGAGTAAAATGTAAGTAGTTTGAAATCTTATAAGCCTGTTCAAGTGTTAACTCCTTTTTTCCTCCTAACTTTTTTCCTCCTAACACTTGGCTTAATTGAGCGGCACTCATGTCAATTTTTTCGGCGATTTGCCCTACCAATCCCCACCCTTTTTTGGGCTGATTTTCAATGAATTTTCGAAGAAAATGGCGATAATTGATGTATTTAAAAATAGTCATTTTTTTAATATAAATTCCATAGTTTAGTTTAAATATTACAACAAAAAAGTAATAACTTTAAGTACTTTTTAATAAAACAGCTATTGTTTATATATACTCATAGCGTTATTATGGACCACGAATTGCAACAATAACAAATATAATTAAAGGGAGCACTTTATGGAGTTCAATTTCCAGAGACCAATGATGAAAATAATTTTAACACTTATTCTAATGACGGGGTTATCGAAGGCCTTAGCAATCGACGGAAGTCAGGACGATATTAAAGGCGGAATGGACCATAGCGGTCAAAATACAAGTCCGATAACAACTATTGAAAAAGAAATTCCAGATATTGGCGAGGGAAGCGCCTATGATGTTGAATTTAAAAGAATTGGAAAATCTTTGTATCAACAGATTGTAGACTCAGGTTTAGAATTTAAAGATTTAGAATATAATCCTAAATTATTACTTGAAGCGATCAACTCCTATACACCAAAAGCAGTTGATGAAAGCTTTGGAAAAGATCATGACGGTCGTCAGGGGCTCTGTAACAGAAAGGAAAAAATAATCCGATTTAGAAATGAACATTGGAAGAATTTAAATAAATACCAAAAGAAACTACTAGTACTTCATGAGTATTTGAACTGCCATGTAGTTCCAGAAAGAGACACGGAATATTATTATACAGATAAGACATTTGATCTCCTTGCTCAATCAAACGCGGAGAATAGGCAAACTCCAGCCCCTAAAAAAGGAAAGATTAAACTTATTATAGTTGAAGTGAAACCAAACAGGGTTTTTAGAGGCAACGTTATTGATTATATAGTAAAAATTACGAATAGGCCTTGGGTTGCTCGACTTTTGAGTCGCTGTGGTCAATATTCTAATAAATCTGTAGAGTTAACAATCACAAAAGAAAATGGAAATCAATTTGTAGCAATAACTACTGAATTTAACAATTATAATAAGTGTGCAAATTTTCATAATTATATTTTAACAGCAGATACAGAAAATCCAATTACATTAACTTTTGATAGAATTAAGGGATTACAAATTGAGGATTAAGAACCTGCAGTATATTTCTAAAGAGGGACACGCTCATTTCTAATGACAAATGTGTCCCTTTGAGTTTCATATTTTCAAAAATTATTAATAATTTATCACTACAGTTTCATATTAAATTCTCTAATTATTTCAGGGTTGAAATTCCAACAGTTTTTATAAATTACATTTAATTTACACAAGAGCTCGTTGTTTCAAATCCAATCCCGGCAAGGGTAGCGAGATATAAGTTATGCGACCGACAGCAGTTTCGCAAATTTTCAAGTCCATTACTTCCACCTAAACTAAAAGGCTTGAGATGATCCGCTTGCACTTGGTGCCTACTCTCACAGCGAATACCATTTTCACTGATAAATTCACATCGACCCTTTGAGCGCTGAAATAGTATTCTTCGAATAGAAGCTGGTATATAACGGCTAGGCTTGTCGCGCTGTCTCCTGGTTTTCATTAAACTCTGTGGCAAGCTTTTTAATATTGGATTTTTTTTCTCTCCCTGCCTGTTCATGTTCCGGCAACTCACCTTTTTTTCAGATTCAAGACCCATCGTCTTTCGCCCTTGTTTTTTAGCGATAAAGAAATCAAATACCGCTTCCAATATTTCTCCTGTTTCTTGTGTGGGAATAGAATGAGACAGCAAACCTTTAATTACTTGGAGTTTATCAAACTGAG
>Ga0154020_10007744_pt1 | contig 12506 bp, 11 predicted proteins | sample Klosneuvirus_201_FD_109709 | JGI IMG/M metagenome (GOLD analysis project Ga0154020, IMG submission 109709) | Active sludge microbial communities from wastewater, Klosterneuburg, Austria - Klosneuvirus_20160825_MG | ecosystem: Engineered > WWTP > Aerobic digester > Activated sludge | place... | reverse complement strand
TTTTTATTGTCGGACCTGATAAAAAAATTAAACTTACTCTTACATATCCGGCTTCTACAGGCAGAGATTTTTTTGAAATTTTAAGAGCAATAGATTCTCTTCAGCTTACTGCGAATTATTCAGTGGCTACTCCGGTTAACTGGAAAGACGGCGATGATTGCATTATAGTTAACTCGATTTCTAATGAAGATGCTGTAAATAAATTTCCAAAAGGATTTAAAGAAATTAAACCTTATATGAGAGTTACACCACAGCCAAATAAGTAATTTACATATTTGATATTATAATGACAGGCAAAGTAAGTTTTTTACATAGTCTGTCTTAAATTCTTTCATCCGAAACCTAAAGACTTACTTACCGTTTTAGATGAAGTCTTTTATTTAATGTTAAAAGATTTTTAATCTGTAAAAGTTTTAACACCTCACTGCATTTTTATGAATAATTAATTTAGTTAAATTAATCCAGTACTTTTTAAATTTATGTTAAGATTTTTTAATCTGAAAAATTTCTTTCTGAATAAATGAAATATATTTTAATAGCAATCTTATGTGTCTCCTTCTTAAATGACGGGATAGCTCAAACTGATGGTGTCAGCAAAAATTCTTCTCCATTTAAAATTGCAAGACTGAAATATTCAGGCGGTGGTGACTGGTATAATGACCCGTCTGCTGAGATCAATATGATGGAGTATCTTAAAAAAAATACTGTCATTGATGTTGATGAACCAAAATTCTATTCTGTCGATGTCGCTTCTGATGATATATTTAATTATCCATTCATTTTAATTACGGGTCACGGAAACATAGAGCTTTCACAATCTGAAGCTGCACGCCTCCGAAAGTATCTGGAATCAGGCGGTTTTTTATATGCCGATGATGATTATGGAATGAATGAGTCTTTTAGAAAAGAACTTAAGAAAATATTTCCGGATGATGAACTTCAGGAACTTCCCTTCAGCCACGAAATATATAATTCACATTTTTCATTTCCCGGAGGATTGCCTAAGATTCATGAACATGATCAAAAACCTCCGCAGGGATTCGGGATTTATAAAAATGGAAGACTCTGTGTTTATTATACCTTTGAAACAAATATATCTGACGGATGGGCAGATACAAAAGAACATCAGGATCCGCCCGAAAAAAAGGAAGAGTCTTTTAAAATGGGTACTAACATCATTGTGTATTCTCTGATGAATTAGTTTTATCAATTTTAATGCTAATTTTATTTTAATTGTAAAATGATCTTAAAAAAATATCCTGATTCGATTCCTAATGTCAAAGATAATTTCATAGTTCATTTTACTTCACATTCTTCAGAACTCGACAGACATATAACTCCTCTTACTGTCAAATGCTCTATGAAGGGACTTGAGAAGTTTCATACTTCAGAAAGTTCATATGGTGTAAGTCCCGCAAGTTTCCTGATACTGAATGAAGGTCAGCAATGTGAAAGCTCTATAATAAACGAATCTGAATCTTTCTCAATTTACTTCGAACCCAGGTTTGCAAATTCAGCTTTGAAAAGTCTTATTACTCCAAGTGATAAAATGCTGAATCATTCATTTAAGCCGGTAAGTCAGCCGGTACATTTTTTTGAAAAATTGTATCCGCATAATAATTTTCTTTCACCGGTAATAATGAAAATGAGACTGGCTTCAAAAGTAAGTTATGATGATGAAAACTGGCTGAAAGAAAGATATCTGGAAATGCTTGACGGTCTTCTGAAAGTTCACAAAGATTTGTATAAGGAAATTGAAAAACTTCCACCGGTAAAACTTTCCACTAAAACTGAACTATACAGAAGAGTCAGTATTGCAAAAGAATATATTGATTTGGAATTTACTAATGATCTTACACTTGATAAAATTTCTAAAAAAGCATGTCTGTCACAATTTCATTTCCTCAGAATTTTTAAATCCGTTTACAAACAAACTCCGCATCAGTATCTCACTAAAAAAAGAATTGATAAAGCAATAGATCTTTTAAGAAAATCTGACATGTCTGTTACAGAAATCTGCTTTGAGATCGGCTTTGAAAGTGTTGGTTCATTCAGCTGGTTATTTAAAAATAAATTTGGATTATCTCCAGAGACATTCAAAGAAAGCTACCGCAGAACTATGATGAAATTTAAACTTTTAAAATAGCTCACTTTTATTTTATAAAAACCCTGAAATATTTTTCCGATTCAAAATTTAAAATTTCAATTACACATCAATATCCTTTTTCAAAATTAGCAATAATCGAGAAGTATTAATTTTTAGAATTCTATATTTTTATATAAATTTTACAAACTTAAATAAAGGAGATAGAAATGGCAAACTCAATTAACTGGTTCGAGATACCTGTGACGGATTTCGGCAGAGCTAAAAAGTTTTACAGTGAAATATTTGGAATTGAAATGCATGAAGAAATGATGGGACCGCATCAGATGGGATTCTTTCCGGGTGAAGGTGTAAGCGGAGCGATCATTAAAGCGGATGGATATAAACCTTCTATGGACGGGGCTCTTGTCTATCTCGCCGGAGGAGAAGATCTGACAGGCGTAATGAATAAAATCGAAAGTGCCGGCGGCAAAATACTTCAACCAAAATCCAAAGTAACTGATGAAATAGGTTACATTGCGATCTTTGCTGATACTGAGGGAAATAAAGTAGCACTTCATTCTCCAAAATAAATTTAATTTTTGCAACTGTATTTTTTGAACCCGGCTGCTGACCGGGTTTTTAGTTGAATTTGCAATTCTGAAATTTCTAAGTGTAAATTAAAAGATTTTAAGTATGGTAATGTTTTTGAATAATGTTTAATTTATAATTAAAAAATCCTAAGAAATAATTTAAACAAATGAGATCAGCATATTTTATTCTTTTGATTTCTTTAGCCGTATTCTTTTCGCTGAATGAAATCGCATTTCCACAATCTTCCAATGATCTGAAATCAGGACTCGATCCTGAAAATATTAATAATTCCATAGATCCGAATTCTGATTTTTTTGACTTTGCCTGTAGTAACTGGTTAGTAAAAAATCCTATACCGGCTGAAAGCAGCAGATGGGGCACATGGGATGTAATTATAGAAAAGAATAATGAAGTTTTAAGATCTGTTCTCGAAAAAGCTTCTTCTAATTCATCAGCCCCAAAAGGAAGTATTGAACAAAAACTTGGCGATCTTTACTTTACTTCAATGGATACAGTGAAAATTGAAAAAGAAGGTATTGCACCTCTTGCAGATTACCTTGCCATGATTGACGGAATTTCCAATAAGGATGAATTTCAGAAAGTACTGGCATATTTAAAATCGATCGGTACAGGCGGAGTATTCAGTTTTCGCGCAGGACAGGATGATAAAAACAGTAATGATGTGATACTGCAATTATTTCAAGGTGGTCTTGGGCTTCCGGGTAAAGAGTATTATACAAAAGATGATGAAAATTCCATAAAGACCCGCGAAAAATATATGGAGTTTATGAATACAATTTTTGTATTGATGGGAAATGATAATTCCACTGCGGGAAATATTTCACGGAGAATTATGGATATTGAAAAACGCATGTCAGATGCTTCAATGACAAGAGTCGAAATGAGACCTGCTGAAGCAACATATCATCTTATGACTTTAAAGGAAGTCAGAGATCTTATGCCTGATTATAATTTTGATGTTTTGTTTGCGGAAATCGGATTAGAAAATAATAGTAAATTTGAAAAAGGAATAAACGTAGGTCAGCCCGAATTTTTTAAAGAAATTAACAGAATGCTGACTGATGTAAGTCTTGATGATTGGAAAAATTATTTGAAATGGAATCTTGTAAGGAACAATGCTGACAAGCTTAGTACGGATTTTGAGAAGGCTAATTTTGAATTTTATGGAAAGACTCTCAGAGGCAGTGAAGTACAGAAGCCGAGATGGAAAAAAAGTATCAGCTTTGTCGAATCTGCAATGGGGGAACCGCTTGGTCAGTTGTTTGTCGAGATTAGATTTAAACCCGAAACAAAAACAAAAGCACTTGAGATGGTAAATAATATTAAAGAATCATTTAAAGACAGGATCAATCAGAATGAATGGATGAGCGAAGTTACTAAAAAAGAAGCTTTAAAAAAATTAAGTACTTTTAATGTAAAGATTGGATATACAGATGAATGGAAAGATTATTCCGGACTTGAGATTGACAGGGTTTCATTTTTAGAAAATATGATCAGAGCTTCTGAATACAGGATTAAGCTTAATCTTGATAAAATAGGAAAGCCCGTTGACAAAAATGAATGGTTTATGAATCCGCAGACAGTGAATGCTTATTACAGCGCTTCTAATAATGAGATCGTATTTCCAGCGGGTGTAATGCAGCCGCCATTTTTTGATCCGGAGGTTGAAGATGCTGTAAATTACGGCGGGATCGGTGCGGTCATTGGACATGAGATCTCACACGGTTTTGATGATCAGGGAAGAAAATATGACGGAGATGGAAATCTTAAAGACTGGTGGACCGAAGAAGATGCAGACAAATTTAAGGTACGCGCAGAAATGCTGGCAAAACAGTACAGCGGTTATCAGGCTGTCGATTCCTATTATGTGGATGGAAATTTAACTTTGGGTGAAAACATTGCTGACCTTGGCGGACTTATTACAGCTTATCATGCATACATGAAAACTATAGATTATAATGATGATGTTAAAATTGACGGGTTTACACCGTCGCAAAGATTCTTTCTTGGATTTGCTCAAATTTGGAGAGGTGATTACAGACCTGAAATGTTGACTATGTTAGTTAAAACAGATTCACATTCACCACCAAAATTCAGAGTAAATGGAACGATCTATAACATTCCGGAATTTATGAAAGCCTTTGGTGGAAAAGAAGGTGATCCGATGATAAATTCAAAAGATAAAATTGTAGTGATCTGGTAATAGAAATAATATCTTACATTTATTTTAAATATATTTTAAAGTTAGTGCGGGTGTAAATTTCTTACAGGTCACATTAAAATTAAAAATTTCCGGATTCAGTAAATGTGTATCCGGAAATTTTTACAAATCATCTCAAAAATAATTAATCAGAAGAAATTATATTTAAAAAATCAGAAAGCTCTTTCTGAAATGTTAACGTCCTGTCTTTTGCATACCAAAGCTGAATTTCTTTTGTAGCCTCGTCATGAGAATAATCTTTTCTTGATTTAGCTTCCCTCATTATCTCTTGTGCTGGTTCAGGTCTGGGTCCCCATTTTCCAATTACCTCGAGCGAATCTTTTTTGATCAGAAGAAATACAGGAATAGATCTGGTACCTTTTGTAAGAAACTGATCCATAACCTCAGGATTTTCATCTCTGAAAATTATTTTTACATCCACATTTGGATTAAAATCACTTATAACTTTCAAAGGCGGAAGATTCTGTGCTACATCGCCGCACCATGCTTCGGCAATTACCAGTACGATTAAAGGACTATTGATTTTATCAAGCTGACGTTTCAACTCTTCATTAAGTACTGTTGTCTTTTCAATCCGCTTTACTCTTTCAGCATTAAGCTTCGTAAAATATATATTACTTTCTGATTGATTATTGCCTGAAGTCTTGTTTTTTAAAATTAATTTTCTAACAATCTCTTTATATGTATCATAAGAAAATGCGTTTTCAATCAGCTCTTTTGTAATAATGTTTGACATAATTATATTAATTTAGATTGTATACAATTTACGCAGGTTAAATCTTAATTTATACTCATAAATAAAAAAAAATCCGGACAGATCATTCCGTCCGGATTTAATATTATATTTTAGAGCTCATCTTTAGATTATAATCAATGCATCACCATAACTGTAAAATCTATATTTCTCTTTTATAGCTTTTTTGTATGCCTTCATAACCAGATCTCTGTCAGCAATAGAACAGGTCAGCATCAGAAGTGTACTCTGAGGTAAATGGAAATTTGTGACGAATTTATCAATTACTCTTACTGACTGTGGCGGATGTATGAATTTGTCTGTCCAGCCTTTTCCGTATCTGACATGCTTACTGGTGACTACATTACTTTCCAGAACTCTTGCAACAGATGTACCGACAGCTATGACTTTTCTTCCTTTTTTCTGAATGGCAGCATTAATAATGTCAGCCGAATCTTTTGAAAGCTCATAATATTCTGAATCCATTCTGTGCTTGGAAAGATCTTCCACTTCCACAAGTCTGAATGTTCCCAGTCCGATATGAAGTGTGATAAATGCAATTTTAATTCCTTTAGCTTCGATCTTTTTCAGAAGGTCTTTTGTAAAATGCAGACCTGAAGTAGGAGCAGCTACTGAACCAATATTTTTCGCATATACTGTTTGATAATCTTCTTTGTCTTTTTCAGTGGATTCTCTTTTGATGTAAGGCGGAAGCGGTGTCCTGCCGAGCTTTTCTATATACTTTGAAAAATCTCCGTTATAATTAAATCTTACGATCCTTCCTCTTGAAGTAGTATTATCTATCACTTCACAGTAAAGATTTTTTGTAAAAAATATTCTGTTACCAATCCTTACTTTTCTGGCCGGGTCTACAACTACGTCCCAGATATTTTCATCTTCAGATAATTGTCTCAATAGAAAAACTTCGATCTTTGCCTTTGTCTTTTCCTTAGTCCCATATAATCTCGCATTGAAAACCTTTGAGTCATTTAGTACAAGTACGTCGCCGGATTCCATGTAATTGATTATGTCCTTAAATTTCTTTGTTTCTATATCACCTGTTTCTTTGTTGATAACCATCAGCTTACAGGCATCTCTTGGTGACTTTGGATTTTTTGCAATCAGGTTTTTTGGAATCGCGTATTTAAATTGTGAAAGTTTCATTTTTTATAAGTGTTATAATTGTTCTGAATAATATTATTTTATATTGTAAAAAGCATTAATGCCCGGATAGACTGCTGTTGAAGACAGCTCTTCCTCGATTCTCAGAAGTCTGTTGTATTTTGCAACTCTGTCTGTTCGTGATAAAGAACCGGTTTTGATCTGACCTGCATTTGTCGCAACTGCTAAATCAGCAATTGTAGTATCCTCTGTCTCACCACTTCTGTGACTGATCACTGCTGTGTAATTATTTATCTTTGCCAGCTCAATTGCATTCAGCGTTTCAGTAAGTGTGCCTATTTGATTTACTTTTACTAGAATGGAATTTCCAATTTTCTTTTCAATTCCTTTTTGCAGGATTTCAGTGTTAGTAACAAAAAGATCATCTCCTACGATCTGTACTTTCTTTCCAAGAGCATCTGTCAAAAGCTTCCAGCCCGCCCAGTCATTTTCAGCCATTCCGTCTTCAATGCTTATGATAGGATAATCTTTTACAAGCTTTTCATAAAGCTTTACCATCTGCTCTGAAGTCTTATCTGGAATATGTGATTTATAAAAATTATACTTACCGTTTTTCCACATCTCACTCGAAGCTACATCGAGTCCGAGATAAATATCTTTCCCTGCTTTGAATCCGGCTTTACTGATCGCTTCCATAATGACCTCGATCGCTTCTTCATTGGATTTCAGATTCGGAGCAAATCCGCCTTCGTCACCTACGTTTGTATTGTAATTTTTTTTGTGAAGTACATTTCTCAGTGAATGAAAAACTTCCGTCCCGTATCTCAGTGCTTCAGAAAAACTTTTTGCCCCTGCGGGAATGATCATGAACTCCTGAAAATCAACTGTATTGTCAGCATGCTTTCCGCCGTTTATAATATTCATCATCGGCACCGGAAGTGTCTTTGCATTCACTCCACCGATATATTTATAAAGCGGCATCTTCAGATAATTTGCAGATGCATGTGCTGCAGCAAGTGAAACGCCTAGTAATGCATTGGCTCCAAGCTTAGATTTGTTTTTAGTATTATCAAGTTTTATAAGGACTTCGTCAATCAGATTCTGATCAAGACTGTTCATCCCGTTAATTTTTTTCGCAATCGTATTTTTAATATTTCCGACTGCTTTTGAAACTCCTTTTCCGAGGTAACGATTTTTGTCACCGTCACGAAGTTCAACGGCTTCTCTTTCACCTGTGGAAGCCCCGGAAGGTACAGCAGCTCTGCCGATTGTACCGTCTTCTAATATTACTTCGGCTTCTAATGTAGGGTTTCCTCTTGAATCTAATATCTCTCTTGCGTGGACTTTATGTATTACGGGCATGTACTGTTAAGGTGGTTTTTAAAAAGTCGTTTAAAATAAACTATATATGCTGTGAAAGCAATTCAAAAACCGGTGTAAATTTACTCATCCGTTTAAATCGTTTAATTACAAATTTCTAGATTCAATATTTTCTACTTACTTTTTTTAACGACAAAAAAAGTAACAAAAAAAGTCGCCCGCTGGTGATAACTTGCCGGAAATTCTTTCGTCCCGGGTACTCGGGACTGCAAATTAGAAAAACATTAATGGGTTCGTCAAACAATATATTTTTGCTTAACGCCATTGTTCAGAATTTCTTATCGGCAATTTATCACAGGCAGGTTATTTTCAGCAAAATTTACAGTGAAATAAAAATGTTAGGTTTGTTTTTAATTAAAATTATATACTCCACATATTAAAATTTTTCAAATTATTTATTCATATCAAAATGTTTTGGACGGCACTTGTAATTTTATCAATTTCTATTCACAACTCTGTTTCAAAAAAAGATCATTATTATTACATTCTCATAAAATTAAATATAAAAATGGCTAAAGAAAAATTTGCAGAATCATCCGAAAAAGGAAGACATTTCAAGCTTATGCAGCTTGCAGGTAAATGGGAAGGAACAGTCAAGACTTGGTTTGAGCCCGAAAAACTTGCTGACGAATCAAAAATCACAGGGGAGTTCAGATCAATTCTCGGAGGTAGATTTATTATGCATGAATATAATTATGAACTCGAAGGTAAAAGTCATGATGCAATCTCCATCATCGGATTCAGTATTCCCGAACAGAAATATCAGATCGCTTATCTGGATACTTTTCACTCGGGGACAAGTATCATGTTCTCTGAAGGTGAAGATTTTAACAAAGGATTTTCAGTGCTCGGCAGCTATGGTGACACTGATTATGATGAAAGATGGGGATGGAAAACTGATATCGATTTAAAAGACAAAGACAATCTTATTATTACTGCTTACAACGTAACTCCAGACGGAGAAGAGGCAAAAGCTGTGGAGATAAGTTATAAGAGAACCGGCTGATCCTGATTATACTGAAGTTTTCGTTTCCGCTGAGTCAAGAGCTTTTCGGGCTGAGCGGTTCGCTGAAATTAGAAATTCACATCACAAGAATATTATTGATGACCCTCTTAAATTCTTCCTTTGTCATAATACTGTCACATCCCGCTTTGAAAAATTCATCTCTGTCGATCTCATCTGAAAAAACTGTCATTATCTTTTTTGATGATGATTCCTCATAGGATCTTATTTCCTCTATGAGTTTTAATATATTTAATTCTTTATTATCAGCATCGATTAATATCATGTCTAAATTTTCTTCCTTTGATAAATTTAAAGTATCTTCAAATTCAAAAGACTCTCTGATCTCAACCTGACAATTTAGTTTGGTCAGAGTCAAAGCTGATATTTTTACAATACCCGAAAGTTCTTTGTCGGATGTTACAAGAAGTATTTTTTTTGTGTTCATGTTTTTTTGTCTCAAAGACTCTAAGACAAATAGTTAATAGTTAATAGTTAGTAGTTAATAAATTAGGGTCAATTGTTGAAAATTTAAAAATGCTTTTCTTTGAGTTTTCGAACCTTCGAGGCAACCTAAAAACAGCCTGAGAACATTTTTAACTCAATTTTAAAAACGCTTTTCTTTGAGTCTTCGAGCCTTCGAGGTAAACCATAAAAGCAGCCTGAGAACTTTTTTAACTCAATTTTAAAAATGCTTTTCATTGAGTCTTCGAGCCTTCGAGGCAACCCTAAAAACAGCCTGAGAACTTTTTTAACTCAATTTTAAAAACGCTTTTCATTGAGTCTTCGAGCCATCGAGGCAAACCTAAAAACAGCCTGAGAACTTTTTTAACACAATTTTAAAAATGCTTTTCTTTGAGTCTTCGAGCCTTCGAGGTAAACCTAAAAACTGATGCGAATTAAAGAACTTCAAATTGTGAAATAAACTGAATTGAAAAAAGATAAAAATAGAAGTAATTTAAAGCCTAAATTTTTCCATTCACTGAATTTAAATATGCTTAAATTATTAATAGACGAAATTGAAGTTGAATTTTTCGCAGGGGAAACCATTATTCAGGCTGCTCTCAGAGCCGGCAATGACATTCCACATTTTTGCTATCATCCGTCACTGTCTGTCTCGGGTAACTGCCGTACTTGTCTCGTCGAACTTGAAAACATTCCCAAGCTCGTAATCGCCTGCTCTACGCCGGCAACAGAAGGTATGAAAGTTCATACTAAATCTGAAAAAGTCGTGCATGCGCAAAATGCAGTTATGGAATTTCTGCTGATCAATCACCCTCTCGACTGTCCTATCTGTGATGAAGCGGGTGAATGTAAACTTCAGGATTATGCATATCAGTACGGTGTCGGTATATCGCGTTTTGACGAAAGTAAAAATCATAAAGATAAAAGAGTAAAGCTCGGACCTGAAGTCATGTTCGATCAGGAAAGATGTATAAGCTGTTCGAGATGTATCAGATTCTGTGAAGAAATTGCAAAAGATCCCGAGCTTACATTTGTTGACAGAGGTGATCATGTAACGATCGAAACATTTCCGGGGGAAGAACTTGACAATCCTTATTCCATGAATGTAATCGAAATCTGTCCTGTCGGTGCGCTGACGTCTGAAGAATTCAGATTCAAATCACGCGTCTGGGAAATGTCTTTTACTGACACAATATGCCCGGGCTGCGCCCGCGGCTGCAATACAATTATGGGTGTAAGAAATAATGAGATCCTCCGAATCGAACCGAGAGAAAATCTTTCGGTAAATGATTACTGGCTGTGTGACTGGGGAAGACTCAATACTATCAAACAGGTCAATGATGAAGAACTTCGTTTCAAATCACCTGCAATAAAACTGAATGAAGGCACTACTGAAAATATTGGACTACTTGATGTAAACTGGGATGAGGCAATTTCCAAATCAGTATCACATCTGAAAAATTATAGCGGCTCTGACATTATGTTTATAGCTTCAGCTCATTCTACACTCGAAGATAATTATGCCCTAAAGAAATTTGCAAAAGAAATATTTAACAGTGATAATGTTTTTTATATACCTCATACTGATGAAAACTTTGGTGATGAGATATTGAGGAAGTCAGATATGACGCCTAATTCCAGTGGTTTGAAAATGCTAGGTATAGATCAATATAGCGACAGCGTAGTGGATCAGCTGAGTTCGGGAAAGATAAAAATGCTTTTTATTTTGAATGAAGATGTAAAAGGAATCAGAGGTGCGGATGTATTTATGAATAATATTGAGACTACTGTACAACTTATTTCATTTAAAAACTCTTCATCAGCTTCTGCAAATGTAATCCTTCCCGTTTCTACTTATTCTGAGATAAACGGAACCTTCGTTAATTTTCAAAACAGAATTCAGAGACTAAGGCCTGCTGTGACGACACTTGAACAGGAAAGGCTTATCGGTGAATTTTCACTGTCGAGACTGGATAAATTTGGTGCGCATAATGACAGATGGACACGCGGTACAAAGTTCAATGCCAGACCGGGCTGGAAGATCATTAAGCTGATTGCAAAAGCTATGGGACATGAGTTTGATTTTGATAATTCCGAAGAAGTGTTCACTGAACTCGCAGGCACTATACCTGACATGAACGGATATGATTATGATACACTTGGGAAAATCGGTATAACCATTGGTGAAAAGCCGATGGTCGAAGCATAAAAATTTTTTGTTAAAAACTAAATCAAGGAGAAAAAAATGTTAACCAAAAAACTTCAGGACGCATTAAACGAACAGATAAACAAAGAATTTTTTTCTGAATATATGTACCTTTCGATGTCAGCATATCTTGAATCTATTGAGATGGAAGGGTTTGCAAATTATTTTAATGTACAGGCACAGGAAGAGCATTTTCATGCAATGAAGATGTTTAACTTTGTTCATGACAAAGGCGGCAGAGTAATACTGAAGCCACTCGGTGAGCCTAAGGCAAATTTTAAATCTGTCTTAAAAGTAATAGAAGAAGCTCTCGAGCATGAAAGATTTATCACAAAAAGTATCAACGAACTTATGGATGTAGCGATAAAGGAAAATGACCATTCCGTAAAAAGTTTTCTTGACTGGTATGTCGATGAACAGGTAGAGGAAGAGGCAACGATGGGTAGATTAATTGCTAAACTTAAGCTGATAAACGGAGAAGGTCTTGGACTTCTGACCATTGACAATGAACTTCTTTCAAGGAAGTTTTCACCTTCTGAAAAATAATTTTTTTTCATTCACCACCGGCAGAATCTATCTTGCTTTTGAGGACTCTGCCGGAGTCAATTTTTTTTAATTAAAAAAATTAGTTTTAAAGGGAAATATTATGAAGACTATAATATTAATTCTATTAGCCAT
>Ga0154020_10007741_pt1 | contig 12507 bp, 8 predicted proteins | sample Klosneuvirus_201_FD_109709 | JGI IMG/M metagenome (GOLD analysis project Ga0154020, IMG submission 109709) | Active sludge microbial communities from wastewater, Klosterneuburg, Austria - Klosneuvirus_20160825_MG | ecosystem: Engineered > WWTP > Aerobic digester > Activated sludge | place... | reverse complement strand
CGATCGTGACGGTGGTCATCACCGTTACCCGTCCGTGAGAGTAGGGCGCATCGTGACCCGCGCGTTGCTGACGACCGGCGTGATCACCACCCTTGGTGCACCGTTGCGTGCACCGCTGCGTGCACAGGAACGGTTGGTCGGTCAGCAAACCATTGGCGGCGGCGTGTCTTTCGAAGGCATTCGCTTCGGCGGCGACGGGCTGCGCCAGTTCGGCTTTGCGTCACTCGACAGCGCGCGTGTGCGTTCGGTGCGTCAGTTGTCGATGCCGGTCACCACGGCGTGGGCACTTGGCCCCTCGTGGCGCGTCGATCTCACCGCGCTGTATGCATCGGCGACGGTCACGTATCGCGATGCGAAACAGGGCTCGGCCGATCGCACCGCGACACTCTCCGGCGTGAGTGACGTGCGCGTGCGTGCGACCGGTACTCTGATCAACGATTTGCTGGTGATGACCGCTGGCGTGAACCTGCCGAGCGGGCAGACCTCGCTCTCCGGCAACGAATTTGCGGTGCTGCGCATCATGGCGGCGCCGGCGCTTGGTCTCGGCAGTACGCCTGTTGGTGCTGGCGCGAGCGGGACGCTCGGGCTGGTGGCGGCGCGACGCGTGGGGCCGTGGGCCGTGGCGGTGGGCGGCTCGTACGAATATCGTGGCAAATATCAGCCGGTCGCCGCGTTGGTGGCCGGATCGGCCTCGGCGGATTTTCGACCGGGTGGCGTCATGCGTGCGTCGCTGACCGGAGATCGCACCGTTGGCCCCCATCGACTGAGTCTGGCCTTCACGGCCGACGTCTTTGCGGAGGACGAACTGCGTTCGCCTGTCAGCGGTGGCACCACCACGAGCGCGAGTACGCTGGTGCGACTCGGGCCGGTCGTGAGTGGTGACGTACAAATGCAGTTTGCCGCCAACGGATTCCGTCAGCTGCTCGGATACGCGTCGCTGCGAATGCGCGCACCGTATTCGCGCAACGGTGAGACCGTGAAGAAATCGAGCGGGCAGTATGCCGATGCCGGGATGCGTGCCGCGATCGGTTTGGGTCCGCAACGTGATCTGGTGCTCGCCGCCGATGGTCGACTACACACTGGTCTCGGCGTCGATGAAGGACTGCCCACGTCCGGCGTGGCCAGTGGCAGTGTTTCGGTAGGACTGGAAGTACGTCGGGGACTTTTTTCGGTGCAGCCTTACGTGCGCGGACAAGCCGGTTCACTTCGGCAGCGCAACACCGGGCCCACCGTCCCGACGCAATCATTCACCGGATACGCCAGTGGTGTTGTGGCGGTCATCCGGTTCTAGGCCACGCATCGCGTATGCGTCTCCTGGTTTCACTCGAGCCTTCTATGATCCGATTCCGTAGAGCGTCACTGACCCTCGCCGCCCTGGTGGCGCTGGGCGGATGTTCTGATATCGCCAACATGATTTCGCCGGCCGGCACCGCCGATGCGCGACCCGCGCGCGTCGCGTTTACGGCAAGCGTCGCGGCGGCGACCGTGCAGCGGGCCGATGTGGTCACGCTCAAGGTGACGTCACTCTACGTGCAAGCCGGTGGCGCGCGAGTCCCCATTGGCTCGCAGGTCATCACACTCGGTGCAGCGGTCACACAGGATGTGCCGGTCCCGGTCGATCTGGTGTCGTGTCTCGCCGATCCCGCCCGTGACGGGGCATCGGTTGATGCCGGATGTTCCGTGGTGCTGCAGCTTGCGTTGGTTGTGAATGGTGTGACGGTGGACAACCAGACAGTGGGGCCGCTGCGGTTGGCGGCCGGAGCGACGACGGCCGTGACACAGCCCGTGGAACTCTTCGAACTGGCGTCCATCGACGTGACGCCGTCTGCGGGAGTGAGTGTCACGATGGGATCGACCACCGCGCTGGCCGCAGTGGTGAAGGACAGCAAGGGACGCGCGGTCACCAATCGCCCCGTGACGTGGAGCAGCAATGCGCCCACCGTCGCGACGATCGATGCCAACGGTGTGGTCACCGCGATCGGCGTCGGACAGGCGCTGATGTCGGCGTCCGCGGGCGGATTGTCGTCGGATGTGCTGGTCAACGTGCTTCGTGCGCCCGTTTCATTGGTCGTGGGGCCGCTCACGGGTAGCGGGTCGGGCACCGTGCAATCGCTTCCGGCGGGCATCAATTGCCGCGTCACCGCGGCATCGGCCACGGGAGCATGCGCCTTTAATTTCCCGGCCGACGCACAGGTGGTTCTGACGTCCACCCCCGACGCCGGACAGATCTTTGGGGCCTGGGGCGGCGCGTGTCTTGGCAGCGCCGTCGGTACCACATGCAGTCTCACCATGTCGCAGGCGCGTACGACGTCGGCACAGTTCATCGCGCAGCGGCGGCTCACCGTCAACGCGTCAACAACCGACGGTCGTGGTCGCATCACCGGACCCTTCGGCCTCGACTGCCGAATCGACGGAACCACCACCAGCGGAAGCTGCGTGGCCGATGTGGCTGATGGCACGTCACTCACGCTCACGAGCATCGCGGACAGCGCGACGGCTCAGCAGGTCGCGCAGTCGTTTGGTCAGTGGGGCGGCGCGTGCGCAACAGCGAGCGGCAGTGTGTGCACGGTGGTCGTCACCGCCAATACGACGGTCAACGCCGGCTTTCTGGGCGGACGCCCGTTGACTGTGTCGGTGACCGGCGCCGGCGGCGGCACCGTCACCGCGACCAACGGCGTGGCGTGCACTGCGTCCAATGGGGCGGGAACGGGCACCTGCGCGGCGAGCGCAATGTTTGGATCGACCGTCACACTGACCGCGCAGGCCAACGCACAGTCCACGTTTGCCGGATGGAGCGGTGCATGCGCGGGCCAATCGACCGCGTGTACGGTGGTCATGTCACAGGCGCAGACGGTGACCGCTTCGTTCGCGCGTCGGCAGGTTCAGTTGACCGTCATCATCAGCGGCACCGGTGACGCGGCGCTTGCCGTGAACGGCGCTCCACTCTGCGCACGGAATTCGTTGCAGACGGGCACCGCCACCTGCGTGACCAATCTCGACGTGGGCGCCACGGCGTCGATCACCTCGACGATGTCGGGGCAAACCGATTTTCTTGGTTACGCCGGCGACTGTATCGGCACCGGCGCTTGCGCGGTGATGATGACGGCTCCGCGCACCGTGACCGCGCACTTCGCCGGCAAGGTCCCCGTCACGCTGACCATCGATGCGTTGGCCTTGGGGTCTGGTGTCGTTCGCAGCACCGAAGCGAGCCCGCTGATCGACTGCCCGATCACGGCTGGTGTGGCCTCGGGTCCCAAGTGCTCTGTGAGTGTTGCACCCGGCACCAGCATCACGTTGCGCGCCATCGGCAACACCGGCAACGCACTGACATACTGGGGCGACGGTTGCGCCAATCGCACCACGTACGAGTGCACGGTGGTCGTCAATTCGGCGGTCCGCGCGTCGGCCGGGTTCACGCCGGCGATCGACGTCGACATGCGACTTGCCGGATCGGGGCAGGGCAGCATCACGTTCCAACCGGCTGCCGCGCCCAGTCAGCAGCCGTGTGTGATGTCGGGACTTGGCGCGGCGACCAACTGTCGCTTCTCGCTCCCGATCGGATCAACCGGTGTCTTCCGCGGATTGGCCGCCACCGGGACCTACGTGGGCATCACGGGGCCGTGCGTGGAAAGCGTGGGGTCGACGCCGGTGCCAGTCTGCACATACCGCGGCATCGGGTTCGTCCGGGTCTTCAACGCCAGCTTCACGTTCCCGTGATCTCAGGCGTCATGGTCCGTCAGCCAGGTGCACGCGACTCCGTGTGACCCGGTCGGCCGATAGCGCGGCGGCCCATCGGCCTGACGCGACCGGACAAACAAAGGGCGGTGCATCTCTGAGATGCACCGCCCTTTTGTCCAAACGCTGGAGCGTTACTTCTCGATCGACGCCAGACGCGTCTTGGCGCGGTCAAAGTCGGGATTGAGCGCGATCGCCTGCTTGTACAACGACACCGCCTCGCTCTTGCTCTTGCGGTCTTCGGCCTCAAGCGCCTGGCTCATGGCCATCAGCGCCTTGAACTGATTGGGGCTCTTGGAGGCCGGAGTGGTCACACTGGCCGTCTTGAGCGCCGGCAACTTGAGACCGGCGTTCACCTTGGATCCCAGCTGAATGACGAGGGCCAGCAGATTGTCCGCGTTGCCGCTCACCGATTCGGTATAGTCGATCTGCGACGTTTCCGTGTTCACCGCGCGGACGTCGATGCGCATGTTGCGCTTCTGATCGATGATGAATGATCCGAGGAGCATGTGACGCGCCCCCAAGGTCTTTCCGAGCTTGACGGCGGTCTCCTTGTCGACCCGATCGCTGTTCTGCAGATTCTGCTCTTCGATGACCGACTGCAGTCGGTCGCGCTCGACCACCCGCACCGCGTTGTTCTGGGCCAGTTCGGTGATCAGCATCTCCGCCATGCCCTTGCTGAGCGGTGCGTAGGACGCGTTGTCAACGAGTGCGGAGTTGGTGAAGTACAGCACAGCCAGCGTGGGACGCTGCGCAGCGTTTTGTGCGGCAACGGGAATGGCCGAAACAGCGAACGCCGATGCCGCCAGCAGTACAGACCGCGTTCTGGTCGACCAACGGCGGGCATTCATGATCACGGACATGCGAGCACCTCATGGGTGGGAAATGTGTGAAGCTGGTATAACGTCGTGCCCTTTGCCGTACGTCGTCAATAGCTGAGCCCAATTCGGCGCTGCGCTTGACGCTTTTCCATCACTGGCTGACCCCGCCTCATGTCCAAGACGTGCACCACCTGCAACACGACTTACCCCGACGAGATGGTCTTCTGTCCGAGCGACGGGACCTCGTTGCGCCTGGACGACGCGCAAGGCGACCTCATCGGTATGGTGATCGCCGAGCGGTACAAGGTGAACAAGCTGCTGGGGGAGGGCGGGATGGGCAAAGTGTATCAGGCCCAGCACGTCCGGCTGCCGCAGCAGGCGGCCATCAAGGTGCTGCATCAGGACATGGTGAAGGATGCCGGCGCGGTGGCGCGATTCAATCGTGAAGCGGCCAATGCGGCGCGTATTGAGCACGATCGCGTGGCCCGCGTCTTCGATTTCGGCGAGACGAGTGACGGACTCGTCTATATCGCGATGGAGTTCGTTCCGGGGATCACGCTGCGCGGTCTGTTGGACGAAGAGCGTCGCCTGACGCCGGTGCGCGCGGCCAATCTTGTCTATCAGGTGGCTGAAGGACTCGATGCCGCTCATCGGCTCAACATCGTCCATCGTGACCTCAAGCCCGACAATATCCTCGTCATCACCGACGAGGTGGGTGTTGACCGTTGCAAGGTGGTGGACTTTGGCATCGCCAAGGTCACCAATGGCTCGGAGACGCAACTGACGCAGGTGGGCATGCTGGTGGGCACGCCCGACTACATGAGCCCCGAGCAGGTGCTTGGCGAGCAATTGGACGGCCGCAGCGATCTGTATGCGCTCGCGTTGGTGGCGTTCGAAATGTTCACCGGTGATCTGCCGTTTGAAGGGAGCACGCCGGAACGGAAACTCACCGCGCGCCTGATCCAGGATCCGCGAACGCTGGCCGATGTGGCGCCGGATGTGGCGTGGCCGCCCGCCTTGTTGGCGGCGTTCGATCACGCGCTGGTGCGTGAACCGGAAAACCGGACCGCGTCGGCCATGGAGTTTGCCGACGCGTTAGTCAACGCCGTGGAGGCGTGGACGGGCATGTCGGTGCTGCGCGCACGGACGCCGATGTCCACGCCGGCGATTTTGTCAGCGGCAGGTGAGAGCACCAACGCGATGGCGCGGCCAACGCCGGTATCAACCGCCGCGGTCTCGTCGCGCAAGAGTGCGCCGACTCCTCCGCCGTCGTCGCCCCGATCGCCAACGCCCGGCGCGTCGACCTCGGCGTCGAAGGTGGCGATCCCGGAACCGGCGCCGAAGAAGTCGCCGGTGGCGGCCATCGCGGCCGCGGTCGTCGTGATCGCGGCGGTCGGTGGGTACTTCGCATTTTCGCGCGGCTCGGCGGATGCGGGCGTCACACCCGCGGCGGCGACGAGCGATGTCGCGGGTGGCGCGCCCACAACGCCAGCCGGCGCGCCAAGTGCTGTGGGCAACGGTACCCAGGCGCCGGCGCCGAACGCTGCGTCGGGCGGACAACCGGCGGGTACGTCACTTCAGTCCGCGACGACTGGAGCCGGAACCTCGGGTGCTGGAAGCACTGGATCGCCGACGACGAATCCCGGTGCGGCGGGCAGTGCAGTCCCGAATTCGCCAGCTTCCACGAGCAACGCGGCGAATGCGGCAGACGCGGCAGTTGCACAGAAGGAGCTCAGTGCGATTCGCGCCGGCCTGGAGAGCATTCCCGATGGTCAGGAAACCGTGGTCGGCGCGCGTGCGGTGCGTTCGCTGATTTTGCTGATGCCGCGACTTGGAAACGCGACCGACAGCACGTGGGCCCTGAACGCGCTTGCGATGGCGTACCTCGCTGTGGAAGAGCCCGCGAAGGCCTGTCAGCCGCTTCGCGACGCCGCGCGCATCGCGACGAGTGCGAGGCAGAAGGAGGCGGTCGAGCTGCTGCGCAACAACCTCACCTGCGCGCCGTAGCCACCCTCCGAAGCTCGCCCAGAAACCACACCCAGCCAAACGGGAAATCGCTGATGTCCGCCGTGCGCGTGAATCCCGCGTGCAGGAACGTCAGCTGCGTCTGCGCACCAACACTCTCGAGTACAAAACTGATGGTCTGCCCGGTGACGGATGCGTCACCGCGCCAGTCGGGCCAGTCGAGTGTGAGGCGTTCGTTCTGTACGAATTCGAGAATCTGCGTCGGACCGCCTACCACATCGCGGCCGTCGATCTGGTATTTCCACCCCACGCTGTAGCGACCGCCGACGCGCGGCTCGATCTCGGCGACGGTGGTGCCAAACCATTGATTCACGAGTTCGGGTGTGATCAGCGTGGCAAACACGACGTCGCGCGGTGCGTCGATGAGCAGCACCTGTCGTACCACTGGCGACGGGTCGGAAAAATCGGGAAGCACAATGCCGGCGCCGCCCGCCAACTGTTGCATCAGGTTGCCCGTGACAAAGCGCCAGTGGTCGTCGATCAACTCGCGCTCGCGCGGAAACGGCAACTCGCCGATCACCGCGTGATGCACCTGGAGGTGACACGACGTCTCGGCGGGTTCGATCGTGAGCAGCACCGTGGTGTCCACGCCACCAATGGTCCACGTGAAGCCGAGCTGGCGCCCCGGTTCCCAGTGCGTGAGGCGCTGCGTGGCCATCGCCGCTGACGGCGTGTCGAGCGAGTGTTTGCCCCAGAAGCGAAACGGTTCGCCCACTGCGCCGCCGACATCGACGTGCTCAGCAAACCACTGCCGCAACTGCGTCGGTTCAGTCAAGGCACGAAAGGCCGCGTCGGCAGACGCCGCCAACTTCCAGCGGTGTTCAAAGGTCCAAGCCATGGAGGAAAGCCTACGGGTGGCGAGTGGTGTGTGATTCCGCAACGCGCTTGAGCGCCTGCAGACGGGCGGCCCAGAACACTTTGTAGCTGTCCAGCCAGCGATCCACGTCGCGCAGCGGTGCGGGATCAAGCGTGTAGAAGCGTGACTGCGCTTCGCGCCGTTCGCGTACCAGCCCTGCTTCGCGCAGCACACGGATATGCCGCGAGATGGCCGGGCGACTTACCGGAAAGAGATCGGCGATTTCGCCTGCCGACCGTTCCGTCTGCCGAATGGCATCCAGAATCGCTCGGCGCGTGGGGTCGGCGATGGCGCTGAACACCGCGGGATCGTGCGTAACCATACGGTTACATAAATACGCATCGCGATGGAACGCAAGTGGTGGGACAACTGCTTTCGCGCGTTCCGTGTGAGATCGGTAGCATTACACATGACTTCTCTCCTGACTTCACGACGCGACTTTCTGCGGGTGTCCGGCGGGTGCCTGGCCCACGTGATGCTGATGTCCGCCTGCGCGAGTCGATCCACGCGGCAACGATGGACGGCGCCGGCCAATCCGACCGTGACGACCACGCCGTTCGCGCGATTGGATCTCATCGCGCCAGACACATGGGCCGTGATCTCGACGCCGCTGGGCGGTGATCGCACCACGTACGCCAACGGCGGCATCATCGCGGGGCGCAACGGCGTGATTGCCGTGGAGGGCTTCTATCGCCCCGCCGGTGCCACCTGGCTGGCGGAACGTGCTCGTGAGCTCACTGGCAAATGGCCCACCCACGTGGTGCTCACGCATTATCACGTTGACCACGCCTCGGGAGTGAACGGCTATCGCGCGCCCGGTGGACAGACACCCGCGCTCCGCGCCACCACGGCTACGCGCGATCTCGCCATCGGTGGCGGACCCGTCGCACCGCCCAAGGATGACGCGCTGGTGCGCGCGTACGCCGACGTCGTGATCGTCAATGCCGCCGCGCACTCACGCATCGACCTCGGCAATCGCCAGGTGGAACTGGTGCCGCTCACGGGTCACACAAAAAGCGATGTGGCCATCGTCGACGAAAACGCCGCCGTGACGTTTGCCGGCGATCTGTTGTGGAACGGCATGTTCCCCAACTACGTGGACGCCACGCCGACCGCACTTCGCGCGTCGATGCAGCAGCTCGCCAATCGGACGGCGCACACGTTCGTCGGCGGGCACGGAGCGGTCGCGAACGCCTCGGCCGTAAGCCGCTATCTCGGCCTGCTCGATGATATCGAGCGCGCGGCGCGCACGGGGCTCACGGCCGGACGCACGCCAGCCGAGATCGCCGCCGCCTACGCGGTGCCAGCCTCGCTCGGCGAGTGGATGGCGAGTAAGGCTGGCGTCGAGCGGGCGATGACGGCGTGGGCGCGCGCACTTGGATAGTGTAGCGTGGGAGGGGGGGACGGCATTGGACAGGTAGATCGTTGTGGGCGGCACTGTGTTGGCGAAGGACACTGGGAGGGAGGGACAGCACCAGGAATCAGGAAGCAGGATGGCCACTCCTGCACCCTGACTCCTGGATCGGTTCCTCCTTCCCTGTGTCCTTCACCAGGCCCCGCAGCACCACGCAATCCCTCATACCCGCATGCTCTGCGCTCTCCTCCTCCTCACCACCCTCCCTCAGCCCGCCGCGCGCGCCGACACCGTCCGCGCGACTGTCACCGCGAGGATCGCCGAAGACAGCCCGACGCCGTTTCTGTTTGGAACCGTGACAGGCCTCGCGATTGATGCCGCCGGTCGCGTGTACGTGAGCGACGGCGGCGAGACGCGCGTGGCGGTCTTCACGAGCGCCGGTGCTCCTGTCACAACGATCGGCCGCAAAGGGCGGGGACCGGGCGAGTTTGAGTACCCCACGGGCCCGGTGGTGGGAAATGACAATGCCCTCTATGTGCGCAACATGAGCGCGGTGTCACGGTTTGTTGTCGATGCGAAGAGCGGTGCGTTAGCCAAGTTCGATCGCACGTTCGAGGGACCGATGTATGCCCCATGGATGTCGAAGCTGGCCACCGTCATCGACCGGGAGAATCGCCTGCACTTTCCACTCGAGTGGGGCGACCGGGAGATGCGGCTGCAGCACAACGCGTACAAACGGTTCGCGCTTGATGGGCGCGCGCTCGACTCTCTGCCCGTCCCGATGCAGCCGACGGCGCGCAGTTCGTCGGCGTCCGTCCAGATCAGTGCGGGTTCGGGGCGCATGCTCAAAGGGCTCAACGTGGTCCCGTTTCACCCGATCCCGGTTTTCACCGTGTCGGCGGCCGGCACCATTCTGACCTCACCGGCCGATCGGTATCTCATTCAGGACGTGGACGCGCGCGGTCGCACGATTCGCACAATCGAGCGGACGGTCGCTTCGCTGGCGATTCCGCCAGCCGAACGGGCCGACAGCGCGCGTGCACTCGCCCGCCGCATCGATTCGCTGCGCGTACCGATCGCCCAGGTGCAGGGAATGAGCGAGGAGGTCAAATCGCGTACGTTGCCGACGACGTATCCAGTCTTTCGGTCGCTCTCGACTGCGGCCGACGGAACCATTTGGGCTCGGCGCTGGAGTGCGGCGAATCAACGCAGCTCCTCCTGGTTCGACCTCATCTCGGAGAATGGTGTCTATCGGCGCACCGTGGTGGTGCCTGCCGATTGTGCGACGTTGCCCGCGCCGGTCATCCGAGGCAGCGTGCTTGCATGTGTCCAACTCGACCCCGACACCGATGCGGAAACCGTGATCATCGCACGGATCCCGCGCTAACCTCGTTCCCCCACCATAGCCGATCGCCGATCGCGCATCACCGATAGCGTAGTTCGTCTCGGTCCGTTCGCCGTCCGCACCGTAGCGCCCCGCCTTTCCCCGCGCCATTTTCCCGCCATCGGTCGGGCTCCGAGTATCTGCGTGCGATCCCCGTGCGACGCGGAGCCCACCCCCCGAGGAGAGCAACCCGTGGACGCTGGGTTCGTGCAGACGATTCGCACACACGCCGTTGTAGTCATCGCGATGCTGGCCGCCACCAGCGTTGCTGCGCAGCCAAGTGGCAAAGTCGCCAAGCAGACATTTCCCACGGACCCCATGGCGTCCGTGCCCAAGCTCCCGACCATCGTCTCGGCCAAAGGCAGCGAACTCGCCGACGTGGTTGAGCGATACCAAGCCGACCAGAGTGCCGTCAATCGTCGCTATGACGGCATCGATTCGCCCGAGCAGCGAACGCGCGTGCGTGCGTTTGCCACTGCGTGGCGTGAACGACTGAAAGAGATCGACTTCGACAAACTGTCGCAGGAGGGCAGGGCCGACTACGTGCTGCTCGACAACTACCTGCGGTATCAGCAGGAACTCGCCGCACGACGGGAGAAGATGCGCGGGGAAGTCGCGCCGCTGCTGCCGTTCACCGATCGGCTGTTGTCGATGCACGATGCCCGCCGCAATCTCATTTCCATCGACGCACAACGTGCGGCTCGCACGCTCGCTGAGGTCACCAAGCAAGTCGATAGTCTGCGCGCCCTCTTCGAAGCGCCTGCCGGCCGTGGTGCGGGTCCGGGCGGCGGTGCGCCGGTGGCGGACAGCGCGGCGCGTCCACGCGCTGCTGCCCCTCGTGTGTCACGAACCGTTGGCAATCGCGCGGCCGAGAACCTCGATGCCGTGCGCAACGTGATCGGGCAGTGGTTTCGCTTCTACGACGGATTCGACCCGATGTTTTCCTGGTGGGTGGCCAGCCCCTACCAGAAGTTTGACGAATCGCTGCAGCGGTATGCACAGACCGTTCGCCAACGCGTGGTGGGCATTCCGGCAACGACGACCGTTGCGGCAGGCGCGGCGGGTGGCGGACGTGGCGGCGCTCCTGGCGGAGCGGGCGGCGGTGGCCGCGCTGGCGGTGGAGGCGACAATACCGGTCCCATTATCGGCGACCCCATCGGTGCCGACGGCCTCGCCACCGATCTGCGGTACGAGATGATTCCGTACACGGCGCCCGAGTTGATCGCCATCGCCGAGCGCGAATACGCCTTCAGCTTGAGTGAAGCGAAGAAAGCGGCGCGCGAGATGGGCTTTGGCGACGATTGGAAAGCGGCCATGGAGAAAGTGAAGAACGCGTACGTCGAGCCGGGCAAACAGCCCGATCTTATTCGCGACCTGGCACTTCAGGCCGAGGCGTTCTTCGATCAGCACGACTGGATCACCATTCCGGCACTGGCGCGCGAAGACTGGCGCATGGACATGCTCTCACCCGAGCGGCAGCGTACCAGTCCGTTTTTTCTCGGTGGCGAATCGATTCTCGTGTCGTATCCCACCGACGACATGACGGATGATGAGAAGATGATGAGCATGCGCGGGAACAATCCGCACTTCTCGCACGCCACCGTGTTCCACGAACTCAATCCTGGGCACCACCTGCAGGGCTTCATGACGGCGCGATACAACTCGCATCGTCGGTTGTTCTCCACGCCGTTCTGGAACGAAGGACAGTCGCTGTACTGGGAGATGTTCCTCTGGGATCGTGACTTCCACGTCACCCCCGAAGACCGTATCGGCGCATTGTTCTGGCGCATGCATCGCAGTGCGCGCATCATCTTTTCGCTCAACTTCCATCTCGGGAAGATGAATCCGGAGCAGGCGATTCAGTTCCTGGTGGATACGGTCAACTTCGAGCGGGCCAATGCCGAGGCCGAAGTGCGCCGCAGCTTCAACGGCACGTATTCGCCGTTGTATCAGGCCGCGTACATGCTGGGCGGGCTGCAGCTGCGCACCTTGTACAAGGATCTGGTGGTCACGAAGAAGATGACGGATCGCGAATTCCACGATGCCGTCATTCAGAGCGGCCCGATGCCGATCGCGATGATCCGCGCGCGGTTGCTCAAGACGCCGCTCACGCGTGACGGCGCCGCTGCGGCGAACTGGCGATTTGCCGAAGAGTTGCCGCCGCCGCGTCCGTTTCCCGTGAAGGGCGCCAAGTAGGTCGGCACCGATGGAGTCGCCCAAGGGAATCGCGAGCCGGCTCAAGCGCACCATGCACGGACCGATGTGGCATGGGCCGAGTGTGCTCGAGGCGATCGGGGATCTGAGCGCCGCCGACGCGGCGGCGCATCCGATT
>Ga0154020_10007740_pt1 | contig 12507 bp, 11 predicted proteins | sample Klosneuvirus_201_FD_109709 | JGI IMG/M metagenome (GOLD analysis project Ga0154020, IMG submission 109709) | Active sludge microbial communities from wastewater, Klosterneuburg, Austria - Klosneuvirus_20160825_MG | ecosystem: Engineered > WWTP > Aerobic digester > Activated sludge | place... | reverse complement strand
CCTCGGCGGGCCCCTAGTCGCCCGGCGGCCCGGGAATCGTCCTAGGCGCCCGGCACCGGCTTCGCGTTCGGGTTCGCCGCCGGCGGCCGGTAGTTGGGCACGGGCGGCGTGTACTTCGCATCGGCCTTCAGGCCCACGCAGCGCGGCGTCTTCGCGGAGAAATCCATCCGGAAGTCGGCCTCGCACTTCCTCACGCACATCGCCTCGCGCATGACCTCGTTCTTGCCGCAGGTGTCGAGCGCCGTCCGCTGGCGTTGCTGCGGCTCGTAAGCCGGCATCCGGCCCTGGGCCTGCGCGACGGGCGCGAGGCCCGCCGCGAGGATCGTGATCGAGGCAACCGCGAGCTGTCGGGTCCTCATCGCTGCATCAGTTCGCGCCAGGAGATGCGGCGTGCGTTGCCGCCACCGACGGGAGGAGGCACCGGAACCGTCGTCTTGGCTCCCGTCGCGCCCGTCGCGATGCCGATGATCTTGCCGCTCGGCAGCCGCACGACCACCAGGCCCACCGTGATCTGGCCGGTGAACTTCTGGCCTGCCTGTTCCAGCGGCGAAGTCAGCACGAAGGCGCCGGACTTGTAGTTCAACTGGTAGATCCAGCTGTCGCCGCCCACCGCGCAGGCGCTGTTGTTCGGCACGTTGGTCACGATGATGATCGTGCCCTGGACCAGTTGCGGGTCGAGGTTCACGCGCTCGCCCGGAGAATCGCCGCCCGGGTTGAAGTCGATGAACCAGCCGTCCTGCGTTCCCCAGGTGACGGGGAGGTTGGTCGTCGTGCGCGAGGTCGGTCCGCTTGCGGAGATCAGGTTCTGCACCACGTTGCCCAGGCGGAAGTTGCCGTAGGAGGTGCCCTGGTCCTTGATCGCGTAGAAGGACTGCTCGTAGGCCCACTGGTTCGGCGGCACGAGGGTCGCCGGATCCACGAGGTCGTCGGTGCCCAGGTATCGCCCGGTGCCCACGAAGACGATCGGGAAGCCGTCGATCAGGCCCAGCTCGGGTCGCGACGTGATGGACTGGGGCTTGCCGGTCGCGTCCTTGAGGGTCGCAAGCAGCGTTTTCGTCGGCGTGGCGGTCTGCAGGTCGAACTTCCAGACGTTGCCGTAGAGGTCGCCGCCGTAGACGAACTTCGCGGTGTTGTCGACGTTGAAGTTGTCCGCGTAGGCGCTCAGGTGGTTGAAGCCCGATGGCGTCGTCGTGTTCCCCGCCCCGGTGTCGATCTTCTGCAGGATCGTGCCGGTGGCGATGTCCACCACGTAGAGGTAGCCGCGCCCGGTTCCCGGCAGGACGTTGTTCAGGCCCGAGGTGAGGAGAACCACCCACTTGCCGTCGCTCGCGCGCTTGGTGACGACCGGATTGGCGTGGGTGAAGCCGATGTCGGGATCGCTGATCGCGCAAAGCGTGGGGTCGGAACAGATCTCCCAGAGCACCGTGGGGCTGCCCGGCACGGTGACGTCGAGCGCGTAGTAGCCGCGGCCGCCGCTGTTCAGGCCCGAGACCAGCACGGTCTTCCAGCCGCCCGCGAAATAGGCGTCCATCATCTGGGGCGAGCCGTCGACGTTGAACTCGTGGACCACACTCCAGTTCTCGGTCGCGAGCTTGTGCAGCTTGGGCATGACCATGCGCGGCACGTACGCCCACATCTCGCTACCCGTGTCGCCGTTCAGCGCGTGCAGCATGCCGTCGTTGGCCGCGATGAAGAGCGTGGCCTGGCGTCCCGCGTTGGCGAGCTTGAAGTCGGCGTAGGTCGGGGTCACCGCGTCGGCGAAGCCGAACCGCGGCGTCTTCATGAAGGCCGGGGTCGCGTTGATCGGGTCGCCCAGGATGTGCTCGCGGGCGCGGAACGGCGGATTGGACTCGGGAAGGGAGAAGCTCTCGTCCTGGCGCCATCCGCGCAGGTAGCTCACCAGCCGGGAGCCGTCGTTCGCCACGGCCTTCTGCGCGGCCGTGAGCAGCGCGCACTGGGAGAACGCCGTGCACTTGTTGTCGAAGTAGGCGCGCTCCGCGGCGATGCTGCCGACCGCCGCGTTGGTGAGGTTCGCGTAGTTGAAGGGCTTGCGCTTGCCGCCCGCGCTTTCGTCGATCGTGAAGATGTCGCGGGTGTCGCTGCCGGCCGCGGTGCGCCCGTCGAGGAGCGCCTGCGCCGACCAGGCGATGGCGGGCAGGACGTTGCCCGACGTGGTGTCGATCCGCTGGGCGACGATCTCGCCGTCCCACTTCACGGTGCGGAAGGTCGAGCTGTAGATGAAGTTGTCGGTCTCGGTGATGTTCGGGCTCGAGGTGGCCGAGGCCGCGGCGGCGGCCGTCTGGATCCTCAGGGCGGACAGCGCGCTCTGCAGGCCCTGGGTGAGCGAGTTCGGGTCGTTCGCGCTGAAGTACTTGCCGCGCCCGTTCACCGCCGCGTGCCAGAGGTCGTCCAGCGTGCTCGGCGCGTTGCTCGCGGGCACCGGCCAGTTGCACGTTCCCGTGGTCCACGAGCACGCGTTGTTCGTGCCCGCCTTGATCTGGGCGAAGTCGCCCGTGAGCGCGGACTCGTAGTCGGGCCGGTAGTCCATCAGGCCCTCGAGACCGAGACCCAGGGTGAAGGTCACCATGTGCTGGGCCGGGTTCGGGTCCTTCTCGGAGGTCGGCACGTTGTTGTCGGAGACCGGGCCGGAGGTGCGCAGGTCCGTCTTGTAGTAGTAGGCCGCCACGTCACCCAGCGTGTTGGATGCGCCGGTGAGCCCGCCGTCGTAGGCGCCATAGGCGCGCGTGGTGTAGCCGCTGTTGGAATTGTCCTCGTTGCCGACGCCGGTGAAGCTGTCGTTCCAGTAGCCGTCCGTCGTGAGGAGCGTGAAATTCTGCTGGCACGAGTACTGGATCGGGTCGTTCGGCATCCCGGAGTTGACGCCGTTGGTCTGTCCCGAATAGTGGCGGCCGACCCGGTCGAGCGCCGTGCGGTTGGGCGTGCTGCCGTTCGTGCTCTGCGCGTAGAGCTTCGTGTAGAAGGCGAGCTTCTGGACGGAGTCGAACTTCGCGATCTCCTGGTACTTGGTCGCCGTGACCGGGCTGTTCGGGTTGATGGTGATGAAGCCGATGCGGAAGCGGTCGTCGATGGGCAGGAAGGCGCGGCCCGTCGAGGTCTTCATGAGCGACATGCGGTTGCTGTAGTAGGTCCACCAGTTGGCGTAGTTCTGGATCTCCTCCGCGTACGTGCAGGACGTGGCCGAAGCGCAGTCGGTGCGCACGGACGTGGCGGCCTTGGGATAGCTGCCCGTGCTGGAAACGATGTCCACGCGCTGGAACCGCCCGTAGCGCGGAAAGCGGTAGGTGCCGATGACGAATTTCTTCTGGCAGCGCGGGTTGCCGCCGGAGTTCCCGGAGACGACCGTCGTGAGGACCGCATCGGCGGCCGTCCGGCACCAGCGAAGCGGCGCGGGGATCGTGTTGGGCGAGGCCGGCGCCGCGCCCGAGGCGAGGGCCAGCGCGCAGTTCACGAGGGAGGCGTCGCTGCAGTACTCGTGCGGCGTGATGTTGAAGTAGTGGGCGTTCGACGAGGTGATGAGCGTCTTGTTCCAGTAGTCCTTGGTCGGGAAGCCGACGTTCGCGCCGGAAGCGCCCCAGTAGAGGAAATAGTTCGTCGTCCCGGCGAAGGGCGTGACGTTGTGGATCCCGTTCTTGCGGCACTTGGCGGGGTTGGTGAGGTCGCCCCCGCTCGGGCTCGAGACGTTGCAGTAGACGACTTCCTTGAACCCGCTCACCAGGTTGGAGTTGCCACTGCTGAGGTACGCGTCGTCCTTCGCATTGTTCGGGTTGGCATTGCCCAGGCTCGTGCCGGTGGAATCGAGCCCCGGGCCGTAGGTGATGTCCGGGTTGTACCAGATCTTGTTGAAGTCGCCGGAGTAGAAGGGCGCCTCGCCGTAGTCGGGCGGGTTGGTGGTCGAAACGGTGTCCGGGTCGCCGGTGTTGGCGCAGGTCATGCTGCCCGTCGTCGAGGAGGTCCCCCCGGGGCCGGTGTTCGTGCTGCTCGTGCCGCAGTTGGAGCTCGTGCACTTCTTGCAGTTGTAGAGGGTGGAGCCGCCGCTCGTGCGGAAGATCTGGTCGGGCATGTAGTTCCACGCCATCGACCCCGAGTCGTCCAGGATGTACATGAGGTTGGGCAGCACCGCGTCCGAGGGCGAGTTGGCCAGCGGAACCGTGGAGAGGTCGGCCAGTTCCGCACCGGCGTGGCGGACGGACACGAGCCCGGTGGCGGCGACCGCGAGGGCGGCCGCGAGGATTCTGCGAATTCGGATGGGGGATGACATGCGGGTCGCTCCTGGGAAAGGGGCTCTGTTCAGATGCCGACGAGAACGCTCGTCTGGATGACGCTTACGGTTTCTCTGGGGCCTTCGACGCGCGTGGTGACGCGGTAATAGAGCTGGGGCGTGCCGATGAACTGCGGCGCGCCGACCGCCATGCTGCCGCCGGCGGCGCCCGCGCTGAGGTCGAAGAACAAGGCGCATTCGTTCGCCACGCCGGCGTTCGAGGCGTTGTAGGCGGTGTCGGGCTGCGTGCACATGCGGTGGATCACGTAGCGCACGACATTGCCGGAAGCGTCGGGGGCGCCGCCGTTGACCGCAGTCGATTCCCCCCAGCTCGCGGCCTCGAACCAGTTGGGCTCGATCACCGGCCGGGACGAGAAATAGCCCTGCCCCGGGTTCGTCGTGAGAAGCGTCGTGCCGGCGCTGTTGTCCTGGAGCCACTTCACCGCCTCCGCCGTCCCGCGGTCGGCGACCATGATCGCCGACTGCTTGAAGGCCATGTTGCCCGCGACGACGAGGCCGGTGTCGACCGCGCGCATGAGCGAGACGCCCGCGAGCGTCATCGCCACGAGGACGATCAGGGCGATGAAGAGAACGATCCCTTCCTCGGCGCGGCGCACGGGGCGGCCGCAGGCGCGATGTCGGGCGAATCGGGTCTTGTTCAGCATGGCCGGGATCCAGTCGGGTTCGTGGGTTTCACGCGTTCTGCGGGAACCACACCATGTTGCGGATGGGCACCACCACCTCGAAGGTGCGGTACCGGTAGCACTGCCACTCGGTCGCGTCGGCGAAGGCGGTCCTCACGTCGAGGACGATTCCCGGATCCGGCGCGGCGGTCGGGTCCGGCGCGACCCACCGCGGGTCGGCCGTCGTGGCCGTGCACAGGCCCGTCCCCGGATCCCGGCGTTCCGGCGTGATGCTTCGCGCCGTCACCACCAGGCGGATCGCGATGACGCGAGACCAGTTCGCGCCGACCGCCGCGGCGGGCATGTTGTCGGCCCACTGGTCGGCGTTGTTGGCGAGGTTCACGTCCACGACCGAGGGCGCCGTGGAGGCGACGCTGTTGTCGCCGTTGCCGTCGTAGCCGTACTGGGCCTGGAGCTGCACCACGCCGTCGGCCAGCGTGAAGACCGAATTCGGCGCCCCCGGCGTGAGGTTGTTGATCGCGACCAGCTGGCCGTTCTGGATGGCGTAGGTGACCACCGTGGGCGCGGCGCCCAGATTGTAGAGCCGGCCGCCGGTGTTGGTGGCGGGGTTCCAGGCGACGTACGAGATGTTGTTGGGCGCCACGAGTCCGCCCGGCTTGTTGTATAGAGTGGGAATCGAGGCGCCCTGGCTGTTCACGTAGTTGCCGGCATCGTGGAGCACGTTCGTCAGCTCGGAGGGGGTGTTCGGCGTGCTGCTCGCCTGCGCGAGCGTGCAGGGTTGCCCGGATTGCGCGGCGATCACCATGTCGCCGGGATTGAAGCCGAAGCGGTTGTCCAGCTGGAAGAGGGACGTCGGGGTCCCCATGGTCTGCTGGAACTTGGCTGGCGCCGAGAACAGGTCGGAATCGCTGAAAGCGATGCGGATCTGGTCCGGGGCGCCCGCTGCGCCGTTGATGATCTCGACCGGCACGAGCCTGAAGGAGATCGGCAGCCCGCTCGGCACGTACCAGCCGTTGGTCTGGCAGCCCAGGAGCGCCAGGTAGTTCAGGCCGTAGCCGGCCATGCGCGCGTCGCGCTCGATCTGGAAGAGCCCGAAGACGCCGTTCTGCTGGGCGTCGCTGCCGCCGGTCGTGGTGCGCTTCTGGCCCTCGGAGACCGCGAAGACCTGGAAGATCACGACGGTGCCGATCAGGCCGATCAGCACGCCCACCATCAGCTCGACGAGGGTGAAGCCTCGCGAAAGTCGGGGAAAACGGCCGTTTTTCATGGTTGTGCGTCCGGCGGGTTCTAGGGGTCGCTGATGAAGGCGACGGCGGTGTGGTTGCTCACCGAGACGGCGTCGGGAGCGCGCCAGCGAACCGTGACGGTGACCTGACGGCCGCCATTGGCGGGCACGGCCACGGCGACGTCGGGCGGGTTCGCGTTGCTGCCGGGCAGCATCGCGTAGACCTTCGCGAGCCAGGCGTCACCCTTGGCCGAGGCCGTGGAGCCCGACGTGATCGCGTAGCCCCCCACGTTGCCGTAGCTCACGCCACGGTCCACCCAGATCTGGCCGATGATCTCGTTGGCGAGAAACGCCGCCTCGGTGCGGTAGCGCGCGTTGGAGACGTTGCTGATCGACACCGCCTGCATCGCGACGAGGGCCAGGATGCCGAGCGAGAAGATGAGGATGCCGATGAGGGCCTCGAGGAGTACGACGCCTTCCTGGTCGGAGCGTTTCGGCTTCATGGCGTGAGCACCTGGCAGGTTCTCGGATCGTTGGCAGGAGCCTTGGGATCGCAAAGGCGGATGGATCCCCCGGGCGGCAGGAGCAGGGCCAGGTTGCGGCGATCGGCCACCACGGCTATCTGCGGGTTGTCGACATCGACCCGGGTCAGGGACGGGGATGCGTCCGCGTTCGGGATCACGCGTCCGAGCGCGCTGAAGGTCACCGTGTTGGCGTCGGCCGGGGTAAGCGTGATCGTCGCATTGGGCGAGCCTTCCTCCGCGGCGCGCGACTGGATCGGCGTGCCGTCGGGATCGATGAAGGGATTCACGCGCCACTGCGTCGTGGTGCCGGCATCCAGCTTGAACTGCATCGGGGCATTGCGCCGGATGGCCTCGTTCTTCGCGACCTGGAGCCCGGCCAGGATCGACTCTGCGGCGGTCCGGATCTGCGTGTTCTGGATCCACGTCCCGTAGGACGGCATGCCCAGCGCGAAAAGGATACCTACGATCGCGATCGCGACCAGGATCTCGATGAGCGACATGCCCGATTGCGCGGCGCGGCGCATCAGCAGGAGCCTTTCCTCGTGACCCAGCACGGAGCCGGCATCGCCGCGGGCGCCCAGCCGGCGGCCGTGGCGGTTGTCTGGCGCAGGTTCGTTTCATTGATCGTGAAGGTGAAGCCCACGACCCGGCCCGCGGTGCCGTTGGCGGTAGCGACATAGGTCTGCCCCGCCGAGGCGCAGTTGTAGCCGAAATTCGTGGCGGTGGCAGGCGTTGCCGCGCCGCAGCCACCGAGACCGCCGCCCGAGTAGGTCCGGTTGTCCTGGAAGAACTGCTCCATTCGCACGCGGAAATCCGACAGGCCCGTGTGCCCCTCGACCAGCTGGCTGCGGGTGATGTGGTCGACGTACATCGGCACCGCGATGGCGGCGAGAATGCCGATGATCGCCACGACGATGAGCAACTCGATCAGGGTGAAGCCGGACGATCTTTTCACGCTTTTCACGCTTTTCATGGTTTTCCTCCAGATGGACCGGATACTAGGTAGCCCCGCCGCGGCCCGCCACTCGGTCCGACGCGAGGCGCCGGAAGGCCGACGAACGGAATCGGCGGGCCTGGGACGGAGCCCGCTCTCCGGGAGCGGCGAATGCTCGCGAAAGGCCGGGGCTGCGGCTATAATGCCCGACTCGCGTGCTGTTGTAGCTCAGCTGGTAGAGCAACTGATTCGTAATCAGTAGGTCGGTGGTTCGAATCCACTCAACAGCACCAGTAATTCGAGCGTGCGGCGTCCCGTTACCGCCGTAACATCGGGCCGCGCGCCGCGCGGCCCTACTTCAGGAAGAGCCGGTAGGCGGGATTGCGCGTCTCGTCGGTGTAGTCGTAGCCCAGGTCGCGCAGGAAGCGCCGGAACGCCGCCCGGTCGCTCTCCGGCACCTGGAGCCCCACGAGCACCCGCCCCACGTCGGCGCCGTGATTGCGGTAGTGGAAGAGCGAGATGTTCCACCCCGAGCCCATGCACTTCAGGAAGTTGATGAGCGCCCCCGGGCGCTCGGGGAACTCGAACCGGAAGACCGACTCGCCCGCCTTCGCCGGGGCGCGCCCGCCGACGAGATGGCGACGTGCAGCTTGGCCAGCTCGTTGTCCGAGAGGTCCACCGCCTTCAGGCCCGCGCGATGGAGCTGCGCAATGAGGCGGTCGGTCTCGTCCCGGCCCGATACCGAAACACCGATGAAGACGTGCGCCTGGCTCGCGTCGGCGAACCGGTAGTTGAACTCGGTGACGCTGCGGCGACCCAGCAGTTCGCACAGCGCCCGGAAGCTTCCGGGCTTCTCCGGGATGGTCACCGCGAGCACCGCCTCGCGGTGCTCGCCCAGCTCCGCGCGCTCGGCCACGAAGCGCAGCCGGTCGAAGTTCATGTTGGCGCCGCAGGCGATCGCGACCACCGTCTTTCCCTTGAAGCGCCGCCGGGCGAGCCAGCGCTTGGCGCCGGCAAGCGCCAGCGCGCCCGAAGGCTCGACCACGGCGCGCGTGTCCTCGAAGATGTCCTTGATGGCCGCGCAGATCTCGTCGGTGTCGACGAGCACCATTTCGTCCACCAGCTCGCGGCACAGCCGGAAGGTCTCGCGCCCGACCTGGCGGACGGCCACGCCGTCGGCGAAGATGTTCACGTGCGGCAGCGTCACCCGCCGCCCGGCCTTGAGCGACGCGGTCATGGCGTTGGAATCCTCCGGCTCCACGCCGATGATCCGGGTCGCGGGCGAGAGCGTCTTCACGTAGGCGGCGATGCCCGCGATGAGGCCGCCGCCGCCCACGGGCACGAATATCGCGTCGATGGGCCGCTGGTGCTGGCGCAGGATTTCCATGCCGATGGTGCCCTGGCCGGCGATGACGAGCGGATCGTCGTAGGGGTGGACGAAGGCGAGGCCCTGCTTCCGGGCAAGGGCCTGCGCGTGCTGGGCGGCTTCGTGGTAGCTGTCGCCGTGGAGGATCACCTTCGCCCCGCGCGCGGCGACCGCCGAGACCTTGATGCGCGGCGTGGTGACCGGCATCACGATGGTCGCGCTCGTCCCCAGCTTCTGGGCGCCCAGCGCCACGCCCTGGGCGTGATTGCCCGCGCTCGCGCAGATCACGCCGCGCGCGAGCTGCTCGGGCTTGAGGCTCGCCATCTTGTTGTAGGCGCCCCGCAGCTTGAAGGAGAACACCGGCTGCTTGTCCTCGCGCTTCAAGAGGATGTGGTTGCCCGTTCGCCGCGAGATGGCGGGGGCAGGTTCCAGCGGGCTTTCGATGGCCACGTCGTAGACGCGCGCCGAAAGGATCTTGCGCAGGTAGTCGGTTTTCATGATTCTCCCAGACCGCCAGAATACCAATATATGATTCCCGCCATGGACCAGGAAGCGCTGAAGGAGCTCTGCGCGCAGGCCGCACTCGCCTTCGTCGAGGACGACATGATGGTGGGGGTCGGCACCGGGTCGACGGTGAACCACTTCATCGCCGCACTCGCCGGCCGGAAGGCGCGGATCGCGGGAACGGTCTCCAGCTCGGAGTCGAGTGCCCGGCGCCTTCGCGAGGCGGGAATCGCGGTCATGGACCTGAACGCCACCGACGGCTGCGACGTCTACGTCGACGGCGCGGACGAGGTGACGCAGGCCCTGGCGATGATCAAGGGCGGCGGCGGCGCCCTCACCCGGGAGAAGATCGTCGCCCAGGCGAGCCGCCGGTTCGTCTGCATCGCGGACGCCTCCAAGCTCGTGGCCGTCCTCGGGAGGTTCCCGCTGCCCGTGGAAGTGATCCCGATGGCGAGGAGCCTCGTGGCGCGCGAGATCGTGCGGCTTGGCGGCCGGCCCGTCCTTCGCGAGGGCGCCGTCACCGACAACGGCAATGCGATCCTCGACGTCCACGGACTTTCCATCGCCGACCCGGCGGCCCTGGAATCGGCGCTGAACCAGTTGCCCGGCGTGGTGACCAACGGGCTCTTCGCCCGCCGGCCCGCCGACGTGCTGCTCCTGGGTACTGCGCAGGGCGTCCGCCGGATCGACCGGCCCCGATAGCCGTCACGGTCCCGTCACAATGAAGCCCTAGCATCAGCCATCCGGCGTCGCCCGCTCCAGGCGGGCAGCCGCGCCCCGGAAAAGGAAGCCCGCGATGCCCCTCAATACCCAGGAACACACCTCGAAGCGCTATGACGCCGAGCTGGAGACCGTCCGCTCGCGCGTGCTGCAGATGGGTGGCCTCGTGGAGACGCAGATCACGGCCGCCATCGAGGCGCTCAGCACGGGAAACCTCCAGCTCGCCGAGCAGGTCGTGGCCGACGACCACCGCGTCAACGCGCTGGAGGTCCGGATCGACGAGGACTGCGCGCACATCATCGCCCGCCGGCAACCGGCCGCGCAGGACCTGCGGATGATCATGACCATCGTGAAGATGATCACCGACCTCGAGCGCATCGGCGACGAAGCGGAGAAGATCGCGCGCATGACCAAGCTCATCTACTCCGCCGAGCGGCTCCTCCTGCCGCGGTTCGCGGAGATCAAGGTCGCCGCGGGCATTGCGCTGGAGATGCTCAAGAAGGCGCTGGACGCCTTCGCGCGCGTCGACATCACCGCGGCGGCGGCGGTCGTGAAGCAGGACCGCCAGCTGGACGAGCAGTTCCGCGGGATCCTGCGCCAGCTGATCACCTTCATGATGGAGGATCCGCGCACCATCTCCACCTCCATCGAGATCCTCTTCGTCGCCAAGGCGCTCGAGCGGATCGGCGATCACTCGAAGAACATGTCGGAATACGTGGTCTACCTGGTCAAGGGCAAGGACGTGCGCCACGTGACCGCGGAGGAATTCGAGCGGGAGACGTCCTCGAGCTGATCGCGCGCGGCCACCTGCGGAAACGAGAAGGCCGCCCGGGGGCGGCCTTCTCGCGGGCTTCATTCCCCGTTCAGGCCTTGGGCACGTAACCCTGCACCGCGTCGGCACCCTCGCCGAAGAAGTGGCGCAGCATCTGCTCCTCGAGGTACTTGCGCGCCTTGGGATCGGCCAGGTTCAGGCGGTTCTCGTTCACCAGCATCTTCTGCTGCTCGAGCCAGGTCTTCCACGCCTCCTTGGAGACGCTTTCCCAGAGCTTCTTGCCGATCTCCCCGGGGTAGGGGGGGAAATCGAGTCCCTCGGATTCCTTCTTCAGCTTGATGCAATCGACCGTGCGAGCCATGGCTAGAGTCCCTTCATGAAGATCTTGGAGCGTCGTTCGTAATTGTAGAGCGATTGCTTGCGCCCGGGCAGCTTCGAGATGTCGGCTTCGGCGAAGCCGCGCTCGATGAACCAGTGCGTCGTCCGGGTCGAGAGCACGAAGACGGACTTGAAGCCGGCCTTCCTCGCGCGCGCCTCGGCGAAGGCAAGGAGCCGCTCGCCGCGCCCGCCATCCTGGAAGAAGGGGTTCACGGCGAGGCAGGCGAGTTCCGCGATCGACTCCTCCGGGAACGGATAGAGCGCCGCGCAGCCGAGGATGTTGCCGTCGTTCTCGAGCAGGAAGAAGCGGTCGATCTCGGCCTCCAGCCTGTCGCGGTCGCGCCGGACGAGGATGCCCTGCTGCTCGAGGGGCTCGATGATCTGCACGATGCCCGGCACGTCCCCGGGCGTCGCGTCGCGGATCACTTCCGGCGACTCGGGCACCACCATCGTGCCGATGCCGTGATGGGTGAAGAGCTCGATCAGCAGGGCCCCGTCGACGTGGCGGCTGATGAGGTGGGCGCGCTTCACGCCCAGCGCGCATGCCTTCACCGCGCAGGGCAGGTACACGCGCACGTCCTCGGGGAGGTTGCCGTTCGCGTCGATGAGCTCCTTTGCCTGCTTCACGGTGAGCTCGGCGATCAACCGGCCCTTGCGGTCCGGGGCGCCGGCCGTCTCGGTCAGGAAGACGAGCTTGTCCGCGTGCAGCGCGATCGCGGTCGAGGTGGCGACATCCTCCACGGTGCAGTTGAACACGTCGCCCGTGGGCGAGAACCCGACCGGGGAGATGAGCACCACCTCGTGGTCGTCCAGGCGGCGGCGGATGCCTTCCGCGTCGATCTTCCTCACCTCGCCCGTGTGCCCGAAATCCACGCCGTCGACCACCCCGACCGGCTTCGCGGTGACGAAATTGCCGGAAGAGACGCGGATGTCCGCTCCCCACATCGGGCTGTTGGCGAGCTCCATCGACAGGAGCGCCTCCATCTCCACGCGCACGATGCCGTTCGCCTCCTTCACGCAGGCAAGCGCCCGGTCGTCGGTCACGCGGCGGCTGCCGGCATAGCGCGGCTTCACGCCGTGCTGGCGCATCTGCTCCTCGATCTGCGGTCGCGCGCCGTGCACCAGCACCACGCGCACCTCGAGGCTCACCAGCACGTTGAT
>Ga0154020_10007739_pt1 | contig 12507 bp, 11 predicted proteins | sample Klosneuvirus_201_FD_109709 | JGI IMG/M metagenome (GOLD analysis project Ga0154020, IMG submission 109709) | Active sludge microbial communities from wastewater, Klosterneuburg, Austria - Klosneuvirus_20160825_MG | ecosystem: Engineered > WWTP > Aerobic digester > Activated sludge | place... | reverse complement strand
GGTGCTGCAATGTGAAATTTAGAATTGGCTTTTATTTGCTTTAATAAATCAGGATTTAAATTTGTTTCTAATAATTTAGCTGTACGCGGATGCAATGGTAAAATCACATCCAGGTTTTCAGAAACACTAATTTTATTTAGAGCACTGAACAAAGCGTTTAAGCGCTCGGGCTCGTCGGTATTGTTGTTACGGTGAATGGTTGCTAAAATGAACTGATTGCTCTGTAATTTGTACTTAGAAAGTATATCTGTTTTCTGTTCGGCCACCTTCGAGAAAAACAAACTGTTATCGTACATTACATCACCGCAATGATAAATTTTAGGGTTATTGGTGTTGTATGGTGCAACATTATCTTTTTTAAATCCTTCCTTCGCTAAATTATCAAAACCAGTTTTTGTTGGCGAAAACAATAAGGTACTTACATGATCGCATATGATTCGGTTCACTTCTTCAGGCATGGCTTTATTGTAAGAACGCAAACCTGCTTCAATGTGCACAACAGGTACATGTATTTTACTGGCAGCAATGCCACCCGCTAAAGTCGAATTAGTATCTCCATACAGCACAATGGCATTTGGTTGTTCTTTGACTAAAATTTCCTCGATACCGGTGATCATTGTGGCAGTTTGTTTGCCATGGCTGCCACTGCCTACATTTAAATTATAATTGGGTGCAGGAATTCCGAGTTCATCAAAAAACACCTGACTCATATTTTCGTCGTAATGTTGTCCGGTATGAACGATGATTTCTGTTATTTGTGATACAAAGTGCGTTTTGATAGCACGGCTTAATGCAGCGGCTTTAATTATTTGTGGCCTTGCGCCAATGATGGTTACAATTTTAATCATATAAACATTTTACACGGTCTCGACTACGCTCGACCTGACATTCTACTTAATGTATCTCCTCAATCCGAGTGTTGTCATTTCGATCGAAGTCGAGGAAGACAAAACTCAATGGTCTCGACTTGGCACGACCGAACAGCTGTGTTTTTATAAGCCCTCTGTCAGTTCGAGCGTAGTCGAGAACTAGACACAAATCTAATTATTTTTATCGAATTCAGGCTTTATATACAACTTATGGGAAGTAGAATTTTTACACTCCGATTCCACCCTTAGCCTTTTCCAATCCAAATTCACAAGAGCTGTTTTCTTCTTACCACTCCATTTCTTTATTTTAGTTTCCCAATTTATTGCTACAAGGTAGTTATTGAACATTTCGCAATATACTAGTTCAACTGGGCGACGACCATAAGTATAGGAGTCCTTATTATAACCAGTTTCATGTTCTTTTAACCTTCGTTCCAAATTATTTCTAATTCCTGTGTAATATGTTCCATCTGCACAAGACAACATATAGACATAAAGTATTTTAAATCTTTTCATTAGTGATTATTTTAATTTGGTCTCGACTACGCTCGACCTGACAATGGCTACAAAATTCCTTCATCGGCGAAACTCAAATATTTTTGGTCACCAATAATGATATGATCCAATAAATTTATGTCCATTACCCTTGAACTTTCTTTGATTTTCTTAGTTAGCGATAGGTCTTGTTCGCTGGGTTTTAGTTGGCCAGAAGGATGGTTATGGCATAAAATAATTCCGCTAGCCAAAGTTTCAATGGCCGGCTTCAAAATCAAACGTGCATCAACTACAGTGCCGCTGATACCGCCTTTACTGATGCATTCCATCTTCACAACTGAGTTAGCACGGTTCAATAATAAAATCCAGAATTCCTCATGAGGCAGATCACTCAGTTTTTTATTCAATAGCTTGAAGGCATCGCCTGAACAAGATATTTTTGCCTTGCTTACAATTTCGTTCTCATTCCGCCTTCTTCCTAACTCAAATGCCGATGCAATATTAATTGCTTTGGCTTCACCTATCCCTTTAAATTTTTTTAGTTCGGCTATAGAGGCTTTCGCTAAAAGATGAAGGTCGTTACCATAACTATTTAAAACCCTTTGTGCTAACTGAATGGCTGTTTCTTCCCGCGTACCAAAACCAATTTGAATGGCTAATAATTCGGCGTCCGACAGATTTTGGCGCCCTATGTTTACTAATTTTTCCCTAGGCCTGTCGTCTTCCGCTAAGAGTTTTATTGGTATGTGCTTAACATCTGTTTCTTCCATATTTTGCAAAATTAATGCACAAAAATTTGAACTGATAGCTACAAATTGTAGCAAATTGAAAATTGTTTCCTACTAATCAATTCAAAATTGGTACTTTTGAGCTTATGTCTGTTTTCGACACAGAATCCCTCAGTATTTTCAGGATAAAAGAATTCCGCTTTTTCTTCTATGCGCGCTTTTTTTTGACATTGGCGATTCAAATGCAGATGAGCACCATAAGCCTTCAAATTTATTATGAGCACACGCGTGAAGAACTGGTTTTAGGCCTCATTGGTTTAACGGAAGCAGTTCCGTTTGTAATTAGTTCTTTTTTTTCGGGGCACGTTGCCGATACCATTAACCGCCGGAAAATACTTTTAGCAGGTATTTTCGCTTTGTTTCTTGGTTCGGTGTTACTCTACTTTTACAGCGCGCCTTTTACTTCCTTTTTAAAAGATACCGGCATGTTTGCTTTATTTGGGGTTGTGTTTTTATTCGGTATTATCCGTTCTTTCCTTGCAGCCTCTACGCATCCTTTCATGAGTCAAATTGTTCCGCGTAACCAATACACCAATTCCGCAACATGGAATAGCACTGCTTGGCACGTAGGAGCAATTTTAGGACCCGTAGTGGCAGGTTTAATTTATGGATACAATAATTCATTAAATGCTGATACCTGTTATTTTATAAATGGTATTCTTTACTTACTCGCTTTAGTGTTCATCTTTAGGATAAGTTCAAAACCTATGCCTGAAAAAGGTGTGAAAGAAACCTTATACCAAAGTATAACTGGCGGTTTAAAATTTGTATTTAAAAACAAAATGGTACTAAGTGCTTTATCGCTTGATTTATTTGCAGTTCTATTTGGCGGTGCGGTGGCACTTATACCTGCCTTTACTGATAAAATTTTGCATTTAGGTCCTGAAGCATATGGTTTTTTACGCACCGCCCCGGCAGTTGGTGCAGTTTTAATGGCAATCATTTTAGCGATAAAACCTCCCGGTAAAAATGCGGGTACTGCCTTATTATGGTCAGTAATTGCATTTGGGTTCTTCACCATACTTTTTGCTTTAAGCACCAATTACTGGCTGGCATTTTTTATGTTACTGCTTACCGGTGCTTTCGATAACATTAGCGTAGTCGTACGTCACAGCATTTTACAATTATTGACACCGGATAATATGCGTGGACGCGTAGCAGCGGTTAACAGTATTTTCATTGGTTCAAGTAATGAAATTGGTGCATTTGAATCGGGTGTGGCTGCCCGTTTAATGGGCTTAGTACCTTCGATTGTTTTTGGTGGCATCATGACCATCGGTGTAGTATTAGGCATTCACAAATTAAATCCTGATTTAAATAAAATGGACCTGACGAAATATCAATAGCCGCAGATTGCACAGATATTCACAGATCGAATATCCACGTTAATCAGCGACATCTGTGGCTTAATTACAAAATGAAAAAACAAAAAGATATTTCACTACTTAAAGAATTTCTTGAAGAGAAACATTTTCTTTACAATAACAAATCATTCATTCCCACCGATCCAATTCAAATTCCGCATCGCTTTAGTAAAAAAGAAGATATTGAAATAGCAGGTTTTTTAGCTGCCACCATTGCATGGGGTCAACGTAAATCGATCATTAATAATTCAAATAAATTGATGTTGTGGATGGACGAAACGCCTCACGATTTTATTTTAAACCACACCGCCAAAGATCTTGTAAAATTTAAAACCTTTGTGCACCGTACATTTAATGGAACGGATTGTGTTTTCTTTTTAAAATCATTACAGCACATTTACAAAAAACACGGGGGATTAGAGAACGCTTTTAGTAATCAGCTTGGCGCTTCTGACAATAATATTAAAAATGCTATCGTTGGTTTCCGGGAAATATTTTTATCAACTAAACACGAAAGCAGGAGCGAGAAACACATTTCTAACCCGGATGCGAAATCAAGTGCGAAACGATTGAGCATGTATTTGAGATGGATGGTGCGAAATGATAAAGCTGGTGTTGATTTTGGAATTTGGAAAAACATTAAACCCTCTCAGTTGTGCTTGCCTTTGGATGTTCATACAGGAAACGTAAGCCGTAAATTAGGTTTGTTAACCCGTACTCAAAATGATTGGCAGGCAGTAGAAGAAATTACTGAGGTATTAAAATCATTTGACACGAAAGATCCTGTAAAGTATGATTTTGCTTTATTTGGACTGGGTGCCTTTGAAAAATTCTAATTAATCCAAACAGCTTGTCTTCTGTCTGTGGCAGAATCCTTAATCTTTAAACGCAGCTTGCTTCCCAGGTTTTTGGCAATATCAAATGCTTCCTCTTTGTTTCTTGTTTCGTGAACGATGATACGGCGGTTTGTATGATGAACCATGCTCACCTGGAAATAGGCACTTGGACTATTCTCAAATTCATCAATGGAACAGCCTTCACATTTCACAAAAACATTACGGAACACCAGTATGTAGTTGATTTCGGGCAGCGGCTCGAAATCACCCCACTTAAAAATGCCAAGTAAACTCTCCTGAATTTTATAAGTTCTTTTTTCAAGGTCAACAAAAGTTTTGAATTGCCTTAACCAATTGCTTACCGCTTGCCGTTTTCCAACTATGTAATTTTCCATAATCTGTAATTTATGACTCAAAGGTAAAGCAACAGGTAATAAGTTTCGGTGATAAAAGTTACTGATCGGGCTATTTACTTATTTAAAAGATCCAATGATTCCTGGTTAATCTTTACCTGATTGTTCTTAATCCACTCTCTCATTTTACCTACAAATAATTCCTTATTACTAATAGAAAAGGTTTTAATCACCTTTGTGCCTCTCGACTTTTTTATGATATAAAAAATTCCGTGGCGGTATTCAACGTAATCTATTTCATTGGCAAAAATCTTTTCCAGTCCTTCCAATGAAATTAGCAGGTAATTGGCATAGATGCTAACGAAGCATAATTTTTTTACATACTTCAGGATACCGATGATGATTTCTGTAAACGCAATAATTAAGCAAACCGGGAATAAAATTTTAACTGCACTTGGCGAAAAGTAGAGGACCAGCGCAAAAGTAAGGTAAATTCCAACTTTAATAAACCTAAACATGTAAAAACTGCTGGGATAGTACCAGAAGCGTTCAACAGGCAGTTGAGCCTTATAACTCGTCGTATTATACTCCAGATAACACAAAAAGGTATATGTCAATCCCATTGCCACTTGGATAATCAGGAGGTCGCTTTTCTCAAACAAACCCCTGAAAAGGCTCAATATAGTTATTACAACTAATGTTAATAAAACTAAATTTTTACCTATTATTACTTTTGAATTGCTCATTTTTTAAGAATACGATGCTTTTTACTAATTTTAAACTCAGATGAGCTTTTTATTTCCTAATTTCTTATACGCCCTTTTCGCTGTTTCTATTCCTATTATCATTCATTTATTCAATTTCAGAAAGTACAAGAAAATTTATTTCACAAACGTAAAGTTTTTACGTGAATTAAAACAGGAAAGTCAGTCGAAAAACCGTTTAAAGGAGCTTTTAATTTTATTAAGCCGCATTTTAGCCATTTCCTGTCTTGTTTTTGCTTTCGCTCAGCCTGTTTTAGTAGATAAAGGCAGAAAAGTACAGGTAGGCCAAAAAGCCATTGCTGTTTATTTGGATAACTCTTTTAGCATGGAAGGCATCAACAAGAATGGCAGCTTATTGAGTGTGGCGAAAAAAAGGGCGAAAGAAATTGCAGGGGCCTTTGGCAATTCAGATAAATTCATGCTTATCACCAATGATTTTGAAGGGAAGCACCAAAGGTTTTTATCTAAAGAAGAATTCATTGATGCCATTGAAGAAATCAACATCTCCTCGGCGGTTAAACCACTTTCTCAGGTAATAAACAGGCAGAATGATTTCCTGAAGTCGTCGAAAGCAGGAGATTTAAGGCATTTTATTTTAAGTGACTTTCAAAAATCCACCTCTGATTTTAATTCCATTAAACCTGATACACTTGTTGCCAGTACATTGATTCCTATCACAGCTAATAATAGTGATAATGTTTACATTGATACATGCTGGTTTGAAACTCCCGTTCAGCAAAAAGGCATTCTTCAAAAACTGAATATCCGTATTCATAACAAAAGCAATAAGGTAATTGAAAACGGAACCGTGAAGCTTTTTATCAATCAACAGCAAATAGGAATCGCTTCATTCAGTGCGCAGGTTCAGTCAAAAACAGAAACCGGAATTATTTTTGAATGTAAAGAGACTGGATTTAATTTTTGCTCTTTAAAGATTGATGATTACCCTATTGTGTTTGATGATGAATTGTTTTTCACCTTTAACTCAAAACCAAACATTAATGCCGTTCAGATTACAGGTAAGAACTGCCAAACTTCGGGATATTTTAAAACACTCATGCAGAACGACAGCTTATTCAGTTTTCATGAAACTAATGAAAAGGCTATTGATTATGCTTTGCTGACGAATGCCAATATTGTTATTCTGAATGAACTCGATAATTTCTCAAGCGGTTTGATCTCTGAAATAAACAAATATGTTCTTAATGGTGGTCATTTGATTTTTATTCCTTCCCTTAAACCTGATATTACCAGTTACAGTGAATTTTCTAAGAATTTAAATTTACCAATTCCGGCGAACACCGATACAAGCACCATGCGTCTCGAAAAAACGAATTTCAAAACCGGATTTTATGAAGGTGTATTTGAAAAATTAGATGAACGGATGGACTTGCCTGTTGTTAGAAAACATTATACAAATCAACAATCTACCAAAAGCAACATAGTGCCTATATTAAAGTTACTAAATGGAGAAACCTGGCTTGGTGAGCTTGAAACAGGTAACTCCAGAATATATTGCTTTAGCAGTTCTTTGGATTTGTCTGCAACGAATTTCTGTAAACACGCTTTGTTTGTGCCTACCATTTACAAAATGGCTATTAATAGCTTAAAGCCTACTCCACCCTATTTTTATACGCAAAATAATTCTGTTATTTCTTTAAACGTATTAAATGAAAAATCAGAAGAACCTTTTCACATCACCGATCTCAATAAAAAATCTGATGTAATTCCTGAAATGAGATTGGCCAATAACCATGTCAATTTTTATACCCAAAACCAAATAACCAACCCTGGTTTCTATATTTTATCACATAAAGAAAACCAAATCATGCCATTGGCGTTTAACTTTAACAGGCTTGAATCCGGGCTTGATTTTTATACCTCGGATGACATCGAAAAGCTTATTGTTGATAATCACCTTGTTTCGTATAAAAACCTCATTGCTGGTGAGAAACCCTTAACAACTTCAATACAGGAAATAGGTGGAAACACGAAACTTTGGAAATTATTTATTATTTTAACCTTGATTTTCATTGCCCTCGAAATCGCATTAATTAGATTTTTAAAATGAATGTATTAATAAAACAAGCTAAAGTTATTTGTCCGCAAAGCAGTTTCCACAACAAAACTGTCGACATACTCATCGAAAACGGTATTATTTCACAAATCAAAAAAGGAATTACCGCAGCAGGAATCAAAACAATTGAAGCAAACGGGTTGATGGTTTCGCTTGGCTGGTTAGACATGCAGGTTAATTTATGCGACCCGGGTTTTGAACACAAAGAAGATTTAGAGAGCGGATTAAAAGCAGCAAGCGCAGGCGGATTTACAGGCATTGCTATTGTTAGCGGAACTAACCCACCACTACACAACAAAGGGCAAATCGAATATATCATCAACCGTGCGAATAATAATTTAGTGAATGTTTATCCTTTAGGAACATTGAGCCAGAATCAGGAAGGAAAAGATTTATCTGAAATGTACGATATGAAATTAGCCGGTGCTGTTGCATTCAGCGATTATAAAAATCCGGTGAAAGATGCAGGACTAATTTTAAGAGCTTTGCAATACACCACCAACATTGGAAGTTTTATTATTACACATTGTGACGATAAAAGCATTTCGCATGGCGGACAAATGAACGAAGGTGAAACCTCGACCATGTTGGGATTAAAAGGCATTCCTGCTTTAGCTGAAGAAATAATGCTACAAAGAAACATTTCGGTTCTTGAATATGCCGGCGGTAAAATGCACATTCCAACTATCAGTACAAAAGGTAGTGTAGATTTAATCAAAAAAGCAAAGGCAAACGGTTTACAAATTACCTGTGGTGTAGCAGCGCATAATTTATTGCTAGATGACTCTGTTCTTTCTGACTTCGATACTAATTACAAAGTAAACCCGCCACTCCGTAATAAAAAAGATGTGGAAGCATTACGCAAAGCATTAGAGAATGCTGTGATTGATGTAGTAGTAAGTGATCACAGGCCTCAGGATGTTGAATGCAAAGATTTAGAATTTGATTTAGCTGATAACGGCGTAATTGGATTACAAACTGCCTTCACCAGTGCCTTAACAGGAATGAAAGGTGAAGCTGAAGCTTTGGTAAATGCTTTATCAGTTAATCCCAGAAAAATATTGGGCTTAGAAATTCCTCAAATAGAAGAAGGACAAAAAGCCAACCTAACTTTGTTTACTACCGAAGGCGAAACAATCCTTACAGAAAAAGACATTTTATCCAAATCGAAGAACTCCCCATTTATTGGAAAGACTTTGCAGGGAAAAGTGATTGGTTCGGTTAATAATAATAAAGGGTACTGGAATTAATTTACCAACTCCATTTTTTCTGAGCAATTTTTAATAAATATAATGAAATTATGGAAAGAAGTTACATGAGGCTACCCTTTATGGCCTCGTACCCTTCATCTACCTTAAGGTGTTTTTCTTTATAAGCAGCTACAGCTAATTCGTCGCAGCGGTTATTTTCTACATTGCTTGCATGTCCTTTCACCCAAACAAACTTCATTTTATGTTTATTGTATATTTTAAGAAAGCGTTGCCACAAATCAACATTGGCTTTGTTCTTGAACCCAATTTTCACCCAATTGTCAATCCACTTTAAATTAATGGCGTCAACAACGTATTTTGAATCGGAATGCACCACCACCTCTTTATCGTTGTTTTTGATCATCTCCAAGGCAACAATCACCGAAAGTAATTCCATCCGGTTATTGGTGGTTAATCTGAATCCTTCTGAATGCTCTTTCCGGTGATGATTGTACAACATAACAAGACCATAACCTCCCGGACCGGGATTACCACTGGCGGCACCATCAGTATAGATATGTATTTTACCTTGTGTCAAAATAAAAACCCAGACGTTGAGCCTGGGTTTATAAAAATGAATTAGTTATTATTAATGATGTGCTTCTTCCCTTGCAGGCTCGGCAGCATGTTCTGTTGCCGGTACAGCAGCGCTGTCAGATACAGTTTCAACTGCTGCAGTTTCTTCAGCATGCTTGCCATGATGTGCGCATTCTTTACCTTCTTTGCAATCACCACACTCACCATGAGCTTCTCCATGACCTTTCATGTTTTTATGACACTCTTCCATACTCATTCCTGCAGGATGTTTGCTATGGTCACCTTTTTCACAAGCTTCCATACATTCTTTAGAACAACCTTCAGCACATGCTGATTCGTGGTGACAAGGGTCGCCAAGGCTAACGAATAATAAAATAATAAAAACTGTAACTGCTCCTAAAATTAATGGAACTGTAAACGATACCGCTTTCGGTTCGCTGTGGCTATGATCATCGTGGTTGTGTGACATTTTCTTTAGATTTTCTGGGATAAAAATAACAGTTATTTCTTTTTCTAAAAATATCTTATTGTTTTATAAACTTAAAGTTTTGAACAGCCTTACCATTGTTTAACCTTCCCGCATAAATTCCGGCTTCCAGCTTCGAAATATCAATGGTATTACGGTTGACTGCATTCGAGTTATCGAACTTTTCTTCCAGAATCAAACGGCCTTGCATGTCGAATATTTGAACATTATGCTGACCGTTCTCGGTTATAAAAAGATTAATTTCAGTAGTAGCCGGATTTGGGTATATAGCTAAGGCTATTTTATCAGTAGCCACTTCATTAATTCCTGCAAAATAGCGGATATTATCACGGTAGCTTACTTCATTAGGCATAAAATTATTGAAAAGTAAAGTACCTGAAACCTCTAAATAAGGCACTTTTTCGGTTAATGATAACCATTGGTATTTTCTAACAAAGTTCTCATAACCGAAATTGATTGGCAAGGTAAATGTACCTAAAGGAATCATAGCATGAACGCTATCGATTGAATATTGGGTAGTAACCACCCTGATACAAGGTTCAGTACCATAAGGGGTTTTAATGGTTCCCCACCCGTCAACTTCAGTAATCCGATAACCGTTTTTTTCGAAACCAAATGGCATTAATGTACTGGAAGGGGTTGACATAGAAAAAACAGAGGAATCGCGATCCAAATAATTCAATGGAAAATTATACAACTGGTCTTTCTTACCGCTTGCATAGGATACCGGTAAAGGTAATCCCATTATAGTGATACCCCACGCATCTACATAAAACGAACTTGATGTTTTTTTATAAATATCGCACACATTCGTTAATGTGGCAATAAATAAATTTAAAGAATCGGCGGTTTTTTCGCAAAAACCTGTAGAAAAATAACTGTAGTTCAATGCCGGTTCAAATTTTCGCATTTTTTGCCCAATTGGCTTTAATGAATCAAAATTCCAGGTATAATTTGGCCCTGTGTTTTTGTATTGCGTAACAAATGCACTGCTTAATTGAGAGGTTGCTGCTAACGACAATCGGGCCGTGTCGCCACTACTTGGCACGTTAGTAGAAGTGATAGTAATTTGGGCATTTGCCAAGCTTACAATCGAAATAAAAACAAAAAGTAAAAGTTTCCTCATTTATAAAAATTTTAATAAATATAATAAATTTAAACAATAACTCGTTTTGTATTAGTAATTTAAGGCAAAATATGTTGCTAAAGTCGTTTAGATACCTGTTTTTAACCATTATAATTGGTCTTTCATTACCTTTGAAAGCCCAACAGTTTACATTGAAACTGGTGAATTCCGACACGGTAAAAATTTTCAAGTACATCAAGCACAAAACCCAATTCAAATCACGGAAAGAACTGGATTTTACATTGAATCAGATATTGAATGATTTAAGACAACAGGGTTATTTGCTGGCAGATAATGATTCAATTACAGGAGATTCCTTAAATAAAACCGCTTATTTAACGGTAGGCCGGAAATTTAAATGGGCGGTCCTGAAAAAAGGAAATGCTGAAATGGATGTTGTTTCTAAACTGGGTTACAGCGAAAAACTATACACCAACAAACCATTCAACTATATACAAACAGCAAAATTTATTGAGAAAATAATTAATTATTACGAAAACAACGGCTACCCTTTCGCATCGCTAAAACTCGATAGCGTTTCGGTTAATGGCAATGAGTTTTCGGCTGTATTAAACGTCAACAAAAATAAACTTATTAAAATAGACAGTATATTAATTGAGGGTGATGCCAAAATAAATAAAACATTTCTTTATAGATACCTGAATTTAAAACCAATGATGCCTTACGATGAAAGTGCTTTCAGGAGTGTTTCAAAAAAAATGAAACAATTGCCATTTTTAAGCGAATCAAAAGGCCACGTCATAAAACTCACCGAGAAACAAAACAAACTGTATATGTTCTTGAATAAGAAAAATGCCTCACAATTCGATGGAATTATTGGTATACTTCCTGATAATACCGGCAAAACTGTATTCACGGGTGATGTGAAAATTAAACTGGTGAATAATATTTTCAGGGCAGGCGAAACATTCGATTTAAACTGGCGAAGATTACAAACCCAAACTCAGGATTTTAAAGCTAGGGTTATTTATCCCTACTTACTCGGATCCCCAATTGGAACGGATTACAGTCTTAAAATATACAAAAAAGATACTTCGTTCATCGATGTCAACAATAACATTGGATTACAATACTATTTTGGTGGATTAAATAATCTTAAAGTCTTTTATAAGCAACGCAACGCTAACATTCTTGCAGCGAACGGACTTGCATTTATTACCGTATTACCCGATTATGCCGACATCACCACTCAGTCGTACGGGCTAGGCATCAGCTTTGAAAAATCCGATTATAAATTCAATCCGCATAAAGGATATTTTATTAACCTAACGGCACAAACAGGTAATAAAACCATTAAGAAAAATTCGAAAATCAATGACGCGGTTTATACCAATCTTCAACTGAAGTCGATTCAATACCAAAGCGAGGGCGATTTACATGCATTTATACAAATTAAAGGCAACAGTGTTTTGCATTTGGCCGCACAATACGGGAGTATTTTTGGAGATGCTCCGGTTTTTAAAAATGAATTATTCCGGATCGGCGGACTAAGAACCTTACGTGGATTTGATGAAGAGAGTATTTATGCATCCACATACGT
>Ga0154020_10007738_pt1 | contig 12509 bp, 14 predicted proteins | sample Klosneuvirus_201_FD_109709 | JGI IMG/M metagenome (GOLD analysis project Ga0154020, IMG submission 109709) | Active sludge microbial communities from wastewater, Klosterneuburg, Austria - Klosneuvirus_20160825_MG | ecosystem: Engineered > WWTP > Aerobic digester > Activated sludge | place... | reverse complement strand
TGTATGAACACTATAAGGAACCTTGATTCTATGGGCGCGTGAGCGCCCATAGAATCATGATATCATTATGACGGAATTTTGGCCGGTTGAATTTTCTGATCTGGATTTCGATCTGCCGGAAAACCTGGTTGCTACCGAACCCGCCGAGCCGGGCGACAGCGCGCGGCTGATGGTCGCTAACCGGAATACTGGCACGATCACTCATGATATATTTGCGAACCTGGGCAACCACCTCGCTCCGGGCGATGCCATCTATTACAATGCCACGCGCGTCGAAGCGCGCCGTGTCAGGCTGAAGCGTTCAGACGGCGAAGCGCAGTTTGAATGCGTGTTTCTGCAGGTTCAGCCGGGCGAAGGGCAGGCGCAGACCTGGCAGGTGCTGATGCGCAACGTGCGCCGACTGAAAGACGGTGCAGAGCTTGTTGCGATTGCCGACCCGGCATATCGCTTTCGCTTGTCGAGGTTTGAGGAGAAATTGTTGCTCACGACGGAGCGATCGCTCAGCGCCGAAGATTTCGCGCGGGTGGGTGAAATGCCACTGCCGCCGTATATGCACCGCGCGGCGACCGAACGCGACGCGACCACGTACCAGAACTTTTTTGAACGGCAAATGGCGGAGCGAGAAAAAATACGGGGCTCAGCCGCAGCACCGACTGCTGCGCTGCATTTTACGTCGGCATTGCATGCCCGATTGTGCGCGCAGCAGGTGAACTTTCTGCCGCTCTGTCTCGACATCGGTTATGGCACCTTTGCGCCGCTCACGGAAAAAAATTTCACCAGCGGCAAATTGCACGCAGAACACTACTACATCCCACCCGAAACCGCTGCTGCCTTTAAAGCGCGTTCTGCTGCACGCAAAGTCGTGCTGGGCACTACCGCCCTCAGGGCGTTGGTCTCGTTCGAGCGTTCGGGTACAGTCGAGGGCGAAACCGACCTTTTTGTGCGCGGCGATGAACGCCTGCAGAGCATCGATGCACTGATCACGAACTTTCACCTGCCGCGCTCAAGCCTCTTGCTTTTGGTCGCAGCCTTCTGCGGCAAAGAGCTGCTGGCCCGGGCCTACCGCGAAGCGCTCGCGCAAAAATACCGTTTCTACTCTTATGGCGACGCGATGCTGATTTTGTGATTCTACGTTTACTGCGTCTCTGCTCATTGACCGGCAAGTGGTGATGCCAGTGCGGATTGTTATATTCACTGTTTCGATTGCCGGAGTGCTGACGGCTTTCGTGCCTCCCGTGCGCGGTGCTGATCCGGTGAAGCCGGTGAACCCCAACAAGGTCGCCGATTTTGCCGACATCGACGCAAAGATCTATAAAAGCGAAATGCTCGAGAACTTCGAAGAGAAGACTATCGCCGAAATTTTTCTGCCGCAGGAAAACGCGGCGACGGTGAATATTTCACGTGAACTGACACCTCCTGTGTCTGAATCGACGCAGTATATCGCGATCCGCATTCCCGAACCCGAGACCCGGCGTGTGCGCCTGCAGTTCATTAAACCCCCAGAAGTAAAAAGTTACTGCCGCGCGTTCACTTTCTGGCTGAACGTTGAAAAGCTGCACGCGCGCCTGTCACTGATAGTCGAAGACCGCGAAGGCCGCCGCCATTTTCTCGACAGCGGCGAGCTGCAGTTCCGCGGCTGGCGGCGCATGCGTCTCTCGGTGCCGCAGAAAGTGCACCAGCAGGACTGGTATCTGAATGAAAAATCGGCGCTGAAGCTGATCGGCATCGAAGTGGTGTTCGCGCGCAAATACACCAAGAACAAGCTGCCGCTGATTCTGATCGATGAAATTGCCGCCGAGGTACGCGAAAAGTACCAGGTGCCACCACCCCTGAAGAAGAATTAATCTGGCACGAATCGTGGCGGCGCCGCGACTCGTGCCAGGTCATCTGTTTATCTTTTCCACCGCCCGGCGAATGCCTTCGAGCGTGATGTCGAACATCGGAAACACCTTTGCGATCGCGGTGACGGTAGAGGCAGAGAACGGATCGTTCCATTCGTTTTCGTTCAAAGGGTTCAGCCACACCGAATGCGTGAATCGGCTGCGCAATGCACGCAATCTTTCGACCGAAGGTTCATATTCTTCTTCGCCGTAGTTGATGTTGCCGTAACGGCTAAACAGTTCGCTCGGTGCCATGCTCGCGTCGCCGATCACGAACACCCGTGTGTCGGGATCTTCTTTTAACAATCCCGACAGCGCCACGGCTTCGGTGCGCGTTGAGTCTTTGTAGACATAGCCATAGATCGTGTTATGGAAAAAATAGGTTTTCAGCGATTTCAGTTGATTTGACATCTTCTCGAATAGCAGCTGCGTGAGCGGAATATGTTGCAGCATCGAATGCCCGCCATTGTCGATGAACAGCATGACTTTGAGCTTATTGCGCAGCGGCGCCGAGAACACAAGTTCAATGTCACCCGCCTTGCCCGAACGGTAGACACTTTCCTGGATGTCGAGTTCGGTGAGTGCCGCATGCTTCTTCATGTTTTTCATGAGCGCAATCGCCTGTCTGACGTTGTCGCCGCTGAGCGTCTGCCGCGAAGAGTACGCGATATGCCGGCGCTCGCCGATTACCTTGAGGGCGGAAAAATTGCCGGGGCGCCCATGCACGCGAATGCCGCCGGTGGCATGGCCCGAATGGCCAAAAGGCGATGTGCCGCCCGTGCCGACCCAACGATTGCCGCCATGGTGTTCTTTCATCTGCTCGCGCACGGTATCCCAGAACTTTTTCATCAGCGCATCGATGTCAAGATCGTAGCTGCGCAGCGGTATGTCGCCGCTCTGGCGCGCTTGGCGCAGCCAGTCTTTGAATTGGCGGGTTTCGAGCAGTGCGGTGTCACCCTCGGCCACCGCGGGTATATTCATCGCGTAGAAATAGTTCAGAAACGTGCGTTCAAACACATCGAGATCGTCGCGCCGTTTGACGCAAATGAGGCGCAGCAACAGGAACAGATCGTCGGTACTGCTGATGTCGATGCGTTCAGGCGCAGAATAAAAATCGAGAATCTGGTCGGCGCCGATAGCCAGCCCTTCACCCCGCAGCGCGTAGAAGAAATCGAGAAACATCAGCCTCCAGAACCGCGCTTAGCACCCCGAAACTGCAGAATATCCGCTGTGCGCTTGAGCAAGATGCCCGAAAGGGGGATTTTCGCCACTTCTTCGGGGGTGAAATTCTGTCTGCGAATCGCGCTGATCCACTGGATGAGTTCGCTTGTGGCTGGGGATTTTTCGTAACCGCGCGAACGCAGATCATAAAACACGCGCAGTGCCGCGTCGAGCACTGGCCCTTCAAAATCGGGAAAATGCAGTGCCAAGATCTGCCGCATCTCTTCGACAGAGGGAAAACTGATATGGTGGCAGAAACAGCGGCGCAGAAACGGGTCAGACAGTTCGCGCTTCGCGTTCGAGGTAATGATGATGACAGGCGGCTTTTCCGCCTTCACGACAAAATTTGTCTCGCGAATCGTGAACTCCGCATCTTCGAGTACATCCAGCAGGTTATCCTGGACATCCGACTCGGTTTTATCAATCTCATCGAGCAGCAAAACTTTGCGTTCGGTGGCTTTGAAGGCGCGCCCGATCGGCCCCCAAATGATATAGTCATAGAAATTCTGCACATTGCGGCCCGATGCCGCGTCGGGAAAGCGCGAATCATTGAGCCTGAGCACGGTGTCTTGCGTGTACGCTGCCTCTTCACCGCGGAAGGTTGACTTCGCGCGCAGAATTTCCATGCCGAGACCGAGCGACTCGGCAATCGCAAAGGCAAGTTGGGTTTTTCCCGTGCCGGGTTCGCCGGTCAGCAGCAGTGGTTTGTTGAGTGCGAGCGCCATGTCGACGATCTGCGCCAGTTCCGCCGAGACGAAATATTTTCCAGTACCCGTGAATTGCATACTGTCTGATCTCGGCCATGCGTCAGAGCGAAAACTGAAAGAGTAAACCAGCTTAAATCGCATTGACACTGGGTTTTGCGGGCGCGCCCGTCCGCCATGATCCGGATATTCAGAGTTGCTATTCCATTATTTTTTCTCCATTGTATGAATGCAGGTAAGCCTTTCAATGAAGTCGAGCCGAACGCGCTACCGGCAAATGTGACCTGGACAGAGCATGTCTACCCAGTGCTGAAGCAGCGTTGCAACGAATGCCACTCGAGCGGGCCTGAATCGAAATACGGGACGGTCGAGGGCATCGATTACTCCAGATATGAAAACGCGATACCTGCCGTCGCAGTCGCAGGCGCCAAGGAGTCAGATGACAACGGCTTTCAGGGAATTCTGAAAGAAGCAGTTAACTCGAGTGCCATGCCGCCCGGAAACAAAGACAAGCTGACGCCGTATGAGCGCGCGCTGCTGCTGAAGTGGCAGGAACAAGGATTTGTACGGTGATGGTGCGCCTGTTTGTTCCGCTGCTGGCGCTGTCTGCTGCTGGTGGCATAAATGCTCTGCCCATTTATTCTTTCGGTGCCACACGCACCTGCGACACCTGCCACGCCAACCCTTTCGGTAGCGACAAAGAAACCGAATGGAAAAACCCGGAGCTCAAATCACGCAAATGCAATATGTCGTGCCAGTCATGCCACGTGAATCCATCTGGAGCAGGCTTGCGCAATGGCCCTGGTCGCTACTTTGCTCAGGCGGCACTGCCGGTGTATAATAAGCAGGCAAGGCCATACCATGATCTGAACAGAAATTTGTCAGACTACATATCTCGCCTGCAAACACAGTCAGGCCCAGAGGCGGATTCAGGAAAGGAGACGAAAGCCGCCGCTGCAACACCGGCAAAAACTGAAGCGGCTCCGAAGGCAGATTCTGAAGCGCGATCGGCAAAACCGTTCCCATGGTTTTATAGCGGCGATTGGTTGAGCTGGGGACATCCACTCAATGCCGAATCTGTCGCAGAACAGAGTGAATATGCATACCGTGGCGATCGTTATGGCACGGTCAATGCCGATCCGTTCATCACGATTGGTGGTGACGTAAGGCTCGCGATGTATAACACCCCGGGCAACCCGATCGCCGTTTTTCCGATGCAGTTTGATGTCGGCACCGCCATACACCCGATCGAACATGTCACCATCTCAGCGACCGGCGGTTTGCAGGGCAGAACATCCGGCGTCACAGACACGCTGACAGATAAGCGCAATAATCCGGGCAAACTACAAAATGCATTTTTACTGCTGCATGAATTGCCCTATCAGGCTTATGTGCAGGCCGGTGCATTTTTGCCCGAGTTCGGCACGCGCGTGGAAGACCATACCTCGTTCACGCGTAAGCTGACCGAAATGGATCCGACGCAGCCGCAGAATGTTGTCTACGGTGTGCAGGCCGGTGCTGCGCCGAATTATCCCTATCTGAGCGCTGCGGGCTTCGCAACGCGCCGCTCCGACGGTACCGTCGATGGTAGCGGTTATACTGCTAATCTTGCCTGGCGTGATATTGCGTTCGGCGGCGGATTGTCAATGATGCAAAAATTCCGCCCCAATACGGGCACAATACCCTACCAGGTCACTGGTAATCTGACTGCGGCCAGTGTGAATGCCTACTATAACCTGTGGGGACTTTTCCCTTCGACCAGATATACTGCACCGATGATCATCCTCGCCGAATATAACGTCGGCAAAATGCCACGCACCCTGACCAGCGACAGAATTTTCAGCATCTTCGCGCTCGAATGGAACTGGCTGGCATTTAACGGCTTTGTGTACCGCATTGGTTACCAGATTCAGAATCAGGATATAGCAGTATTGTATTCGACGGTGAATCGTGTGAATACCGGTTTTGATCTAACGCTGATACCTGGCCTGCGGTTCACGTTTGATCTGCGTTTTTACACGGGACCTGCGGGCGGGGGCAGCGACGAGTTCATTTTGTTCGCGCATGGTTATTTTTAGCGCATAGTTTTGGTGCGGGTGCCGAGCGGATTGTAGAAAAGGTGGGGAGTTTTCTGCGCCGAGGTCAGGCGGCGTCGTTTTCGACCCATGGAAAGTGTCGGATTCGTGTTTTTTCCTCATATTGTAAGACAATTCCATCATTCACGCGCGTCGCGCTATAGTAGCTAATAACAAAGGGAATAGAACGCTTGCGGAGTGAATAACGCTGACGCCAAAAATCCACATCAGCTTTATCGCGCCAATAGAAACCCGCTGATAAAAACTCTTCAATGACTCTCTCTAAATATGTCTGAATCGCGAAATCCATCAGGCGCGAAAACGATACTCCCGCATGATGACAACGCGACCAGGATACCGAACGCAGGGCTTCGGTTGTACGAAATGGCACAATTACATACGGGCCACTGCGCTGGTTGTAGCATTTGTTTCGCGCAGCAATAGCTCCACGTCCGCGCCAAAGGCGCAACAGGATGCGAATGCATTCCCGCATCAATCTTTGTTCAGAAACCTCACCTTGAATGACCGCAAGGCGCTTCAGGCCCGTTTGCAGATGATTAAGTGTTGCAGCCCTCAGCATAACCGAGGTCATGCGCGGCCTTGAAATATCTATATGCCTCATATATATTAAATACCAGAAAATGGGAGATTTTTCTCACTCTTTCCGAAAAAGTTTCCAATGGTTGACTATCCCGGTCAAAAATAGGAGTTTCATACGGTCAGGATTATCCCCTGGCGCACGCCAATGCAGTGGATAAAACTTGACGAATTGTTCATGTTTTCTGATGCACCGCCACATGACAGCAGGCGCAAGCCCAGGAGAAAATATGAACAGCCAACACTTTGACGTTCTCATCATTGGAGCGGGTATATCCGGAATCGGTGCTGCCTGCCACCTCCGGCGCGAAATGCCGGGAAAATCATTCGCAATACTCGAACGGCGCCAGGCAGTCGGTGGCACGTGGGATCTATTTCGCTACCCGGGCATTCGCTCCGATTCAGATATGAATACGTTTGGATTTGGATTTCGTCCGTGGACTGAAACACGGGTTCTGTCCGATGGCCCATCGATAAAAAAATACGTCGAAGACACTGCAAAAGAGTATGACGTGATGAAACACATCCGCTTTGGCACGAAAGTAACTCGCGCCGCGTTTTCTTCCGCAAATGCCCTGTGGACGCTTGAGTCCGAGGATGAGAAAGGCGGAGAAAAAAAAACTTACACTGCCAATTTCGTTATAGCATGCACTGGTTATTATAAGTACGATGCGGGTTATAAACCAGATTTCCCCGGAGAAAAAGATTTCAAAGGGCAGATTATCCATCCGCAAAAATGGCCGGAAAATCTCGACTATACAGGCAAGCGTGTTGTCGTCATCGGTAGTGGAGCCACCGCGGTGACGCTTATTCCGGCTATGGCGGATAAAACTGCTCACATTACCATGCTGCAAAGGTCTCCGACCTACATTGTCTCGATTCCGGCAAATGATTTCCTTTCTGAAACACTGCGCCGCTTTCTGCCCAACAGTTGGGTCTACCAGATGGCACGGACGCGCAATATTCTGATGCAGCGCGCGATTTTCTGGCTTGCTAAGGCGCGCCCCTCAGCAATCCGACGCCTGCTGCTGGGTGCCGCAAAATCGCAGCTCGGAGACGCGGTCGATATAAAACATTTTACTCCTAACTACAATCCATGGGATGAGCGTCTCTGTGTTGTGCCCGATGGTGACCTGTTCAAGACCCTGAAGTCTGGCAAAGCGTCGATTGTCACCGACCAGATCGAAACGTTCACCGAAAAAGGCATCAAGCTCAAATCTGGCAAGGAACTCGAAGCAGATATCATTGTCAGCGCTACCGGGTTGGATGTACAATTGATGGGCGGAGTTGCGCTTGAAGTCGATGGTGCCACCGTGCCTGTCACGCAACGCGTCACTTATAAGGCAGTTCTTGTCGAAGGCGTGCCTAACGCAGCTATTATATTCGGTTACACCAACGCTTCCTGGACACTCAAAGTCGATATCGCCTGCGAGTATATCTGTCGCCTTCTCAAACACATGGACAAACAACACTTCCGTGTGGTTGTCGCGCGCGACAAAGAGGGAGTTAAGACCGAAGACACGGTTATGGGTGGCCTTAGTTCAGGCTACATACGCCGCGCGGCTGACAAACTTCCGAAGCAAGGCTCACATGGCGTCTGGAAAGTATCGAATGATTATCTTTCAGATGTGCCGATGCTGCGCTTTGCACCGATTGCCGACGAAGCCCTTGAATTCGGATGACCCGCGTTATGGCCGCCGGTCACAAAAAACCGGCGTGCATATATTTTGGCTGTTAGCCAGCGTGTAACGCTTTCTCAACAGATTCAAAGATTTCAAAATTTTTGTCAGACTTGGTGATCTTCAGAACCTGCATTACTTTGTTATTCACATTGGCGAGGGCAATACTGCCACCATGTTCCTGCGCTGCCTTTTGAAAATGAAATAACGCTCCCATTGCCGATGAGTCCATGTGATCCACTGAGGTCATATCCAGAATTGTGAGCTCGGGTTTGGTGTCTAACACCGCTTTTACAGAGTTCTTAAATTGCGGAATGATATACATTTGCAGTTGTGCTTCGTGAATATGAATCACGACTGCATTGTCATGCCGTTCAATACTGATCATAACTGGAGACCAGCATGCTCATGGCTCCCGTTTGTCAACAGATAACCGTTCAAAGCGGGCTTTTACCCCGCCATTAATGTCGCAGGTCTTTACGCGGCCACCATCACACTTGCCAGACCGCCATGTTCGGTGCGAAAGTTAGTGGTCTGTCCCTGATAGTAACGTGCCATGATACCGAGAATTTCATCACCATACGTGTAGACGCGGATGTCATATTTGAGCGATAATTCCGCCGTCAGCTGCCGCATCTGCGGTGGCACATATTTCTGGGCGATGTATTCATGTTCTGCGATCTCTGACCAGACGCGCGCGGTGAGCTTGTCGCCGCGGTAGACGGCCTTGCCGCCGAAGCCGTTCAGTGGTTTGAAGAACCATTGCTTGCGCGTGCGCCAGAGTTCGTCGCGGTTCGCCTCGGTGACGATCAGCGTTTCGGGAATATGCCGGCGTATCAAATTGATATCTGCCGCTGTGTCGAAAGCGGGCGACCAGATATCTGCGAGATTCGATTTGCGTGCATAACGCGCATGCACGGCCGGGTTCGGGCTGACCGTCGCGAGGCCGCGTTCATACACTTCTTTCAACGTTTGTGAGCCGGGTTTTTCAAAATAAAAATCGGTCAACCGGTTGTAGATAAAGTCGAGGGGGATTTCCCCCGCGTAGGGTATATTCTCGCGAATGGATATTTCTTCGGGCGCTTCTATGACTGCGTCGATATGGTGTTCACGCAACAGTTTCTGCACCAGCAGAAATTCGGGGTAAAAGAATTGTTGCTCCGGATTTTCATCGACTATAGCGACAGTTTTTAGCGGCCGATCGGGGGAACGCAGCGCCGCCTCCCGGCGGAACATTTCGACAATTGTTTTTGCCTCGAACCGCACTGTGGTTGGCAGCAGACTCATAGCAGCGCTGAGCAAAGGGATCGTGCGCCGATTTTTCAGGTAGGCTTGGTCGCAGCATTCGCTCAGTGCTTCTGTTGCGTAGAGCCCGAGAACTGCACCAGCTGCATTTGTATTGATTTCGATGAGCTGTGGGCCATTTTCAGAAATATGAAAATCATACGAATTGAATATGCCCTTTTCTGCAAACGGTAGGGGTAGACTTAAGTCTACCCCTACCGTTTGCGGGCGATACAGTATTTTTTCATACGCAGAAATAAATTCCTGCATCTGCGCAAGGTCTTTGCGGGCTATAAAATGCGGCTGTTCGCTGAAGTACTGCGGGTATGCCAGCTGGTCTTTTTTGAGCGCCTTGCAGTGGCAGTGCGCGTTGAGGTAGTCGGCTTTCAGCAGCATCCGTTCGCTTCCTTAATTGAGTGTATTTCAGAAAACATGGCATCGAGATCTTCTTTAAAAGCCGTCAGTGAAGCGTAGTTTATGCAGTAGCAGACCTTTGGCCCGTCGATCTCTCCTTTAATGAGACCCGCATCTTTGAGCTGCTTGAGGTGCTGCGAGACCGTCGACTGCGCGAGCGGCAGTTCTTCGACGATGTCGCCGCACATGCAGTCCTGTTTTTCTGCGAGTAGTTTCAGAATGGCGATGCGCGCCGGGTGCGAGAGCGCCTTCGCCATCGCTGCGATCTGTTGTTCGTCACGGCTGAATTCGACGCTCTTGCTGATCATTTATTTTACCGGTGTGGCGAAAAAGATCGTCTGGTAAGGCAGCGTACTGGCGTCGCTGGTGACGCGGTAGCCTGCTTGAGTCAGTTCGGTTACAATCGTTGCCGTCGGTACCTTGATGTGTGCCGGGGGCCCCATTGGAATATCGCCGTCCTTGAAATCGATAATCACGAGCAACGGATTCACTCCGCGCAGCGCGGGCTTTAACCGCCGGAAATATTCGACGCGATTTTCGATATGGTGGTAAACATTGACGCTCAAAATGACATCCGCCTCTGCGTCTTTCAAGTTGGCACTTTCGGTTGTGACCTTGCGCACTTCGAACTGGTCGCGGCGCTTATGTTTTTCCGCGCGCTCTTGCATGTAGGCGATGAACTTGCCATCGAGGTCGAGCGCTTTGACCGTGTAACCGGCGTCGAGCAGGCGAAAGCTGAAATAACCGGTACCGGCGCCGAGGTCGGCGATCACAGGCGAGGTGAGCTTTTGCTTCTTCACATGCGTGGCAATGAGCGCGAGCACGGCCTGCGGCTTCTGCCATTCATCGCGCGCGGGATCTTCGAAATGTTTCACCAACTCATCGAAGCTCGAACGGTGCATGTGGTGCTCGGCAGATCCGTGTTCGTGCTTTGCATGGCGGTGGCAGGCGCTGAAGAGTCCCATAGAGAGGGCCATGCCCGTGAGGGCGACCGCACGTAGAGGTGAATTGGCAGAGTGTCTCATGGTTGTATTATCGTATTTTTACGATGAGTCGGCCAGTAAATGTCATAGCCAGGCATTGAACAGATAGCCCGAGGCGGTCATGAACAAAGCGATCACGCCAAAGTAGATGCCGACCAGACGCCAGGTCATGATCTTCTTGAGCAACAGCGCCTCGGGCAATGACAGACCGATCACTCCCATCATGAAGGCGATTGCGGTACCGAGAGGAATACCTTTTGCGACCAGCACTTCAACCACGGGCAGCACCCCCGCCGCATTGCTGTACATCGGTACACCCATGACAACCGCCAACGGCACCGCGAACCACTGGTCTTTGCGGATGTATGCCTCAAAGAAGCCTGTGGGCAGAAAACCGTGCATGGCCGCCCCAATACCGATACCGAGTACGATGTACGGAGCAATGCCCTTAACCGTGAGCACCGCCTCGCGCAATATGCCGGGCACGCGCGCAAAAAAACGGCGCGTGTCGCTTAGCGCACCGTCTGCGGAGTTCCCCTTTTGAATGAGCTCCTGAATCCAGGGCGACAGAAAACGTTCGAGTTTCAGTTTTCCCAGCACGACACCGCCGATGATGCCCATGAGCATGCCGGTTAAGACATAGATCGCGGTGATGCGCCAGCCGAAACTGCCGGCGAACACGGCAAGCGCCACTTCGTTCACGAGTGGTGCCGTGATCAGATATGTGAAGGTGATACCCAGCGGAATGCCGCCTTTGACAAAGCCGATAAAGATCGGAACAGAAGAACAGGAGCAGAAGGGTGTGATAACGCCGAACAGAGCGGCAAAAAGATAGTCGAGCCCATAGAGCCTGCGCTTGGTGAGAAAGTCCCTGATGGCATCGACCGGCAGATAGGCGTTCACTGTTCCCATCAGGGACGTAATCGCGGCCAGCAAAACGAAAAGTTTGAGGGTGTCAAAGACGAAGAAATTAAGCGACGAGGCGAGGTGGCCGGGTGCAATTGCAAACAGCCCGTAGATCAGCCAATCTGCAAATGCCTGCGCCCAGTGGAACATGTGTCAGGTTTGGCCTATCAGGTCTTTGATTTCCTGCACTGTCGGTACGCGACCCGAAATGCGCAGCGTGTCATTGATAACCAGGCCGGGTGTTGCCAGCACGTTATAGCGCATGATGGTTTCGACATCTTCAATCTTTTCCACTTCGGCGGTGAGGCCGAGTTCTGCAACGGCTTTCCTTGCTGCTTCAACAGTGGCTTTGCATCTCGCGCAGCCGGGACCTAAAACCTTAATATTCATTTCGTTGTTTCCACGCGCTTTTTATACCGCAGAGCGAAGCCGACAAGCAATATCAGCGCGGGCACTTCGATCAGCGGGCCGATCACCGCCGCGAATGCCGCACCCGAATTTATACCAAACACGGCGATCGCGACAGCGATGCCGAGCTCGAAATTGTTGCCCGCGGCGGTGAAAGCGAGCGACACCGATTTGGGATAATCAACGTGCGACCTGCGTGCCAGAAAGAATGCGCTGAAGAACATGATGCCGAAATACAAAAGCAGCGGCAGCGCAATGCGCAGCACATCCGCCGGAATGCGCACGATCAGTTCGCCCTTGTAGCTGAACATGATGACGATAGTAAAAAGCAATGCTATAAGTGTAATCGGGCTCACCT
>Ga0154020_10007737_pt1 | contig 12510 bp, 15 predicted proteins | sample Klosneuvirus_201_FD_109709 | JGI IMG/M metagenome (GOLD analysis project Ga0154020, IMG submission 109709) | Active sludge microbial communities from wastewater, Klosterneuburg, Austria - Klosneuvirus_20160825_MG | ecosystem: Engineered > WWTP > Aerobic digester > Activated sludge | place... | reverse complement strand
GGTGGCCTCGCTGTGGAGTCCTGTGCTGGGGAGCCCGGAGGAGTGTGCTAGAAAACCCCCACTCGTCGCGTTCCGGAAGGAAGGAGGATTCGATCCGATCCGTTCCTGGATCGGAATCGGCGTCCGTACAACGATGGCCGGCCCGCCGCGCCATCCTTTTTCAGGGAGGAAAGATGCAGCCCAAGATGATGCTCGTCCTCTGCAGCGCTTCCGCCGCCATCGCCCTCGGGGCCTGGCTCCCCGGGGAGGCCGGCGCCTCCGACTTCCGGCTCGCCCAGCCGCCGCCCGCCGACCTGCCGCTCGCCCAGGAGCCGCTGGGTCCGGCGCCGAATTGGATCGAGCATTTCGATGCGTACGCCACCGGCTCCGAGGTCATCGGGCAGGGCGGGTGGGAGGGCTGGGGCGGTTCGGGAACTGTCGGCGCGCTGACCAGCGCCACGCAACTCCGAAGCGCCCCGAATTCGATCGACGTCGTCGGCGATACCGACCTCGTCCACCAGTACTCAGGCTACACATCGGGCGTGTGGACCTACACGGCCTGGCAGTACCTGCCGACGGCGGTTACCGGCCGCACCTACTTCATCCTCCTCAACACCTATCCCGCGTTGGCGTTCGGGCACTGGTCGGTCCAGCTCTGCTTCGACGGCACCGCCGGAGTGGTTCGCGACGACACGCTCGGCGACTGCACCACCGGCGTGACGGCGCCGCTGGTGCGCGACCAGTGGGTCGAAATCCGCGTCGTCGCCGACCTGACGGCGAATACCCAGACGGTCTTCTACAACGGCGCGCAGTTCTACACGGCCCCCTGGTCGACGCACCTCGGGCCCGAGGGAGCGGTCAGCCTGCGGGGCGTGGACCTGTTCGCCAACAACGCGACCTCGACCTTCTACGATGACCTGTCGCTCTCCAACCTGCCGTTCCTGGACGGCTTCGAGAGCGGCGACACCGCAGCCTGGCATCAGACGGTACCCTGACGGGGCCGGCCCTCGAGCGACGACCCGGCACCGCCTCAGGGGGCGCGGTGCCGGGCGAGCCGGCCGGAAAGATGCTTGCGGACGTCCGGCCACTCGCTGGCGAGCACGCTGTAGAGGACGGTGTCGCGCACCGAGCCGTCGCGCCGCGCCCAGTGATGGCGGATCACTCCGTCCCTCTTCGCTCCGAGCGCTTCGATCGCCCTCTGCGAGGCGAAGTTGAAGTTGTCGGTCCGCAGGCCGACCACCCGGCAACCGAGCGTCTCGAAGGCGTGCGTGAAGAGCAGGAGCTTGCAGGCGGAGTTGACGTGACTGCGCTGCCAGGCGGCGGCGTACCAGGTCCAGCCGATCTCCACCCGGTCGGCCGCCGCGACGATGTCGTGGTAGCGCGTGCTGCCGACGATGGCGCCGCTCGCGAGCTCGCGCACGGCCCACGGCAGCATGTCGCCGGCGCGCTGGCCGGCGAGCTCCCTGTCGATGTAGCCGGCAGTCTCCTCCGGCGCCGGCACGGAGGTGTACCAGAGCTCCCAGAGCCGGCCGTCGGCGGCCGCCGCAGCGAGGCCGTCACAGTGCGCCGCCGCCAGCGGTTCGAGCCGTACTCCGTCGCCTTCGAGCGTCACCGGGGTTGGAGCGATCATGCCGACCCTCCAACGCTCAGAACGAGACGAGGGTCTTGAATCCGCCGTAGGCCATGCGCTTCATGTCGAACGGCATCGCGTCGGGGTTCATCATCTTGGCGAGCCGGGGATCGCTGAGAACCTTCTTGAGCACCTTGTCGCGATGGGCGCGCGACTTGTAGACGATCCAGGAGAAGCCGATGAGCTCGCCGGGCTTCGCCAGCACCATACCGGGGAAGGACACACTCCCTTTCTTCTTCTTCGGAATGTCTTCCCCGAGACACTCCTGATAGGCGAGCGCCCCATGCTCCATCCAGACCTTCCCGGCCTTCCTCGCGATCCGCTTGTACTCCGCAACCTTCCTCTTCGGCACCGCGAAGACGAATCCATCGACGTAGCTCATGAGGCCTCCCAGGGTCGTGGTTGTCTGGCATGCACTAGCAGCGGAGTCTAGTCCAGGCGAAAGCAGCTGCGTCCAGGGGGGGGAGGTTCAGGTTGGCTCCTCGGGCGGGGCGCCGGGGGACATCTGGAGCTCGACGATCATCTGGCGGGCTTCGAGGCGCAGGGCGGGGAGGTGGCGGGCGAAGAGGAGGGCACCGGCGATGCAGATCGCACCGCCCCCGGCCAGGGTCGCGGGAGCGCCGATCCGGGCAGCGAGGAAGCCCGCGACGAGGGCGCCGATCGGCGCCATGCCCATGAACATCATGGCGTAGAGCGACATCACGCGGCCGCGCATGGCGTCGGGAATGAGCGACTGGATGAGCGTGTTCGAGCTCGCCATCTGGCTCATGACGAAGAAGCCGACCGGCACGAGGAGGAGCGCCGAGAGCCGGAAGTCGCGCGAGAGGGCGAAGGCAATCAGGGAGATCCCCATTCCGCCGGCGCAGATGGCAATGAACGTACCCAGGCCCTTGACGTTCCTGCGGCTGGCGAGCACGATCGCGCCGAGGAGAGCGCCCACACCGGCGCAGCCCATCAGCAGACCGAGCTCGCGGGCGCCGCCGCCCAGGATCTCGCGCGCGAAGACCGGCATCAGGACGACGTAGGGCATGCCGGTGAGGCTCACGACGCCGAGCAGCAGCAGGAGGGCGCGCACCGGGCGGGCGCGCGAGGCGTAGACGAAGCCTTCGCGCACGCTCGCCCATGCAGAAGTGGCGTGCGCGCCCCGCGCCGGCGCCGGCAGCCGCATCGCCAGGAGGCTGCCGAGGACCGCGAAATAGCTCACCCCGTTGACGAGGAAGCACCAGCCCTCGCCGATCCGCGCCACGAGAATACCGGCGATCGCCGGCCCGAGGACGCGCGCGCCGTTGAAGATCGACGAGTTCAGGGCGATCGCGTTCACCAGGTCGTCGCGCCCGACCATGTCGACCGCGAACGCCTGGCGGGTGGGAATGTCGAAGGCGTTCACCACGCCGGAGAGTGCCGCCAGGACGAGGATCCAGGAGATCGACACCTGTCCGCCGAGCGTCAGCGCCGCGAGAGTGAACGCCAGGACCATCGAGGTGGCCTGGGTCGCGAGCAGCACCCGGCGCCGGGCGAAGCGGTCCGCCACGACGCCGCCGGCGGGGGAGAAGAGCAGGGCCGGGATCTGGCCGGCGAAGCCGACGATGCCGAGGACGGCGGCCGAGTGCGTGAGGCTGTAGGCGAGCCAGGCCTGGGCGACCGACTGCATCCAGGTGCCGGTGAGCGAGACGAGCTGGCCGGCGAAGAAGAGCCGGTAGTTGCGATGCCTCAGGGAGCGGAGCGCTTCGGGGAGGCTCAAGCCTTGCCCTGCGGCCGCCGCGAAGCTGTCGGAGGCGGCGGCTGCGGCGGCGCGGCGCTCTCCTCGGCCTCGGTGTCGTCGCGCTCGTCGAGGAGGATCTCGATCTTGCGCTCGGGTTCGAGCTGTTTCTGCAGCTCGAGGAGTCCCGTGCGCATCAGTCCGCGCCGCCGGCTCTTGCCATGGATCCTCTCCTGGCGCTTGCCTTCGAGGAGGACGAGGACGACGAGCACCAGGATACCGATCCCCAACCAGGCCTGAGCGGTCATCGGTCAGAGCTCGAGAACGAGGCGCAGGCCGGCGTCGAGCGCCGCGAGCTCGCTCGGCCGAAGCTGGGACACACGCTCGATCAGGTCGGCCTTGAGGACCTTCTGCAGGTCGTAGACGTTGGCGACGGAGGGCTTCCCAAGGCGGGTCGAGCGGGTGTCGAGCCGGACGTTTCCGGGCAGTCCCTCGAGATGCAGACGGCCGGTCAGCGGCACGACGAGAAATGAAGCGATGCGGGGCTCGCGGACCTTGTCGGTCTGGACGATGACCGCCGGACGGCGTTTGTCGACGCGCACCCACCAGACCTCACCGCGGCTGGGCAGCGGGGAGTCACCAGTCATCTTCGGCATACTCCTGCGCCATGCGGGCACGCTGGTAGTCGCGCCAGGCGGTCTCGTCCTCCGCGACGTCCCAGCCATGCCGGTCCAGGTAGGCCCGGGTCCGGGCGCGGACGCGGGCTTCGTCGAGGAGCTCCGCCAGCAGACCCGAGCGCGTCGTGCCGCGCCGTGCCGCTTCCGCGTCCGCGAACCGGACGAGCTCCTCGGTGAGGGAGACGCCGATCTTCATGACACCAGTGTAGCACCACGCGGAATACCCGGGTATTCCATGGTCGCCCGGCCCTGCGGCGGTCAGAAGGAGGTGTTGCGGTCCAGGCGTTGCTTCACGGTGTCCCGTTTCCGGCGCCGTCGGCCAGCGCAGCCTCGCGAGCCGCTTCGAATTCGTCGCCGGGGTTCCAGGTCGGCATGGCGTCGGCGTTGGCGATGGCGGTGCCGATGGCCAGCGCGAGCCGGGTGTCCTCGAGCATGCCGTCCCAGACCCAGTCGGCGTTCAACTCGTCGCACGGCTGGTGGTAGCAGGTCGCGTCGTAGGCCTCCTGTCGCGCCTTGGCGGCCGGGGCGCCCGCGCCCACGAACTCGGTTCCCGGGTCGAGGTAGATCGCCGGCACGCCGATGCGCGCGAAGTGGAACTGGTCCGAACGGTAGAAGGAGCCCTTCTCGGGCGCCGGGTCGCCGTGGACGACCCGGCCCTGCGCCGCGGCGGCGGCGGTCACCACGGCGTCGAGCGACGACTTGCCGAAGCCGACGTAGGTGACGTCGCGGGTGCGGCCGTAGATGTTCGCCGAGTCGAGGTTGATGTTCGCGGCCATCTTGCCCGGAGCGAAGGTCGGGTGGGTCGAGTAGTGCCGGGAGCCCAGCAGGCCCTGCTCCTCGGCGGCGACGAAGAGGAAGAGGATCGAGCGCCGCGGGCGCTCGGGCAAGGCCGCGAACGCTCTTGCCAGGGCGAGGAGCTGGGCGCAGCCGGTGGCGTTGTCGAGCGCGCCGTTGTAGATCGTGTCGCCCTCCTTGTCGGGCGAGGCGACGCCCAGATGGTCGTGATGGGCGGTGTAGACGACCACCTCGTCACGCAGGACGGGATCGGATCCGGGCAGGAGCCCGGCGACGTTCGCGGTTTCGACTTTGCGGATCTGGTTCTCGAGCGTCAGGCTGGTGCGGATGCCGAGCGGCACCGGACGGAACGATTTCGACCTCGCGGCCTCGACGAGCTCGGAGAGCTTCCGGCCGGAGAGCGCGACCAGCTTCTCGGCGGCCCCTTCGGTCGTCCAGCCGGAGATCTGCAGGCGCGGTTCGTCGCCCGCGGGGAGCTCGAACTGTTCGCTCGACCAGGAGGATTGAACGACCTGGAACGGATAGCCGGCGGAGGGGGTGGTGTGGATGATGACGGCGCCAGCCGCGCCCTGGCGCGCGGCGCTCTCGTACTTGTAGGTCCAGCGGCCGTAGTAGAGCCGGCGCTTGCCGGCGAAGAGGGCGTCGTCCCAGTCCGGATCGTTGTTGAGCATCAGCAGGACTTTGCCCCGCAGATCGACCCCTTTGAAATCGTCCCAGCCGTACTCCGGCGCCTGGATGCCGTAGCCAACGAAGACGACCTCCGAATCCTGGATCGTCGCTGTCGCCGCCTGGACGCCCGACGCCGCGATGAACTCCTCCCGGCGGGCGAGCGCAACCCGGCCGCCCGGAGCCTGAAACTCCCAGGTCGCCGGGGCCTGCGAATCGATGCCCACCATCGGAAACGACTGCTCCCAGGTTGGCGATGGCGACCCCGCGCCGGCGCCCGTGCCGACTCCCGGCACCAGGCCGAGAGCTTCGAGCTCGCTGGAGAGGTAGAGCCGCGCCACCTGGTCGCCGCGGCTCCCCGGCCCTCGCCCCTCGAGGGCGTCGGAGGAGAGGAAACGCACCGTCGCGGCGAGGCCCGCGGCGTCGATCGGCCCGCCGGCCGGTGTCGGCTCGACGACGGCAGGCGGGGAGCCGCTGTCGGCGCGGGTCGCGGAGGTCGCGAGCAGCATGCCGACGGTCAGGGTGCAGCCGAGCAGGGGGATCGCGGCGGAGCGAGACGATCGGTTCATGGCGCCATTCTCCCCTGAAAGCGGCCGTCCGGCGCTCTTGCGACGCGTGCCCACTTGCCGGTCAGCGGGAGACAGGCTAACTTCCCCGGGTGGTCCTCGAAACGGCGCTCGCCGATGCTCTCTACCTGAACTGGGCGATTCCGCTCGCGGCGTTGCCACCGGCGCCGGCCGGGCTGCGCTACGACCTGGGGCGCGCCGGCCACGTTGGGAGTGAAGGCCTGGCGTTCTTCTCGCTGGTGCTCTACCGCCAGGTAGGTCTCCACCTGCGGGGAGCGAGCTGGCTCGCTCTGTCCTATCCCCAGGTCGATGCGCGACTCTACGTGCGCGACGCCGTCAACACAGCGTCGGTCCTGCTGCTTCGCCAGCTGGTACCCGGATGGGTGGTGCCGCTCGGGAGACTCGTCGGCGGGCAGCCGCTCTCGGCGGCGGTCTGTGAGTTTCCCGACGGGCTTCCGGAGGCGCCGGCGGATGGCGCCCTTCGGGAGAGCGGCGGGGCTCCAGATCCGGATCCGCGCATCTGGCGCTGGAGGTTCTCCGCCGGAGCTCGCCTGACGACGGCGGTGCGCATCGGCGCACCCGGAGGATTCGCCGGAGCGGCCGGCGGAGGCTCGGGCGGCGAGGTCGAGGATCCGCGACCGCGCTCCTCGCGGCAGTGGGAGGGGGAGGTCGCGTTCTTTCGCGACCGCACTCGCGCCTTCTGGCGGCAGGGCGCCTCCCTGCGGCGTGTCGAGACCGACCGGCCGGCGACCCCTGCGCTGCCGGTCAGCGCGCGGATCGAGCAGGCCGACTGGCTCGAGACATTCCTGCCGTTCGTACCCGTCGAAGGCTGGTCCGAGGTGCACTCGGCCTTCCTCGTGCCCAGGGTTCAGTTCGTCTTCGCCTTCGAAGGGGCGCGCGAGGTGCCGGTCGCTGCGCCGATGACCGCGGCCGGATGAGCCGCGCGACGCCAGCCCAGATCTGCGTTTCGCGCCAGCTTTCCGTTACGAGCTGATCGGTTGAGCCCCCTGCGCCGGCTCGGCCGGAGCTACGTCCGTGCCTTCTCGGGCCTCCCCGGCGAGGTCTGGATCCTCGCTTTCGCCACGCTGGTCAATCGCGCCGGCACGATGGTGCTGCCGTTCCTCACCCTCTACCTGACCGGACAGTTCGGGTGGAGTCCCGCCGCAGCCGGCCGGATGCTCGCCCTCTACGGCGCCGGCGCCATCGGCGGCGCCTTCCTCGGTGGATGGGCGGCGGACCGCTGGTCGCCAGTCGCGGTGCAGCAGTTCTCCCTCATCGGCACCGGCTTCGGATTCCTCGCCCTCACCCGGATCGAATCGGAACGCGGCTGGGGCGTCGCCAGGGTGGTGATCAGCCTGGTCGCGGAGTGCTACCGGCCGGCACTGCTCGCCGCAGCGGGCAAGGATGTCCCGGCGGAGGTGCGGGGGCGTTCGATGGGGCTCCTGCGCCTGGCCGTGAACGCCGGCATGTCGATCGGACCGGCGGTCGGCGGCCTTCTGGCGAGCGCCAACTACGATCTGCTGTTTCTCGCCGACGCCGGCACCTGTTGGGCCGCCGCCGCAGTCCTCTTTCTCGCCCGCCGGCGGGCCGCGCGCCGCGGCATGCGGCCCGTCGCAGCTTCCGACGAGGCGCCGCAACCGGTGGGCTCGCCCTGGCGCGACGGCCCGTTCGTCGTCTTCCTCGGCCTCGCGATGGTTCTGGCGATCGTCTTCTTCCAGATCAATGGCACTTTTCCGCTCTATCTGCACCATGAATACGGGCTCAGCGAGGCCGCCATCGGGGGGCTCCTCGGCCTCAACGCGCTCGTCGTAGTCGCCTTTGAGATGCTCATCCTGCACCGCACCGAGCGCCTGGCTCCACTCGCGATCATCGGGCCGGGCGCCTTTCTCCTCTGCCTCGGTTTCGCGCTCCTGCCCCTGGGGCGCGGGGCGCTCTTCGCCGCCGCAACCGTGCTCGTCTGGACAGTCGGCGAGATGCTCACTCTGCCGATGACCAACATCTTCGTCGCCGCCCGGGCCGGATCGGCGCGCGCCGGGCGCTATATGGGCGCTTATACGATGGCCTTCGCGACCGCCTTCCTGCTGGCGCCGGCGCTGGGCCTGTCGGTTTACGACCGCTATGGCGGGGGCGTGCTCTGGGGGGCGGCCGGCGTGGTCGGCGGCGCCCTCTGGCTCGGATTCTGGGGGCTGGGTCGCGTGCTAGCATCGACCGCCGTCAGCGCCGAGTGCGAGTCACGTCCGCCCGACTGAGGCCGATCGGGATGGACCTCGATTCACTCCACCGGGCTCCCACGAGCCGAGAGTCAACGAGAGCCAGCAAGAGCCAGCGAGAGCCACGATGAATCTGACCGACCCGAAGGATCGCCGTCCGCAGCGCATCGCTGTCCTGCCCGGAGATGGCATCGGCCGCGACGTCACCGCCGAGGCGGTCAAGGTGATGCAGGCCGCCGCCGAGCGCCACTCCCTGCCGCTCGAGCTGGTCCATTTCCCGTGGAGCGCCGACCACTACCTCGAGACCGGAGTCTCGATCCCGGCCGGCGCGATGGACGACCTGCGCGACAACTTCTCCGCCATCTTCATCGGCGCCTACGGCGACCCGCGCATCCCCGACATGCGGCACGCCGCCGACATCCTGCTCGGGATCCGTTTTCAGCTCGACCTCTACATCAACTTCCGGCCGTGCAAGCTCTACGACGCCCGGCTCTGCCCGCTCAAGGGCAAGAGCGAGGGCGATATCGACTTCACGGTCTTCCGCGAGAACACCGAGGGTGCTTACGTCGGTGTCGGCGGCTTCCTGAAGAAGGGGACCCCCGACGAGGTCGCGCTGCAGGAAGAGGTCAACACCTACAAGGGCGTCGAGCGCATCTGCCGCGCGGCGTTCGAATGGGCGGCGGCGAACGGCAAGAAGAAGGTCCTGATGGCCGACAAGTCGAACGTCATGCGTTTCGGCCACGATCTGTGGCAACGCGTCTTCTTCGGTCTCGCGAAGGAGTATCCGGCGATCGAGGCCTCGCACATGTTCGTCGACGCGCTCTGTATGCAGCTGGTGCGCGCCCCGGAGCAGTTCGAGGTCATCGTTTCGAACAACATGTTCGGCGACATCCTCACCGACCTGGGCGCGGCGCTGCAGGGCGGTCTGGGGGTCGCCGGCTCGGCGAATCTCCATCCGGGGCGCACCTCCATGTTCGAGCCGGTGCACGGCTCGGCGCCGAAATACGCCGGCACCGGCAAGGCGAATCCGCTCGGCGCGATCCTCTCGACCTCCCTGATGCTGGAGACGCTCGGGCACCGTGCCGCGGCGCTCGAGATCGAGAGCATCGTCGGCGAGTCGATCCGGACCGGCCGCACCACGCACGACCTGGGCGGCAGCCTCACCACCGGCGAAGTCGGCGACTTCGTGGCGCGAGCCATCGCTTCTGGATCCGGTGCTGCGGGAACGGCCGATCCTGGATCTGGCGCCGCGGCCCGGCCGGCCGCGTTCGTCTCCTGAGGAGGTCCGTCGATGCAACCCTCCGTATCCGAGTTGATCTATGACTGGAACGATTGCCTGGGTGAGCTCCATCCGGCGCGTGGCCGAATTGCGCTGAACGACGAGACTCTCCGCGACGGATTGCAGTCGCCGTCGGTGAAGACGCCGACGATCGGGCAGAAGCTCGAGATCCTCCACGGTCTCGCCGCCATCGGCATCGACTCGCTGAACATCGGCCTGCCGGGCGCCGGGTCGCACGTCGTCGCCGATGTGACGCGCATCGCCCAGGAGATCGTGGACCAGAAGCTCGCCATCGCCGCCAACTGCGCGGCGCGAACGCTCGAGGCCGACATCCGCCCGATCGTCGAGATCTCGCAGCGAACGGGCCTCGCGATCGAGGTCGCCTGCTTCCTCGGTTCGTCGCCGATCCGCCAGTACACCGAGGGTTGGGAGATGGCAAAGCTCCTCGAACTGACGCGCGAGGCGGTCGGGCTCGCGACGCGCGAGGGTCTGCCGGTGATGTACGTCACCGAGGACACGACGCGGGCCCGGCCCGAGGACGCGCGCGCCCTCTACACGGCGGCGGTCGAGGCCGGGGCGCGGCGGATCTGCATCGCCGACACGGTCGGGCATGCGACGCCCGAAGGGGCACGCAACCTCGTCCGCTTCCTGCGTGAGGTGGTGGACGACACCGGCGAGGACGTGGCGATCGATTGGCACGGCCACAACGACCGCGGGCTCGGACTCGCCAACGCCGTCGCGGCCGCCGAAGCCGGCGCGGACAGGATTCACGGCACGATCCTCGGGATTGGCGAGCGCGTCGGCAATTGCGCCCTCGACCAGCTGCTGGTGAACTTCGAGCTCTTCGGCTGGAGCCACTGGAACCTGCAGCCGCTCGCCGGGCTCTGCGCGCTGGTGTCGCGGGCGACCGGGGTGGCGATCCCCGAGAGCTATCCGGTCTTCGGCAGGGACGCCTACCGCACCCAGACGGGAGTGCACGCCGCGGCCATCCTCAAGGCGCGAGCCAAGGGGCACGACTGGCTCGCCGACCGGGTCTACTCGGGCATCCCGGCGGCGATGGTCGGCCGGCGGCAGGAGGTCGAGGTGGGTCCGATGAGCGGCCAGGCGAACGTCCTCTGCTGGCTGCAGGAGCGCGGTCTCGAGGCCTCGCCCGAGTGCGTACAGGCGATCTTCCGCGCCGCCAAGGAGTCGAAGGCGGTGCTCTCCGAAGAGCGCATTCTCGCGCTTTGCAGCGGGTTCCTTCCGGTTCCCGAATAGGATCCAGGCGCCGCGAGACCTGCGGACCTGCGGACGAGCTCGGCGCACAGAGATGATAAAATGTGCGCATGAAGCGCACGAACCTTCTCCTCGACGAAGTTCTCCTCGAAGAGGCGACGCGCCTCTGCGGCAAGCGCACTTACTCGGCGACGGTCGATCTAGCGCTCTCCGAGCTCGTGCGCAGGGCGCGGGCCGGCAAGATCCTCGAGCTCGCCGGCAAGGGGCTGTGGCAGGGCGATCTCGCCAGGATGCGTGGAGAAGAACCGCCGAAAGTGAAAGGTCGGCGTGTTTCTGGTTGACACTTCCGTCTGGATCGAGCTCTTTCGCCAACGACCGTCCGTCTCCTTGGCCGACTTGGGCGGGCTTGAAGAGGTCGTGACCTGCCTGCCGGTGATTCAAGAGGTATTGCAGGGCTTTGGGGATCCGGCCGCATATCGCATCGCTCGGGAGGCGATGTTCGCGCTTCCAATCGTCGAGTCGCCGCTCTCGAGTCCGCTGGTCGAGGAGGCGGTCGATCTCTACCGCTCGGCCCGGCGCGCCGGCGTCACCCCGCGGTCGAGCGTCGACTGCCTCATCGCAGCCTGCGCGCTCCGCCACGAGCTCCCGGTAGCCCACTGTGATCGCGACTACGCGCAGCTCGCGCGCGTCTCGGCGCTACGCGAGCTCGATCTCTCGGTGGGGCGTCGGCGGTGAGCGAGGTTCCACTGTGATCCTGGAGATGCTCACCGTCGGCCCACTGGCCGAGAACTGCTACCTCATCGGGGCCGCAGGCGCCGCCGGAGGCGGCCGCTGCGCCGTCGTCGATCCCGGCGCCGAGAGCGACCGGATTTTCGCCGCCATCGAGCGCCGGGGTCTCACCCCGGAGCGCATCCTCCTGACCCACGGCCACGTCGATCACATCGCCCACTGCGCCCATGTCGCGGAGCGCTTCGGCATCGGCCTCTGGATCCATCGCGACGATCTGCCTTATCTCGAGCGCCCGCAGTGGCCGGAGCTCGAGGCTTTTCTCCGGGCACGCCCTTGTCCGGCGCCGTCGGGCTGGCTCGAAGAGGGCACCGACGTCGAGGTCGCGGGCCTCGCGCTGCAGGTGCTCCACACCCCCGGCCATACCCCCGGCGGCGTCTGCCTGATCGACGAGGCCAGTCGGGAGATTCTGGTCGGCGACACGATCTTCTGCCGCGGCGTCGGACGCACCGATCTCCCCGGCGGTGACGGCGCCCAGCTCGCCCGTTCGATCCGCGAGAAGCTCTTCCAGCTCGGCGGCGACTATCGGCTCTTTCCCGGGCACGGCCCCGAGACCGGGCTCGACGAGGAGCGGCGCGAGAATCCGTTCGTCGGCGCGGCGGTGGCCGCCCCGGCATGGTGAATCCGCCGGTCCCCTGGCGGCGGCGTCTCGATCTCTGGCTCGACGCGCTCGCCTTCGAGCGCGGGCTTTCCCCCCAGACAGTGGCGGCCTATCGCAGCGATCTCGTGCGTCTGGGGGACTGGCTCGATCGGCAGAAGGGCAAGGGCGCGGGGACGGACCTGGTCACCGCCGACCCGGCGGCGATCGCCGCCCATCTGCGCTGGCTGCACGGCCAGGAGATCAGCCCGCGCTCGGCGCGCCGGGCGATGGCGGCGATGCACGGCTTCTACCGCGATCTGGTCGAAGCGGGTGAGCGCCGCGACGATCCGGTGGAGAATCTGGAGGCGCCGCGGTTGTTCAAGCGTCTGCCCAAAGTGCTGTCGGAGGAGGAGGTCGAGCGCCTCCTC
>Ga0154020_10007736_pt1 | contig 12510 bp, 10 predicted proteins | sample Klosneuvirus_201_FD_109709 | JGI IMG/M metagenome (GOLD analysis project Ga0154020, IMG submission 109709) | Active sludge microbial communities from wastewater, Klosterneuburg, Austria - Klosneuvirus_20160825_MG | ecosystem: Engineered > WWTP > Aerobic digester > Activated sludge | place... | reverse complement strand
TGGCCGCCCGCGCCGAGGAACACCGGCACCACCGTCACGCGGCGGCAGCCGGCCTGCACCAGGGCGTCCACGGCCGTGCCCAACGGGGGTTGCATCAGCTCCAGGTAGGCCAGCTCGACCGGCCCGCCGCTGTGCTGCTCACGCATGCGCTGGGCGATGGCATGGAAGGGGCGGGCCCAGGCGGGGTCGCGGGCGCCGTGGGCGAAGAGCAGGATGCCGTGCATCGGGGCCTCTCGGTGGGAAGTTGGATCCGGGAAGGAAGAAGATGAAGGCGGGCAGCGGCCCGGTTCAGCGGTAGCGCACCAGCCAGCTGAAGGCGGCCAGCGACAGCATCAGGTACACCGCACTGGGGATGCTGGCGGCCACCCAGGGCGTCCAGTTGCGCAGCAGGCCCAGGTGGCCCATGACGTTGTTGAGCAGCACGAAACTGATGCCCAGCATGATGCCGCCGAACACCTTCAGGCTCACCCCGCCGCTGCGGCCATGCAGGTAGGCGAAGGGCAGCGCCAGGGCCAGCATCACCAGGCAGGCGAAGGGGTAAAGGGCGCGTTTCCAGAACTGGATCTCGTAGCGCTGCGCCGCCTGTTCGTGGTCGGACAGGTGGTTCATGTAGCGGTACAGCGCCACGGTGGACATGGTGTCCAGCGGCAGCACCGCGGCCGCCAGCACGGCAGGCGTCAGTCCGGAGCGCCAGACCAGCGTGGGGTGGCGCTGGTCCTGCTCCAGCCTGGGGGTGTTGTCGGGGTTCCAGTGGCTGACCACCGCATCCTGCAGTGTCCAGGTGCCATCGCTGGCCACCCGCGCCTGGGGGGCCGAGGTGCGGTGCAGCAACTGGCCCTCTTCGCCGAACTCGTAGATGCGGATGCGCGCCACGCTGCCGTCGGGACGCATTTCGCCGAGGTGAACGGTGAAGCGGCGCTCGCCCTGCGCAGCTTTCTGGCTGTCGCGCAGCCAGGCACCGTTGCGCCCGACATCCACCCGGCCTCGCGCCTGGGCCTGCAGCAAGGTGGCCTCGCGCTCGGACCAGGGCGCCACGAAATCACCCACCAGGAAAGTGACCAGAACGAAGCCGATTCCCAGGCTGGTCAGCAGCCCCAGCGCCCGCTGAGGCCCCAGGCCACCGGTGCGCAGAATGGTGTACTCCGAGGACTGCGCCAGCCGTGACAGGGCGTAGATCGCCCCGATCAGCACCGCAATCGGCAGCAGCTCGTAGACATGGCCAGGCAGCAGCAGCACACACTTGAGCAGCGCCCGACCGATGCCCCAGCCGGACTTGCCGATGTCGTCGAGCTCACCGACCAGATCAAAAAAGAAAAACAGGCCGAGGAAGGCCAGCGCCACGAACAGCGTGGCGCCCAGGACTTCGCGGTACAGCAGGCGACGGACCGTGCGCATGGGATCTGATGGGCAAGGAATCTTGTCAGCGCCGCCGCAGGCGGGGCAGCGGCCAGACCAGGGCTGCGCCGCGGCTGCGCAGCCAGAGAAGGCCTCCGGCCACCAGGGCGGCCGTGCCGTGGAGCTGAAACAGGGCCAGCATCAGGCCGATCTTCTGGTTGGACACCCAGGCCTGCACCAGGCTGACCAGGTTGAAGTAGACCACGAAGGTCAGCAGCGCCTGAAGCAACGACCAGCTGCCGGCGCGACGCACCGAGCCTGAGGCCAGCCCCAGGCCGATGAGCGGCAGCAGCAGCCCGGTGGCGATCATCCCGATGCGGTACGACAGTTCGCCATCCCCGCCGGGGCTGCGGTTTCGCCACAGATCCAGCGTGCTGCGCGCCTTGTTGGGTCGGCTGTCCTGAACCTGCGGGCGGGGGTCGCCGATGCGCACCACATAGCTCTCGAAGCGGGAGACCGTGCGGGTCTGTCCGTCCAGATCCAGATCGGTGCGTGCGCCATGGGTGAGTTGCAGCTGGCGGGCGCCGTCTTCGGTCGCAGTGATCTGACCGGCCTGGGCGGTGGTCAGGGATTCGCGGTCGCTGCGCTGTTCCAGGATGAAGATGTTGCGCCCGCTGCCGTCCTGCGGCGCGTCCTTGTCAATGAAGAACACCCGCTCGCCGTTGCGCGAGGTCTGGAACTGGCCGGGCGAAACCCGCGACAGGTCCGAGCGCTGTTCGTAGCGCTCCCGCAGCGTCGTGATGTTCTGGTTGGCCCAGGGCCAGACCAGCAGCGTGAGGGCAGCCATCACCATCAGCACCGGAAGGGCAAATCGCATCACCGGCGGCACGAATTGCCGCAGCGACTGGCCGCTGGCCAGCCAGATCACCATCTCGCTGTCGCGATGCAGGCGGTTCAGGGTGCTCACCACGGCAATGAACAGCGACAAACTCAGCAGGGTGGGCAGATGACCGAGCATCACGTAACCGAGCACCAGAGCCACGTCCTGCGGGCCCACGCGGCCCCCAGCGGCCATGCCGAGCGTGCGGATCAGCATGATCGTGACCACGATGGTGACCAGCACCACTGTCGTCCCGGTGAAGCTGCGCCCCAGCTCCTTGCGCAAAGTCGAATCGAATAACATCAGACGGTTTCAAGCCAAGCGGGAATTATGGACGTACGCATCCTCCAGGCCGGGCCCGAAGGCCTCTGCAGCATCCAGGCCGATCTGCTGCTCTTGCTGTTGCCCGCACGACGTGAAGCCTGGGCCGAAGGCCAGGGTTGGACCGACCTGCTCGACGAGGCGGTGGCTGCTGGAGATCTGCCGCTGAAGGCCGGACGCACTCTCTACCTGCACCGACCTGCGGGTATGAAGGCCGCGCGCTGTGTGGTCGGTGTGGCCGGCGATGAGGCGCAATCGACGGCGCGCGATGCTGCGCGCGCCGTGGCCTCAGCGGTCGCCGTGGTGAAGCAGCAGGGATTTGCCAAGGTGGTGCTGGCCTGGGGTGGCCAGGAAGACCTCAGCGACGACGCTGCCCATGCCGCCGTGGTGGCGGTGGAGTCGGCCCTGTACAGCTACCGCTTGACCAAACCCAGCGCTGCGGCGGTGGTCGAGTGGAAGGAACTGGCCTTGCTGGGCAACAAGGCCAACACCGCGGGCCTGCGTGCCGCGACACGGCGAGCTCAGGCCGTGGCCGCAGGCGTGAACCTGGCGCGCGATTGCGCCAATCGCCCAGGCAACCATTTCACACCGACCCATCTGGCCGACGAGGCACGCCAACTGGCACGCGACTTTGGCTTCAAGGTGGAAGTGCTGGACCGCAAGGCTGTCGAGAAGCTGGGCATGGGAGCCTTCCTGGCCGTGGCCAAGGGTTCCGATGAGCCGCTGCAGTTCATCGTGCTGCAGTACCAGGGCGCGGCGAAAAAGGTGGCCCCTCGGGTCCTGGTGGGCAAGGGCATCACCTTCGACAGTGGGGGCATTTCGCTGAAACCCGCCGCCGAGATGGACGAGATGAAGTACGACATGGGCGGTGCCGCCAGCGTGCTCGGGGTGTTCCGCGCCATCGGCGAGCTCCAGCCGAAACTCAACCTCATCGGCCTCATTCCTGCGTGCGAGAACCTGCCCTCTGGCCGGGCCACCAAACCCGGTGACGTGGTCACCAGCCTGTCGGGTCAGACCATCGAGGTGCTCAACACCGATGCCGAAGGTCGGCTGATCCTCTGCGATGCACTGACCTATGCCGAGCGCTTCAAGCCTGCCGCGGTGGTGGACATCGCCACCCTCACCGGGGCCTGCGTCATCGCTCTGGGGCACCAGCGCGCGGGGCTGTTCAGTCCGGATGACACGCTGGCCATTGCCTTGCAGGAGGCCGGTGATCGGGCCCTGGACCCGGCTTGGCGTCTGCCGCTGGACGACGAATACGACGAAGCCTTGAAGAGCAACTTTGCAGACATGGCCAATGTCGGCAGCCGCGCGGGCGGGGTGGTGACGGCGGCGATGTTCCTGAAGCGCTACACGAAGGCTTACCGCTGGGCACACCTGGACATCGCTGGCGTGGCCTGGAAGAGTGGCGCGGCCAAAGGGGCTACCGGGCGGCCGGTGGCTTTGCTCACTCAGTGGCTGCTCGGCGAGGCCGGTTGACGCGGCTTCGGGTGGGAACTGACATCAATGACCGCGGTCGCCTTTCACTTCAATGTGCCGCAACGGCTGGACTACACCTGCCGATTGCTGCGCAAGGCCACTCGGGCTGGCGCACGTGTGGTGGTGACCGGGGACGACCATGATCTGGCCACCCTGGATCGGCAGCTGTGGGTGTTTGATCCGCTGGAGTTCGTGGCGCACTGGCGTGGTCCTTCGGTGAATGGGCTGCCGAAGCGGTTGCGACACACGCCGGTGCTGTTGTTGGAGCTGCCCAGCGCCGTGCAGGGCCATGCCGTTCTGGTGAACCTGGGGCCGGCCGCTGTGCAGGCTCTGGAAGGCTTCGATCGCCTGATCGAAGTGGTCGGGCTGGACGAGGCGGGCCGCAGCGAGGCCAGGCTGCGCTGGAAACACTACAGCGCCCTGGGCCTCACGATCGAACGCCATGACGTGAAGGTGGCCCGGTGAGCGCCGCTCTCCGTGTGGTGTCGGGAGTCTGTGGATGAACGCACAGATCAAACCCACACAAGTGCCGGTGTTGACCGAAGTGGTCGAGTGGACACCCCGGCCGAGTGAGTCAGTGCAGGCGAACTCGCGCAAGCCTTCGTTGCAGCTCACGCCGCTGGCCGAACCCGACGTGCCGGTGGAGGCTTGGCTGGCAGTGGCCGAAACGCAGATCACCCAGCAGGTGCTCTCCGACGTGCAGCGCCAGGTGGACCGCATGTTCGAGTTCCGACTCAAGGAATCCCTCGGGCCGGCCATGTCCCGGCTGGCCGATCAGTTCGTCGAGGAAATGCGCGGTGAGTTGGCTGCCACGCTGCGCGACATCGTGCGGCGTGCAGTTGCCCAGGAGTTGGCCCGGTTGCGCAACCGCTGAGTGGAAACCCGGCTCGGGTAATCCCCGTCGTCCGGGTGTATCTCGGCAGAGTTTTCAGGGGGACCCACGCCAGCCCTGAATGAGGTGAATCCCGTATGTCTTGAGCCGGCAACGTCCGCGCTTCAAACCGGGGTGCATCGCTCGGCGATGCTGGAGAGTGGGTGGGTTTTCGGGTAATGTCCGCGGCTTGTGTTGATCGGACACGAGTCTGCGTTTTCCCTTCTGTTTCCTTCTCAACTGGAGGCCTTTTCATGCTTCACAAGTTCAATGTCGTGATCGGTGCGGTCGCTTTTCTGTCGGCCGGACTGGCTTCTGCCCAGGAGGTGGTGGTCAAGATTGGCCATGTGGGCCCGACCAGCGGTGCGATTGCCCACCTCGGCAAGGACAATGAGAACGGCGCCCGCATGGCCATCGACGAGCTCAATGCCAAGGGCGTGAGCATCGGCGGCAAGAAGGTGAAGTTCGAACTGCTGGCCGAAGATGACGCCGCAGATCCGAAGCAAGGCACGGCCGCCGCCCAGAAGCTGATGGACTCCAAAGTGTCCGGCGTGGTGGGTCATTTGAACTCCGGCACCTCCATTCCGGCCTCGAAGATCTATTCCGATGCCGGAGTGCCCCAGGTTTCTCCCTCGGCGACCAATCCGAAGTACACCCGCCAAGGCTACAAGACCACGTTCCGGCTGGTGGCCGATGATGTGCACCTGGGTGGAACGCTGGGCAAGTACGCCGTCAATCAGCTCAAGGGCAAATCGATCGCCGTGATCGATGACCGCACTGCGTATGGTCAAGGTGTGGCCGACGAGTTCGAGAAGGGCGTCAAAGGTGCCGGCGGCAAGACCGTGGCACGTGAATTCACCAACGACAAGGCCACCGACTTCACCGCCATCCTCACCGCGGTGAAGGCGAAGAAGCCGGATGTGATCTTCTTTGGTGGCATGGACGCCGTTGCCGGACCGATGATTCGTCAGGCCAAGCAGTTGGGCATCAACGCCAAGTTCATGGGTGGTGATGGCATTTGCTCGGGTGAGCTGACCAAGCTGGCTGGGGGCGCGATCGCTGACAACCAAGTGGTTTGCGCGGAGGCGGGTGGTGTCGAGGGTGCCCAGAAGAAGGGCTTGGACGACTTCAAGGCCCGGTTCAAGGCGAAGTTCAACGCAGATGTGCAGATCTACGCACCGTACGTGTATGACTCGGTCAATGTGCTGGTTGCGGCAATGCAGAAGGCGGGTTCTTCCGAGCCTGCGAAGTACCTGCCTGTGCTGGCCAAGACATCCGGATACAACGGTGTGACGGGCACGATCTCCTTCGACGAGAAGGGCGACATCAAGAACGGCGCTCTGACGCTCTACACCTACAAGGGTGAGAAGCGCGAGCAGATCGCAGTGGTACGTTGATCATCGTGGCTGCTCACGCAGTCGCGTCACCCCACAGGTGATGCTGTTCGAAGACGAAGTGAAGGCCCACCGAAAGGTGGGCTTTCTTTTTGGCCGGTGCTTGAGCTACAATCACGGGCTCCGGAGAGATGGATGAGCGGTTTAAGTCGCACGCCTGGAAAGCGTGTGTGGGTTAATAGCCCACCGCGGGTTCGAATCCCGCTCTCTCCGCCACAAACGAAGCCGTTTTCGGGCGCAAGAAGCCACCGCAAGGTGGCTTTGTTGTTTCCGCATGCGCTCATGTTCCGCCGAACGAGATTGTTGTCGCGTTTGGCGGCCTACAAAACGAAAACCGCCCACAAGGGGCGGTTTCAAGATGCGCTGCCAGTTCAGCGACTGCCTTCCTTGATGATGTACCACTCGCTGCCGCTGCGCTTCCACAGCAGGGTCTTCTGGGTCTTGTCCTTGAAGTCTTTCGACGTGTAAACCTGATCGAAGCTGGTTTCCACCGTGTTCGCTGAAACGGTGCGGCGTTGAACGTTGGAGATCTTCAGGTCGATCGCGCCATCCTTCTTCAGCAGCTTTGTCCGATTTGCAAACCACTTCTGGCGAGTGGTTCCAGTGGGCTTGAAACTGCTGTCGTAGAAGCTCAGATAACGAGTCACATCCTTGGTGGACCAGGCGGCAGCCCAGTCGAGAAGCCGTTGTGAAACCGGCGTCGTCAGCGGAGGATCAACCTTCGAGATGGCTGGAGCCACCTTGGCTGGAGCCGTCTGAATGGCTGGTGTGGCTATGGCTGCGACTGGAAGGGGGGTGGCGTTCGAGGCCAATAACCGTCGGGCGCGGTCGTCCAGCTCACCCTTTGGAGTGGCTGCGACTTCGGTGGCACTGAGGGGGCAGCGATCGGAGGGGCCTTCCTGTCCCGATTGCCAATAACGCCCTTCCGCAATGTCGTCTTCTGCGTTACCGGCCCGAGTCAGCCCCAATGCTGCCACCAAGCTGCTGGCCGATGCATGGCTGCGAGCCTTTGCTGCCAGCAGATCGTGACGAGCGGCAATTTCTGCCCGCTTCGCCGAATACAGCTCTGTTTCCGCATTCAGCACGTCCAGAAGGCTGCGCTGGCCAATGTCGAACTGTTGCCGATAGGCGTCGCGCACCTTCTCGCTCGATGCCGAGTGGCGCTCAAGGTAGCTCAGTTGCTCGCCCAACTTGCGCACATCGTTGAAAGCAATGGCCGCTGTCTGACGAGTTTCCCGACAAACCTTGTCGCGGCTGTCGGCCGATTGGGTGAGCAGATTTGCAGACTGGCGTATGCGCGCCCGGTCGGATCCGCCATTGAACAGGTTCCAATTCAGGTACAGGCCAGCAGAAGTGTCGCGCTTCTGGTCAGTCACTGCGTCCAGATTGTTGCCGACCCCGGCGCGCACCTTGGCTTCCACCCGAGGGTGGTAGAGGCCGTCTTTTTCCTTGGACTGAGACTGGGCCGCACGGTAGTTTTCGACGGCCGCTGCGATCGAGGCATTGCGCTTGACCACAAGATCCAGGGCGGCCGATTGTGCTGCGGGCAGGCCCCGATCAAGGTTGACTCCGATGGGCAGCTCATCGGGCGGCGGTGACCCGACGATCCGCCGAAAACGCTCAGTCACATCGTGCAGATTGGCGGTTTCAGTGGTCAGGTTGGATTCGGCCAGAGCCAGTCGAGCATTGGCCTGCTCCACGTCCACTCCACGACCGACGCCTGCTTTGAAGCGGGACTGAATCTGCTCAGCCACCTGCTTGTGCTGAACATAGCCATCTTCCGAGAGTTTCAACAACTGACGGGACTTGGCAACATCCGCGTAGGCACGAACCGCTTCCATGGCGGTTTGCTCGCTGCTGTCGATGAACTCGAAGTAGCGTACCAGGCGAGCATGGCTGACCCGATCCACCTGGTTCTGGGTGCTCAGTCCATCCCAGAGCAGCTGGGTTGCCGACAGTGCCACGCCGGTCGATGTCATCGACTGCGATTCCGGGCTTCGGGAGGTCACCCGGTCCCGGATCTTGGCGGCATCCGCACTCAAATCCACTTTCGGGTAATAGGCGCCCCTGGCGACGTCAACTTCGTCGGCTGCGGCCCGATATGCGTTCAGTCGTGCCGTCACTTCCGGATTCGTCGTGATGGCCTTCTGTGCGGCGTCCTTCAGCGGGTCGGATGTCTGCGCCATGGCAAGCTGGCAAGCCAAGCTCACCGCACCCACCACCAGATGCTTCGAGATCTGCTTCATTGTGTCCTTGGTCCTCATGACATCACCGAGTCGACGAGCGACCCGGTCAAAGTTCGGGCCGGTATGCCATCTGCCGACCATGTATCCGAGAGTTGCGTTCGTCCGGACGGATCGGAATAAACCCTTTCAGTATTCCACAAATTGCATGTCGAGAACAGGTGCGAGGCCGCATTTCGTGCGGATTCTTGGTCCCGCCGACGGCGCAGTGGGTCGTGATGTTCAAGAGTGTGGCCCATCGGTCGAAAACGAATGAATGGACCGCGATCCGCCCTCTACCAAGTCTGCTCCGGGCGGCACGCGGGGCTGCGGGCGTGAACTTTGTGCCACATTGTTTCTGAGGCGGATCCTGTGTGTCGCCTTCACGCTGGCATTCTGGATGAGCTGGATGCCCTCGCGCGCATTCGATAGTGAGCGATTGCTGATGCTGGCGGCCCGGCAGGCGACCTCAGCTCAGTTGCAGGTCAAGGCGTTGGTGGACGCCGTGTCCACCGCGTACTCGATGGACGATGAGAAACGCCTGGCACTGTTGAATACATTCTTCAACCGAAGGATCTTCTTTCGCGAGGATGCCGAGGCGTGGGGGCAGGTGGATTATTGGGCCAGTCCGCTTGAAACCCTCATCCGGGGTCAGGGTGACTGTGAGGATTACGCCATCGCCAAGTACTTTTCGTTGCTGGCTGCCGGGGTTGATCCGGCCCGGTTGCGATTGGTTTATGTGCGCGCCACACTGGGCCCGCCGGCGGGGCCTCAACAGGCGCACATGGTGCTCGCGTACTACGAGGATCCCCAGGCTGAGCCTCTGATTCTGGATAACCTGGTGCCCGAAGTTCTGCCGGCAAACCGGCGCCGCGATCTGGTGCCTGTCTTCAGCTTCAACGCCCAGGGCCTGTGGCAGGGCACCAACGGCGCGGGTGCCGGCGATCCGCTGGCGCGGCTTTCGCGCTGGCGGGAGGTGGTTTCAAAAGCCCGGGACCAGGGGTTTCTGAAATGATCTCCTCTCTCGGTTTCCCGGTTCTCGGGCTCAGAGCTTCTGCTCGCATTCATCCGACATCATGAGCTTGATCCGACAAGTCTGGCTGCTCGTTTGGGGGATCATCCTGCTGGCCTCGGCCGGCAGCATGGTGGTGTCCGTGGCCACCGCGAGAACCTACCTGGAGAGCCAGCTGGCGCTCAAGAACAACGACAACGCTCAAGCGCTGGCGTTGACTCTCAGTCAAGCCGGGGCGGATCCCTCCCTGGCCCAGCTGATCATGACGGCCCAGTTCGACACCGGGTCCTACCGAGTGGTCCGATTGCGTCGAGACGACGGAACCGTGCTGTTCGAGAGAACATCGACCGTTGGTTCCATCGACGCTCCCGACTGGTTCGTCCGCTGGGTGCCCATTCAGTCGCGCACCGGCGTGGCACAGGTCACGAGGGGTTGGAATGCGGTGGGCGTGCTGGAGGTGGAGAGCCTGCCGGTGTTCGCCTATGAGGATCTGTGGCGGGGCACGGTGTCCACTGCCGCCTGGATGTTGATGCTCGGCGTGTTGGCTGCGGCCATCAGCGCGGTGGCCGTGCGGCGGCTGAGCCGTCCCCTGGAGGCCCTGGTCAGGCAGGCCGAGGCACTCACCCAGCGCAGGTTCGTCACGGTAGAACTGCCCTCCACGCCCGAACTGCGGCAGGTGGCTGTGGCCATGAACGGCATGGTTGACCGGGTGCGAAGGCAATTCCTGGAGCAGGCCGATCAGCTGGAGTTGCTGCGCCGCCAAGCTCACCTTGATCCGCTGACCGGTTTGCTGCACCGGGATCAATTTCTCCATCAGTGCGAAGCCGAGTTGAGCGGAGAGCGGGGTTTGGGGGTGGGGCATTTGCTGATGGTTCGGGTGCTTCGTCTGGCAGAGATCAACCGCCAGCTGGGGCATGCCCGCACCGATGAGCTCCTGCTGGAGTTGGCCAAGAGTCTGCACAGAAGCGTCGGCGATGTGCAGCCCAAGGTCATCGGGCGCCTCAACGGCAGTGATTTCGCCGTCTTGCTCGATCACGTCGAGGTGGGGTCCGAAGCTTTGGCGGAGTCGATCGGACGCTTGCGCGATCTGCTGGGGCCGTTCCCCGATGTGGCAGTGGTCCTGGCGGACACCACCTGGAGGCGCGGCGAATCGGTGCACATTGTCCTGGCTCGCGTCGATGCCGCTTTGGCGCGCGCAGAGCACCGAGGCGACTTCTCCATCGAGACGACGCGCGATTCCAGGGACGCCGATGGTTTGGGCGGTGAGTTGTCCTGGCGCCGCGGCATCCTGGATGCCTTGGCTCATCAGCGGCTGCAGTTGATCGACTACCCCTTGGTGAATCCCTCCGGACGCGTCCTTCACCTGGAGTGTCCGCTGCGCCTGAAGCTGTCTGATGCCGGGCCCTATCTGTCTGCTGCAGTCTGGCTGCCGCTGGCGCTTCGCACTGGAGTGGTGTCGGAGGTGGACGAGGCGGCGGTTCGGCTCGGGCTGGAAGCCATATCGAAGGATGGTGTGCGAAGAAGCATCCACCTGTCTGCACAATCGCTGCAGGTGCTGGGTTTCCTTCCCCGCCTGCGCGCCCTGTTGGCATTGCGTCCGGCCCAGGCCCGCTTGCTGGCGATTGAGGTCGATGAGGCCGGTCTCCGTCGAGATCCTTATGCGGTGGCCGAGTTGTGTCGGCAGTTGAGGCCCTGTGGTGTCCAGGTTGGGCTGGAGCATGCCGGGCAGCACCTCGCGGCCATGGGTGAGCTGCTCGATACCGGGCTCGACTTCGTCAAGCTGGGAGCAGGCGCTACGCTCGACTTGCAAGGCAATGATGCACGCACAGCCTGGTTGAGGGGCACGGTAGGCATGCTCAAGAGCGTTGGAGTGCAGGCCTTTGCTGAAGGCGTGGTCCAAACCCAGGATCTGCAGCTCCTCTGGTCCATCGGGCTGGACGGCGTCAGCGGCCCGGCCGCCACAGCAGCCAATCGCAACTGAAACTGCAGTGAGCCCAACAAAATGGTTGCACTAGGCAATTCGTTGCATCTAGAATAGCAGGCTCAGTCGGGGTGTAGCGCAGCCTGGTAGCGCACTTGCATGGGGTGCAAGGGGTCGCGAGTTCGAATCCCGCCACCCCGACCATAGAAATCAACGGGTTAGCTCTCACAAGGAGCTAGCCCGTTTTGTTTTCCAGCGAGGCGCAGCGGCCGGCTTGCGTCTTGGCCCCCGGAGCCGCGCTGCAGCTGGCATCCTCGGCTAGGTTGGTCAGGCTGTGTCCACTTCCACCGACGCTTCCAAGCCGCGAGACAATCGTGCCATGTCTGCCTCCGACCTTTCCAGCGGCGCCTCCGCCGTCATTCCCGCCCCCCGCATCGGTTTTGTCAGCCTCGGTTGTCCCAAAGCCCTCACAGACAGTGAGCTGATCCTCACCCAGCTGAGCGCTGAGGGCTACGCCACCAGCAAGACCTTCCAGGGCGCCGACCTGGTGATCGTCAACACCTGCGGCTTCATCGACGATGCGGTCAAGGAAAGCCTGGACACCATCGGCGAGGCGCTGGCCGCCAATGGCAAGGTGATTGTTACCGGTTGCCTGGGGGCGCGCTCCGGCGCAGACGGCGGCAACCTCGTGCAGGGCGTGCACCCGAGTGTGCTCGCTGTCACCGGCCCGCATGCAACGCAGGAGGTGATGGATGCGGTACACGCCCACGTGCCCAAGCCGCATGACCCCTTCGTCGACCTGGTGCCCGCGACACATGTACCAGGAGTGGGCATCAAGCTGACGCCCAAGCACTACGCCTACCTGAAGATCAGCGAGGGCTGCAACCACCGCTGCAGCTTCTGCATCATCCCCGGCCTGCGCGGTGATCTGGTCTCGCGGCCGATCGGCGATGTGCTGGGCGAGGCGCAGCGGCTGTTCGAGGCTGGCGTCAAGGAGCTGCTGGTGGTCAGCCAGGACACCTCCGCCTACGGCGTGGACGTCAAGTACCGCACCGGCTTCTGGGACGGCAAGCCG
>Ga0154020_10007735_pt1 | contig 12511 bp, 10 predicted proteins | sample Klosneuvirus_201_FD_109709 | JGI IMG/M metagenome (GOLD analysis project Ga0154020, IMG submission 109709) | Active sludge microbial communities from wastewater, Klosterneuburg, Austria - Klosneuvirus_20160825_MG | ecosystem: Engineered > WWTP > Aerobic digester > Activated sludge | place... | reverse complement strand
TCGCGCAGCGTGTCGCACACCGCGTCCTTGATGCGCAGCGCGGCGAAGTTCAGGCTCTGCAGCGGTGAACGCATGGCCGTGACGTCGACACGCAGCGTCTGCGCCGGCGAGATCCAGTGCCCCCAGTCGATGCGTCGCGCCAGGTCGTAGAGGTCGCGCTCGTCGCGGTAGGTGCCGTCGGCCAGCGGCCACAGCACACGCGTGGCGAGGCGGCTTTCCAGGTTCAGCTGCATCGCCGTAAGGTGATCGCCTTCGACCCACACGCCGCCGCGCGTGGCCTCGGCGGTGATGCCGGTGATGCGATGCACCTCGTCGACCAGCAAGGCCTCGACGCCGCCGGCGCAGGGCAGGAAGAGGGCCGGCATCAGATCGCCTTGCGCAGGCTGGCCGGTGCGATCTTCAGCGCCTCGCGGTACTTGGCCACCGTGCGCCGCGCGACCTGGATGCCCTGCTCTTCGAGCATGTCGCTGAGCTGGCTGTCCGACAGCGGCTTCTTCGTGTCCTCGGCGCTGACGAACTGCTGGATCAGCGCGCGCACCGCGGTGCTGCTGGCGTTGCCGCCGGCGTCGGTGTTCAGGCTGCTGCCGAAGAAGTACTTCAGCTCGAAGGTGCCCTGCGGCGTGGCCATGTACTTCGCGGTGGTGACGCGCGAGATCGTGCTTTCATGCAGGCCCAGCTCGTCGGCGATCTCGCGCAGCACCAGCGGCTTCATCGCGATGGCGCCGTGCGTGAAGAAGGCCTTCTGGCGCTCGACGATGGCCTTGCTGACACGCAGGATGGTGTCGAAGCGCTGCTGGATGTTCTTCACGAACCAGCGCGCTTCCTGCAGACGTGAGCTCAGGCCCGGGTTGGCCGAGGCACCCCGCTGGCTGCGCGCCGCCGCGGCGTAGAGGTCGTTGATGCGCAGCTTGGGCATGACGTCGGGGTTCAGCGTCACGCTGAGGCCGCGCCCGGTCTTGCGCACGATGACATCGGGCACGACGACCGTGGCCTCGTCGGCGGCGAAGGGCCGGCCCGGCTTGGGTTCGCAGGCGACGATGAGCCGCTGCGCTTCGCGCACCAGCGCCTCGTCGCTGCCGGTGAGCGCCGAGAGGCGCTTGATGTCGCGGCGTGCCAGCAGCTCCAGGTACTGTTCGCAGATGCGCAGCGCGAGCTGACGCGCCGGCGTCTTCGGCAAGGCCTTCAGCTGCAGGCTCAGGCACTCGCCCAGGTTGCGCGCGCCCACGCCGGTGGGCTCCAGGCTCTGCAGCCACTTCAGCGCGCAACGCAGGCGGTCGTCGATGTCGGCGCGGGCCTCGGCCTCGTCCACCCCCAGCATCGCCGCCAGGCGTTCGGCGATCTCGTCCAGCGGGTCGGCCAGGTAGCCGTCGGCGTCCAGGCTCTCGATCAGCACCAGAAGCGCCGCGTGGTCGGCGCCCGACAGGCGCATGCCCATCACCTGCAGGCGCAGGTGGTCTTCGAGCGATCCGCTGCTGGAACGCCGCTCCTGCGGATCGACCTCGTCGCCTTCACCGCTGGCCGACGAAGACGAGGCCGACGACGGCGTTTCGCGGATGCCGTCGAAGTCGTCGCCCTCGGTGCCGTTTTCCCAGTCGTCGCGCAGGGGGGTGCCGAACTCCTCGCCGCGGATCTCGGCCACCGCCTCGCCGGCGTCGGGCGCCTCGTTGGCTGCTTCGCCATCGCCCACGCGGTCGGCGGCGCGGTCGAGGGCCAGGCGCTCGGGTGGGGTCTCGAAAGGGTTGGCCGGCAGCTCGTCCTCGGCTTCGAGGAAGGGGTTCTGGTCCAGCATCTGCCCCACTTCCTGGTGCAGTTCAAGCGTGCTGAGCTGCAGCAGCCGGATCGACTGCTGCAGCTGGGGCGTCAGCGCCAGGTGCTGGGAGAGGCGGACCTGCAGTGAGGGCTTCATCGCGGGCTCACATGCGGAAGTTTTCGCCGAGGTAGACCTTGCGCACCTCGGTGTTGGCGACGATGTCGTGCGGCGTGCCTTCGGCCAGCACGCTGCCTTCGCTGATGATGTAGGCGCGGTCGCAGATGCCCAGCGTCTCGCGCACGTTGTGGTCGGTGATGAGCACGCCGATGCCGCGCGAACGCAGGAAGCGGATGATCTTCTGGATCTCGATGACGGCGATCGGGTCGACGCCGGCGAAGGGCTCGTCGAGCAGGATGAAGCGCGGCTGTGTCGCCAGCGCGCGCGCGATCTCGACACGCCGGCGCTCGCCGCCCGACAGCGCCGGCGCGGGTGAATCGCGCAGCTTCTCGATCGACAGGTCGTGCAGCAGCTTGTCCAGCAGCCCGTCGATGACGGCCGTCTTCAGCGGCCGGCCGTCGGGCCCCAGCTGCAGTTCGAGCACGGCACGGATGTTCTCTTCGACCGTCAGCTTGCGGAAGATCGACGCCTCCTGCGGCAGGTAGCTCAGGCCCAGGCGCGAACGGCGGTGGATCGGCAGGCCCTGCACCGGCTGGCCGTCGATGAGGATCTCGCCCTGGTCGGCGCGCACCAGGCCCACCACCATGTAGAAGGTGGTGGTCTTGCCGGCGCCGTTGGGGCCCAGCAGGCCGACCACCTCGCCGGCGTCGACGGCCAGGTGCACGTCCTTGACGACGGTGCGCGAGCCGTAGCGCTTCTGCAGCCGGGTGGCTTCCAGGCGGCTGGTCGCCGGCGGCGCGGCGCGGCCTGCACCCGGCGCCGACGCGGTGGGGGCGAGCATCAGCGCGGCGCTCCCAGGCTGCGGCTGGGTGCCAGCGGCGCCGCGGCGGGCGTCGCGGCGCCGCTGGCCGGCTCGGCGCGCGGCGTCAGCGTCAGGCGCACGCGGCCGGTCGGGTTGGCCGCGGTGGTGGCGCCGCCCTCGACCCGGAAGACCTCGGCGGTGTTGTCCCAGACGATGGTGGCGCCGGTGATCTCGTCGGCCACCGCGCCGCCGCGCAGGCGGCGCACGGTGCCGCTGCCGACGAGGCGCAGGGTGTCGGCCCGGCCGTCGAATTCGATGCGGTCGGCGCTGCCTTCCACAACCTCGTCGTTGCCGCCGTCGCGGCGCTGGCGCCAGGTGGCGGGTTTGCCCGGCAGCCCGATGGCACTGGCGGCACGGTAGCCGTCGGGGGTTTCGCGCAGTTCGATGCGTTCGGCCCGCAGCACCATCGTGCCCTGGCTGATGACGGCGTTGCCGTTGAGCACCGTGACCTGCCGCTGGAGGTCGAAGCTGGAGCCGCGCTCGGCCTCGACGACGATGGGCTTGTTGCGGTCGGCCTTCTCGGCCCGGGCGCCGCCCATGGCGCACAGACCCGCGAGGGCGCAGACCAGGATGAGGGAGCGACAGGGCGGCATGTATTTCGGCACGGAACTTGCATGGCATTCTAGCCACAAGATCCGCCGCAGCCGGGTGCCGCAGCCGTGAAATGCCACCGGGTCGGTCGGCCCCGAGGCCAGGCCCGCTGAGCCCCGCAGGCCGCGCCGGGCCAGTGGCCCGGCCCTTCGCCAGGCTCGATCGGTCCACTGGACCGATCGTGTCCGGGCTCAGCCCTTGCGGGCGAGGTCGATCAGGTAGTTGGCCACCGCCAGGGCCCGTTCATGGCTGCCGGCCAGCGTTGCCGAGGTGTAGTAGCGGCCCTGGATGCCGATGGACGGCACGCCGTCGATCTTGTACGCGTTCGACAACTGCTTGCCGCGGCTGAGCTTGGTGTTGACGCCGAAGGACTTCCAGGCTTCGGCGAACTTCGCGCGGTCGACCCCGTGGGCGGCGACGAAATTGGTGATCTCGGCCTCGGTGTTGATGCGCTGGCGGTCGATGTGGATGGCGTTGAAGATGCGGCGCTGCAGCGCGTCGCGCTGGCCCAGTTCTTCCAGTGCATAGAACAGCTTCTGGTGTTCCAGCGGGCCGATGAAGGCAAACGGCAGCTGGCGGAAGTGGACGTCGGGCGCCACGCGCCTGGCCCAGGCCTCGATCAGCGGCTCGAAGGCAAAACAATGCGAGCAGCCGTACCAGAAGAACTCGATCACCTCGACCTTCTTGTCGGGCGTGGGCAGGGTCACCGGGCCGGCGGTCTGCAGACGCACGTAGTGCCTGCCCTCCTCGGGCACGCCCTGGGCCCAGGACGGGCCGGCCAGGGCCAGACCGAGGCCCGCGCCGGCCAGATGGGTGGAAAACTCGCGCCGTTTCATGGCTGTCCTCTCGTGATGGATGTCTGGGCCCGGGTCGGCGTCGTGCGGGCCGGGCCCCGGTTTCGGAATCAAGGGCGTTCGACGCGCACGATCTGCGATTCGACACCCTGCCCCTGGAGTTTGCCCTGCAGCGCGTCGGCCTCGTCGCGGCTGGGGAAAGGGCCCAGCCGCACGCGGTACACCGTGCGGCCGGCCTGCGCGCGTTCGCTGATCCTGGCCTGCTGGCCGAGCATCGCGAGCTGGGCGCGCTGGCCCTCGGCGTCCTCGGTGCGGGTGAACGCGCCGGCCTGGACGTAGTAGTCGAAACCCGCCGCCGCCACGGGCGCGGGCGGCGCAGCCGGCACCGCGGGTGTCGGCGCACCCGCCAGGATGGCCGCCGGGTCGCGCGCCGGCCGGGCCGTCGCCGCCGATGCGGGCGCCGTGGCGGGCGGTGTGGCGACCACGGGCGCACCCGGCACCGCCGCCGATGCCGCCGGCCCGCCAGCCGACGCCGCCGGTCGCGCCGGTTTGCCGCCCAGCAGCGCGTTCGGGTCCCAGCTGCGGTTGCGCTCGGCCTCGGCGCTGTCCTGCTCGGGGGTGCGCTGCGGCACCTTGTCGATGAAGGGCACCGGCGCCTTGGTGATATAGAGCGCAACCCCCAGCGCCAGGGCCAGGCCGATGAGCAGACCGGCCACCAGGCCCATCACGAAGCCGCCGCGCTGCGCCTTGCGCTGGTGGGCCGTCATGCGGCCACCTCGACCGCGGGAGCCGCCGCTTCACGTGCCATCGTCTCGGGCGCCGAGACCCCCAGCACACCGAGCGCGTTCTTCAGCACCTGCGCGGTGGCCGCCAGCAGCGCCATGCGCGCACGCGCCAGCGCGGGGTCGTCGACGAGGAAACGCTCGGCGGCGTAGTAGGTATGGAAGTGGGCCGCCAGTTCGCGCAGGTAGAAGGCCACGTCGTGCGGCGCCAGGTCGGCCGCGGCGCGGGTCAGCACGCCCGGGTAGTCGGCCAGCTTGAGCATCAGCGCGGCCTCGGTGGATGCGGTCAGCAGCGAAAGGTCGGCCGCGCTGAATTCACGCTGGCCCTGGTAGGCCGCCAGCACCGAGCAGATGCGCGCGTGCGCGTACTGCACGTAGAACACCGGGTTCTCGTCGCTGGCCTTCAGCGCCAGGTCGATGTCGAACACGAACTCGGCGTCGGACTTGCGGCTGACGAGGAAAAAACGCACCGCGTCGCGGCTCGTCCATTCGATGAGGTCGCGCAGCGTGACGTAGCTGCCCGCGCGCTTGGACAGCTTCACTTCCTGGCCGTCCTTCATCACCAGGATCATCTTGTACAGCGCGTAGTCGGGGTAGCCCGCCGGGATGCCCAGGCCGAACTTGTCGGAAAGGGCCTGCAGCCCGGCGCGCACCCGTGCCACGGTGCCGTGGTGGTCGGTGCCCTGCACGTTGATGACCTGCGTGAAGCCGCGCTCCCACTTCGCGAGGTGGTAGGCCACGTCGGGCACGAAGTAGGTGTAGGTGCCGTCCTGCTTGCGCATGACGCGGTCCTTGTCGTCGCCGTAGTCGGTGGTGCGCAGCCACAGCGCGCCGCCGTCCTCGTAGGTCTTGCCGGCGGCCACCAGGCGACGCACCGTGTCTTCGACGCGGCCGCTGGTGTAGAGGCTGCTTTCGAGGAAGTAGTGGTCGAACTGAACGCCGAAGGCACGCAGGTCCAGGTCCTGCTCGTGGCGCAGGTAGGCCACCGCGAACTGGCGCAGGCCGTCGAGGTCTTCCGCGTCGCCGCTGGCGGTGAAGCCGCGGTCGTCGGCGTGCACCGTCGTTTTCGCCGCGAAGTCGGCGGCGATGTCGGCGATGTACTCGCCGTTGTAGGCCGCCTCGGGCCAGCCGTCGTCGCCGGGCTTCAGGCCCTTCAGCCGGCACTGCGTGGACAGCGCCAGGTTGTTGATCTGCACGCCGGCGTCGTTGTAATAGAACTCGCGCTGCACATGCGCCCCCTGCGTTTCCAGCAGGCGGCTGATGCTGTCGCCCAAAGCCGCATTGCGGCCGTGGCCGACGTGCAGCGGGCCGGTGGGGTTGGCCGAGACGAACTCGACCATCACGCGCCGCCCGTTGCCGGGCTGGCAACCGTAGGCCGGGCCGCTGGCCAGCACCTCGGCGATCACCGCCTGCTTGGCCGCCGGCGCCAGGCGCAGGTTGATGAAGCCGGGGCCGGCGATTTCCAGCGCCTGCACCCAGCGCCCGAAGGCCGGCGCAGCCTGCAGCGCGCGAACCAGCTGCTCGGCGGTCTCGCGCGGGTTCTTCTTCATCGCACGCGCCAGCGGCATGGCCGCGGTGACGGCCAGGTCGCCGTGTGCCGCCTGCTTGGGCGACTCGAAGGCCGCCGCCGGCACCGGCACGCCCGCGGCGTCGGCCAGTCCGGCCAGGGCGCCCTGCAGGGCCTGCTGCAACTCGTGCTTGGCTTGGATCATGCGCAAGATTCTACTTTTTGCACCTGCCGTGCCGGGCGGCCATCGCAGCGCCGGGTGGCGGCTTCGGTCCACAATCGCCCAGCGTCCGCCACCCCGAGGCTCCCCCAGGCCATGCCCCTGTCGAACCTGATCAACGCCGACCCCGACCTGCCCGAGGGCGGCGCGCCCGAGCGCATCGGCAAGTACGCGGTGAAGGCCAAGATCGGCGAAGGCGCCACGAGCGAGGTCTTCCTGGCGCACGACCCCTTCGCCAACCGCGACGTGGCCATCAAGCGCGTGCGCCCCGGCATGCTGCCGAACTCGCGCGAATCGCACTACCAGCGCCGCTTCTTCGCCGCCGAGGCCGCGCTCGTCGGCCGCCTTCACCACCCGAACGTGGTGCAGATCCTCGACGCCGTGGCCGACGTCGAGGCGCCCTACCTGGTGATGGAATACGTCGGTGGCGGCACGCTGCGCCGCTACTGCCGCGCCGACAGCCTGTTGCCGCTGACGCAGATCATCGAGGTCGGCTTCAAGTGCGCGATGGCGCTGGGCTACTGCTACCGCCAGGGCTTGATCCACCGCGACGTGAAGCCCGCCAACCTGCTGGTCGAGGTGGACGCCGACCAGATCACGCAGGTCAAGGTGACCGACTTCGGCAGCGTCTTCAACCAGGGCGCCGACCACACGCAGGTCTACCGCGTGGGCAGCCTGGCCTACATGTCGCCCGAGCAGCTCGATGGCGACGTGCTCGACAGCCGCGCCGACATGTATTCGCTGGGCGCCGTGCTCTACCACCTGATCGCCGGCCGGCCGCCCTTCGACGCCCAGCAGCAGCAGGCGATCATGAACCAGATCTACAACGCCACGGCGCCTTCGCTGGCGCTGCTGCGCGAGGGTGTGCCCAAGGAACTGCAGTCGCTGGTCGAGCGTTGCCTGGCCAAGGACCGCGACCTGCGTCCGGCCGACTGGAACGAGTTCGCGCAGGTGCTGTCGCATCTGGGTGCCGACGCCGCGCTGTCGCGCGGGTCGGTGCAGGAGGTGCTCGATTCCGAGCGCTTCACGCTGCTGCGTGCGCTGGAATTCTTCGCCGGCTTCAGCGACGTCGAACTGTGGGAAGTGGTGCACCGCGCGAAGTGGCAGCGCCACGGGTATGGCGCGGCGTTGTTCCGCAGGGGCGAGGAAGGCAACACCTTCCACATCATCACGCAGGGCCAGGTGGAGGTCTACCGCGACGGCAAGTCGGCGGCCACGCTGGGTGCCGGCAGCTCGGTGGGCGAGATGGCCTACCTGGCGCCCAACCCCGAACTGCGCGTGCACACGGTGGACATCCTGGTGTCGCAGCAGGCCACCACGCTGGCCTTCACGCCCGAGAGCATGGAGCAGCTGTCGCTGCCCACGCGCCACCTCTTCGACAAGGCCTTCATCGGCGTGCTGGTGCGCCGCCTGCACGCCGCGCACGAGGCACTGGCGCACCCGCGGCGCGTGATGTGAGTCGGCCGGCGCGCGCGTCGGCAGGTCATCGCAAACCCGGGGTCGGGCGTTCAGGGCTGGCCGGGCGTCGATGGGTCTGATGCAATCGACGGCGGCAACCAGCCCAACTCCCACACGAACGAGGATCCCGACATGAAGAAGACGCTGCTCACCGCCCTGGTCACCGCCTGCGCCCTGTTCGCCGGCAACAGCTTCGCGGCGAACGCCGCTTGCGAGGCCCAGGCGGCCGAAAAGAAACTGGCGGGCGCCGCCAAGACCAGCTTCATCAAGAAGTGCGAGAAGGACGCTGGCACCGGCGCCGCCGCCGCCGCCAGCCCGGCCTGCTAGAAGTCGGCCGCCGACAAGAAGCTGGCCGGCGCAGCCAAGAAGAGCCACCTCAAGAAGTGCATGGCCGACGAGGCCGCGGCGGCGAAGAAGTAGCCGCGCCGCGAGCGCTGCACGATCGGAGGGCGCCGCGAGGCGCCCTCTTTCGCCGTGGCGGCCTTCGGCCCTGGCGAAATATCCGGGCTACACCGCCGCGTTGCGCGCCTGCGCGCTGGCGGCGCTCCAGTAGGCCGCCTCGCCGTAGCTGTGCTTGATGAAGTCGATCCACAGCCGCACACGCAGCGGCAGGTGCTTGGCGTGGGGGAACACGGCGTAGATGCCGTTGGGCGGCGCCGAGTAGCGTTCCAGCACCACCTGCAGCCGGCCGGCAGCGAGATCGCCTTCCACTTCCCAGGTGCTGCGCCAGGCGATGCCCAGGCCCTGCACGCACCAGTCGTGCAGCACCTGGCCGTCGCTGCAGTCCAGCGGGCCGCTGGGGCGCAGGTGGATCACCTCGCCGTCGACCTGGAAGGCCCAGCCGCGCGTCTGGCTGGCGTCGCTGCTCAGCGTCAGGCAGGCGTGTTTCATCAGCTCGGCCGGGGTCTCGGGCACGCCGGCGCGCTGCAGGTAGGCTGGCGTGGCCACGCACAGCCGCCGGTTGTCGGCCAGGCGCACGCTGACGAGGCTGGAATCGGGCAGGTCGCCGACGCGGATGGCGCAGTCGAAGCCCTCGTTGACGATGTCGACGACGCGGTCGCTGAGGTTCAGGCTCAGGCTGACGTCCGGGTGCGCGGCAACGAAGGCCGGCACCAGCGGCGCCACGTGGCGCCGCCCGAAACCGGCCGGCGCGGTGATGCGCAGGTGGCCGCTGGCTTTCACGCCACCGGCGCTGACACTCGCTTCGGCGCTGGCCAGGTCGGCCAGGATGCGCTGGCAGTCCTCGACGAAGGCGCTGCCCTCGTGCGTGAGCGTGATGCGGCGCGTGGTGCGCACCAGCAGCTTCACGCCCAGGCGCTCTTCCAGCGCGTCGATGCGCCGGCCGATGACCGCCGGCGCCACGCCCTCGGCCTGCGCCACGGCGGTCAGGCTGCCTTTCAAGGCCACCGCGACGAAGGATTCCAGTTGCTTGAGGTGGGCCATGCGCTCGGATTATGCCTATCCAGCGCACAAATCCATCACTTCCAACCAACTTAATGCCGAACGACACATCGAATACAGTGGTTTCATGAAAATCCGAGCCGTGCTGTTCGACGCCTACGGCACCTTGTTCGACGTGCACAGCGTGGCCCTGCTGGCCGAGCAGCTGTTCCCCGGCCAGGGTGAACGGCTGAGCCTGCTGTGGCGTGACAAGCAGATCGAGTACACGCGCCTGGTGACGATGAGCCGCGAGCCCGAGCTGCATTACCGGCCTTTCTGGGACCTCACCCGCGCCGCGCTGCAGTTCAGCGCCGAACGCCTGGGGCTGGCACTGAACACGGCCGCCGAGGAGCGGCTGATGAACGAATACCGCCACCTCAGCGTCTTCCCCGAAAACCGCGAGGTGCTGGCCGAGCTGAAGCGCCGCGGCGTGCCGGCCGGCATCCTGAGCAACGGCAACCCCGAGATGCTGGACGTGGCCGTGAAGAGCGCCGGCTTCGGCGACTGCCTGACCCACGTGCTCAGCGTGCATCCCACGCGCCGCTTCAAGACCGACCCCGCCGCCTACGCGCTGGGGCCGGCCGCCTTCGGCCTGCCGGCGCGCGAGATCCTCTTCGTCAGCAGCAACGGCTGGGACGCCATCGGCGCCACCTGGTACGGCTACAGCACGCTGTGGGTGAACCGCGGCGGCGCCCCGCTGGACCGCCTGGGCACCGAACCCACCCGCACCGGCCGCAACCTGCGCGACGTGCTGGACTGCCTGCCCGCCAGGCGCGCCGCCGCGGGCCCTTCTTCGACATGAACCGGGAGATCCCCATGCGCACCCCCATCCACGGCCTGCAGGTGGCCGACGTCCTTGTCCGTTTCATCGAGGACGAGGTGCTGCCCGGCACCGGCATCGCGCCGGCGCCCTTCTGGGCCGGCTTCGACGCCCTCGTGCGCGACCTGGCGCCGAAAAACGCGGCCTTGCTGGCCGAACGCGACCGGCTGCAGACCGAACTGGACCGCTGGCACGCGGCCCACCCGGGGCCGATCGGCGACATGCCCGCCTACCGCGCCTTCCTCTCGCGCATCGGCTATCTCGTCGAAGCCCGGGGCCCGGTGCAGTGCACCACGGCCAACGTCGACGACGAGCTCGCCCGGCTGGCCGGGCCGCAGCTGGTGGTGCCCATCCTCAATGCGCGTTATGCCCTGAACGCCGCGAACGCCCGCTGGGGCTCGCTGTACGACGCGCTGTACGGCACCGACGTGATTCCCGAGTCCGGCGGCGCCGAGAAGGGCGCCGGCTACAACCCGGTGCGCGGCCAGAAGGTGATCGACTACGCCCGCAACGTGCTCGACCAGGCCGCGCCGCTGGCCACCGGCTCGCACCGCGACGCCGCGGGCTACCGCATCGAAGGCGGCCGGCTGGTGGTGGCGCTGAAGGGCGGCGGCAGCACCGGCCTGGCCGAAGCGGCCGGCTTCGTCGGCCACCAGGGCGACGCCGCGGCGCCGTCGTCGGTGCTGCTGCGCCACCACGGCCTGCACCTGGACATCCGCATCGACCTCAGCCACCCCATCGGCAAGACCGACCCCGCCGGCATCGCCGACGTGGTGGTCGAGGCCGCGCTGTCGACCATCCTCGACCTCGAGGACTCGGTGGCCGTGGTCGACGCCGACGACAAGGTACTGGCCTACCGCAACTGGCTGGGCATCCTGCGCGGCACGCTGGTGGAAGAGGTGAGCAAGGGCGGCAAGACCTTCACGCGCACGCTGGCGGCCGACCGCACCTACACCGGTGCCGCCGGCCGGCCCGTCACGCTGCACGGCCGTTCGCTGCTGTTCGTGCGCAACGTCGGCCACCTGATGACGAACCCGGCCATCCTGTGGGCCGAGGGCAGCAAAACCCCGCGCGAGATTCCGGAAGGCATCCTGGACGCCGTCGTCACCAGCACCATCGCGCTGCACGACCTGAAGCGCCTGGGCACCCCCGGCCTGCACAACACGCGCACCGGCAGCGTCTACGTCGTCAAGCCGAAGATGCACGGCCCGGCCGAGGTGGCCTTCGCCTGCGAACTGTTCAGCCGCGTCGAGCAGCTGCTGGGCCTGCCGCAGAACACCGTCAAGCTGGGCATCATGGACGAAGAGCGCCGCACCAGCGTCAACCTGAAGGCCTGCATCGGCGAGGCCGCGGCCCGTGTGGCCTTCATCAACACCGGTTTCCTGGACCGCACCGGCGACGAGATCCACACCGCCATGCACGCCGGCCCGATGGTGCGCAAGCCGCGCATGAAGATGGCGAACTGGCTGCGCGCCTACGAGTTCAACAACGTGCAGATCGGCCTGGCCTGCGGGCTGCGCGGCCGCGCCCAGATCGGCAAGGGCATGTGGGCCATGCCCGACCTGATGGCCGACATGATGAAGGAGAAGGTCGCCCACCCGCAGGCCGGCGCCAACACCGCCTGGGTGCCCAGCCCGACCGCGGCGACGCTGCACGCGCTGCACTACCACCAGGTGGACGTCGCGGCGCTGCAGGAGAGCATGGACGCCTTCGCGCACCGCCCCGACGCCGGGCAGCTCGAGGACCGGCTGCTCGACGCCATCCTGCAGGTGCCGGTGGCGCTGGTGCCCTTCTGGACGCCGCCCGAGGCGCAGCAGGAACTCGACAACAACGTGCAGGGCATCCTGGGCTACGTGGTGCGCTGGGTCGACCAGGGCGTGGGCTGCAGCAAGGTGCCCGACATCCACAACGTGGGCCTGATGGAAGACCGCGCCACGCTGCGCATCAGCAGCCAGCACATCGCCAACTGGCTGCTGCACGGCGTCGTCACGCCCGAGCAGGTGCACGCCACCTTCCGCCGCATGGCCGCGGTGGTCGACGGCCAGAACGCCGGCGACCCGCTGTACCGGCCGATGGCCGGAAACTGGGACACCAGCCAGGCCTACCAGGCCGCGCTGGACCTCGTCTTCAAGGGCCAGGAACAGCCCAGCGGCTACACCGAGCCGCTGCT
>Ga0154020_10007734_pt1 | contig 12512 bp, 11 predicted proteins | sample Klosneuvirus_201_FD_109709 | JGI IMG/M metagenome (GOLD analysis project Ga0154020, IMG submission 109709) | Active sludge microbial communities from wastewater, Klosterneuburg, Austria - Klosneuvirus_20160825_MG | ecosystem: Engineered > WWTP > Aerobic digester > Activated sludge | place... | reverse complement strand
GGCCACCCGCAAGCCGCCCGGCAGCGCCACCAGATCGACCAGGTCCACGCCCTCCGGCGGGGCGTACAGCAGCTGGGGCAGGCCGCCTGGGGGGCTCAGGTTCAGGCTGACCAGCCGGGTGCGACCGGCATCGAGCTGCAGGGCCAGCACCCGCCGCCCCGACCACACCGCCCGCAGCAGGTGCGCGCACTCGGTCAGGCGCCGGGCCTCGCCAGCCTGGTGGTCCCAGCGGTACAGGTCAAAGGCCAGGTAGTGGCGCCGGCAGAGGTCGGCCTGGGTGATCAGCAGCTCGCCGTTGGCAGCGCTGTCCAGCCGGGCGCTGGGCAGCAGCGGGCCCAGGGTCTTCTCCCGCCCCTGGGTGTCGAACTCCACCAGCCGGCTGCGCTGCACCCCGTCGTTCACCACCGCCAGCGTGTGGCCGTTGCCCAGGCCGACCACCGAGGGCAGTGCCAACACGGCGGGGGCGCCCAGCGGCTGCCCGGTCACTTCTGCCTGGCTGCGGCGTGTGCGGTTGCGCTCATCGACCTGCCGATTCAAGTCCCGCAGGAACTCCTCCCACAGCACGTCCATCGCCTTGCCGGTGGCTGCGCGCGGGTTGCTGTGGAAACGCGGCAGCAGGTTGTCGCTGTAGTTGGAGACGAAACGGCCCACAGCCTCGCGCCCGTAGCGGCGCGCCAGGAAATCGAAAAAATAGCCGCCATACAGGTAGGCCTTGGACAGCGGCAGCGCGCGCCCGTCGGCATTCAGCTCGCTCAGGCGGATGAAGCCGCGGGCCTGTTCGGCGCGCAGCCAGGCCTCGAAGTCCGGCCCGTAGAGCCGTCCGCGGCCCAGCGCGGCGGCAGCGTCCACCCCGCCGTCCTGGCCGCCCTCGTGGTACACCGCCAGACCCTCCAGCGCCCAGCTGGGCTGGAACAGGTTCGGAAAGCTCCACAACGTGCGCCCCAGCACCCCGCGCAGGAAACCCGGCGCACCGGCCACCTTGTCCAGGTGCAGGCTGTGCACCAGCTCGTGGGTGAGCAGCAGGTCCAGCCAGGGACTGTTGTCCAGCAGTTCGCCCTCGGGTGGTGCCAGGAAGGCGCCCACCAGGTTGTAGGGCAGGGGGGTGGACCAGCCGTTGGCCCCATCGAACTCGCTGTAGACCGCCAGCTCGATGCGCCCGCCGGGCGTCCAGTCCAGCGCCCGCTGGATGCGCACGAAGGCCCGCTCCGCAGCCAGGGCCACCCGCTCGGCCTGTGGACGCTGTTCGCCACGGTAGTGCACGCGGAAGTGCGGTGTCTCGGCACTGCGCCAGTCGGCTGCGGGGTCGGCGCCCTGGGCCTGCGCAGGGAGGTGGGAACCGATGCCGACCAACAGCGCGGCCAACAGTGGCAGCGCGAGGTCGGCCAGACGGCGGTGAACACGGGCCAGCAGGTGGCCGCGGAGATGCGTCAGGAGGTTGTGGAGCGACACTGGCAGGCATGGGTGCATCAGGGTGCCGGCCAGCTTACACGCCGCAGACCCTGCGTCACACGGTCGGACCCGGCTTGCGGCACACTTCGCGCGCTTCCCGATACCTGGAGAATTCTCACATGCAAGCCAATGTGCGCCTGGGGCGCAGCGACCTCCACGTCACCCCGATCTGCCTGGGCACGATGACCTTCGGTGAGCAGGTGGGGCAGGCCGATGCCTTCGCCATCCTCGATCGGGCGTTGGAGCGTGGCATCAACTTCCTGGACACCGCGGAGATGTACTCGGTGCCGGCGCGGCGCGAGACCTTCGGTGCCACCGAGACCATCCTCGGCCACTGGCTGGCGGCCCGGCCGGGTGCGCGTGACAAGGTGGTGCTGGCCAGCAAGGTGGCCGGGCCGTCGCGGGGCATGGACTGGATCCGCAATGGCAGTCCGGACCTGACGGTCGAAGACATCCTGGCCGCCTGCGACGCCAGCCTGCGCCGGCTGCAGACCGACGTGATCGACCTGTACCAGATCCATTGGCCGGTGCGGCACGCGCCGGCGTTCGGTGCGCTGTACTTCGAGCCGCGCAAGCTCAAGCCCTGCAGCTCCATCGAGGTGCAGCTGGAGGCGATGCAGCGCCTGGTGCGCTCGGGCAAGGTGCGCGCCATCGGCCTGTCCAACGAGACGCCCTTCGGGCTGTGCGAGTTCATCCGGGTGGCGGAGTCCGCCGGCCTGCCGCGGGTGGCCACGGTGCAGAACCCGTATGGCCTGATCAACCGGGTGGTGGACAACGGCCTGGACGAGGCCATGCACCACCACCAGGTGTCGCTGCTGGCTTACTCGCCGCTGGGTTTTGGCCTGCTCACCGGCAAGTACGACGCCTGCGGCCTGGACGACCCCGCAGACCAGCCGGGCCGCATGGCGCTGTTCGACAGCATGAAGAAGCAGCGCTGGGGCCGCCCCGAGGCCCTGGACGCCTCCCGCGCCTACAACGCCCTGGCGCGTGAACACGGCCTCACGCCCACCCGCATGGCGCTGGCCTTCTGCTACCGCCGCTGGAGCGTGGCCAGCACCATCATCGGCGTGACCAGCATTGCCCAGCTCGACGAGGACCTGGACGCCTGGGGCACCGAACTGTCGCCCGACCTGCTGGCCGCCATCGACGCCCTGCGCTGGAAGCAGCGCGATCCGGGGCAGTGATCGGCGCACTGCCCTCAGCCCACAGACCTCACCCTTTTGCAGAGGAACCTCCCATGCCGATCTCCATGTCCAGCGCCAGCCTGCCGGTGTTTCGCACGGCGCTGTCCAACCTGTACCACTGCCTGGTGAAGGCCGACGCCAACGCGGTGGCTCGGCGATTCGATCCGAACGTGCTGGTGGGCGCGCGCCTGGCGCCCGACATGCTGCCGCTGGCCTCCCAGGTGCGCATCGCCTGCGATGCCGCCAAGTACGCTGCGGCGCGGCTGGGCGGGTTGTCCGCGCCCCGCCACGAGGACAACGAAACCACGCTGGACCAACTCAAGGCCCGCATTGCCAGCACGCTGGACTGGTTGTCCACCGTGCCGCCGGAGGCCATCGACGGCAGCGAGGAGCGCGACATCACCTTCCCGGTGGGTCGTGACGGCAGCACGCGCACGATGAAGGGGGAGGCCTACCTGAAGCACTGGGCGCTGCCCAACCTGTTCTTCCATGTCACCACCGCCTATGCACTGCTGCGGCACAACGGCGTGGAGCTAGGCAAGGCCGACTACCTGGTGGGTGACGAGGCGCCGTGAAGCGCTGCCGGAGGAGGTGGCGCCACGTGAAGTGCCCTGATCGTCACCGAAAGGACCCGCCACATCCCCCACCCAACCACATCCCCCACCCAACCACCTGATGCGGCGTTAAACTCGATCCCATCATGCTGTCGTCCAGACGTCAACGTTGTACTCACTGGATCGCCCTGCTGGCGATCTGGGTGGCTGCGTTGGCGCCAACGCTTTCGGCCGCGATGGCGCGTGCCGGCCTAGGCGCCGGGTTGGAAGTTTGCACCACGTCCGGCATGCAGAGCCTGCCGGCACTGCTGGTGGATGCGGACGGCGCGGTGTCCGAGCCGTCCGATGGGACTGGCGGGCTGCTGTCCAGCCTGGACCATTGCGGTTATTGCCTGCTGGTGGCCCATCTGGCGCCACCGTCAGCCGCTCTGACGCCCTCGGTGCCGGCTACGTCCGCTGTGCCCCAGCAGCCTGCAGCCCTGCAGCCGCAGGTCAGCCCGCCCGCCTGGGCGCTGCAACCTTCACGTGCTCCGCCGTCGTTGAACTGATCTTCCCCGTCGAGCGCCGGATGTCCATCGACAACGCGCCGACAAAGACCTGTCAACGACCTGCCCAGGATCTGCCCGGCCTCTGCGCTTTGCAGCCGCCGATCCGGGGCCCTCGGAGCCCGTGACCATGACTTCCGTTTTCAACGCTGCCGCTGGCCTGGCGGGTGCCGCTTCGGCGCCTGTGGCCGGCATTGCCCAGACCCTGGACCTGCCGCGCGGCAGCCTGGCCCTGACGGCCGGCTACCGCGCCACGCCGTACATGCTGATCAGCGGCGCACTGCGGCTGGACCGCCGCGATGCCGCCGAAGGGGCGCCGGTGCTGCTGGCCCTGCCGGGTGACCTGATCGGTGTGGAAGGCCTGCAGGGTCGCAGCGCCCTGTCCAGCGCCCGCGCCATCGTCGCCAGCGTGCTCGCGCCGCTGCCGCAGATGTCGGAATCGGCCTGGTGTGACCTGCTCATGCGCAGCCTGGTAACCCAGCAGGAACGTGCTGCCGAGGTGGCCGAGCTGCGCTGCGGGTCAGCCGCCGAGCGCATCCGCAAACTGCTGCTGCTGCTGTCGAGCCAGTCGCGCGGCGGCGCGGGCGTCAGCCCCTGGCGCAATTCTTCACCCAGCTGCGAACAGCCTACGCTCGCTGACATGGCCGTATTGACCGACACCAGCATCGAGACCATCTCCCGCGTCATCAGCGCCATGCGCCGCAGCGGGGATCTGGTGCGCGACAACGGCCGGCGCGTGCGGCTGGACCCGCGGGTGCTGAGCAGCGACTGGGCGCTGTCTGCCAGCGCCACCTACAGCCCGCGGGTGCGGCAGGCTGCAGCCGCCTGATGCCGGTCAGGCAGCAGCCTGACGCCGGTCAGGCAGCCGCAGGCCTGTCACGTCAATGCTTGTGCTGGTGGTCCGCCGGCGCGGCGGCTGCCGGCATCGCGGTGAGGGCACGCACCGGCGCCTTGAGCACGATGCTCTCGCGCTTCTTGTCCTTGCCTTCGACCACTAGCGTCACTTCCACCGTGTCGCCGGCCTTGAGCTGCTGTTTCAGGTCCATCAGCATGACGTGGTAGCCGCCGGGTTTCAGATCCACCGCCTTGCCGGCGGGCAGCTCCAGGCCGTTGGGCAGGGCGCGCATCTTCATCATGTTGCCCTCCATCGACATCTCGTGGATCTCCACCACGCCGGCCACCGCCGACTTGGCTTCCACCAGGCGCGCGTCGCTGCTCGAGATGATCTGGGCAAACATGCCGGTGGCCTTCTGCTGGGTCACGGTGGCGCGCACCCAGGGGTCCTTGGCGACGACGTTCTGGGCCTGGGCCTGGGCGGCGGCGGTCAGGGCGAGCAGGGCGAGGAGGGTGGTGGTGTGTTTCATGGTGGGACTCCTTGGAGGAACGAGGGAAACGAACAGTTGAAATGAAGCGCGGCCGGTGGCCCGCAGCGGCCTGTTGCTGCAACGGTGAGTCGTCAATGCATATGCCCGGTGCCGGGTGCGCTGGGTTCCGTGCGGTCGGCGCGCGGTTGCTGAACCCAGATGATCACCTCTTTGCGCCCGGCCCTCTCGAACTCCAGCTCCAGCGCGAACCGGTCACCCACAGACAGCGGTCGGCGCAGGCCGATGAGCATCAAGTGCAGCGGTCCGCCGTGGCGGGGCCGCAGTTCCTGCCCTGGAGGGAGCTCCAACGCTGGCAGGGCCCGCATGCGCATCACGTCGCCGTCCATCGTCATCTGGTGGATCTCCACCGATGTGGAAACGGCGCATCGGGCCCCCAGCAGTCGCTCCAGATCGTTGCCCTGGTTGTGCAGAGCCCGAAAGTACACCGCACCGGTGGAGGCTGCAGCCGGCGTCGGTGGGGCATACGGATGGTCGATGAGCACTTTGCCGGCGCGGTAGTCGTGTGCCAGCAGGGCCGTGGGCGAAGCCGCGCAGAGGGCTGCGGCCTGCAACCAACGGCGGCGGGTCATCCACGAAGGGGGGGGCATGGGATGGCAGTCCATGGTCTCAGGGTCGCGAGCCTACCAGCCTCCGGTGAGCCAGCCCTGGGGCATCCAGACCATGCGCAGGCCGATCCAGCGACCGCGCAGGTCGGCCTGCTGTTCCTGGCCGGCTTCGAGGGACAGCCTCAGGTCTGTCTGGCCGGTCCAGGCCAGAGCCAGGGCCGCGCGGCTGACGGGTTCGTTGGGCACCAGGCCGGCAGCGGCGGCCACATCGGTCGCTCCCGGGCCTTCCAGCCGCTGCCGGGTGCTCAGCCGTTCCAGCCGGGAAGCCAGCTCCCAATCCGGCGTGGCTCGCCAGATGCCCTCGAGCCAGCCGGCCTGAGTCTGCCCGCGGTAGTCTGCCCAGCCCACCGTGCTGGCCAGGCGGCCGTGCTCTTGCTGAAGCAGCGCGGCCAGACGCAGCTGGACGGTGCTGCCGTGGGGTGCCCAGGTCAGGTTGAAGCCACCCAGTCGGCTGCGGCCATCGAAGCAGACCAGGTTGGTGAGATCCCTTGCGCAGTCCGGCACGCTGTGGCTGTGCACTGCATTGCTGCTCACCACCGGTGTGCCGCGCCCCTGGGGCCTGGCCTGGGCGGCAAACAGGTCCAACCGCCAGTCCGGCCAGTCCAGCTGCACATGGGCGGCCGGGGCCGCCGGTCCGCTGGCTGCGCCGGGGAAGGTGCGGGCCCGCCACACACCGAGGTTGGCCACCTGCACCAGGCCGTCGGGGTTGCCCGCCAGCCAGCGCAGGTTGGCGCCGTCCTCGATCCAGTCGTCACCCAGCATCACCCGCTTGGCCAGTGGAGGCAGGGCGAAGCGGTCGAAGTGGCCGGCACCGGTGACCCCATCTCCCATCGGCACCCGGTCGCGTCCGAGGCTGAGCCGCCAGTCAGCCTCGACAGGCAGGCGGGTTTCGAGGCGGGCGGCCTCGAAGTGCGCCCGGTCGCTGCCGTGTTTGCCCAATGTCGCGGTGGCTCCCAACCAGTCGTTCAGGCGCAGGCCGGCATCCAGGGTGGCATGTTCCAGCGTGCCGCCACGGCGGCTGGCCGGGGTGACCCCGTTGCCCAGCACACCCTGGTAGCGCGCGGCCGGCCAGATGGTCTCGCTGGCATGCAGGCCCGACAGTGCCAGGCCGGCGCCCATGCGCCAGCCTGGCAGGCCGGGAATGGGGTCGGCGGTGACATCGTGGGCCCAGGTGGAGCTTGAAGCTGCCGCGCAACTCAGTGTGGCTGCGCAGGCCAGGCGCGTCAGCATCCGCAGGCGCTCCGGGAGGCGTCGGGTGAATCGGCGTTCAGCGTGCACCACGACGGCCTCCCGCGTGGGTGGGTGTGCCTGCGGAGGCTGCACTGACCGACGCGAAGGGGTCGGCATGGGCGGGGTTGGTCAGGAAGTCCTCGTCGGTGAGGGTCTTCAGGAAGGCGATCAGGTCGGCCTTGTCCTGCGTGCCCAGGTTCATGTTGGGGATGAGGTCGCTCTTGTAGGGGTTGAGTCGGCCGTCGCCCGCGTTGGGCTGTCCTGCCGCGATGTGGCGACCGCCCGCGGCGTAGATGTCCAGCATCTCTTCCAGCGTCGCCACGCTGCCGTCGTGGGTGTAGGGGGCGGTGAGCGCCACATTGCGCAGGCTGGGCGCGCGGTACTTGCCCATGTCGGATGCCGTGGCGGTGAAGGTGATCAGGCCCTGGTCGTCGGCAGGGAAACCGCCCAGTCCGTCGATGTTGTACAGCCCCGTGTTGTGGAAGGGCAACTTGACGTTGAGGCTGCCCGCATGGCGCACCTGGTCATTGAAATTGAAGCCGGTGTGGCAATGGAAGCACTCGGCCTTTTCGCTGTTGAACAGGTTGAAGCCGCGCAGCTCCTGGGCCGTCAAGGTCGCTTCGCCCCGTGTCCACTGGTCATATCGGCTGTTGGCCGAGATCAGCGTGCGCTGGAAGCTGGCGATGGCGCGCACGATGTTGGTGATGGAGAAGGGATCGCTTTCACCGGGAAAGGCGGCGGCAAATCGAGCCGGGTAGTCGGCGTCGCTGCGCAGGCGCTCCAGCACCACAGGCACATTGGCGTTGGTCAGACCCATCTCGATGGGTGTGATGCCAAACAGCGGCACCATCGCCTGCTGCTCCAGTTCTGTCAGGAGCGGATTCACCCAGGTCAGTGAGCTGTGGTAGGCCACATTCACCAGGCCCATGCTGTTGCGGCTGTGGGTTTCGCCGGTGGAACCCACTGCACGCGCCAGTCCGTCGGTGAAGGCCTTGTCCTGCTGATGGCAACTGCCGCAGGACTGCAGGCCATTGCCCGACAGGCGCTTGTCGTAGAAGAGGAAGCGGCCGAGCGTGACCTTGGCTTGGCTCATTGGGTTGTAGGCCGGCACGGCCGGCGCCGGGAAGTTCTGCGGCAGGGACCAGGTCCAGTCACCGGAGCTGAGCGCGGTGTCGTGGACCTCGGTCGAGCCGCCGCCGCAGCCGGCCAGGGACAGCAGCCCCAGACCGAACGCGACGGCCATGCCGCAAGCCGCCCGCTTCAGGAGGCTCGCGCGGTTCATCACTTCGCCACCGGACGGAACACGGTCTCGCCGTGGAAGAACCCGTGGGTGGCGTCCTGCACGGTCACGCTGGTGGCGGTGACCGCACCGGCGCCGTCCACGGAGAAGGTGCTGCCCAGGACGGGCCACATGTCCTGGCATTCCAGGTCGGTGGGCCCGCTCATGCAGCCGCCTGCACCACCGCGTTCGGACAGCAGGTTCGACGAGGCGAACAAGGCCTTCAGATCCACCGCGATGCGCTTCTTGGTCGCGTCGAAGTCGTGAAAATGGATGTCGCGGGTGTTCACTGACGCACAGGTGGCGCTTGCAGCGCTGCCTCCTGCGGGAACGGTACAGCTGGTGTCTCCCAGGTGGAAGAAGAAGCTGGTGTTGTTGGCACCGGTGGCGGCACCACTCTTGACGATGGCGCTGGTGAAGGTGCCCGGTGCCGCTGCGTTGTCAGGGTTGATCTCGATCTTCACGTGCTTGTAGCCCGTGGTCCAGCTCCAGTACATGTCGTTGTTGTTCAAGGGGGCCTGGGTGGTGGTGGCACTGACATCCAGGTGATTCAAAGCCGCCGGCACACCCAGCGTGAACTTGGCACCGGTGTAGGTGCCGATGGGCACGGTGCCGGTGATCTTGACGTTCAAGGCGGAGTCGCCGGCGCAGGCCCCGGTGTCGTCCTCCAGGTCCACCAACGCCAGGGTGTTGTCGCCGGAGGTGAGCTGGAAGGCGTTGCTGTCCAGCGTGACCTTGACGGTGGCGCCCTTGTCGTTGATCAGTGCCAGGTTGGAGACGTAGAAGCGCAGGTCCTGGATCACCGCGTTGACCGAGCCGCTGCCCAGGCCGGACAGCACCGAGGCGCAGGTCACGGGTGTGTCGCCGACGGTGGCGACGAATTCGACCGCCACCGATTGGCTGGTGGCTGCAGGGGTGTCTTCGTTGTCGCCGCCGCCGCAGGCAGCCAGGGCAGCCAGGGCAGCCAGGGCCAGGGAGGACAGGGCGAGGCGAGACAGGGAAACAGACGAACAGAGGGAAGAACGGTTCATTTTGACCATGGAAGGTTCGGGGTTCCGAGATCGCTCGGAGGTATGGCCCACTTGACCGCAGGAGCCGACAACGCCGCAGGCAGGGCGAGCCGGAATCGGTGCGGTTCTGGGCACATGCGGAGAGAGACCGCCCGCGCGAGCAACATCCGCCCCGGCATGAGCCGGGTCGGAGCGTGCGTGCGGGCGGGCCGCGCGGTTCAAAACCACGCAGCGGTCGTCAGTTCAGGCGATCTGGGCGGGAGGTGGCTGGGGGCGCACCTGCAGCGGGAAGCTGCTGCGGGGGACCCAGCTGTGCCCGACACGCAGTCGGGTGGTGTGGCTCTGCGGAGTGTGCGCCACGACGACCTCCACACCGGGTAGCACAGCCGCCACAGACGCATGGCTGCACAAAACGCAGTGGCCTTCGCCGGCGGGCCGCAGCGTGCGGTCTGAACCGCCATCCACATCGATCGGCATCGGCATACCCGCCGAGCAGATCTCCATCGGCAGGCCCGCGCCTGCACCGGGCATCCAGCCGGCACGGGACAGCGTCTGGCCAAGCAGGGGCGAGCACAGGTTCAGCAGGATCAGCGCAATGCCGATCCAGCCGGTCCGGTGTTGCCGCCGTGTGGTTGCCATGTGACGGATTGTGCAGGCCGGCCCCGCTCCACCGGCTGCTGTTCGAGGCCGAACTTGAAGCGCATCAAGTTTCAGACCCAGGGTGGCGTTGGCCGATTGCAACGGCCGCTGCGCCGTTGCGGGCCATGCAGGGTGCCGATCTGGCGGTGGTCGCGCCGCTGCGGTTTGGCGGGTCCCAGTGGTCGCGCTGTGATCAGGGGTAATCCCTGGGTCATGTGCTTGTCCCCTGGCGGGCGATGACGGCCAGCGTTGGGCATGAAAGTTGTATGAAAAATCATGTAATCATCCTACGAGTCGGCCATGCACGCATCAACGAACCTTCCCTCGACCACAACCCTTCGACGGCGTCCCCTATGCGCTTCGGTCTGGCTGATCTGCGCGGCCTGGCATGGAGGGGCGGCCGCCCAAACGGCCACGCCCGTGCCGACGGCGGCCGGAGCGCTGGATCCGGTGGAGATCAGAGGCCGCCACTACGACAACGCGGTGGGCAGCTCGGATGCCGCCTCGCAGGGCCGCATCCGCGCGGAGCTGCTGGCCAGCCGACCCGCGCTGCGCCCGGGTGAGGTGCTGGAGTTCGTGCCCGGGTTGATCGTCACCCAGCACTCCGGGGACGGCAAGGCCAACCAGTATTTCCTGCGCGGCTTCAACCTGGACCATGGCACCGACTTCGCCACCGCCGTGGCCGGCATGCCGGTCAACATGCCCAGCCATGGCCATGGCCAGGGCTACACCGACCTCAACTTCCTGATGCCGGAGTTGGTGGAGCGCATCAGCTACCGCAAGGGGCCGTACTTCGCCACGCACGGCAACTTCGCGTCGGCCGGTGCGGCGGACATCGAGTACCGGCGGCGCTTCGATGGCCCCTTCGTCCAGCTCAGCCTGGGTCAGAACGGCTACCGTCGTGCCGTCGGCGGTGCTTCCTGGGAGCTCGACGGAGGGCGCAGCCTGCTGGCCGCCGTCGAAGGCATGGGCAACGACGGCCCCTGGGAGGTGCCGGAGCAATTGCGCCGCAAGAACGCGGTGCTCAGCCTCAGCGAAGGTGGCAGGGCGCAGGGCCTGTCCCTGTCGCTGATGGCCTACGACGCCCGCTGGACCGCCACCGACCAGGTGCCGCAGGCCTGGATCGACGCCGGAAACAGCCGCTGGGGCTCCCTGGACGCCAGCGATGGCGGCAACACCTCCCGCTACAGCCTGTCCGGGGAGTGGCACCGCATCGGCGCAAATGGCGAGACGCGGGTGTCCGCCTACGCCATGCGCTACCAGCTGGCGCTGTACTCCAACTTCACCTACACCCTGGAGCGGCCCACCACCGGCGATCAGTTCTCGCAGCAGGACCGCCGCTCGGTCTACGGCCTGCAGGCCAGCCAGGCCTGGAGCCATGGGCTGGCCGGGCTGGACGCACGCACTGAGGCCGGTGTGCAACTGCGCCACGACCGGGCCCGCGTCGGCCTGTTCGACACCCAGGCGCGCCAGGCTTTCCACACCGTGCGGGACGATCGGCTGCGTGAAACCGCTCTTGGGATGTACCTGCAAAGCCATGTGACGCTGCAGCCCTGGTTGCGATCGGTGCTGGGGTTGCGGGCCGACCGCATGCAGTTCGATGTGGACAGCCTGTCCAACGCCGCCAACTCGGGCAAGACCAGCGACTTCCAGGTCTCACCCAAGCTCAGCCTGGTGGCCGGCCCCTGGCAGCGCAGTGAAGTGTTCCTCAACCTCGGTCGCGGGCTGCACAGCAACGATGCGCGCGGCACCACCGCCCGGGTGGACCCACGCAGCGGTGACGCGCTGAAGGCAGTGCCGGGGCTGGTGGCCTCGCAGGGCTGGGAGATCGGCGCGCGCAGTGAAGCATGGCCTGGACTGCAGACCTCCCTGGCGTACTGGCACCTGGACTTCGACTCCGAGCTGGTCTACATCGGCGACGCCGGTGCCACCGAGGCTTCTGCCGCCAGCCGTCGACACGGGGTGGAATGGAACAACCGCTGGACGCCCAGCCGCCATGTGCTGTTCGATGCCGACCTGGCCTGGACGCACGCTCGTTTCGTCAACGGCGACCACATTCCGAACGCGGTGGACTCGGTGGCCAGCCTGGCCATGACGCTCCAGGACCTGGCCGGCTGGACTGCCAGCCTGCAGTGGCGCTACCTGGGCAGCGGGGCGCTGATCGAGGACAACACGGTGCGCTCTGACCCCTCGTCCACCTTCAACCTGCGGCTGATGCGCCGCCTGGACGGCTGGGTGGGGCGCCACAGCGAGTTGACGCTGGATGTCTTCAACCTCTTCAACCGTCAGGTCAACGACATCCAGTACCAATACGCCTACCAGATGCCGGGGGCAGGGCAGTCGCCGCAGGAAGGGCGCATCGTCCACCCGGCCGAACCGCGCAGCCTGAGGCTGACCTGGCGCACGGCGTTCTGAAGGGCGCAGTCGGCCAGGAACGTTTGACAGAACAAAAAAGGCCCGCCAAGGGCGGGCCTTCATCATCAGCAGTTGAAGCCTCAGTCGCTGAACCCTCAGGCGGTCACGCCCTTGGCCGTCTCCGCATACTCCTCGATCTGGTCGAAGTTCATGTACTTGTAGATCTTGTCGGCGTTCTTGGCGACGACAGCCACTTCGGCCATGTACTCCTCGACCG
>Ga0154020_10007733_pt1 | contig 12513 bp, 6 predicted proteins | sample Klosneuvirus_201_FD_109709 | JGI IMG/M metagenome (GOLD analysis project Ga0154020, IMG submission 109709) | Active sludge microbial communities from wastewater, Klosterneuburg, Austria - Klosneuvirus_20160825_MG | ecosystem: Engineered > WWTP > Aerobic digester > Activated sludge | place... | reverse complement strand
CTCGGCGTAAACACCTCCATCCAGTCCGTCTCCGTGATCCAGCCGGGCGTGGAGATCGTGAACAGCGGCGGCAGCATCTCGCTCGGCACGCCCACCTCCGCCGCGCTCGCCGATTGGAACCTCTCCACTTTCCACTACGGCCCGAAAAACGCCGCGGGCACGCTGACGATGCGTGCTTCGGGCAATCTAGAGTTCTACAACACTCTCAGCGATGGTTTCACGCTCGCCACCTCCGGTGCACTCGTCGAACGCATGTGGATGGGCACGCTCAGCACGCTGAACTCCAACGTGCCAGTGAACACCCAGTCTTGGAACCTCCGCCTCACCTCAGGCGCGGATGTGAACGCCGCCAACTTCCGTGAGACCTCCGCGCTGGCCTCGCTGGCTGCGAATTCAGGCTCTCTCCTGCTCGGCAAAGATGCCGGACAGGCCGTGCCAACGAGTTCCGGTGCCAACAGCTCGCCTGGCACGAATGCACTCACGCGTCTCGCCATCAATCCGGAGAACAACACCGCCACCAGCGGCACACCGACCGCCACAAACCGCTTCCAAGTCATCCGCACCGGCACCGGTGACATCGAGGTGAATGCCGGACGCGATGTGCAGTTCCTCAACCAGTTTGCCACGATCTACACCGCCGGTGTCACCGTGCCTGCCGCCACCACAGTTTTCACCGCGAACGACTTCGTGCTGCCGAACGTGGCCGCCAACGTGCCGCAGACCGAGCTTGGTGCCGTGCAGCAGCTCTACGCGGTGCAATACAGCATGGCGGGCGGCAATGTGAGCGTGCAGGCGGGCAATGACATCGTGCATCTCACGCGGGACGCGGGCACGCTGGTGGCGGATTCATCTCGCCAGCTCCCGAACAACTGGCTCATGCGCCGCGGTTATGTGAACTCCGCCGGCGAGTATGGAAACATCGACGTCCGCCAGAGCGGCATCCAGCGCATCAACGACGTCGCGACCTCCACAACCTGGTGGGTGAACTTCAGCAACTTCTTCGACGGCGTGGCCGCTCTCGGTGGTGGAAACGTGGTGCTCGAAGCCGGTCGCGATGTGCAAAACGTCAGCGCCCACACGCCGACGAATGCCCGCGCCGCAAAAGGCACGCCCAGTGCCGACGGATTGCTCGAACTCGGCGGCGGAGATGTCACCGTGCTCTCCGGTCGCAACATCGACGGCGGCATTTACTACGTCGAGCGCGGAACCGGCACTCTGACCGCCGGTGGTGCCATCACGACGAATGCCACGCGGTCTATCTCACTGGGCCGTCTGGCCTCCGGCAATGCCGTGCAGCCGCAGGACACCTGGCTGCCCACCACCTTGTTCCTTGGCAAGAGCAGCTTCGATGTCAGCGCCCGTGGCGATGTGCTGCTCGGCCCTGCCGCGAACACCTTCCTTCTGCCGCAGGGCCTCACGAACCGTCACTGGTACAAGACATACTTCTCCACCTATGGCGCGGACAGTGCCGTGAACGTCACCTCGCTCGGCGGCGATGTCACGATCCGTCAATCCGCCACGCTGGCCACCACCGCCGAACCTTCATCCATCCTCTCACTCTGGCATGGCGAGCTCCTGCTGCTCTCCTCCAGCTCCGCCTCCGCCTATCAGCCTTGGCTGCGCCTGGCAGAGACCGGCGTCGCGCCGTTTGAGACGCTCAACACGCTGATGCCAGGCACCTTGAAGGCGCTCGCCTTCAGCGGAAACATCTCGCTCGCAGGTCGCATGAACCTCTCGCCCTCACCCACAGGCACGATCGAGCTTCTCGCCGCCGGTGCGCTGAACGGCCTCGTGCCCACCGGCGTGTCCTCGACGATCCTCACAGGCCGCCAGACCGCTGTGTGGGCCTCCGCCACGCTGAATCTCTCGGACGCGAATCCCGCCTCCGTTCCCGGCGTGCTGAAGCCCTACTCCTATTACGAGACCTTCTTCAATCCCGCGGCTCCCACCGCCGTGAACAATCTCACCGCCCGCACCACGAGCGCCAACTTCCTCGATAATCTCAACTCCGTCTTCACCGAGTCTGGCTCCACCTCGGGCAAGTTCGCCACCACGCAGGCGAAGCAACAGCTCCACGCTCCCGGTGTGCTGCACGCCGCGGACACCTCGCCGCTGCGTGTTTATACCTCGGGGGGCGACATCTCCGGCCTCACGCTTTTCTCCGGCAAAGCATCAAACATTCTGGCCTCGCGCGACATCTCCGACATCGCGTTCTACATTCAAAACGTCCGCAGCAGCGATCTCACGCTCGTCTCCGCCGGGCGTGACATCATTGCCTACAATGCCAACTCGCCGCTGCGCACCGCGGCGGTCGCCACTGGCAATCTCCCTTCCGCCACCGAGCGTCCCAAAGCGGGCGACATCCAGATCAACGGCCCCGGCACGCTCCAAGTGCTCGCCGGGCGCGATCTCGATCTCGGCACCGGAGGCAATAACACCGACGGCACCGGCACCGGCATCAACAGCATCGGCAACGGCCGCAATCCCTTCCTGCCCTTCGAAGGAGCGGACATCGTGCTGGCCGCAGGCATGGGCGGCGTCTCCTCCGGCCTCGGCAGCTCAAACGCAAAGTTCGCCGACTTCATTTACGCCATCCAGTACGCACAGGGGGTGCTGCCGAAAATTTTGGTGAATGGTGAATGGGTAGATCAGCCTGCGCCGAGGTATCAGATGGATGGAGTCCGATATTCAGCCGAACTGGCTGCCATGCTCCAGAGTGACGGCCTGCGGGGATTGCCAAGCGGGACTTTGACTCAAGCAACCAAAGGCTCGGCACCCGTTGTCTGGGATCCGGGCAAACTCGTCAATGGTGTCTGGGTGCGATCTGGAGTCGTTAATATCGGAGGAGAGCCGACGTCCAATGCATTCATTCTACCTAACTCCATCAATCTGGACGCCTCCGCCCTCACGTCTGCCCAGCGTGACCAGATCGCCATGGCGCTTTACTTCCTCGCCCTCCGCGACGCGGGGCGGGATCGCAACAATCCCGACAGCCCCGATGTGAATACCTACCGAGCTGGCTACGAAGCCATCCAGACGATGTTCCGGGTCCCGGATCTTATCGATCCTAACAACTTTAACGTGGTATTCGATCCGCTCGGGCAGCCGACTTTAGAGCCTGTTGTGCTGAAAACAGGCATCGAACGCCTCATGGATCGTGATCGCCCGATCGACGGCTATGGATTCGAAGGCGGCATCAAGACCCAAGCTCGTGATGTGCGCACCAAGAGCGGGGGTAACATTTCCATTCTCGCGCCTGGTGGTGGTCTTGAACTCGCCTCCACCGTGCTCGGGGAGACGCTCGCTCCTCCCGGTATCATCACCGAATCCGGCGGGAACATTTCTGTCTTTGCCGATTCGGATGTGAGCATCGGCATCGCCCGTATCTTCACCCTCCGCGGCGGTGACATTAACATCTGGTCCACCGTCGGAGACATCGCGGCCGGTTCATCCTCCAAGACCGTGCAGTCCGCGCCTCCGACCCGTGTGTTGATTGATCCGCAAAGCGCCAGCGTGGCCACCGACCTCGCCGGTCTCGCCACCGGTGGTGGTATCGGCGTGCTCGCCACTGTCGCGGGCGTGCGTCCGGGCAATGTCGATCTCATCGCCCCCATCGGTGCCGTCGATGCCGGTGATGCCGGCATTCGTGCCACAGGGAATCTGAACATTGCCGCCGCCGTGGTCCTCAACGCCGGAAACATCGCCGTGGGCGGAGGCATCGCTGGCGCCCCCTCCGCGCCCGCGGTCGCCACACCGGCTCTCGGCGGTCTTGCCAGCGCCGCTGCTGCTGGAGCGGCCACGAGCAACTCTCCAGCCGCGCAGCAGGCCGCCAAGCAGACCCAGGAGACCAAGCAAGACTCTCAAACACCCTCCATCATCAGCGTCGAAGTGCTCGGCTACGGCGGCGGTGAAGGCACCAGCGAAGAAGACGAGCGCAAACGCCGCAACGGCGCCGAGTAAGCCACATCCCTGATCCCTCATCTCTCATCCCCACCGCATGTCCTTCGACTTCCAGCCTCAAAACGACACACCGGTCGAGTTTCATCAGCCGAAGGTGCCGGTGCTCGGACGCTTCAGCGTGTGGCTGATCGCCCTCGTCGGCCTTGTCATCGCGGGTGGGATCGCCTGGCGGCCTGCCCGCACCGCCTTGCGGGATGCGTGGGCGCGTTCGCATGCTCGCGAGGCCGTCGTTTCAATGGAGGCCGATGACATGGGCCATGCCATCGCCGAGCTCATCGAGGCACGAAACCTCTCGCCGGAGGAACCGGAGGTCCTACACGCCATCATTCAATACTTGAAGCTCGCCAAAGGTGACCGTCGTGAGCTGGCCTACCATCTGCGACTCCTCGCTACAAAGCAGCCGCTCTCCATCGAGGATCAACTTTTGCACGGCACCTGCCTCGTCGAGCTCGGCCGCATTGATGAAGCACGCCGCGTGTATGCCGCCTTGCCCGCCGAAGTTGCAGACACATCTGAGGCACTCGCTTTGCTCGCACGTTTGCAGGCCGCGGAAGGCCAGGGCGGCGCTGCCATCGAATCGGCACGAAAAGCCAGGCAGCTCGACAAAGACTCGCCTGAAGCGCGTCTGGAACTCGCCATCGAAAACAGCCGCAGCGCCTTCCCCGAGTATCGGAACCAGTCCTGGTCCGAGCTTTGGGCTCTCTGCCAGCTCCCGCCACCTGTCGGCATCGCCGCCGCCCGTGCCATCCTGCGGGATGCACGTCTCACCGCCGAGGATGCGAAGCGCCTGCTCCCCATCGTCGAGTCTCATCCCCATGCCGACCTCGCCATCCGGCTCGACATCGTCAGCGCCCTCATCCGCTTCTTTCCCGATCAAAAGGCCGAGCTGGTGCGTCGTGAGGTCTCACGCTTTGAAACCGAAAAGACCGGCACGCTCGTCGAGCTGGCCGCGTGGCTCGCCGCGCACCGCGAGCATGCGTTGCTGCTCAAGCTCATCCCGCCGCAGCTCGCCATGTCCTCGCGTCCGCTTTTTACCGCGCTCATCAAGGCTCTCGCCGGTGAAGGCCGCTGGCAGGAGATGAAGCAGGCGCTCACCAGCAAGCGCCCGCCCGTTTCCAACACCCTCGTCTCCATCTGGCTCGCCGATGCCGAGAGCCATCTCCAGCCGGACCTGAAAGAATCCCGCCGCCAGCTCGGCTTTGCCATCGAGTCCTCCATCGCCGCACGCGAGTTTGAGGAACTCGAGCTTGCCGCCGGGCTCAGCGAGCGTCTCGGCATGCCCGAACTCGCGCTCGAAGGTCTTTTGCATCTCGCCACTTCCGTCGAGCCGCGACGCTCGGAATTCCTGCTTCATGCCAAAAGCATCGCCGAGAGCTCAAAGGACACGCGAGCCTTGCTCGAAGTCACTCGCGGCCTTCAAGAGATGAATCCCGCCAATGCACAGATCGCCGAGGAGCTCGCCTACCTGCGACTGCTGCTGGGCGAGGAAATGGAGATGGTCCTCTCCGATGCCACGCAAGCCCCCGCGCTCTTCCGAGCCCTCGCCGCCTATCGACTCGGTGATCGCGGCACGCTGCAAAACGTCATGAGCAACCAGCCCAAGGCCGATGGCATGTCCGCCGGCCGCCGCGCCGTCCTCAGCGGTCTCCTCGCCACCACCGGCAAACCTGCCGAGGCCTTTCAAATCGCCGAGAAGGTGCCGGAAGCTCTGCTGCTCGACGAGGAACTCGCCTTCCTGAAGCTCGCCAGGTGACGAAAGTGCTCCACGGCATGATTCGCCAAGCGCATGCCCGCTGGTTTAATTGAGCGATGGTTCATCACGCCACCCGTCCGCTCGTCAAAGCCGCTCACGACATCGTCTTCAAGCACGTCCACGGCTCCAATTTGATCTACAACTGCGCCTGGGAAGACCCGCGCCTCGACCGGCAGATGCTCGGCCTTGATCCCACGAGCAAGGTCGTCATGATCACCAGCGCCGGCTGCAACGCGCTCGATTACCTCCTCGATGATCCTGCCGAGATTCACGCCATCGATGTGAACTTCCGCCAGAACGCCCTGCTGGAGCTGAAGATGGCCCTCATTGCCCGCGGTGGCTTTGCCGACCTCTTTGAGATGTTTGGCATCGGCTCCCATCGCTTTCACAAAACGCTCTACGCCGAGGTTCGCGGCACCTTGAGCCCATCCGCGCAGACTTTCTGGGATCGCCGCATCGGCTTCTTCCATCCCGGCAGCATGAAGAAGTCCTTTTACTACCACGGCACCTCTGGCATCGCCGCGTGGGTGATGGGAAATGCGCTCTTCCGCCTCAAACCGAACATCAAAAACTTCGCGCTCGCCTTGCTCGATGCCCGCAGTCTCGACGCTCAACGCGCCGCCTGGGAGATGATCGAGCGGGAGGTGTGGACGGGCTTCATCGACTGGCTCGTGCGCCAGCCCGCGCTCATGACGCTGCTCGGTGTGCCGCGCCCGCAGATCAAACTCATCCAGGACAGCTATCCAGGCGGCCTCAGTGGCTATGTGAAGGACAAAATGCGCCATGTCTTCACCGAGCTGCCCATGGCGGACAATTATTTCTGGCGTGTGTACATCACCGGCAGCTACTCCTTCACCTGCTGCCCGAACTACCTCCGCCACGAGCATCAGCAGATCCTGCGCGAGCGCCTGCATCGCCTGAAGCCCTGCACCACCACCATCTCCAATTTCCTCCGCGAGCATCCGGGAAAATACTCCCACTTCGTCCTGCTCGATCATCAGGACTGGCTCGCCGCGCATGATCTCGACGCGCTGCGTGAAGAATGGGAACTCATCTTTGCCAACAGCCGCCCCGGCGCAAAGATCCTCATGCGCAGCGCCGGACTCGATGTCGATTTCATCCCTGCCGACATCCGTGCGCGTCTTCGTTTTCATCCCGAAATAACCACGCGACTCCATCCGCTCGATCGCGTCGGCACTTACGGCAGCACGCACTTCGCTGAAATCCTGCCATGAATGCTCTCACCGCGCCTCACGAGGCCCTGCGAAGCTACTACGCGCTGCATTCCCGCATTTACGATGCCACGCGCTGGAGCTTCCTCTTCGGTCGTGAAGCCGTCATCCGCCGCACCGCAGGCTTCATCAACCCGCGCCGCATCCTCGAAGTGGGCTGCGGCACGGGCCGCAACCTCCGCAGCCTTCAGCGCTTCTTTCCCGAAGCAGAAATCACCGGCCTCGATCTCAGCGCGGACATGCTCCGCATCGCCAAGCAGCGCACGAATGGCGTGCAACTCGTTCAGCGTGCCTACGACGTCCCGGCGGGAGGGTTCGATCTCATCCTCTGCTCGTATGCCCTCAGCATGTTCAATCCCGGCTGGGAGCGTGCGATCGAGACTGCCGCCGCCGATTTGAACCCCGGTGGCATCATCGCCGTCGTCGATTTTTATCACACCGACACCACCTGGTTTGAAAAGTGGATGCGCCGTAATCACGTCCGCATGCAGGGACATCTCTGGCCGCTGCTGCGCCAGCATTTCACCACGCTCAGCGATACCCGCCACCCCGCCTACCTCAGCCTCTGGCATTACGGCATGTTCATCGGGCGAAAGCGCTCATGAGCCCGGAAGGCTTTGTGGTGACGATTTTGTCACTTTCGCCATTTCACTTGCCGCCCGGCTTCTTTCTCGGCGATGCATCCTGCCCAACTATGACCACACTCCTCCCGTTTGTCACCGCCCTTGCCGATACCACCCGCCTGCGTCTTCTCCACCTCGTGCAGGAGCACAAGATCACCGTCCCCGAGCTGCGTGTCCTCCTTTCCATCGGCGATGCCGATCTCGCCGCGCACCTGAAGCAGCTTGTCGCCGTCGGCCTCATCAAAACCGGCAAGCAGGGAGCCCATCTCAAGATCAAACACAAGCACGCCGCTCTGCTCGCCAAAATCTTCAGCCACTTCAGAGTCGGCGCCAAGAAAGACGAACCGACCCGCACCGACGAAAAGAAGCTCCACGCCCTGCGCCATCCCAAAGCCGCCAAGAAGCCGAAGAAGGCCTCCGCGAAGAAGAAGGCGGCCAAGAAGTAATCACCGGAAGACCACATCCACGCCCATCGCGCTTTCCTTGGCGAAGCCGGGGATCCAGTGCGGGCGTTTCCAGGCGATGAGGCGGTAAATCATCGACATCAGGTGCAGCGTGAGCAGGCGGTCGATGATGCGGTAGCCGCGGCGGCGGCGCAGGACGAGCTCCAGCGCCCAGCCGAGGTAGCGGCGCTTCAGCCAGAAGGGTTTGAAGTCGAGCTTCACGCGGTAGCGGGCATGCAGGCCGCGTTTGGGCCAATTCGTTTTGTAGTCGCGTTTCGCTTCGCGTAGCTTGGCTTCCAGCTCGGGCGTGAAATCGGTGAAATAGTATTCACGGGCCAAAGCGAGCAGCCGGAAGGTGTCTCGCATGAATTGAATGTCTTCCAAAGGCACGCCAGCCTGCTGAGCGAGCACCAGCATCTGGTCCAAACGATCCAGGCATCGCGCTGCCGCTCGCAAGGCACCCTCCGGCTCCTTCACGAAGTGCGTGAGCAGCTTCTTGATGCTGTGATTGATGAAGATGTTTCCCCAATACACCTGAAGCTGCGGCGGGATGCGCACTCGGCGGAAGAAGAGCTTCTGCCGCGCAAACTCCTCCGTGTAGAGCAACTCGCGCACGACTTCATCGCTCAGGCGCAGCAGTTCCAGCAGCGCACCGGCATCGGGAAGGCCGCGTTCGTGGACAAAGGCACGCACAGCGCTCTCGACGAGGCTTCCGCGCATCACCTGGATGGTCACGAAGCTGTTTAGGTCGATCCACAGCGCCTCCGCATCAAGAAAGGCGAGCCTGCGAAACGGCACCCAGCCGCCGGTCTGGCACCAGACCATGCAGCCGATGACATCTGGCGACTGCCGCAACTCTCGCACATACTTCTCATACTCCCAACCGATGAAGCTCGGATACTCGCCGCAGCTTTCGTATTCGCGGCGGGTTTGCAGCTCCACGATCTTCTTCACCTTCGTTCGGAAGAAATTCTTGTTCAGCGGCAGGTAGCGGAAAAAATCGCTCTCGCCGTATTTCATCGAGACGACGAGCGATTCGCTCTCCAATCCACCAAACACGCTCTCAAAGGTCCCGCGATGCCACATCAGATCGCCGATGCGATACGCACCGACCGTCCAGGTGCGAAACACCAGCGTGCGCTGACGCTTCTCAAACACCGGAAGCAATGACTTGAGCAGTTCACGAGCCTGCGAAGGCGTTTTGACCGTCAATTCGCTGCGAAACTCATCATGAACGCCTTTTCCGTCCGCCTCGCCGATTCGGGCGATCACGCCCGAAATCTGCGGAAAGTCCGCGAGGAAGGAATCGAGCAATTCAGCGAGAAAAGTCACCTTGTCGGCCTTTTCGGCTTCGAGCCGCGTTTTCAGCGCTGGCGTCAAACTCATCACATCCATCGTCACGAAGACTTGGAGGCCAAACTCCGCGCAAATCGCGAAACAGGCCGCGAACTCGCGTCGAAAAGCCTTCACGCGTTCCCGCAGCTCCGGCTCCAGCCATTCGTGATCAGCGAGATGCGCCACATCATCGAGAGACACCGCGTTGAAGCCCCATGCCGAGGCCTTTTCACAGATCACTCGCAATTCCGCCCTCACTCCAGACCACCATGCGTCATCGTCGGCAGGCACGAGATGCCATGGGATCTTCGACCAGTTGATCGTGCGTGCCTCATGCCCGCGAAAAAACGGCCCGATGGCGTCGATGAGATGGAGTTGGGTCACGCGTTGGATGTGACGAGTCTGTTGCGGCCCAGGCGCTCGTTCAAGCATGTGTCGAAAGAGTTTCAGACTGCGCACGCAACGGCTGTACGAAGGAGAAATGCGCTGTCACAATGGCTGTCATGTCTGCCGTGACAGCTTCGTGGCTTGTTGAAAAGCCAAAGTGCCGGACAAGCCGCGAATGCGATCACTCTCGCTCTGCATCAGCTTTTTGGTTTTGCTCCTCGCCTGCGCCCTCGTGCAGGCGCACGGCACTTACCATGATCTGATCGACGATTTGAATGCGAAGCTGGCCGAGACGCCGAATGATCCGGTTTTGATCACCCGGCGAGCCTGCATCCACCTGGAGCACGAGGATTGGAAGACAGCACTGGTCGATCTGGAGCGTGCGCTGCGGCATGGAGCGGACGAGGGCGAGCTGGGCTATCTCCGAGGCCGGGCGCTTGCTTCCGGTGGCTTGCACGAGGCGGCGCGGGAGGAGTTCGATCGCTATATCGCCACTCATACGGAGGCGGGCATGGCACGGCTGGAGCGTGCGCGAGTCCTGGGCAAGTTGGGGATGCATGAGGCCTCGCTGAACGACTACCGTGCGTTTTTGAAGGCGGCGACGCAGATGGAGCCTGAGTTTGTCATCGAGACGGCGGAGGCGATGGCCGCGCAGGGCCTGCATGACGAGGCAATCAGCGTCTTGGCTGCGGGCATCACGCGGATCGGAAATGTGCCGCAACTCGTGCTGAAGGCGCTGGAGTTCGAGCTCGCCGCAGGTCGCTTCGATGCGGCCTTGGAACGTGTGGAAGCTATTCAGAAGCTGATGCCGCGTCCCGAGCCCTGGATGGCAAAGCGGGCTGCCATTCTCACTCAAGCGGGCCGCGCAGACGCTGCCAAAGCAGCATGGACCGCGCTGCGTGATCACCTTCTGGCCCTGCCAAATCTCGAACGCGGCTCACACGCCATGAGCCGCCTGCTCGAAGAAGCGCAGCAGGCGCTGAAACCCCTTCCTCAACAAACCATCACCATCATCTCCAAGCCATGAAGCGCCTCATTCTCTCCGCTCTGCTCGCCCTGCCTCTCACCGGAGCGGCGCAGGTCAGCTACACCGGCGGCGTCTATGTTCAGAATTTCAACTCGCTGCAAGGCACGACGAATAACGCCACCGGAGTCACCTGGACGGACAACAGCACGCTGGCGGGCTGGTATTCGAGCCACACGACCTATGGTGTGACCAATGGCACCATGGGAGGCACAGCGGCCACGTTTGATGGCACCTCGGTGGCCAACAATGTCGGCCTGTTCAGCTTTGGCGCAGCGGCGGGCACAGATCGTGCCCTCGGATCGCGGGCGACCTCGGCTGTGGCGGGCATGACAAACATCTACTACGGCGTGCGGTTGAAAAATGACACCGCGCAGACGATCACCTCCTTCAGCGTGATGTTCACCGGCGAGCAATGGCACAAAAACGGTGGGACGACGGCGCACACACTGCCGCTGCAGTATCAGCTCGGTGCCACCTCGATCGCAGCAGGCACATGGACCGCGGTGACGACGTTTTCATCTCCCGTGAACACAGCGACCATCGCCAGCCTCGACGGCAACGCGGCGGCGAACCGTCGCGGTATCGGTGCCAAGATCAGCGGCATCTCCTGGGCACCAGGTGCCGAGCTCTGGATCCGCGTGGCGGATGGCAATGAGTCTGGCAACGAACAAGCGATGGGCATCGATGACTTTCATTTCATCGCGGATGACGAGTCAGGGGTGTTTCTCAATGGACACAGCAGCTACATTTCGATGGGTTTCGGCGCGACGACGTCCTCCTTGAACACGAGCAGCTTCACGGTGGAATGTCGCTTCATCCGCACAGGTCCCGGAGTGACCGCCTCCACCGGCACAGGTGGCATCACGACAGCACTGCCGCTGGTGGCAAAGGGCGTGGGAGAAGGCGATGGCTCCAATCTGGATGCGAACTACTTCCTCGGGATCGACAATGTCACGGGCAAGCTGGTGGCCGATTTTGAGCAGCAGAATGCGACCAACAACGGCACAGCCTACGCTGCCGGGCAGAACTTCCCTGTCTTTGGCTCCACGGTGCTGCAAAACGGTGTGCCTTATCACGTCGCGGCCACTTACGACACGGCGACGGCGGTGTGGAAGCTCTATGTGAACGGCGTGGCTGAAACGACGACGCAGACGATTCCTACCTTTGTGGGTGTCGCACCGCGCAATGACAACGTTCAGGGCCTCGGCATCGGCACGACGGTGAACTCCACCGGAGCACGCGCTGGCTTTTTCCATGGCTTGATCGACGAAGCTCGCATCTGGAATTATGCCCGCTCCGAGTCGGAGATCGCCGCGAACATGGATGTGGAGATCGCCTCGGCGACAGGTCTTCTCGGCCGCTACGGCTTTGACGAAGGAACGGGCACCTCCGCCGCAGGAACGAATGCCGCAGGTGCTTCGGCACCCGTCGGAACACTCGCTGGCACGGTGCTTCCCGCGTGGGTGAATGCCAAGGCTCTCGTGGTGAACAATGCACCGACCGTTTCGCTCACCGCACCCGCGAACAATGCGTCGTTCATGGCTCCGGTCACGGTCAGCATCGCTGCGACGGCGAGCGATACGGATGGCTCGATCTCCAAAGTGGAGTTCTTCAATGGAGTGACCAAGATCGGCGAAGACACGACGGCACCCTATCAATTCGACTGGAGCCGCACGAATGCAGACACGGGCACCTTTTCACTCACCGCGAAGGCCACGGATAATGGCGGCGCGGTGGCGACCTCGGCCGCGGT